>Ga0302156_10004564_pt1 | contig 10162 bp, 7 predicted proteins | sample I_Bog_N3_2_FD_193503 | JGI IMG/M metagenome (GOLD analysis project Ga0302156, IMG submission 193503) | Peat permafrost microbial communities from Stordalen Mire near Abisko, Sweden - I_Bog_N3_2 | ecosystem: Environmental > Terrestrial > Soil > Wetlands > Peat | place: Sweden: Abisko, Stordalen... | reverse complement strand
TAAAACGTGGTCTCGGTACTGCCCTGAATCGTCGCTGCCACCAACGCCGGGAAGCTGTCCACGCCCTGGGTCTGCATCGTCTCAATCAGCATCGCCCGCGCCGCGCTGCCGGAGAACGGCTTGACCATCGCCGTCGGCAACGCGTCGACAAAGCGCGTGTCCATGCCGGTCCAGGCCACCACATGGCGAATCCCTTCCAGGCCGAAATCCAGCGCGCCGGACGCCCGCAACACGCCCACGGCACAGAGCATCGCCACCAGGTACGGCAGCAGGTTCTTGGCCACGTCAAAACCTTCTTTGGCGCCTTCGACAAACGCCTCATAGACCTTCACCTTGCGCAGCGCGCCGATCACCAGGAACAGCATGATCAGCCCGAACAGCGTCAGGTTGCCGAGGATCGACGACAGGCCCGCCAGCGCAGTGGCTGAGAGCGTCGCCAGCAAGGCCATGAAACCACCCAGTACCAGCGCACCCGGAATCAGATACGCAAGCACCACCGGGTCCCACAGCCGCAGGCGTTGCATCACCGCCACCGACAGCAGGCCCACCAGGGTCGAGGCGCTGGTGGCCAGCAGGATCGGCAGGAACACCAGCGTTGGGTCCGCTGCACCTTGTTGGGCGCGGTACATGAAGATGGTGACCGGCAGCAGGGTCAGGGAAGACGCGTTGAGCACCAGGAACAAAATTTGCGCATTACTGGCGGTGTTGGGGATGGGATTGAGCTCTTGCAGCGCCTTCATGGCCTTGAGGCCGATGGGCGTGGCGGCATTGTCGAGGCCCAGGCCGTTGGCGGCGAAGTTGAGGGTGATCAAGCCGATGGCCGGGTGGCCGGCGGGCACTTCCGGCATCAGGCGCCGGAACAGAGGGCCAAGGGCCTTGGCCAGCCAGTCGACGATCCCGGCTTTCTCGGCGATGCGCAGGAAGCCCAACCACAAGGTCAGGGTGCCGAACAGCAACACCATCACCTCGACCGACAGCTTGGCCATGGCGAAAATGCTTTCCACCATCGCCGCAAAGATGCCGGCGTTACCGCCAATCAGCCATTGCGCCAGCGCGGACACCATCGCCACGATAAAAAAGCCAAGCCACAGGCCATTGAGCATCAGTTGAATCCCCCGAAAGATGGGGCGAATGATAGCGGGGCTGGCAGAAACGACAAACCCCGGAATTTTCCGGGGTTTGCGTAGGAGCCAACTCTGGCGATCAGCCGCGAGTAGTCTCGCCGGCCGGCAGTACTTGCTTGGTGCGCCAGTGCGGCAGGGAGTTCCAGTAACGCTCGCCCTTGGCGTCGTCGTACATGCCTTCCCAGCGGGAGATGACCAGTACGGCCAAGGCGTTACCGATCACGTTCAGTGCGGTACGCGCCATGTCCATGATGCGGTCGACACCGGCGATGAACGCCAGGCCTTCCAGCGGAATACCCACGCTGCCCAGGGTCGCCAGCAGTACCACGAACGACACACCCGGTACGCCGGCGATGCCTTTGGAGGTGACCATCAAGGTCAGCACCAGCATCAGTTGCTGGCCAATCGACAGGTCGATGCCATACAGCTGGGCGATAAAGATCGCAGCGATGCTCTGGTACAGGGTCGAACCGTCGAGGTTGAACGAGTAACCGGTCGGCACCACAAAGCTGCAGATCGCCTTCGGCGCGCCGTAGGCTTCCATCTTCTCGATCACACGCGGCAGTACGGTTTCGGAACTGGCGGTGGAGTAGGCCAGCACCAGCTCATCCTTGAAGATGCGCATCAGCTTGATCACCGAGAAGCCGAACAGGCGGGCGATCAGGCCGAGCACCACAAAGGCGAAGAACAGGATGGCGACGTAAACCAGAATCACCAGCTTCGCCAGCGGCAGCAGCGAAGCGAACCCGAAGTTGGCGACGGTCACCGCGATCAGGGCAAATACACCGATCGGGGCGTATTTCATGATCATGTGGGTGACTTTGAACATGCTCTCGGACACGCCCTGGAACATGGTCACCAGGGGCTCGCGCAGTTCAGGCTTGAGGCTCGACAAGCCGAGGCCGAACAATACCGAGAAGAAGATGATCGGCAGCATGTCGCCACGGGCGACGGCGGCGAAGATGTTCGACGGGATCAGGTTGAGGATCGTCTCGATGAACGCATGCTCATGCTGAACCTCGGCGGCGGTGGCCGTGTATTTGGAAATGTCGACGGTACCCAGGGTACTCATGTCGATGCCCGTACCCGGATGGAACAGGTTGGCCAACAGCAGGCCGACCACAATGGCGATGGTGGTGACCACTTCGAAGTAAAGGATGGTTTTCACGCCGATCCGACCGAGCTTTTTCGCATCCCCAACACCGGCGATCCCGACAATCAGCGACGAAATCACGATCGGGATAACGATCATCTTGATCAGGCGGATAAAGATATCGCCAGCGGGCTGCAATACGTTGCTGATCCACCAGGCCTTTTCAGCACTGAAATGGTTAAGCACCGCACCGATTGCAATCCCCAGCACCAGACCGATGAGGATCTGCCAGGCGAGGCTTAGCTTTGCCTTCTTCATGTCATTACCCTTACTTCAAGTGGACTCAGGCAGATGCGCCAGCAGCTGGAACGCTCGAGAGCGAAAAAGTGTGTGCATCTGCCCCCGTAGAAGGTCACCGCAGTTGGCCGATATGGCTCACTGGCAGGCGAAAAAAGGCGCAACTATTCCGATGCAAGCAGGCGACGTCTAATGCCGTAAACGCCTACCCTATGCCGAATCGGCATGAGTTTTTTTGAGTTTTTCTGTCTGAACGGTCAGTTCGAATATGACATTTCGGCAGGCATAAATGCCGCGAACCTGCCATTTCAGGCTTGCGCAGGGTTTTTTGAAAATCTACGATCGCGGTTGAAAACCCCTGAAATTTCCTACGCATACCATCGAAAAACTCGTCTGGCAGAAGACAAACTTTCTCGATAGATGGTCACGCGGAAACACCAAGAAATGGTTGGGGCGACGCAAAAAGGAAAATGGCCGCTATGGGCGGCATGACTGAAGCGGGCATAAGAGCCGCAAGCCCGTCGCAAGTTCCACAAACCAATGGCTTGGGAACTTGCGTCGCAGCTTTTCACCTGACCCGGCCCTTGCGCAGGCACTCCCTGTCCCCGTAGGTCACGCCGATCCGATCGATCAGAGCAACCCGGCCCCTTGGTCATGCACCGCCCTTGTCGGGCGATGCAAACAGAAAGAAGCATGGCGCTTCTTTCTATGGACGATAAGCCGGTAGACGACAGCGTCGTCAGACCGATCCTAGTACCAATTCGGATCTTTCTTGAGCTGTTCCATCAGCAGCTTCTGCATGCCTTCGTTCGGCTTGCCAAGAAAACGGTAGTCGGCGTGCCGTGTTGGCGATTTGTCCGCAGGCAGGCCCGCAGGAACTTCCACCAACATGGCGTAGGCATCTTCCTTATCGAAGCTGAAAGCGACGATCAGGCGCTTGTTCAGGCACGTGTCTGCGGTCTCGCAGAGCGGCCCTACCAAGTACTTGTCGCCATCCTCTTCAACGGCATTCATCTGTTCAGCGCTGCCCGACAGGTTCAACACCCATTCCGGCAAACGCTCTTCCTTCTTCACCACGCTCTGCCAGGTTTCGCGGTACTGCGGGTTCGCACTCAGCAGTTCGTTGACCCGGGTCTGGCCGTCATTGGCAGCCAGCGCCAAGCCGCTGCCGCCCAACAACAGGGCGGCAGCCAAGACTTTAAGAGACGAATTGAACATGTTCAGCCTCGGCCACGACGGCCAAAGAAGAAGGAAGCGATAAACATCACCAGGAAGACCACAAACAGAATCTTGGCGATACCCGTGGCGGTGCCCGCGATACCACCGAAGCCCAGGACTGCAGCCACAATGGCGATGATCAGAAATGTGATTGCCCAACTCAACATGGTGATTCTCCTTACGCTTCTTTTAGGGGTAACAGCGGTGGTGCCTGCGGTCGCTCGATTAAAGGACCGTGTCTTGCTTAGAACACCCAGCGTTCCTGATAAGGCAGGTCGCCGAGGGTGGAGTCTTGTTCAACCGCCGTCAGTTGCGGTGTTGTCACGTCGGCGCTGGTGCTGCCGACGGAGCGGAAATGGGTCTGGGTCATCATCGGGCGTTCAAAATGCGCGGCTACTTGCTGCTGACTCTGCTGCCAATGCGCCAATTGCTGACCGCCAATCAGGGTCACCATCAGGGCCAGGCTGGCAAACAGCCCCTGTTGCAGACGCAGAGGCGATACACGCAGTTGGGTCATGCTTTGGCGAGTCATGCTGTATCTCTCCCGCATTCTGATTATTCGTTTATGAAACTCGTATGAGGTGTATTGCACCCTGCGTGCCAGTTTTTTAACAAAATAAAACCTAATAAAATCAATAGGTTGAAAACAAAAGCGCTTTGACACCACGAGCATCCTGCACGATGCCCCTATCCTTACCGTGCGAAATGCACGATGGTCACTGGTCGGATCAAGGGATAGGAAGGCAGCGGTCGACTGCCGAATGGGCAAGAAGGCGATAAAAACGCCTCAAAACGGCGTCTCTTTTAGAAGAAGCGCAGATAGCTGCGCGGTGACGGCTTTAATCAATCAGAATAAACCATGCAACTTGCCCGATTATTCCGGGACTAAACAACATCATTCATTCTTAGTGGGAGCGCGGGACAGATGGAATCAGCCAAGGAACTTCAAGGCCGCATTCTTTTAGTGGATGACGAATCCGCGATCCTTCGCACCTTCCGTTACTGCCTGGAAGATGAAGGCTACACCGTAGCCACCGCCAACAGCGCCGCCCAGGCCGATGCCCTGTTGCAACGCCAGGTGTTTGACCTGTGCTTCCTCGACCTGCGCCTGGGCGAAGACAACGGTCTCGATGTATTGGCGCAAATGCGTATCCAGGCACCGTGGATGCGCGTGGTGATCGTCACTGCCCATTCGGCCGTCGACACCGCCGTGGATGCGATCCAGGCCGGCGCGGCCGACTACTTGGTCAAACCTTGCAGCCCCGACCAATTGCGCCTGGCCACGGCCAAACAGTTGGAAGTACGCCAGCTCTCGGCGCGCCTGGAAGCCCTGGAAGGCGCAGTGCGCCAGCCCAAGGACGGTCTGGACTCCCACAGCCCGGCAATGATGGTGGTGCTGGAAACCGCACGCCAGGTGGCGGGCACTGATGCCAACATCCTGATTCTCGGCGAGTCCGGCACCGGTAAAGGTGAGCTGGCCCGAGCGATCCACGGCTGGAGTAAGCGCGCGAAAAAATCCTGCGTCACCATCAACTGCCCGTCGCTGACGGCGGAGCTGATGGAAAGCGAGCTGTTCGGTCATAGCCGTGGTGCGTTTACGGGCGCCAGTGAAAGTACCCTGGGCCGGGTCAACCAGGCAGATGGCGGCACGCTGTTTCTCGACGAGATCGGCGACTTTCCACTTACCTTGCAACCCAAGTTGCTGCGTTTTATCCAGGACAAGGAGTACGAGCGCGTCGGTGACCCAGTCACTCGCCGTGCTGACGTGCGAATTCTTGCCGCCACCAACCTGAACCTGGAAGACATGGTTCGTGACGGTCGTTTCCGCGAAGACCTGCTGTACCGCCTGAATGTCATCACCTTGCACCTGCCACCTCTGCGCGAGCGCAGCGAAGACATCCTGACCCTGGCCGACCGCTTCCTGGCGCGCTTCGTGAAGGAATATGCGCGGCCGGCTCGCGGCTTCAGCGATGAAGCCCGTGAGGCGCTGCTCAACTACCGCTGGCCGGGAAACATCCGCGAGCTGCGCAACGTGGTGGAGCGGGCCAGCATCATCTGCCCACAGGAAAAAGTTGAGATCAGTCACCTCGGCATGGCCGAGCAGCCGACCAACAACGCCCCGCGTATTGGTGCGGCGTTGAGCCTGGATGAACTGGAAAAGGCACATATCGGCGCCGTGCTGGCCACCAGTGACACCCTGGACCAGGCGGCACGAACCCTCGGCATTGATGCGTCAACGCTGTACCGCAAACGCAAACAATACAACCTGTGAGCTGTAGCCTATGAAGCTTGCGATGAAGCTGCGCACTCGGTTGTTCCTGAGCATCTCCGCGCTGATCACCGTTGCCTTGCTGGGGTTGCTGTTGGGCCTGGTGAGTGTCATGCAAATGGCCAAGACCCAGGAATCGCTGATTCGCAGCAACTTCATCACCCTGGACCTGGGCCTCAAGCTTCGGCAGACCCTCGGCGACCAGTTGATGATCATGCTCAACGAACAGCCGAACACCGCCGCGCTGGAAGACTCCAAGCAACGCTATTTCGAGCTCCTGCAGCAAGGCATCGAACACGAACAAAAGGACGCGGCAACCAGCGGTTTTACCCAGGCCAAAAGCGACTACCTGAGTTTTCTCGAGGCGTTCGCCAAGAATGAAAATGCCCCGCCGCAACAGCGCAACAACAATGAGCTCACCGAACGCTTCAACACCTTGCGCAACGGCTTGATTGCCGAGCACAAGAAGGCCCTGGATAACATCAACGATACCGAACACAAATCTCGTGAACGCGCACTGCTGATTGCCGGCTTGCTGGGCCTGGTGGGCCTGGCGGTCCTAATCATTGGCTTCATCACCGCCCATGGCATTGCCCGACGCTTTGGCGCGCCGATCGAAGCGCTGGCCAAGGCCGCCGACAAGATCGGCCAGGGCAACTTCGAAGTCACGCTGCCCATTTCGTCGGCGGCGGAGATGAACCTGCTGACCCGACGCTTCGGCATCATGGCCGAGGCGTTGCGCCAGCATCAGGCAACCAATGTCGATGAGCTGCTTGCCGGGCAGCAACGCCTGCAGGCAGTGCTCGACAGCATCGACGACGGCCTGCTGATGATTGACCGCCAGGGTCGACTGGAACACCTTAATCCGGTGGCACAGCGCCAACTGGGCTGGGACGAGAATCGCCTGGGCCAAGGCCTTGGCGACGCCCTGGGCCGCCCGGAACTGGATGAACAGCTGCACCTGGTACTGCGCGGCGGCAATCTGGAGCGTGCACCTGAAGACCTGGAAGTGGAGGTTGAGGGTGAACTGCGCCTGCTGACGTACAGCCTGACACCGGTCAGCCATACCCAGGGGCACATTCTGGGCGCGGTAATGGTGCTGCATGACGTCACCGAACAGCGTGCCTTTGAACGGGTGCGCAGTGAGTTCGTGTTGCGCGCGTCCCATGAGTTACGTACGCCGGTCACGGGTATGCACATGGCATTCGGTTTGTTCCGGGAACGGGCGAAGTTTCCTGCCGAATCGCGCGAAGCGGACCTGCTGGATACGGTCAACGAGGAAATGCAGCGCCTGATGCAGTTGATCAACGACTTGCTCAACTTTTCGCGCTACCAGAATGGCTTGCAGAAACTCACCCTGGGCCCGTGTGATATCAGCGACCTGCTCGAACATGCCCGCGCCCGCTTCGCGGAGCAGGCGAATGCGCAGAACATCGAACTGCTGGTTGAGGAGCAATCCCCGCTACCGAGGTTGCATGCCGATCGGGCGCAGTTGGAAAGGGTACTCGACAATTTGTTGGGCAATGCCCTTCGGCACACTGCCGACGGTGGGCAGATCCGCTTGCAGGCGCGCCGCCATGGCGAACGGGTGATTGTCAGCGTAGAGGACAACGGTGAGGGCATTGCCTACGGCCAGCAAGGACGGATCTTCGAACCGTTTGTGCAGGTAGGCCGCAAGAAAGGCGGCGCCGGGCTGGGCCTGGCGCTGTGCAAGGAGATCGTGCAATTGCACGGTGGCCGCATGGGGGTCTATTCACGGCCGGGGCAGGGGACGCAGTTCTATATGGCGCTGCCCCTGTAGGATCACGCGCCAACCGTTATTGGTGATTCAACGCCCGCAAGATCGCGGCACTTTCGGCATCCGGCGTCCCATCAAACAGCGACGCCCGGAAATGCATCTGGAATGCGGCCAACACATGCCGTGTCGCCACATCCAACTCGCCCGTCTGGGGCGTCGGATAACCCAGCTTCGCCAACTCTTCCTGGAACCAGGTAATGCTCGGCAGATCGGCGGCGTACTGCACCTGGTAACGGGCAACCGCCTTGGCGTCCGGCCACATGCCCAGCCCCTCATCCGCCAGGCGCTTCCACGGGAACAACGGCCCCGGGTCCAGCTTGCGCAGCGGGGCAATGTCGCTATGACCAATGATATTTCGCGGGTCGATACCGTTACGCTTGCTGATGTCCTTGAGCAGCACCACCAGCGACTGCACCTGCGCTTCGGAGTACGGGTACCAGACGCGGCCCGTCGGCAAGTCGCGATAACCCGGGTTCACAATCTCGATCCCGATGGAACTGGAGTTGAGCCAGGTGCGGCCCATCCACTCACTCTCTCCGGCATGCCAGGCGCGCTGGCTCTCATCCACGAGCTTATAGATGGTGGCCGAGGCATCATCACCGATCAGGTAATGGCTGCTGACCTGGCCATGGGTCAATAGCGCCAGGGAACGCTCAAGGGACGCCGAGGTGTAGTGCACGATGACGAACTGCACACGATTGTCGTGGTTCACCGACGGATGGCTGGTGTCCAGGCGAGGACCACTCGCGCAACCGGCGAGCAGGAGAAGCAGAAAGGCAGAACACAGAAGTTTCATGGCAGCAGACAATACGCTTAAGACAATAATGCAACAGTGTAACGTACCGTTTGCTGCCAGGCGGCCAAATGCGGAGTTTTAAACAAAATGGAACATTTTCAGGCCGCCTGCACCTGATTGCGTCCCGCCGCCTTGGCACGGTAAAGCGCCTCGTCAGCGCGTTTGAGCGCCAGGTCACTGCGTTCTCCCGGCTGGAATTGCGCCATGCCCATGGATACCGTGATGGTCACCGGCTCGCCCTTGAAGTGAAACGGGCACGCTTCGATGGCCGCGCGCAGGGTCTCGCCCACGGCCAACGCATCGGACAGTGATGAGTTGGGCACCAGCAACACAAACTCTTCACCGCCAAAGCGTGCGATGAAGTCGTTGGGCCGCAGGTGTTTTCGCAGCACCGTGGCGATAATCTTCAGCACCTTGTCGCCGGCCAGATGACCATAGCCGTCGTTGATACGCTTGAAGTGATCCAGGTCCAGCATCGCCAGTGACAGGTTATTACCACGCTGATGCCAGGCGTTGACCTCTTGCTCCAGGCGCTCGGTCCAGGCCGCGCGATTGGGTAATCCGGTGAGCGGGTCGATCAGGGCTTTCTGGCGCTGGACCTCAAGGTGCTCGCGATAGCCCTGGGCCTCCTGCTCCATATTGGCGACTCGTTCGGCGAGGCTTTTGAGGCGTGCAGCCACTTCCTCCTCGCGCTGGTCACGCTGGTGCTGTTGTTGGTCCATGGTGCCCAGCAGCCCTTCGAGATGGCTCTCCAACACGTGCTTGAGGCTGTCCAGATCCGCGGCATCCTGGACGCTGGTTTGCAAACCATCCACCTGTTCGCGGATCTGCGTATCCAGTTCTCTGGCGGCCGAACGACTGTCGGCGTGACCGTCGGTGGCGACCTGCAGATGCCCCTGGAATGCCTCGAGACGCTCGTTGAGTTGCTTGAGGTAGGCTTCAAACTCGTGCTGGCCGCTGTCGGTGATCGCCAGCATCAACACCGCCAGGTCATCGAGAATCGGCAGCAGTTCGTACCAGTTCAATCCGTGGGTCAGGCGCTCGCGCATGGCTTCGGCTTGGGGCCGATAACGCTCGGGCAGCGACAGGTCTTCCAGCAAGCCGAGCAGGGTGTCTTCGATGTGTTTGGCCACCGAACTGTAAGATGGCTCGGGGGTGTCGGGCAGGGCGTAGGTCTGATCCGCTAGCAGCTCGTCGGGGTTCAACTCTGCCAGCTCGGGCGACTCTTGCGACTCGTCGGCCAGGACCGGTGGCAGGGAGAGGCTGCCGATCTCTGTCCGCTCAGGCTCACGGACCTGCACCTCTGGCGCTTCGACCATGGCGGCGAGGGCACTCTCGAGCTCAACCTCCGTTTCGGTCGGTTGTTCGGGCTCCGGCGTCTTGATAATGGCAGCGGGCGCCTCGATGACGGGCGCCGCAGCCACGACGGCGGTGACAACGGTCGCCGCTTCGCTGACAGCCTCAGCAGCCTTTACTTGCGGCACGGGCTCAGGAGACGACTCGACAGGGGCCGGGGCCTTCGGCTGCGGTGCAAATGCCCGCAGCGCCTGGGCCAGCTCCGCCGATT
>Ga0302156_10004562_pt1 | contig 10164 bp, 6 predicted proteins | sample I_Bog_N3_2_FD_193503 | JGI IMG/M metagenome (GOLD analysis project Ga0302156, IMG submission 193503) | Peat permafrost microbial communities from Stordalen Mire near Abisko, Sweden - I_Bog_N3_2 | ecosystem: Environmental > Terrestrial > Soil > Wetlands > Peat | place: Sweden: Abisko, Stordalen... | reverse complement strand
CCGGCTTCGCGAGGTCATGGCGGAGCCGGTGAGCGCGCAGGCGCGGCTGGACCGAATCGTCATCCACATCGCCGCCAACATGGTGGCGGAGGTCTGCTCCGTCTATGTGCTGCGTTCCGACGCCAACCTCGAGCTTTACGCCACCGAGGGGTTGAACCGCGAGGCAGTGCATCTCACCACCATGACCACCAGTGAAGGTCTGGTCGGCCTGATCGCCGAAAAGGCCGAGCCGCTGGCTCTCGCCGACGCCCAGGCTCATCCGGCCTTTTCCTATCGGCCGGAGACCGGCGAGGAAATCTATCAATCCTTCCTTGGCGTGCCCATCCTGCGGGGCGGCAATACGCTGGGCGTGTTGGTGGTGCAGAATCGCGCTCGCCGCACCTATTCCGAAGAGGAAGTCGAGGCGCTCCAGACCACGGCGATGTTGCTGGCCGAAATGATCGCCTCCGGCGAATTGCAGTCCCTCGCCCAGCCGGGCCAGAGTCTCAGTCTGCAAAAGCCCATGGCCTTGATCGGCGCGCCTCTCAGCGAGGGCGTGGGCCTCGGGCACGTGTTTCTGCATGAGCCGCGAATTGTCGTGAAGCAATTGGTGGCCGAGGATCCCGCAGCCGAGCAGAAGCGGCTCGATCATGCGATTCAGGCCATGCGCGAGCAGATCGACCAATTAATCGCCCGAGGCGACCGTTTTGGCGCCGGCGAGCATCGCGACGTGCTCGAAACAGTGCGCATGTTCGCCAATGATCGCGGCTGGCTGCGGCGCTTGCGCGAGGCTCTCGAGTCGGGCCTCACCGCCGAAGCGGCCGTCGAGCGGGTGCAAAACGACGCACGCGCCAAATTGCAGCGCCAGACCGATCCTTATTTGCGCGAAAGGCTGCATGATCTCGACGATCTGGCCAACCGCCTATTGCAGCAGCTCACAGGCCTCGGCCCGACCCATGGCGGCGCGTTGCCGGCCAACGCCATTATCGTGGCGCGTAACATGGGACCGGCGGCGCTTCTCGAATATGATCGATCCAACCTGCGCGGCCTGGTGCTGGAGGATGGCGGGCCGAGCAGCCATGTGGCGATCATCGCGCGGGCGCTTGGCGTGCCGGCGATCGGCGAAGTGCCCAATATCACCGATCTGGTGGAGTCCGGCGACGCGATCATCGTCGACGGCGCCACGGGCGAGGTCCAGTTGCGCCCGCCGCCGGATGTCGAGACGGCCTATGGCGAAAAGGCGCGGCTGCGCGCCAAGCGTCAGGAACAATATCACAAACTGCGGGACGTCCCCGCCATCACCCGCGATGGCGTGCGGATCGACCTGCACATGAATGCCGGCCTGCTGATCGATTGCCATCATGTCGTCGAAGTCGGGGCGCAATCGATCGGTCTGTTCCGCACCGAATTGCAGTTCATGGTCGCGACCAGCTTTCCGCGTCTGTCCGAGCAATATGCGCTCTACAAGAAGGTGATCGAGGCTGCCGATGGCCGGCCGGTGACCTTCCGCACCCTCGACATAGGTTCGGACAAGGTCCTGCCCTATATGGCCAAGATGGAGGAAGAAAACCCGGCGCTCGGCTGGCGGGCGATCCGCATCGGCCTTGACCGGCCCGGCCTGCTGCGGATGCAATTGCGCGCCATGTTGCGCGCGGGCGCCGGCCGGTCCATGCGCATCATGTTTCCAATGGTGGCCAATACCGCGGAATTTTCGCAGGCCAAGGCGATCTGCCACCGGGAACTGGAATTTTTGCGCCGTCACGATTACGAGCTGCCCTTAGCCCTGGAGCTTGGCGTCATGGTCGAGGTGCCTTCCCTGCTGTGGCAACTCGATGAAATCTGCGCGGCGGCCGATTTTCTTTCGGTCGGCTCCAATGACCTGACGCAGTATCTCTTCGCAGCCGACCGCGACAACAAACGTGTTTCGGCCCGTTTCGACAATCTGGCGCCGGCGAATCTCCGCGCCCTGAAATCCATCGTCGACGCCGCCGCCCGGCATGGGTCGCCGGTGACGCTGTGCGGCGAAATGGGCGGACGTCCGCTGGACGCGATTGCGCTGGCGGCGATAGGCTATCGGGGTCTTTCGATGACGCCTTCCGCCATCGGTCCGGTCAAGGCGGCGCTTCTCGCCGTCGACCTTGCGGCCGCGCGCGCTTTCCTGATGCCGATGATCGACCGACCCGACGATGCGATTTCGGTGCGGCATGAATTGCATTGTTTCGCCGAGAAATGCGGCGTGCCCTTGTAGCTTTTTCGCTCGGCCTCCGCTCTCCTCCTTCCTTGGGCGCGCCGCGCCGTCGCCGGAATTTTCTCATGCTGCCGTCGGAAAAACTCGATCTCATCCTGCGCCGCTTTGAAGAGATCGGCCATCGCCTGACTGAAGGCGTCGATCCTTCGGCCTTTTCCGCCCTGTCGCGCGAACTTTCGGAACTGGATCCGGTCGCCGGGGCGATCAGGTCGTCGCGCGCCCTCGCCAGTGAAATCGCCGATCTCGAGCAACTCCTCGCCGACCCTGCCACGGACGCCGATATGCGCGGGTTGGCGGAAGAAGAACTGCCGCGTCTCAAGACCCAGTTAGTCGAGGCCGAGACCAACCTGCGTCTGGCGCTGCTGCCGCGCGACGCGGCGGACGAAAAAGGCGCAATCCTCGAGATTCGCGCCGGAACCGGCGGCGACGAAGCATCGCTTTTCGCTGGCGACCTGTTCCGCATGTATCAAAAATACGCCGAAAAGCGCGGATGGACGCTGGAGCTGATCTCGGCCAGCGAAGGCACGATGGGCGGTTTCAAGGAGATCATCGCCCAGGTGAGCGGCAAGGGGGTCTTCGCGCGGCTCAAATTCGAAAGCGGGACCCATCGCGTCCAGCGTGTCCCGACCACCGAGACGCAGGGACGCATCCATACCTCCGCCGCCACGGTCGCGGTCCTGCCCGAAGCGGCGGAAGTCGATATGCGCATCGACGACGGCGATTTGCGGATCGACACGATGCGCGCCGGCGGCGCCGGAGGCCAGCATGTCAACAAGACCGAATCGGCGATCCGGATCACCCATATTCCCAGCGGAATTGTGGTGATGATGCAGGAGGAGCGTTCGCAGCACCGCAACAAGGCCAAGGCCATGGATATCCTGCGCTCCCGTCTTTATGACCTCGAAAGGCAGAAGCTGGACGACGCGCGCGCCGCCGACCGGCGGTCGCAAGTGGGGTCGGGCGACCGCTCGGAGCGCATCCGCACCTATAATTTTCCGCAAGGGCGCGTCAGCGACCATCGCATAAACCTCACCCTCTACAAGATCGACAAGGTGATGGAGGGCGAGGCGCTTGATGAAATCCTCGATTCCTTGATCGCCGATCATCAGGCGCGGCTTCTGGCCGAAAGCGATGAAGGCGGGCGATGAGCCGAGGCCCGTCGTCGGACGATTTGGCTTGTATTCTGTCGCCGCGACGCTGACTGCCGCGCGAATTTGGCTATAGTGTCCGAATTCGCAATCGAGCCGTTGTCGTCCAATGTCCATTATCAAAATCTACGCGCGCGTCCTGGCGCAATTGGCCGGCGAGCGTCGTCTCGCCATCTTGCTGGTCTTCGCCAATCTGGCTCTGGCCTGCGCGCAATTCGTCGAGCCGGTGCTGTTTGGCCGCATTATCGACCGGTTGACCAACGCCCAGGCGCAGCAGCGCAATCCGACATGGGACGAGTTGACGCCGTTGATGGGCGCCTGGGTCGCGTTCGGTCTTTTTTCCATTGGCTGCGCCGTTCTGGTCGCCCTTTACGCCGACCGGTTGTCGCATCGCCGCCGACTTGCGGTGATGGCCGGATTCTTCGATCATCTGCTCGAATTGCCATTGAGCTTCCATGGCGCCACCCATTCCGGCCGGCTGTTGAAAGTCATGCTGGAAGGGGCCAGCGGCATGGCCGGCATCTGGCTGTCCTTCTTCCGCGAAAATTGCGCCTCCATCGTCGCGCTGGTGATCCTTCTGCCGCTGACGCTGTTCGTCAATTGGCGGCTGGCGTCGGTTCTGGTGGTTCTGGTTATCGCCTTCGGCCTTCTCACCACCTTCGTCCTGCGGCGGACCGAGGGCTTGCAGGCCAGCGTCGAAGTCTTTAACGCGCAGGTGGCCGAGCGGGCTTCCGATGTTCTGGGCAATGTTCCGGTCATCCAGTCCTTCACGCGCGTCGAAACCGAATCGCGCGGCCTGCGCGAAATCATCGACAAGCTTCTTGCCGCGCAATTGCCGGTTCTGTCGTGGTGGGCGCTGGCGGCGGTGGCGACGCGCGCCTCGGCGACGCTGACGCTGCTGTCGATCTTCGTGATTGGCGTCTGGCTGCATTTGCAGGCGCTGGCCACCATCGGCGAGATCGTCACCTTCATGAATTTCGCCACCATGCTGATCGCGCGGCTGGAGCAGATGGTCGGCTTCGTCAATTACCTGTTCATGCAGGCTCCGAAGATGACGGAGTTTTTCGAAGTGATGGACACGGCGCCGAATGTCGCCGATTCGCCCAAGGCCACGGACCCCGGCCGGCTGGTCGGCGAAGTCGCCTTCGATCATGTCGGCTTTGCCTATGACGAGCGGCGCAAGGCGGTGGATAATGTGAGCTTCATCATCCGTCCCGGCGAAACCGTGGCGCTGGTCGGCTCGACCGGCTCCGGCAAATCGACCACCTTGAGCCTGTTGCACCGGGTGTTCGATCCGCAGGAAGGCGCGATCCGCATCGACGGGATGGACATACGCGACATGAAGCTGCTGGGCTTACGCCGCAATATCGGCGTGGTTTTCCAGGAGCCGATGCTTTTCGCGCGCTCGATCGAGGAAAATCTGCGGGTCGGAAAAGTCGACGCCACCGACGCCGAAATCGCTGTTGCGCTGGATCGCGCGCAGGCGAGCGATTTCGTGGCGCGGCAGGTCGACGGCATCAAGACGCTGGTCGGCGAAAGAGGCCGGTCGCTTTCGGGCGGCGAGCGCCAGCGTGTGTCCATCGCCCGCGCTTTGCTCAAAGACCCGCCGATCATGATCTTCGACGAAGCGACCAGCGCGCTCGACGCGGCGACGGAAAAGCAATTGCAGGCGGCCCTTGAGGCGGCGACCAAGGGTCGCACGACCTTTGTCATCGCCCATCGGCTGGCGACGATCCGCAGCGCCAACCGGATCATGGTCTTCGATCAGGGCAGGGTCGTCGAAAGCGGATCCTTCGACGAACTTGTCGCGCAAAACGGCAAATTCGCGGCCCTGGCGCGGGCGCAGTTCATGGCGGGCGAAGCCAAACCGGAAGTGGTGGCCGTAAAATAAAGGCGGCTTTGAGCTAGATTCCTTGATTTTCGCGGCGCTTTGGCGAAAAACCGGCATCCACTTTTTCGCACGCCGCTCTAGCCCTTCTTTTCCTGTTCCGGCGTCAGTCGCAACAGCGTTATGCGGTTGCGCTGCTTGCGTAAAACCTCGAATCTGAAACCGTGGAAGGCGAATTTCTGGCCTTGTTCGGGAATGGCTCGCGCTTCGTGGATCACCAGGCCGGCGATGGTTGTGGCCTCCTCGTCGGGCAGGTCCCAGGCCATGACGCGGTTGAGATCGCGGATCGGCGCCGAACCTTCGACGATCACCGATCCATCCGCCTGCCGGCGCACGCCGGTGACGGCGACATCATGTTCGTCGCGGATGTCGCCGACAATTTCCTCCAGAATGTCTTCCAGCGTGACCAGACCTTGCACATCGCCATATTCGTCGACCACCAGGGCGAAATGGGTTTTCCGCTTGCGAAAGGCTTGCAGCTGATCCTCAAGCGTCGTGGTGTCGGGCACGAACCAGGCCTCCAGCGCGATGCTCTCAAGCTTGACCTTTTCCACGTCGCCCCCCGCGTCGCTCAGGGCGCGGAGGAGATCCTTGGCGTGGAGGACGCCGACAATATTATCGGCTTTGCCGCGCCACAGCGGCAGCCGGGTGTAAGGCGCGGCCACCACTTCGCGTAAAATTTCCTGAGTCGGCAGGTCGGCGTCGAGCGCCAGCATCTTGGTGCGATGGACCATGACGTCGGAGACCGCCAATTCCTTGAGGTCGAGCAGCCCGCCGAACATGTCGCGGTCGTTGCGGGCAACGCCGCCCTCCTTGTGCATCAGATCGACGGCGCTTTTCAGTTCCTCCTCGGGCGTCAGCAGAGGATGTTTTTCGTCCAGCCGAAGGCCGCAAAGATAGAGCGCGCCGCGTACGATTTTCTCGACGCCATACAGGATCGGGCCAAAAAGAGTGACGAAGAAGGAAATGGTCCGCGCCACGGCCAGCGACATGCGGTCGGGATAATTGATCGCCACGGTTTTCGGCAAGACCTCGGCGAAGACCAGAAGCACGACGGTCATCGCCGCCGTGGCGTAGAGCGCGCCGCTGTCGCCGACCAGCGCCACCAGGATGGTGGTGAGAAAGGCCGAGGCCGCGATATTGAACATGGTGTTGCCAAGCAGCATCGCGCCGATCAGCCGGTCGCGTTTGCCGAGCAGGCGGATGACGCGCGCCGCGCGAGGATCGCCCTGTTTTTCGAGGGCGTGCATGCGCGCCTTTGACGCCGCCGTCACAGCGGTCTCGGACCCGGAGAACAGGGCGGACATCAAGATGCAAAAAATCAGGATCGCCGCCGCCACCCAGAGATTCACCGGCAAGTTGCCGCCCCCGCCGTGCATTCCGTTTCAGGCCTCCGCTTGCAATTCTGTTTCAAGGAAGGCGCGCACCGCCTCCGGCTCGATATTCTTGGCTATAAAGCTCGCGCCGATGTCGCGCGCCAGAATAAAGGTCAGCGCGCCCCGCCGCACTTTCTTGTCCTGCGCCATGGCCGCCAGGATTTCATCGGCTCCGGCGGTCCAGCCCGGAATTTGCCGGATGCGCGTCGGCAAGCCGACGGCGCGCAAATGATTTTCCGCCCGCGCCGCCACCTCCGGCCGGCAAAGGCCCAGATGCGCCGAAAAGCGAAAGGCGCAGGCCATGCCGATCGCCACACCCTCGCCGTGGACAATCCGCGCGCTATCGTAGCCGACCAGCTTTTCGAGTGCATGACCGAAAGTGTGGCCGAGATTGAGCAAGGCGCGGTCGCCCTGCTCGGTCTCGTCGCGCGCGACGACCGCGGCCTTGGATTCGCAGCTCACCGCAATGGCGTGGTCAAGCTCGGGTCCGCGCGAAAAAACCGCCGGCCAATGGGTTTCGAGCCAGGAGAAAAAATCCGGCCGGTCGATCAGGCCGTATTTGGCGATCTCGGCGTAGCCTGCGGCGAATTCGCGCGCCGGCAAGGTCGTCAGGCTTTGGGTGTCGGCCAGAACCAGCGAGGGCTGGTGAAAGGCGCCGATCAGATTCTTGCCATGTGGCGAATTGAAGCCGGTCTTGCCGCCGACCGAGGAATCGACCTGTGACAACACCGTGGTGGGAATTTGGACGAAGCCCATGCCCCGGCGCAGGCTGGCCGCCACGAAGCCGGTGAGGTCGCCGATCACCCCTCCGCCCAGCGCCACCAGAAAATCGCCGCGCTCCATGCGCGCTTCGAGGGCCGCCTCGCAAAGTTCGGCGAAATGAGCGTAATCCTTGGTCGCTTCGCCCGCGGGCAGCACGAGATGGTCGTGTCGCACGCCCGCCGCGCCGAGACTCGCCTGCAAGGGCGCCAGCCAGCGCGGGCCAACATTCGAGTCGGTGACGATGAAGGCGGCGGCGCCGGGGGCCAGCTTGGCCAGTCTTTCGCCGGCATGGGCGATGAGATCGGGGCCGATCAGGATGTCATAGGCGCGCGCGCCGAGTTTCACATGCACGCGCGTGGTGTCGGGGGGGAGGGCCAGAGAGGTCATGTCCGCCTTGAATTCTTCTTGTGTGGCCAGATGGCGCTCCAGCGCATCCAGGATTTCCTCGATGATCGTCTCATGCGGCGCATCGCGCGACTGAACCGTCACGTGGGCCTCGGCATAGACGGGATAACGGTCGTCGATCAGGCGACGCATGGCGCCTTCGGGATCGGGGGTTTGTAAAAGCGGCCGCGTCGCGCGCTTGCGGACCCGGCGCATCAGCACCTCGAACTCCGCCTTGAGCCAGATCGACACGGCGTGAGTGCGAATCAGCTCACGAGAATGGGGATTGATGAAGGCGCCGCCACCGGTGGCGATGACGCGCTCTCCCTCCCCGATCAGACGCGCCAGAACACGCCTTTCGCCGTCGCGGAAATAGGCTTCTCCGTGCGAGGCGAAAATCTCGGCTACGGACAAACGATGGGCGGTTTCGATTTCATGATCGGAATCGATGAAAGGCAAGCTGAGCCTTTGGGCGAGTCTTTTGCCGATCGCGGTCTTGCCCGAGCCCATCATGCCGACCAGCACAAGCGGGCGCCCGGCCAATACCGTAACGATCGCTTGCGCGCGCGAATCGCGGGGAGGCGGCGACAGGCGCTGCTCCTGTTTGGGAAGGATAGCTTGCGACATAATGGCCATGTACTATCACGGAGCAAAGGCGAAATGTAACAGACTTTCGCCGAACCGGAAGAAGCCTCATGCCCAGCCTGTTTCGCTTTCTTTTTCTGATCGCTCTGGTGGCGGGCGCGGTCTTTGTCGGCATGGCCGCGCTGGTCGCTTTCGTCGAGCCGCAGCCGCGCGAAATCAGCCAGCCGATATCGCCGGCCGTCCTCAATAAATGAACGGCGCCTCGCAGGCCGCCGTCGCGGATTTCCTCGACATGCTCGCGGCTGAACGCGGCGCGGCGAAAAACACGCTTGAGGCTTACGGCCGCGATCTCAATGATTATGTCGCAGCTCTCGCGAGGCTGGGCCGCGATCCCTTCTCCGCCACGATCCAGGATATCCGGGACTATCTCGCCGCCTTGGCCGAAGCAAAGCTGAAACCTGCGTCCTCGGCGCGGAAATTGTCGGCAATCAGGCAATTTCACCGATTTTTGCGTGCGGAAGAGCGTCGGGACGACGATCCGGCCACTCTGCTCGAAGGCCCGCGACAAGGACGGCGCCTGCCAAAAATCCTGTCCGTCGCGGAAGTGGACGCGCTGTTGCGGGTCGCGCGCGAGGGGCTCGACGATCCTGCCCGTCCCGTCGGCGAACGCTTGCGCGCGCGCCGCGCCGCCTGCCTGATGGAAGTGCTTTACGCGGCGGGCCTGCGGGTGTCCGAACTGGTCGCCCTGCCCTTGTCGGCGGCCAAATTGGCCGAAAAGCCGCTCGACGCGGCCGGCGGTTTTCTCATCATCAAGGGCAAGGGCGGACGCGAACGGCTGGCGCCTCTGACCGGCGCGGCGCGCGAGGCTCTGGCCGTCTATCGCCGGATGCTGCTGGAGCTTCATCCCGGCCTCGCCGCACAAAAATGGCTGTTTCCTTCGGATGGAGAAAGCGGCCACCTGACGCGCCAGGCCTTTGCCCGCGATCTGAAGCTTCTGGCGGCGGCGGCGGGAATTTCACCAACCCGCGTGAGCCCGCATGTCCTTCGCCACGCCTTCGCCAGCCATTTGCTGCAAAACGGCGCCGATCTGCGCATCGTGCAGGAATTGCTCGGCCATGCCGATATCGCCACGACTCAAATCTACACCCACGTGCTCGACGAGCGCCTGAAAGCCATGGTGCGCGACCTGCATCCGCTTAACGACGAGGAGTGACCTGACCTTCGCCGCGTTCGAGCAGGAAGACCGCCTGTTCGCCGAACAGGTTCCACGCCCACCATGGCGCGTTGACCCGCATTTGCGCGCCGTTGCGGTCCATCGCCACCGCCTTGACGATATGGGCGTCGATCAGATCGACCAAACTGACGAAGTCGCGAATCGAGCAAAGATGAATATTCGGCGTCTCGTACCAGGCGTAGGACAGATTCTGGGTCAGCGGCATGTGGCCTCGCAACGCCAGTTGCCAGCGGATGCGCCAATGGCCAAAATTGGGGAAGGAGACGATGGCGCGCTTGCCGATGCGCAGCATCTGCTCCAGCACCAGCCGCGGGTTGCGGGTGGCCTGAAGGGTCTGGGACAGGATGACGTAATCGAAGCCGTCGTCGGGATAATCGGCGAGATCGACATCGGCGTCGCCCTGCACCACTGAAAGCCCCCTGGTGACGCAATCATTGACGCCCTTTTGCGAAATCTCCATCCCGCGCGCGTCAACGCCCTTGGTGTCCGCAAGCAAGCCGAGCAATTCGCCGTCGCCGCAGCCGACATCCAGCACCCGCGAGCCGATCTCGACCATGCCT
>Ga0302156_10004561_pt1 | contig 10164 bp, 5 predicted proteins | sample I_Bog_N3_2_FD_193503 | JGI IMG/M metagenome (GOLD analysis project Ga0302156, IMG submission 193503) | Peat permafrost microbial communities from Stordalen Mire near Abisko, Sweden - I_Bog_N3_2 | ecosystem: Environmental > Terrestrial > Soil > Wetlands > Peat | place: Sweden: Abisko, Stordalen... | reverse complement strand
TCGCGGTAGTGCAGGTGGGGAGTTTGTTTTCGAGCGATGCGTGGAACAACGTGACGTTTACCGCCGGAGAGATTCGCAATCCGAAGCGCAACCTGCCGCTGAGCCTGGCGATGGGGACGGGCGTGGTTCTGCTGCTGTACATCGCGTGCAACTTTGTCTACCTGAGCGTGCTGCCGCTGGCCGCGATACAGACGGCTCCGCAGGACAGGGTGGCGACGGCGGTGATGCAGCAGGTCTTCGGGAGCGTGGGCGCGAAGCTGATGGCGGCGGCGATTCTGGTTTCAACGTTTGGCTGCGTGAACGGGATGCTGCTCGCGGGGGCGCGGGTGTACTACGCGATGAGCCGCGACGGGCTGTTTTTCAAGTCCGTCGGGAAGATCGACGCGAAGTCGGGCGTGCCGCGGAACTCGCTGTGGATGCAGTGGGCGTGGACGTGCCTGCTGTGCCTGAGCGGCAGCTATGGGCAGTTGCTGGACTACGTAATCTTCGCGGTACTGGTGTTTTATGTGCTGACGATTGTGGGGCTGTTTGTGCTGCGGCGTAAACAACCGGATGCGGCGCGGCCGTACAAGGCGTTCGGGTATCCGGTGCTGCCGGCGGTGTACATCGTGATGGCGACGTGGATTTGTGTTGTACTCTTGCGATACAAGCCACAGTACACATGGCCGGGATTGATTCTGGTGCTGCTGGGAGTGCCGGTGTATGCCGTCTGGCGTAAGGCAGGGAATAGGGATAAGGGATAAGGGAGAGGCTGACCGGATGGCGAATCTTTTTGCGAAGAAGTCCATGAGCGTGCTGATGGCGGAGGCCAGCGCTACAGGTGCCGGCACGCTGAAGCGGTCGCTGGGGCCATTCCAACTGACGGCGCTGGGCGTGGGCGCGGTGATCGGCGCGGGTATCTTCGTGCTGGCCGGGCTGGGGGCGCACTATGCCGGGCCGGGCCTGATGCTGTCGTTTGTGCTGAGCGGGCTGGGATGCGCGTTTGCGGGGCTGTGCTACGCGGAGTTCGCGGCGATGATACCGCTGGCCGGATCGGCCTACACCTATGCGTATGCGACGCTGGGCGAGTTGGTGGCGTGGATCATCGGCTGGGACCTGACGCTGGAGTATGCGATGGGCGCCAGCACGGTGAGCTCGGGGTGGTCAAACCACTTTATCGAGATGCTGCAGATCTTCCACATACGGTTTCCGTTGTGGCTGGCCTATGACCATTGGACCGCAGTGAGGGTTGCAGTGGACAACGTCTGCCGTCAGGTTATGGCGTCGCAGTACAGCTCGCTGGTTCCCGGCAGCCAGGAGTACATCCAGCAACTGGGTGTGCTGAAGGACGCGCCGACGCCTGACATTGTGACGAGGGCGCACCTGCTGCTGCATGCGCCCGTGATCTTTGGGCACGAGGTGGGGTTGAACCTGCCGGCGTTCCTGATAGCGATGCTGATGACGTGGGTGCTGGCGATTGGCATATCGGAGTCGGCGAAGTTCAATTCGCTGATCGTGGTGGTGAAGGTGGCGGTGGTGTTGTTTGTGCTGGCGCTGGGTTCGCACTACGTTCACGCGGCGAACTGGGGATCGGACTGGCACCAGTTTGCGCCGTTCGGCATCGGCGGCGTGTGGCGCGGCGCGGCGTACATCTTCTTTGCCTATATCGGGTTCGATGCGGTGTCGACGACGGCGCAGGAGGCGAAGAACCCGCAGCGCGATCTGCCGATCGGGCTGATGGTCTCGCTGGTGCTTTGCACGCTGCTGTATATCGGCGTGGCGGCGGTGCTTACCGGCATGGTGCCGTGGCAGCAGGTGTCGATTGAGGCGCCGATTGCGCAGGTGTTTCTGGACCGCGGGCTGCCGTGGGCCAGCAACATCATCACCTTCGGGGCACTGGCCGGGCTGACGAGTGTGATGCTGGTGATGCTGCTGGGACAGACGCGCGTACTGTATGCGATGGCCAACGACGGTCTGCTGCCGAAGAAGTTCTTCGCTGAGGTGCATCCGAAGTACCGCACGCCGTTCAAGAACACGTTCCTGGTGGGCTTTATCGCGGCGGTGGTCGGCGGACTGACGCCGATTGACGACATCGGGAAGATGGTGAACATAGGAACGCTGCTGGCGTTTGTGATCGTGTGCATCTCGATCATGGTGCTGCGCAGGCGCGATCCAGGCAAGGCGCGGCCGTTCCGCACGCCGTGGGTGCCGTTTGTACCGATCATGGGCGTACTGTTCAACGGCTACATGATGGTCAAGCTGGGCTGGATCAACTGGGCACGGCTGATTATCTGGCTGATTATCGGGCTGTTCGTGTACTTCTTCTATGGGCAGAAGCACAGCCGTGTGCAGCAGGGAGAGCTGCCGGGTGAGCTGGATCCGGGAGCGGACAGCCCGTCGAGCCCGGGACCGGTTTAGCGTTCGTCGCTGATGCTCCTGGTGCGGCGGCTGGGGCCGTCGGACTCGACGGAGCCGTCGCGGATGCTGATGACGCGGTGGGCGAAGTCGGCGATGTCGGGCTCGTGGGTGACGAGGACGATGGTGTTGCCCTGTTTGTGGAGCTCGTCAAAGAGGGCCATGATCTCGACGGAGGTCTTGGAGTCGAGGTTGCCGGTGGGCTCGTCGGCGAGGATGATGCTGGGGGAGTTGACCAGGGCGCGGGCGATGGCGACGCGCTGGCGCTGGCCGCCGGAGAGCTCATTGGGTTTATGGTTCATGCGCTCGCCGAGGTTGACGGACTCAAGGACGAACTTGGCGCGGGCGATGCGCTCGGCCTGCGGGGTGCCGTTGTAGATGAGCGGCAGCTCGACGTTGTGCAGAGCGGTGGCGCGGGCGAGCAGGTTGAAGGTCTGAAAGACGAAGCCGATCTCCTTGTTGCGGATGCGGGCGAGCTCGTCGTCGTTGAGTGCGGAGACGTCGTGCCCGTTGAGCCAGTAGCGGCCCTGCGAGGGCGAGTCGAGGCAGCCGATGAGGTTCATCAGCGTGGACTTGCCGGAGCCTGAGGGGCCCATGATGGCGACATACTCGTTGTGGCGGATGCGGATGTCCACGCCGCGCAGGGCGTGCACGAGTTGGTCGCCCATCTCATAGGTCTTCCAGAGATTGTCGGTGACAATGACGTCGCCGTCGTGGGGGCCGTCCGCGTTGGCGCCGATGCGGTCCTGCGCGGGAGGTTCGATGATCGTGGTGGACATGCGGGTTCTCCGGGTGAGGCGAGGGTGCTAGCTTTCGCTGTCGCTGGGCGGGGCTACGGCAGCGACGGAGTTGTCGACTTTGACGGCGGTGCCGGCCTTGAGGATGCGCAGCGTCTTGTAAGGGCCGGTGACGAGCTCATCGCCGGACTTGAGGCCGCTGAGGATTTCGATGTCCGTGGTGCCGGTGACGCCGGTGTTGACCGGGACGAAGCGGACGCGGCGGCGGCCATCGTCCATGACCAGCAAATAGACGCCCTGAACGAGTGTGGCGGGCTTGCCGGCGGGCCCAGCTGAGGTTGCGGCCTTACCGTGGGCCTTGAAGAGCGTGTCTTCTGCAACGGGGTCGCGCTCCACCAGCGCCTGGATGGGGATGGTGAGCGTGTCCGGCTTGTGCGCGGTGGTGATCTTGGCGGTGCAGGAGAGCCCCGGGCGGAGATCGTCAGATACCTGGTCGAGGGTGACGACGACCTTGAAGTCCTTGGCCTCTTCGGTTCCGGTGGTGGACTGCGAGGTGGCAACGCCGGTGGTGCGCAATAGCGCCTGGTCGCCAACCTCGGTGACGTGGCCTTTGAAGATCTTGCCGGGCAGGGCATCGACGGAGACGTCCGCGGACTGGCCGAGGGCGATGTTGACGATGTCGGTCTCATCGACCTTGACCTCGGCGGTGATGACGGACATGTCGGCGAGGGTCATTAAGGTAGAGCCCTCGGCGTTCTGGATGCCGACGACGACGGTTTCGCCCTCGCGGACGGGGACGTTGGTGACGAGGCCGTCAAAGGGCGCCCGGGATACGGTCTTGTCGAGCGCATCGTAGTTGGCGCGCTGGCTGGCGACGGCCTGGTTCATGTGGCCGCGGGCGGAGTCGGTCTGGGCCTTGGCCTGGGCGACGGCGGCCTTGCGCTGGTCCAGCGTGGCGACGGACATGTCATAGGCCGCGACCTTGGCGTCAAAGTCCTGCTTGGCGATGAGCTGATCCTGGTAGAGCTCCTTAGCGCGGTTGTAGTCGAGGGTCTTCTGCTCGAGGTCGGCCTTGGCCTCGGCGACGTTGGCCACGGCGGTGTTCTCGGCGGCGATGTAGGAGGTGACATCGGTCTTGGAGGCGGCGATGGCGGCGGACTGGGCGGAGACGGTAGACTCCGGCTGCACGTTTTCCACAGTGGCGAGGACGTCACCCTTCTTGACGTGGTCGCCTTCCTTGACCAAAAGGTGGGTGATACGGCCGAAGGAGGTGGCGCCGACGTTGACGTAGGTCTTGGGCTTAATCTGCCCGGTGCCGCTGACCGTGGCGACGAGGTCCTCGTTGGCGGCTTTGGCGGTGGCGACAGCAGTGACGTCCGAACGGCTGTGCACAATGGAGCCGACCACGATCAGGACGAGGACCACGACGCCGAGGACGATGAACAGAATCTTCTTCTTGCGGCTCATACTCAGCTTTCTGCGGCGGCCCAACGGCGCGCCGACCCAGGTTTGGCAGCTCAGACTTGATGGACAGTACGCAGGGAAAGGGCTTGCAGTTCCCACTTGGTTGGACGCGGGGAACGGGCCTTTTCCGGCATAAGGTCCGAGGACATTCCGATGATACCAGCGGGGATGCCCAATGCCTTGTGCAGGCCCCCTGGGAAGACTAGAATAGGGGGTGCTGTATTGACCAGTTGGCAGCAGGAGTCAGGGCCGTTTATGAGATACCACCACATCCTTTCCGGAGTCGCCGTTGCAGCACTGTGTTTCGCGGGGATATCTGCCGCAGCGCAGGCCGTTCCGGCGACTGATACTTCCACCACGACCGCGCAGCAGAACAACGGCGGGGTGGTGAAGTCTCCTCCGGTGGCGGAGAAGCCCGATCCACTGAAGCGCCGGCTCACGGACCGCGAAGAGGCCGACCGGCTGAAGAACACCCGCGAGGAGTTGAAGGGTGTGTACAAGAAGTGGCTCGATGAGGATGTTCGCTGGATCATTACGCCAGAGGAAGAGCGGGCGTTCAAGAGCCTGGCCAACGACGAGGAGCGGGACCAGTTCATCGAGCAGTTCTGGCTGCGGCGCAATCCTAATCCGGATTCGCCGGAGAACGAGTTCAAGGACGAGCACTACGCACGTATCGAGTATGCGAATGAGCACTTCGCCGCCGGCAAGCCGGGCTGGATGACGGACCGTGGGCATATCTACATCGCCTACGGCAAGCCGGACAACATTGACTCGCATCCCTCCGGCGGAAGCTACGAGCGTCCCATGGATGAGGGCGGTGGCAATACTTCGACCTTCCCGTTTGAGATTTGGCACTACCGTTACCTGGAGGGTGTAGGCGATAACATCGACATCGAGTTTGTGGACTCCTGCATGTGCGGCGACTACCACGCCACCATTGACCGTTCCGAGAAGGACGCGCTGAAGAACGTTCCCGGCGCCGGCGAGACGATGTACGAAGAGATGGGGCAGTCCACCAAGGCTGACCGCTTCAAGGGCGGTGGACTGGAGCAGTTGGGCGCAGGACCCGGGACCCAGAGCCAGCAGAGCAAGGAGTTCGACCGGATCGACCAGTTTGCGAAGCTCTTCGCACCGCCGCCGGTGAAGTTTGCCGATCTGGACGAGTTTTTGAGCTCCGCGAAGGTGCTGAACGGTCCACCGTTCCTGTTTGATGTGCGCACAGACTACGTGAAGCTGACCAGCGACACGGTGATGGTGCCGCTGACGCTGCAGATTCGTAATGGCGACGTTACGTACACCAGCAAGGACGGCGACTCCACAGGTACGGTTAACATCCTGGGCCGGGTGAGCAACATCAACCATCGCGTCATCCAGACGTTTGAGGACACCGTGAAGGTGGAGACGCCTACCGACCTGCTCGAGCGGACCAAGAACAATCTCTCGGTCTACTGGAAGGCACTGCCGCTGCCTCCGGGACGCTACAAGGTGGAGATCGCAATCAAGGACGTGAACAACCCGGACCATGTGGGCGTATGGCGTCGCAGCCTGGATGTGCCGAAGTTCGATGAGGACCGGCTGGCATCGAGCTCGCTGATACTGGCCGACCAGATGGAGCGCGTGCCGACCAAGGACGTGGGCACCGGTAACTTCGTCATCGGAAATACGAAGCTGCGGCCGCGTGTGCCGCCGTCGATCTCAACGCCGGTGACCTTTCATCGCGCGCAGAACCTGAACTTCTGGATGCAGGTGTACAACCTGGGCATCTCCGACAGCACGAAGAAGAATGATGCCACCATCGAGTATCAGGTTCTTGACCTGGCGACCAACAAGCAGATACTGGACTCGCAGGAGACGGCCGGGAAGTTGAACCCCAACGCCGACCAGTTGACGCTGGAGAAGACGATGCCGCTGGCGAGCCTGGAGCCGGGACGGTACCAGGTGACGATTACTGTGAATGATGTTGCTGGCAAGCAGCAGTTGTCGCAGAGTGCGCCGTTCATCGTTGAGCAGTAAGGCGGAGCAGTAACAGAAGAGCAGCAACGCGTAGCAGAAGAGCAGCATAGTTGAGCGCGGCAGGGCAGAGCGGTACACTGATGCGTAGTGAGTCGAAGCGTCGCCACTGTTCGCTAAGCGACGAGGAGCAAAGTCACGCAGGACGGCACCGCGATGACAGCTCTTACCGACGGGCCCCCTGCTGGGCAGCAGTCCAGGCCCAACGGACCACTTGGAGAGCCGTAGACGCGCACATGAGGATCTGAGCGCGGTGAAACGAGCAATACCGATTCTGATGTTGGCGATGTTGGTGCTGACGGCGCACGCGGGCTTTGCCGCGTCGCCAGATGCTGCGCTGTCGGGTACGGTGCGCGACGTGCACGGGACTCCGCAGATGGGGGCGCTGATTGAGTTGTTGAGCGCCGATGCCACTACGGTGGCCACCGCCTTCAGCGACCAGCATGGACGCTACATTCTGCCCTCTGTGATGCCGGGACGCTATCAACTGCGGGCGACGGCGGCGTTCTTCATCCCAGCGCTGCGCAACAACCTTCACCTGCAGCCGGGCGTACAGGCCATCGTCAACCTGACCATGAGCACCATGTTCGACGCGGAGAACTGGCTTCCCGCGCAGCGTCGCCGTGCCGATGAGCCGGCGGACGACTGGAAGTGGGCGCTGCGCTCCACGGCGAACCGTCCGCTGCTGCGGCTGGTGGACCCGGAGAGCGGGGTGGAGCTTTCATCGAGCGCCGAGCAGCCGCACAAGGCCTACTCGCAGGGCCGGATTACGTTGACCAATGGCACGGGGTCGTTCGGCGATGGTGGCATGCACCAGGCGCTGATGCTGAACCGCACCATGGGCGACGGCGACAGCGCGATGCTGCGCGCCGACCTGGGTGAGATTCCAACCGGGACGACGCCGGCATCTGCTCCTTCCGTGTCGTTGAGTACGGGCTTTGAACGGCGGTCTCCGCTGGGTGGAAGCACGCGCCTGATGTCGAGCTTCCAGTCGCACCCCGAGCTGGAGAACGGACTTGCGCAGGGCTTCCAGGTGCTGCAGGTGGCCAGCGCCGAGCAACTGACGCTGGGGGATGCGGTGATGATTGACGTGGGGACGCTGATTGCCGCCGAGCGGCTGGAGGCGACGCGCATCGAGAGCGAGCCGTATCTTCGCGTGACCGGCCGACCGGGCGACAACGTGGTGGTGGAGTATCGCTTTGCCACCGGCCGGCAATTGCAGAGTTCGGATGACCTGGACCACCTGAACCAGTCGTTGACGGCGCTGACCGACGCGCAGGGCCGGCCGCTGAAGACCAAGGGGTTTCACCAGGAGCTTTCGGTGAGCCGCAAGCTCGGCCAGACGGTGGTGACAGGGACGGTCTTTACGGACAAGTTCGCGCAGGCGGGGATTTCGGGTACGGGAGTGATGAACCGGACGACTCTGCAGGAGGCTGCGGTGGTGGCCGATCCGACGACGGGAACGTACCAGGTGGCGGCGGCAGGGTATTCGGGCCGCGGGATGAGCGTGGCGGTGATGCAGCCGTTGACTGCGGCGATCTCCGCGTGGGCGGAGTATGACCTTGGTACCGCGCTGCGCGGCAGCATGGACGGCATGGCGCTCCAGCAGATGGCGCAGAGTGTGACGCCGGCGTTGGAGCAGGCGGCGAGTGTGACGGTGCGTGGCCGCATCCTGCGCACCGGGACCTCCATAAAGGCGGAGTACCGCTGGCAGCCGGCGCGCACGCTGACCCAGGTGAACGCCTATAACGCATCGCCGGAAGAGGCGTACCTGAGCTTCTATGTGCGGCAGCGGCTGTGGTGTGGACGGTTTCTGCCGCAAGGACTGGACGCCGTGGTGGAGGCGACCAACCTGCTGGAGCAGGGCTACCGGCCGGTGCTCGCGCCGGATGGACAGACGCTGTTTCTGGCGCAGGTTCCGCAGGCGATTCAGGGTGGGCTGGCGTTTAACTTCTAGGGAGTAGGGAATAGGAATTAGGGAAAAAGCGCTGCTGTTGCGGCGCTCTTCTTATTTGCGTGCAGGTGGTGGGTCAATACTTGAAGCGGTAGCGGACTTCGGCGTAGAGCTGGCGGGGGTCGTTGTAGTGGAAGCCGCCGAAGGTGAGGCTGTTGTCCAGCAGCACGCGGTGGTTGGTGACGTTGGTGTCTGTGATGGAAGCAGAGATGCTGTCGCCGAAGCTCTTGCCGAGGGAGATGTCGAAGGTGGTGTGCGACGGCAGGTAGGCATTGGGGTAGGGCGTGGTGGGGTCGGGGTCGCCGTTGGTGAAACCGGAGCCGAAGTAGACGTTGGTGGAGGCGTAGGCGCGCCAGGGCAGCGTTGCATTGAAGCCGACGTTCAGGGTGTCGCGCTGGTCGTGGTCGACCGGGGTGTAAGCGAAGCCGGCGTTGCAGGCGGGGTCGCCAACGGGGATGCAGATGAGTCCGCCGGTGATGTTGCCGCGCTGCTCGGCGATCTGGTTGGAGTAGGCGAGGTGCGCCTGGCCAAAGCGCCACAGGCGCGGAGAGCGCAGGGTGAGCTCCCAGGCGCGGACCAGCGCGCCGTCGACGGTGACGGGGAAGTAGATGCTGGAGGCGCCAATGTTGGAGTGGTCGAGGAAGTTGTTGACGCGGTTCTTGAAGGTGTCGGCATCGAGCAGCCAGCCGCGGAAGGGAATCTGCACGCCGAACTGGTGCTCCTCATCGCGCTCGCCGTGCAGCGGTACCAGAGCGGTGTTGTTGCTGTTGGCATAGGCGATGACCGGGCCAGAGGCGGTAATCAGCGGTGGTGGCTGATAGAAGCGGCCGTAGAAGCCGCGGAAGACCCAGTTGAGTTTCGGGATCTGAATCGCCGCACCGACGCGGGGCGCGGTGTCATCCTCGACGAACTGGCCCTTGAAGCGCGTTTGCCGCAGACCGGCGAAGAGCGTGAACCATTGGGTGACTTTGTAGTTGTCGGATAGATACTCTTCAACGGTGCTGCCGCTGGTGGTGTCGTATTCGTTGATGGGTGGTGTGCAGCTGCCGTCATTGCAGATAGCGCCGAAGAGGTAGCTGTCCCACTGGTTGAAGAAGTAAACGCCGCCCTGCAGGGTGTTATGCGCGAGCGGGCCATGGGAGGGCTGGTTCGTAAGAGAGATCTGTCCGCCGAGGTAGTTGGAGGTGCGGTCGGCGGTGGTGGCTATCGGGGCATCGTTTGGTGGTGAGTTGTAGTCGGCCTGGTTGTAGTGGAAGAAGGGCGAGGCCTGAAGGGCTGTGGAGGGATCGAAGGTGTGTAGCCAGGTGATCGCCATGACGGCGTCGGTCTCCTGCTGCGTGTCGCGAAGGCCGCTGGAGTCGTACTGCTGATTCTCGAAGCTGTTGGGGTTGGAATCGTAGGGAATCTGGAAGAAGTCGTGACGGACCTGGGCGAGCAGGCGGAGCTGGTCCTTCGGGGTCTTGTTGAAGATGAGAGAGGCGAAGCCGCCGTAGCCGTTCGTCGCGTCGTGCAGCACTTTGCCGATGGGTGGAGCGAGGCCGTAGTTGCTGCGGTCGGCGCTGAGGCTGGCGTAGTAGGCGAAGCGCTGGGTGTGGTCGCCGAGGT
>Ga0302156_10004554_pt1 | contig 10172 bp, 9 predicted proteins | sample I_Bog_N3_2_FD_193503 | JGI IMG/M metagenome (GOLD analysis project Ga0302156, IMG submission 193503) | Peat permafrost microbial communities from Stordalen Mire near Abisko, Sweden - I_Bog_N3_2 | ecosystem: Environmental > Terrestrial > Soil > Wetlands > Peat | place: Sweden: Abisko, Stordalen... | reverse complement strand
TGGATGTTGACGTAGATGGCGGCATCGATCTCGGGTGAGACAGCATAGAGGCGGTCGGTGCCGCTGGGAAGATCGGGCGAGGTGAGGATGCAGGGCCAGCCGTGCTTCTTGCAGAGTTGGGCGACTTCCTCGGAGTCCGCGGCGACGATGACCTCGTCGAGCTCGGGACAGGATTTAGCGGCGCGATAGACCCAGGCGAGCAGGGGCTCGCCGAGCAGCTCACGGAGCACCTTGCGGGGCAGGCGGGTGGAGGCAAGCCGAGCAGGGATGACGCCGACGACACGGCCCGGCGAGTGGATGGGGGTCGATGTCACCGCTGTCCTTTGTCGTGCTCGTCCTTGCGGCGGTAGCTGCGCACGGCGAGCACGATGACCAGCAGCAGGACGACTGCCAGCAGCACGGCAGCGACGGTGAGGATGCTCAATACGCCGGTCAGGCGGCAGTCGGCGGTATTCCGGAAGGCGCCGCAGTCACGGTCGAGCAAAAGGGCGGCGTGGGCCTGTGCCGGGAGCAGGACGAGCGCGGCCAGCAGCGCCAATGGACCGGTGAACGGGAGACGGTGTCGGATTGTAGAGCGGCAGCGCACGTTTGACCTTCGCAGAGGTGAATCCTTATGATGATAGTGCGGCTGACGTCGCGGCACTGGCCGCTGGATGCAGTCTTTTCCAACGGCGGTGTAGCTCAGATGGTTAGAGCGACGGACTCATAACCCGTAGGTCAGAGGTTCGATTCCTCTCACCGCCACCATTTGCCCAGCAGGAAAGCCAAAAGTACTTGCCCTAGAGAGTACCATTCAGTTACTGAACACCGTCTAACAGGATGAGTTGCAGTTTTTGCCCTGGAGAGTACAAGAAATTATGCCCAAGAGTGTGAAGATTTCCCTTCTTGCCGTGTCTGTAGCACTGGTCCTGAGTATCTTTCTGGGCGTGAATGCTTATGGTGTGCGCGCCGCGGACCAGGGCCAGCAGGACGCTTACCGGCAGATCAACGTCTATGGCGAGGTACTGCAGCATATTCAGTCGGACTATGTGGAGGTACCTGACATACCGGCAGTGACCAACGGCGCGCTGCGTGGACTGCTGGAGTCGTTGGATGCGGACTCAAGCTACCTGACTCCGGCCGACTATGAGGCCTACAAGAACGACAAGGGCGGCAAGGCGCAGGTGGGCATCAACGTCTCCAAGCGCTATGGGTACGCGACGATCGTGTCGGTGGTTCCGGGAAGCCCCGCGGACAAGGCCGGCCTGGGCGATGGCGATATTATTGAGGCCATTGGAACGCAGGACACGCGTGACCTGTCGCTGGCGATGATTCAGTTGCTGCTGGAGGGTGCGCCGGGAAGCGAGCTGCAACTGGCGGTGATTCGCGCCCACAAGGGAGCCGATCCGGACAAGATTACGCTGGACCGTGTGGTGGTCGCTGATCCTCCGGTGGCCGACACGCTCTATGAAGACTCTTCCATCCTGTACCTGAAGCCGATGGACCTGGATCACGACCACGTGCAGCAGGTGGAGGCGAAGTTGAGGGCCATGAACAAGACCGGCACGAAGAAGGTGCTGCTGGACCTTCGCGATGTGGCCTCCGGTGATGTGACGGATGCGATTCGGCTGGCTAATGACTTTGTAGCGACAGGGACGATCACGACGCTGGAAGGGCAGAAGTTTCCCAAGCAGACGTTCGCTGCCGATCCTGCCAAGGTGATTGACCCAGCGGGACCGCTGGTGGTGCTGGTTAACCGCGGGACGTCCGGACCGGCCGAGGTGGTGGCAGGAGCGATCCAGGACGACAAGCGCGGCGACCTGGTGGGTGAGAAGACCTTTGGCGAGGGGTCCATGCAGAAGACCTTTGACCTGCCTGACGGCGGCGCGGTGATTCTGTCGATTGCGAAGTATGCGTCGCCATCCGGCAAGCAGTTTGAAGATGATGCCGTGACGCCGGGGACGGCAGTGGCCTCCAATCTGGATGATGTGAGCGTGGATGACAGTGCGGCGAAGAGTGCGCCGACGGCAAAGGTCCCGGCGGAGAAGAAGCCGGCCGAGCCGGACGACCAGCTCGACAAGGCGCTGGAGCTGCTGAAGGCCAAGGCCGCGTAACGGTCAATACAGGCCGGATTTGCGGGGTAGCCTGCATGGTAAGGTGGATTTTGCCGTGCCGAGTCCAGTGAGCAAAGAAGCGGTTCAGGAAGAGAGAGCAGCCAAGCGAGCGGCGTTGTGGCGAGCGATGCGCAGGTTTCCGTTCCGGGAACCTGAGTTTCGCAGCCGGCGGATTGCCTCGCGGGCAGCATTTCTGCTGCTGCTGAGTGTGTCTGCGATCTTCGGGGTGATGGTGGGGCTGCTGCTGGTGTTCTCCATCAACCTGCCGCAGATATCCGAGCTGGAGCGCTATCACCCCAGCACCACGACTGACCTCTATGACATCCATGGCAAGGTCTTCGGATCGTTCGCGCTGGAGCGCAGGATCGTGGTCGGCTACGATGACATTCCGCCGGTGCTTCGCGAGGCGATTCTGTCCGTCGAGGACAAGGGCTTCGAGAACAACGGCGGCATCAACCTGTTCCGGATTATCGATGCGGCGTATCAGGACATGCACACGGACCGGAAGTCGCAGGGCGCGTCCACGCTGACGATGCAACTGGCGCGCAATCTGTTTCTGTCGTCGGAGAAGACCTACGGCCGCAAGCTGCAGGAGATCTTCCTGACCATACAGATCGAGCGCCACTTTACGAAGAAGCAGATCTTCACGCTGTATGCGAACCAGATCTACCTGGGGCGCGGGACGTACGGCTTTGAGGCCGGGTCGGAGTACTACTTCAGCAAGAAGGCGCGCGACCTGACGCTGCCGGAGGCCGCGCTGCTGGCGGCGCTGCCCAAGGGGCCGGAGTCCTACTCGCCGGTGCGGTTTCCTGATCGCGCATTGAAGCGCCGGAACCTGGTGCTTGACGAGATGCTGAACGACCACAAGATCACAGCCGCCGAGGCAGCGGCGGCGAAGGCGGCTCCGCTGGGACTAAATCTGGAGTCGCCCGCCAACACAGAGGCGCCATATTTTGTCGAAGAGGTGCGACGGCAACTGGAGCGCGAGTACGGCACCGATGAGGTCCACGGCGCGGGCCTGCGCGTGTATACGACGCTCGACCTGGACCTGCAGCACGCCGCGGAGAAGTCGGTGCTGGATGGACTCGCCACCTATGAGCGCAGGCATGGATGGAAGGGCGGCCTGGAGAATGTGGTCGCCGAGGGTGAGGACCTGGAGACGTACAAACATCCGGACTGGGCCCAGCCCGTTGAGGATGGCGCGTACTTTCACGCGCTGGTCACGCAGGTTGCGCCGGCGAAGATGACGGTGAAGATTGGCAACGTGAGCGCAACGATGTCGCCGGCAGACTGGGCGTGGACACAACAGGTCAGGGCGAACGGTCTGGCGAAGGTGGGTGACATTGTCTATGTGCGTGTGGTGAGCGGCGGCGGCTCGCAGCAACCTCATGTGCTGCTGGAGCAGGACAGCGGAGCGCAGGCCTCGATGATGGCCGTGGACAACTCCAACGGCGAGGTGCTGGCGATGGTGGGCGGACGCGACTTTGCGCTCTCGCAGTTCAACCGGGCGACCCAGTCGCTGCGCCAGGTGGGGTCGTCGTTCAAGCCATATGTGTATACCGCGGCGATGGAGGCCGGCATGGAGCCGAACGACATCGTTCTGGATGAGCCGACGACGTTCAATACGGAGGGCGGGCCATATACTCCGCACAACTATGAGGCGGGCTATCTCGGCAGGATGACGCTGACGGAGGCGTTCGCGCAGTCACGGAATATCCCGGCGCTGCGGCTGGCAGATAAGGTGGGCATCCAGAAGGTGATTGCCGTGGCCCATCGCTTTGGAGTGACGAGCAACATACCTGCGTTTCTTCCTGTGGCGATTGGAGCGGCGGACCTTACGCTGGCCGAGCAGGTTGGGGCTTACAGCGTGTTTCCCAATGACGGCATACGGATTGCGCCGCATTACATCCGCCGCGTGGAAGAGGCTGACGGATTGCCGATGCGTCAGGCGACGCCCGAAGTACGCGAGGTGACGTCGCTGGAGATTGCGCGCAAGATGATGGTGCTGTTGCGCGCTGTGGTGGACCACGGAACAGCGGCGGCGGCGTCCAGTCTGAACCATGCCTTAGGAGGCAAGACTGGAACCACCAACAGCTATACCGATGCGTGGTTCATCGGATTCTCGCCGTCCATCACGTGCGGAACGTGGATCGGATTCGACGATGAGCAGTCGCTCGGCGAGAAGGAGACCGGGGCGCGCGCGGCGTTGCCGATGTGGATCCAGTTCATGAAGGTGGCGATCGCGGACCGGCCCAACGAGCAGTTCGAGAGCCCGAACGCGCCGAAGAAGTCGATTGAATTGCCGCTGCAGCCCAGCCTGGACGCAGCTCCGGCGGTCGCGCCGAAACCTGCGCCCGAAGACGAGGAGATCGACAGCAGCGGTTCGGTTGCGCCTGTACCGCATGCGCCGGCCACGGAGGCGATGCCCGATGACAGTGGATCGCCGGCGAAGCATCTGAATATGAATGAACCACAGCCCTAGCTGAAGGATGCGCCGAGCGCATCGCCTAGAGCGAAGTAACGCTGTGCCCGTGCGACATCGAGCGCAATCTGAGCGCGCAGGGAGTCGGGTGAGTCAAAGCGGCGCTCGGCGCGGAGCCTGTGCAGGAAGGTGAGCTGCAGCGGCGTCGACTCATCCAATGCGATGGGCTCGAAGTCGAGAAGGTGAGTCTCAACCGCAAAGGAGTCGGCGCCGAAGGTGGGACGATTGCCGGCGTTGGTGACACCGCGAAAGGTGCGGGCGTTCTCACCCGAGCCGAACTGCAGCTTCGAGACGTAGACGCCGTTGGCAGGCAGCAGGTCGGAGTATGGAGCGAGGTTGATGGTCGGCACCGTATAGCGCGTTCCATAGCCGCGGCCCGCGGCGGGCGTGCTGCGGATGGAGAACGACCGGCCCAGAAGCGCGCGTGCCTCGTGCAGGTTGCCTGCCGCGATCAACTTGCGTATGCGGCTGGACGAGATGGGTCCGCCCCGCGCGATGAGTGGCGGACACGCGCGAACCGTGAAGCCAAGCTCGGCACCGAGTTCGGAGAGGCTGGCGATGTCGGCTTGCGCGTCGTGGCCGAAGCGAAAGGTCTCGCCCTCATGGACCTCGACAGCATGCAGGGCATCGCGCAGAACGGTTTCGGCAAAGCGCCGCGCAGACCACTGGCGCAGCTCATCGTTGAAGGGCAGAACCAGCACAAGATCGAGACCCGTAGCGGCGAGCAGATCGAGCCTGGCTGCGAGCGGCGTTATCAGCGGAAGCCGCGGACCGCTGTGCAGCACGTGCGCGGGATGTGGGTCAAAGGTCACGGCCACCGAGCGAGCGCCGAGTTGCTGGGCGCGTTCGCGCAGACCGGCGATGACCATGCGATGTCCGCAGTGAACGCCGTCAAAGTTGCCGACAGTTACGACGGATTTCTTCGCGGCGAGTTCGGCGAGTGAGCGTGTAATCTGCATCAGAGCTCGAACTCCAGCTTAAGGCCGTCGTGCGCCAGGCGAATGTTCGCGGGTAACGCGGCGTTGGTGGGCCCATGGTCGAGATCGTGGCTGATGTGCGTGAAGAAGGCACGACGCGGCGCGATTTTTTCCACCAGCTCGATGGAACGCGACAGGTGCGAGTGCGTAGGATGCGGCTCGCGGCGGAGCGCGTCCAGTACGAGGATGTCGAGGTCTTCGAGCAGAGGCAGGCTCTCGGCGGGGATGTCGCTCATGTCCGTGAGGTACGCAGCGGCGCCGAAGCGATAGCCGGCGATGGTGTCGCGTCCGTGCGTGACGGGGACACGGATGAAATTCGCGCCGAAGAGTTCGATGGCTGTTCCGGCGGCGGTTGAGGTGCGGTGCAGCGTGACCCGCGCGCTGGTGGGGTAGCGGTCCACTTTGCGGAAGGTGTACTCGAAGATGCGCTCGATGACGTCGGCTGTGGCGTCGTCGGCGTAGAGCGGCAGGCCTTCTGGATGCGCGAACGACAGCGGGCGCAGATCGTCCATGCCGAGGATGTGGTCGGCATGGCTGTGAGTGTAGAGCACGGCATCGACTGAACGGATGTTTTCGCGAACGGCCTGCGCGTGGAAGTCCTGGCCGGTGTCGATGACGACGGTGTGGCCTGCGTAACTCACCATCACCGAAGGCCGAGTGCGGCGGTTGGGCGAGCCGGCGAGGTGGGCCGAGGCGCAGACCGCGCAGTCGCAACCCAGCGTGGGCACGCCCATCGAGGTGCCGGAGCCGAGGAAGGTGAGGGTCGCTTGCATGGAGTTGTAAGTTGTAAGTTCTAAGTTGTAAGTCGAAGAACAAGAGCAAAGGCAAAAGCTTTGACGCAGAGGGCGCAATGTTTGCGCAATGTTCGCAATGTAATGCGGGGCGCTAGCGGACGATCTTTGGGCCCGGAGGTGGAGTGCCGGGAGGGGCTGTCTGTTTTGCCTGGGCCTGGCGGGCGAGCGCCTGGGTGATCTCGAGGAAGCCCATGCGGACTTCAAAGAGCGCGGTCTGGACGAGCTTGGACTCGCTCTCGGTGAGGTTGCCTTTGGTTTTTTCGGCGACGATGGACAGCATGTCGATGGTCTGGCGCGCGCCGAGCAGGTCGACCTGCGGCGGCTGTCCGGGCTCGGCTGCGCCGCCGAGCTGCAGCAGCGTCTGCATGTAGAGCGACTGGATGACGCGCTCGAAGGTCATCTCCGGCGGATGCTCCATGCCGGGGTTGGTGGCGCGAATGGCGGTGTCGAGGCGGTCGACGGTGGCGTCATAGGCGCGTGTGGCCTGTTCGGTCTGCTCGGCGGTGGGAGCCGGCGGAGCCGCTTGCTCCGGCTGCGCTGGGGCTACGTCTGCCGGTGGCGCGGCGGAGGCCTTGTTGTCCACCAGGTGCGCGGAGGAGCCGAACTTTTCATCCGAGGTCGGCTCGAGCAGCGTCTCCGGGCGCGGCGGTTTGGCTTCGGAGGGTGGAGCGTCCGGGCGGACGTCGCCCTCTGAGGTGAACTTGCGGCGGTCGTTGACGACGAATTCTTTAATCTCTGCCATTTTTCTCTGCTTTCAGTTTCCAGTTGCCAGTTTCCCAGTTGCCAGTGCGGTGCCGCCGGGGTAGGTGAGCGGCTGGTGCGTGTCGAGTGCCTCTCGTCTAGCGTAGCCGAGTGCGTAGATTGTGTCGCCGATTTGTGTGGCGGAGGTGAGCTCGCCGGCGGGTTTGCCGTTGGCTTCCAGCATTGCGGGCAGTGCCGGGGGCGAGTCTGTGAGCTTGAACTGCGTGAACTGGCGGTGGACCTGGCCTCGGGAGCGGATGCGCTCGACGATCTCCTGGCCGAGGTAGCAGCCCTTGGCGAAGTGCAGCGCGTGGGTCTGGCCGGTCTCCTGCGGGAGGTCTTTCGCGGTTTCGGTGTTGCGGATGTCGATGCCGTAGCTGGGGGTGCCTTCGAGGATGCGGAGGGCTTCGAGGTCGGCTGCGGAAGCGACGATGGCGTGGGTGCCGTGGAGTTCAGCGAGGATGGCGGCGATGCTGGATGGGTCGGACCAGATCTCGAAACGTGGGACTAGCGGGCTGTAGGCCTGGATCAGTGAGACGGGCGCGCCGGCGTAGACGGTCTGTTTGAGGTGGATGGTCTGCCGCGCTGGAGTCTGGGCGTCAGGGGAGCATGGGGCAACCTGCTCGTTCGACGTCGTCCATGATGATGAAGTGGTCGAGGGTCTTATGGATAGTTTCGAGTTGCGAGTTCTGAGTTTCGAGTAGAAACGTTGCGGGGCCGTCGCCGGGCTCGCGGTAGATAGTGCAGTCGCCCTGGATGCGGCCCTGGGCGTTGAGCAGGAAGTTGTAGTTTCCCTCGCCGGGGGAGAGCGCGGCAATGTTGTTGGTGACCATGCCGTTGAGCCAGCGCGTGGCGTCCGCACCGGTGATGCGCAGGAAGGCCCGGTCGGCGATAGCGGCGTAGGCTGCGCCGTGCAGGATCGCGTCGAGTTGTGCGGCTTCTGTCATTCGTGTTCTTGCGGGGTACCCCTCCCCCTGATTTTTCGTAAAATCTTCAAAACATTGGATTTAGCCTTGGACCCCCAAGCCAAAATCCTGATTCTAAAGCAGATACCCTAAGCGATTGATTCAGAATGGGTTATGTCCCAAGCTGTTGCTGGGTCTTGTCCAGCTTAGGGCTTAGAGAGGTCGAGATGAGAGTTGGATTCGCCCTCTTCCCTCTAGTTCTATTGTAGCGTTTTGCAGGGACTTAGATATCAGCCGTATCTGGTTTGGAAGATTGGGGTTAGGGAGTGGGGGGCTTGACAGCATCTGAGCTGGGGAGAGAAGCCGGGGCTAAAGCCCAATGATTGTTGGGCTTTTTGTTCAGGGGCCTGAAGGCCCCTGCTCCCTCCGTTTCGTTGTTGGTGCGGTGGTCTGGATGACAATTTCTGCGTGGGTATGTGGCGAGCCTGCGTACACTGAAGTCTCAGAGGTAGTGGGAGTTGGAAGGGGTTGGAGCATGAGACGGATGGGTGTGGGCTGGGTGGCGGCGGTGGTTCTGGTGGGGACGATGGCTGCGCAGACTGGCTCGGCCGGGCAGGGCGCGCCGGTGCCGAACGGCGGGGATGGCAAGACGACGCCTCCGGTGCTGGAGAGCGGGCAGACGTCGATCACGGTCGACGACCGGCTGACCAAGGATCAGGAGAGGGATCTGCTGGGTTCTGAGGAGGAGATTCTGCAGTTCGTCAGCAAGGACACGCTGCTGCCGATCAAGGCGCCGGTGAAGTGTAGGTTTATCTCGCGCGACCAGGTGAACAAGGAGCTGCGCAAGAAGTTCGATGAGGACAAGAGCAACCAGCGCATGGAGCGCAGCGAGCTGGTGATGAAAAAGTTCGGGTTGCTGGACCGCGACTTTCAACTGCGACCGTTCCTGCTGAGCCTGCTTACCGAGCAGATCGCGGGCTTCTATGACAACAAGACCAAGCAGATGAACCTGCTGGACTGGGTGTCGATTGACGAGCAGAAGCCGGTGATGGCGCACGAGCTGACCCACGCGCTGCAGGACCAGATGGTCGGACTGACCAAGTGGGACGACCAGGAGGCAGACGGTGTGGCCAAGGACGTGGTGGAGGACAACCAGCACATCGCGACCGACGAGACGGATACCGCGCGAGAGTCTGTTCTGGAGGGGCAGGCGATGGTGAGCTTTGCCGACCACATGCTGGCGCCGAGCGGAAAGACTCTGAAGGACATGCCGCAGGTGGGCGAGCAACTGGAGGCCGGCGCGGGCGATATGTCGGACTCGCCGGTGCTGGGACGGGCGCCGCTGGTGATTCAGCAGTCGCTTCTGTTTCCGTATACCGAGGGTCTGAAGTTTGAGCAGGCGGTGCTGGAGAAGCGAGGCGTGCAGCCGGCGTTTGCCGGGGTGCTGGATGCGCCGCCGAACTCAACCTACGAGATTATGACTCCGGAGGCCTATCTGGGTCACCAGGCGATGCCGCTGCTGGTGATGCCGGACATCCATCCGCTGCTGAAGGACGCAGGGTTTGAGCCGTATGACGTGGGCGTGATGGGCGAGCTGGATGTGCGCATGACGGCGGAGCTGTTCGGCGGCAGGCCGCTGGCCGAGGCGCTGGCGCCGGAGTGGGATGGTGGCATCTACTATGCGGCGCAGAAGTCCGCGGACACGCCGGAGCAGAAGGCGACGTCGGCGTCGCTGGCGCTGCTTTACAGTTCGCGGTGGAAGAACCAGGACTCAGCGCAGAGTTTCTTTGAGGTGTTTGACCAGGAGATGCCGCGGCAGTATGACGGGCTGAAGCGGCGGCAGAAGGACGAGCAGAGCGACTATGAGCGCGTGTACTCCACCAAGGAGGGCGATGTGCTGCTGGTGCTGGAGGGCAAGACGGTGTGGGTGAGCGAAGGGTTCGACCTGGCGCTGGCACGCAAGCTGCGCGATGCGGTGGATACCGCGCAGGGGCATGGGCCGGTGTTAAGTGCAGGGTCCAGGGTTCAGGGTTCAGGGCCCAGTGTGGCCGGCCTGATGGAGGGATTGAGCTGGTGGATGGGGGGATTTGGGATGATGCGGGTGGGGTTGCGGTAGAAGAGTATCAGTCAATCCGATTTCGATTCTTTCCGCTAAGAGCGGCGTACACTCTCGTACATGA
>Ga0302156_10004551_pt1 | contig 10174 bp, 9 predicted proteins | sample I_Bog_N3_2_FD_193503 | JGI IMG/M metagenome (GOLD analysis project Ga0302156, IMG submission 193503) | Peat permafrost microbial communities from Stordalen Mire near Abisko, Sweden - I_Bog_N3_2 | ecosystem: Environmental > Terrestrial > Soil > Wetlands > Peat | place: Sweden: Abisko, Stordalen... | reverse complement strand
GCTTCACGGGAACATCCTTCCCCGCGCGCGCCAGCTTGTGCGCTGGTACGCCCTTGATCTTCTTCGCGGAGAACACCGGCGGCATCTGGTCCAGCTCGCCATGAAAGCGCAGCGCCAACTCTCGCAGTTCAGCCAGCGACTTCGTCAGAGGCTGCGGCTCGGCCGCCGGAGTTCCCTCTGCATCGAAGGTGTCGGTCGCAAATCCGAAGCGAATCGTTCCGGTGTAGTGTTTCTCCGCCTGGCCGAAGAACTGAGCCAGCCGCGTGTACTTGCCCAGCAGTAGCGGCAGAACGCCGGTGGCCATGGGGTCCAGCGTGCCCAGGTGGCCTACCGAACGCTCACCCGTAACCCGGCGCACAATCGCCACCACATCATGCGAGGTCATGCCCGCAGGTTTGTCGAGAATAAGTAAACCGTTCAAGCAGCTTCGAGTCTACCGCGTGGGCCTCACCAGCGTTAGAAACTCCGTGCGCGTCTGCGACTGCGTCTTGAAGGCCCCGAGCATCGCGCTGGTCACCGTGGCCGACTCCTGCTTCTCGACGCCGCGCATCATCATGCACAGGTGCTGAGCCTCCAGCACCACACCCACGCCCTGCGGATGGATGGCCTGATCGATAGCTTGCGCAATCTGCTGCGTCAGCCGCTCCTGCACCTGCAGGCGCCGCGCAAAGACGTCCACAATGCGCGGAATCTTGCTCAGTCCCACGACCTTGCCATTGGGGACGTACGCAATGTGCGCGCGGCCGTAAAACGGCAGCAGGTGATGCTCGCAGAGCGAGTAGAACTCAATGTCCTTCACGATCACCATCTCGTCGTAGTCCACGTCGAAGAGCGCATCGTGCAGCACCTCCTCCACCGTCTGGCTGTAGCCGTGGGTAAGAAACGCCATGGACTTCTCCATGCGGCGCGGCGTGCTCAGCAGGCCATCGCGCATGGGGTCTTCGCCGATGCGGGTCAGCAGCTCAGCATAGATCTGCTGCACACTGGCTTCAGCAAGGCGAGTACCTTCCGCGGGCTTGTGTCCGTTGCCGTTGCTTGCCGGGACGAGTGTTCCGATTGCGGTGTTGGTGGGCATAGAGTGCCTTTCCAGAGCTTAGACCTCGTGCGCGGGCTTAACGCCGTCGCCGAAGTACTCAAAGGAGTTGTTGCCGGTCTCTTCCACCCGGATGCGCTCCAGGTTGGCATGAGGATACGCCGCGAAGATCCGCCACAGCTCCATACATAGATTCTCCGTCGTCGGCACCAGGTCCAGGAAGGGCTCCAGCGTATTCAAGTTGGCGTGGTCGAAGAGTTCGAGCATCTCACGCTGTGCGAACGAATCGAGATCGCTCAGGTTCGTCACCATGCCGTTTACCGCATCCACAGGGCCCGAAAGCGTGACCTCAACAATATAGTTGTGGCCATGTCCGAACGGGTTGTTGCACTTGCCGAAGATCTCGCGATTGCGCTCCGGCGAGAGAGCGTCCACATGCAGCCGATGAGACGCGGCAAAGTGATAGCGACGCGAAAGATGCACGCGGGGAGCGGTCATGCGCCCTCCCCGAAGTAGTCGGCAAATAGGTCTGACGTTTCATAGACCCGGACGCGGTGCAACTTCGCTCCGGGAATCTTCCCCACGAGTCGCCGCCAGATCGCGATGGCGATATTCTCCGTCGTCGGAATCGTCGCAGAGGTTTCGGTCGCGATAAACTCTGGCACCTCATGGTTCAGGTGACGATGGTCGTAAACGCTCACCACCTCGCGCTCCATGATCTCCTTGAGCAGCTTCAGGTCGACGACAAATCCCGACACCGGATCGACCACACCCTCGACCGTGACCTCCAGCGTGTAGTTGTGGCCGTGGCCCTGGCGGTTGGCGCACTTGCCGAAGATGCGTTGATTCTCCTCCTCGCTCCAGGCGGGGTTCCAGTAAAAGTGCGCGGAGGAGAAGTCGGCTTTGCGGGTGAGGAGGATCATAAGGACAGTGGTAAGTGGAAAGTGATAAGTGTCAAGCGCAAGAGATTAGATGCGGACGCCAGAGAAGCGATGCATTCTGCGACTTACCACTTGTCACTGCCTGTACTCCCGTCCCTTCCACTCGACCTGGTGAAAGAGCCGATGTTTCATCCAGCTCCGCATCAGCAGCCAGACAAACAACGGCAGCGCGCAGACCGAAAAGGCGCAGTCCACAAAGCTGAAGTGCGAGCGGGCGACGCGGTTGTAGAAGCGCACCAGCGTCCGCGCCCACAGCAGAACAATAGCCGCCTGCTGCCAAAGCAACAGGTACGGCAGCAGGTACAGCAGCACCGGCAGCAATAGCAGGCCGATGTCCAGCAGCCTCCAACCCGCCAGCGCCAGCGCGTGCGGAAACAGCAGCGCCAGGTTCTTGGTCCACCCTTCGACCATCTCGCCGAAGCTGCGATACATCCGCGTGCTCAGCGCGTCGGGCGCATAGCGCAGACGCAGCCCGCGCTTGCTCCGTTTGATATTGAAGGCTAGGTCCACGTCCTCCAGCACTGACTTGCCCACCGCACGATGCCCGCCCACGGCGAAGTACGTCTCGCGCTCGACTAGCAAAAACTGCCCATTCGCCGCGGCCACGCGCCGCGCGGGATCGTTGACCTCTTTCGGCGGGTAGACCGTCGCCAGCTCGGAGAAGATCAGCGGCATCAGCGTATGCTGCGCCACGCCGTGCACAATCTGCCGCGGCGAGTACGACAGCAGCGCCACGCTGTGCCGCGCAGCCTCATGCAGCGCGCGCACCAGGTCGCCGAGCTCGTGCAGCGTGTCGGCGTCCGTAAACAGCAGCCATGCGCCGCGAGACTGCTCCGCTCCGAACCAGCAGGCGTTGGTCTTGCCCGTAAAGGTCCGCATCGCTGCGCGCAGGTCAAGCGCCGGCGCCTCCAGCACGCGAACTCCATCGTGCCCCGCCACGGCCTCCAGCCCCAGCTCGCGCGTTTGGTCGGTGGAGGCATCGTCAATGACCAACAGCTCCCAATCGCGGCCCAGCAGGAAGAACTCGTCGCTCTGCGCCAGCAGCGAGCCAAGGCAGCCGGGCAGGTTCAGCTCCTCATTCCGCGCGGGGATGATGACCGAAAGCTGCATGCCCTCAGCCGCCGGGTGTGACGTGGCGGCCGGCCGCGGCGCGAGTTCGTCGTCTACCGGGAGCCCGAGAATTGGGCTGTACTTCTTCCCTGCCCCCGCCGAGTTCGTCTTGTCGTCCACAGCTTCGTATTATAGGAAGCGATGCAATCTTTCCGCGCGATACGAAGATTCTTCCTGGCCGCAGCGCTCGGCTGCGTGGCGGTTGGCTGCGACCGCGGCAGTCATCCCGGGCAGCTCGACAAACCCGCGCCGGTCTTCGCCATCAACGACGGCCAGCACTCGGTCGACCTCTCCAAACTGCGCGGCCACGTGGTGCTGCTGAACTTCTGGGCCACGTGGTGCGGCCCCTGCATTGAGGAGCTGCCCAGCCTGGAGCTGATGCAGCAGGAGCTGCCGCAGGTGCAGGTCGTCGCCATCGACAGCAGTGACAGCCTCGATGCCTATCATGACTTCCTGTCGCACCGTCCCGTGCAGCTGCTGACGATCTTCGACCCCAAACCGGCTCCCACCTCGAACGCCCTCTACGGCACCTTCGCCTACCCGGAGACTTACGTCATCGACAAGAGCGGCGTGGTGCGCCGCAAGTTCATCGGCCCGCAGGAGTGGACCAGCCCGGAGATCATCGACTACCTGCGCAAACTGGCCTCCTGAAGCCTGCGAAACGCTGCTGGTAAAATCAAGAGCATGACGCAGCTTGACGTGATGTACCGCTACGGCGCCGCACCCACCGAGGCCGCCACCAGCGCCCTGGGCCGCGTGCGCGAGGTCTACGGCATCCGCCGCGTGACCTTCGATGAGGTCGCAAAGACCGTCCGCATCGAGTACGACGCCACCCGCCTGACCGAGCCCATCGTGCACCAACTTCTCCGCCGCTCCGGGCTGGACGTCGTGGAGCGCGTCTCGCTCCTCCCGCCGCAGCCTGTCGCTGCTCCCTCGCCTGAACCTGCCGCAGCCAAGGCCTAGACTTCCGCCTTCTGCACACGCCGGATTTTAGGTACTTTGCGGAGGGCCCCCTCCCCATTTTCTTGCAAAATCCTCATAAATAAAGACTTAGCCCTGGACCTCGATTGCGGCGCTCCGCAAAATCCTGAAAACAAAGGGGCCGAGGTCCATAAATCCCTCAAAATCCTGATAGCAAAAGACTTAGCTGTCGATCTCGCCAGACACCGGTGATTCGGTCTAGAGCAAGAAACCGGGGCACGGAACTGGCTTTATTGTATCGCGCGTGTCAAGAGAGCCAGAACTCCCCGCAAGCGCTTCGGGCGAAAGCGCGTATGCCCTTTTTGTGGACGCGGAACGGGTACGGCCCGCCATAGGAGACGGGCCGTGTCCGATACGCCAATTCCAGCAAGGCTTAGAACGTCAGTTTCAGTGCCAGTTGCACCAGACGAGGGTTGTTTACTGTGGAGTTCACGGCGCCAAAACCGGTTTCGTTGATGTCATTGATGGGTAACCCGTACTGCGGATGATTGAAGAGGTTGAAGAACTCGGCGCGGAAGTTCAGGCCCATGTCTTGTCGCGGCAGGGCGAACTGTTTGATAAGCGAGAAGTCGCTGTTGACAAAGTCCGGTCCAACAACTGGGACACGGCTCGCATTACCCAACTGCCCGGCGGCGGGAGCGACAAAACAGTTTGGGTTGATCCACTGGTGAGCGCCGTGGTTTGCGGCATAGACGCTGCAACCCGCGACCTGGTTCGGACGGTTCCAGTTGTTGCTGTTGCCGCCGGTATTGAACGAGACTCCCGATTGATTGTTGCTATCAATCAGAGGAACGCCAAATCCTGAAGAAGCCCTTTCGATCAGCGTTGCCTGCCAACCGCCCGCAAGGCTGTTGGTCACGCCGTTCCAGTTGGCGCCGAACTTCCTTCCGCGACCGAATGGAAGGTCATAGATGACACTGCCGGTAAAGCTGTTGTCGAGATTGATCTGCGACAACGCGCGATCCAGGTTCTGCCAGTTCGGAAGAGGAAAGTAGGGGGCGCTGAGCTCGGAACCGAGGCCGTCGCTCAGACCGTCGTCATAGGTCTTCGAGTATGTGTAAGCGACCAGCGCGTAGAGGCCATGCCTCGGCGTCTTGGTCTCCGCCTTGATCTGCAGCGAGTTGTAGCTGGTCGTGCCTAGATCGCCGGCCTCCAAGATCGTGCTCCCGGTCCCGTAGTTCGGCGTATAAGGGACGGCGCCGACACAGCCGATGTGGTTTGTGCCGGTCGCGGCGCATCCGGCAGGTCCCGCCGTATTGATGTCATTGCCGAGCATCAGGAGGTGGCTACCCTGGGAACCGGCATAGCCCGCGGTCAGCACAAGGGTTCCGAACAACTGGCGCTCCACGTTTACGTTGTACTGTTGCACGCGGCCCAGTTTGATATTCGTAGGTTCGTAGGTGAACGCACCCTGATAGTTGGAGAGGGTGGATGGCGTTGGCAGCAGGGCAAATCCGGCGGAGAGACTGGGGCCGTTGAAATTGTCGGATTCGCCCAGAAAGGGCGGGTTCTGCCATAGACCTTGTGCACCCTGGCTCCATGCGGAGTCGTGGTAGAGCGACCAGCCAGCGCGCAGCACCGTTTTATCGCTGCCCATCACCTTCCATGCACCGCCGATGCGTGGTTCGAGGGCCGTCTTATCCATTTGGATGCCTGCCGACCCGCCCACACCGCCCTGGTTGGCGATGAGTAGTGAGCCACCGGTAGCAGAAGGAATGTAGTCAGCCATCTTGCCATGCGCTTCTGTAATCGGAGTCGTCAGGTCCCACGCCAGGCTGACATTCAGCGTGAGAGAAGATGTGACTCTCCAATCATCCGCAACGAAGGGACGGAAGATCCTCCAGCGGCGGCCAGTAACGGCTCCAAAGTAGGTTTGGTCGTGAATGGCTCCGCCGCTCGTGCGGCCGAGGAGGAAGTCGGCCTCGACGTTGCCAGCAGCTGTGCACGTACCGCCAGGACCACTACACGCACCAGTGCCAGCAGTGGAGTTGTAGAAGCCGACCAACCAGAATCCATCCGCAAAGGCCTCCGAGCCTACGTTCATCTGGTTGGAACGGAGATCGAGACCCATTCTCAGGTCATGCTTGCGGAGGATGAGATCGAACGAGTCCTTGAAAGTAAAGATGTTCGTTCCGCCCTGGAATGGAGAGTAACCGCGATCGCCGAGAGCCCAATAGCCGCCGTTGGTGAACTCGGTCGAGACCAGACCGCAGCTGTAGGCACCGGCAGCGCAGGTGGAGGGTGTACCGCTGCACCCGAGGTTGGCGCCGGGGATGCCAAGTTTAGCGGAAGCGCAGGTTCCCGTGCCTTGCGACAAGATGTAGTCGAAGATGCGGTTGTAACCGAAGCTGGCCTGATTGAGCATCCTGGCTGAGAACAGATGGGTTTCGCTGAGGGCGATGTTTCGTGCGTGGTTGGCGATGCGCTGATTGCTGCCGAAGGCGCCGGCCTCAGCAAAAGATCCAATCCCACCACCACCAGGCACGTAGGAGGTGGCCTGATCGTAGCTGAAGCGAGCAAAGCCACTGTCTTTGCTGGAGAACGTCTGGTCCACGCGCGTATCGAACTTGGTTTCGTTCAGCGCGCGCACCGGCGAGTTGACAAAGTTCACGTTTCCAGTGGGATTGTTGGCGTTCGGCGAGGGATACAGGTTGATCATCGCCAGCCCAATGCTGTTGAACAGGTTGGACGGAATTTTGTCGCACGGTATGCCAGCGGCCTGCACGCCGCCAGGACCTGCAGGAATGGGGTTTCCAGCACCATTGCATTGGAACGCAGTGCCCGTGTTGGGATTAACGATGGCGCGGCCGGAGGGAATTGCCCGGCCGAATGGGTCTAAAGTGAAATCACCGCCCCGCATGGCCAGCGAAGGCACGAGGCCTGAGAAGGTAATGCCCTGGCGTTGAAACTTCTGTTCGCCATCGACGAAGAAAAAGGTCTTGTCTTTGCGAATGGGGCCGCCGACCGAGCCGCCGAACTGGTTGAGGTTGAACTTGGTGGGCGTCTGGGAAAAGTAGTTCCTGGCATCGAGTTTTGTGTTGCGGACGAACTCGAAGAGCGAGCCGTGGTAGTCGTTGGTGCCGGCCTTTGTGCTGACCAGCACTGTCGGACCCGCCCGTGTACCGTACTCTGCAGAGTAGGTATAGGTCAGGACCTTGAACTCCTGAATGTCGTCGATCGAAGAGAAGACGGCGATGCCGCCTCCGGTCAGTTCGTTGTTGTCGACGCCATCCAGCAGCCAGTCTGTGCTATTTGGACGCGAGCCACCCACCGACAAAGAGAAAGAGCCGCGTGCCGCCACTTCACTGTCGGAGCCGGAAGTAAAGAAGCTGTTGGGGTTTGTCTCTGCCGTAGCTCCAGCAGTCAGTGTGGCGAGCTGAACGAAATCGCGCCCATTCAAAGGCAGCTGCGAGACCTGCTGCGCGGTGATGACCTGGCCAAGCGAGGGATTGCCCGTTTCTACAGTGACCGCATCGCCCGTGACGACCACCGAAGTATTCACCGTGGCCGGGACAAGCGAAAAATCAAGCTCTCGTGCTTCCTGAACCTGGAGTACCAGGTCTTTCGAGGCAGCGCCCTGGAAGCTTGTCGCGTCCACGCGCACGGTGTAGGTCCCGACGGGGAGCAGTGGAATCAGATAGTGTCCAGCACTGTCGGTCTTGCTTGTGCGAGTGAGTCCGGTTGCCTGAGAGACCACGGTGACGTCAGCACCAGGGACACTCGATCCGGATTTATCGACAACATTGCCGAAGAAACTCCCGGCGGCCTGCCCATATAACGGCATCGCACTCATCGGAATGATGAAGCAAAAGAGGAGAAGAAGAATTGCTTTATGGAGTTTTGTGCCGGAAGCGGCTCCTGCCAATTGGGAACACTTCACCCAAGACTTTATCTGTTTCATGGCCTAACCCCCTTAAACGCTAAGTGCATCGTTGAGGTGGATCGACTGCGCTGAAGTGAAGGTTTGAATGTACGAAGTTGCTAACAGAAAGTCAACGCGTTTTTTTGCGGGTGGAATCGTGAAGGCGACGGTGTGAGTATCCCGACAAAATCGAGGCACTGTGTTGACTCAGTGGCAGACCGGATGCCCCGGCCACATCTTTTGTGGGCGTATACGATTAAGCGATGCTCGAGAGACGCAACTCCAATGCGGTTCAGATCAACCTGGAGACATGGGAGCGCAGCGCGCTCTTCCATCTGTTCCATTCGTTCAGCGAGCCCTATCACGGGGTCTGCCTGCGGGTCGACTGCACGGAGTCGTTCCGTTTCGCCAAGCAGGCTCGTATCTCAGTCTTCCTGACACTGGTTCACCGCGCTCTGACCGCAGCGCATCAGGTCGAAAACTTTATGACTCGCATCGTGGACGGCGCGGTATGGAGATACGCGACCATACATGGCGGAAGCGCGATCGGGCGTCCGAATGGAACCATCGGATTTGGACACTATCCGTATCAGCCGGAGCTTCTGCCGTTTGTGCGAGAGGCTTCTGGTGAAGTGGACCGGGTGAAGGGAAGAAACGATTTGGAGCGATATGACGGCCAGGACCTGATCCGATTCTCCGTGCTCCCGTGGTTGGATTTCACCTCCATCTCTCATGCCAGAAATTACTCGGGTCAAGATTCTGCTCCGCAGATTACGTTTGGAAAGATCACAGAAGCTGGGGAGCGCTTCACGATGCCAGTCTCCATCCACGTGCATCACGCCCTGGCGGATGGTCTGCACGTCGCTCAATTTGTGACCCAGTTTGAACGATATTTGGCAGATCCAGAGATAGCCTTGTAGGGCGAAACGCTGGTCGCCACGAAAGCTCCCGGATCGGTGGCAACCCGGAAACTCACGCCCTACCGGCCTTCGGCCCTTGTTGCGACGGGCGCGGTGCATCGGTTATCCTTGTGTAGTTGCATCCCCTGCAATGTGCGCCCGTAGCTCAGCTGGATAGAGCGCCTGGCTACGAACCAGTAGGTCGGAGGTTCGAATCCTTCCGGGCGCACCATAATCTTCCTCACCCATTGTGACGGTCGTCACGAGCTTCCCAGCCCCGAAGTCATTAGCCTGAAAGCCATGTTCGCCGGACACCAGCGGGAACCCCCTTAGCTGTCGTATAGTAAAGAGGACCAACTTGGTCGGATATGTGGCCCGATGGAATTGACAGCTTTGAGCGACGCGAAGGTGGGCAGTGCGGGGGTGGTGGAGACCGTGGACCTGCCCGAGAACGTGAGCCACTACCTGGCCCACCTCGGCTTTCTGCCCGGAACCGCTGTCGAAGTGCTGCGCCGCGCCCCGGCGGGCGACCCCCGCGTCTACCGCATCGACGGCGTCGAAGTCGGCCTGCGCAATGAGACCGCCAGGCACATCTTCCTGCGGTTGAATGAGGCCGCCGCATGAGCTGCCATACCCCAGTGCTGGATGTTGTGCCGGAGGCCGAGCCTCCCGTTATGCCGGCTGCGCCCGGGGCCATCAAGCCGATGCGCACGGTCGCGCTCATCGGCCCGCCCAACAGCGGCAAGTCCACGCTCTTCAACCGGCTGACTGGGCTGCGCCAGAAGGTGGCGAACTACCCCGGCGTGACGGTCGAGCACCACTCCGGCAAGATGAAGGCCATCGGCCGCGGCGATCTCACGCTGATCGATCTTCCGGGAATCTACTCGCTGGCGACGTACAGCGAGGACGCGCGCGTGGCCGTGGAAGTGCTGACCGGCAAGATGCGCGGCGTCCCCAAGCCGGACTGCGTGCTGCTGGTGCTGGACGCGACGCACCTGAACCGCCAGCTGATGCTGGCCGCGCCAGTGTTCTCCATCGGTCTGCCGACGCTGGTGCTGCTGAACATGTCCGACGAGCTGACCGCGCGCGGCGGCGAGATCGACACGCTCGCGCTGGCCAAGGAGCTCGGCCACCCCGTAGCGCTCATTAGCGCGTCTGAGAACACCGGCCTCGACGTCATCCCCGAGTTCCTGCTGCGCGCCGGCTCGCGCCCTGAGGACGGCCTGCGCCCGGTGCAACTCCCCGTGCTGCAGAGCGCCGCGAGCTGTCGCAGTTGGGCCACGCAGGTCACAGCGCGCACCAAGTATCAAACGCCCGCTGCCTCGACCTGGACGCGCCGGTTGGACAG
>Ga0302156_10004547_pt1 | contig 10179 bp, 10 predicted proteins | sample I_Bog_N3_2_FD_193503 | JGI IMG/M metagenome (GOLD analysis project Ga0302156, IMG submission 193503) | Peat permafrost microbial communities from Stordalen Mire near Abisko, Sweden - I_Bog_N3_2 | ecosystem: Environmental > Terrestrial > Soil > Wetlands > Peat | place: Sweden: Abisko, Stordalen... | reverse complement strand
GGGTAGGAAAGCTTTGGCGCCTTCGGCGCCGCGGCGGCTTCCGGCCGATGCGCCTTGAGACTATCAATCAGGCTGGTCACGGCGGTCCGCGCGCTCTGCGCGAATTGCGGCGAGAGCCGCGTCGCGAGGCGCGGTTCGCTCGCGGTTTGCGCGGGGGCCGGCGCCGCGACGCCGAATAGCGAAAGGGCGGCGAGGCCGGCCAACCACGGGCGACGGCGATGCGCCGTCGAAACACGATCGGCGGAGGGAGAGGGGACCTTCTGGCGACGAGAGGGAAACATTGTGCTGACCTGTGTTGGTTGCTGCCAACGCGCGGCGCATGTCCCTCTGGGTCGTGTCCCCGGCCGTTCGAACGGGAGGCAAGCCCTTCTGGGTTTCGCGCGGGGCCCGCGATCGTCAACCACCCTTCGCGACGCCAGCGGGATTTGCTACGCGCTTTCGTTCATCCGCCGCGCCGGTATTTTCTGCGCATCACGGGCGACCCTCGGGGGTGAGCTATATGAACGATGCGAAGGAGCGATCTTGGCGGCGCTCGCTCATGGGACTGGCCATAGAAGCCGCCGAAGCGCGTCCAAGGATTCCGTCTTTTCCTGCCAACCTCGAATGCAAATGTGCCCGATAGGGTCGCTCGCCCTGTGAAGCAAGAGCAGCGTCAGGAGTCTGCGCGTCAATTCCGGGTTCATGTCGGCGTTCGAATAGCCAAAGCCGCGAAGCAGATTTCGGACCCGGCGCGGCCTGCCGCCCGTCATGAACGCGCTGGGGCCAAGCAGATCGTATTCGCCCCATCCAGTCATGACGTCGCCAAAATCGATCAGGCCGGATAGCCGCCAGCCCTGCGAATATTCGGTCAGAAGCAAATTTTCGGGGATGTATTCTCCGGTCAATATCACGGGGGGCGCGTTCATGGGAATGCGCGTGGCCGCTTCCCGAAGGAGTCCATCCAGTTCGGGCAGGTATTTCTTCGGCAATCCCAGGCGCTCGTGCCGATCTCTGCACGCAGCGATTTGCCCCAACAGGAACTTTTCCCAGCGTGGCTCGAAATTGGCCAACTCGCCAAGGGGGGCCTGCTGCACCTCAGCGATCGTTTCCCCGATCTGGGTGAGCACGTCCTCCTTCTGATCTTCCGACAGCCGGGGCCAGGCTTCGCTGCCCAGCGCGCCTTCGAGGCGCGTCATTGCCAGATAGGGCCATCCCTCCCGCTCGCCCTCGCAAACCAGTTGCGGAATCGCCACCGCGAGTCGTCCATCGAGTTGCAAAAGCGACGCGCGCTCCGACAAAAACTGCCTCCTGAACAGGGGCGGAAAAATTTTCAGCACCAGTCCCCGGTCAAGAGCGAGGACCAGATTTGTTCCTGTCTGAAATATATGGGGAGACGCATGCGGCAGGGCATGGCGACGCGCGATGTCGATGGCGATCGGCAACCATCGTGACGCGTCGGAACGCCACGCGCGGAAAGCCTTTGGGTCCGTAAAGCGGGGAAAAGGGCGCACTTCGAGAAGCCAACATGCAACGAGTAAGCCGAGAAGTTGGCGCCGTGCGCCTGAACCAACAACGGCGCCTCCGTTTCCCTTGGCTCAGCCGACCCTGGCGCCCTTGGCGAACGTGTACAGCGAATAGAGCGACGTCGTGCCCATGATGAACAGCCGATTGCGCTTCGCGCCGCCGAAGGCGACGTTGGCGACCGTCTCGGGGATCAGGATCTTGCCGATCAACATTCCATCCGACGCGTAGACGTGGACGCCCTCGGCCGTGCTGGTCCAGATGCGGCCTTCGGTGTCGACGCGGAAGCCGTCGAACAGGCCGGACGTGCTCTCGACGAACACGTCGCCGCCGCTCAAAGATTTGCCGTCGGCCGCGACATGATAGCTGCGAATGTGGCGCGGGCCGTTGGGAACATGGGTCGCGCCGGTGTCGACGACATAGAGCAGGGCCTCGTCGGGCGAGAACGCGAGGCCGTTGGGACGGATCATGTTGTCGATGACGCGCTCGACTTCGCCGCTGTCGGGATCGATGCGATAGACGTGGCAACCCTCGATTTCCTGAGCCTGCCTGTCGCCCTCGTAATCGCTGTCGATGCCGTAGGCGGGGTCGGTGAACCATATGGAATCGTCGGACTTGACGACGACGTCGTTGGGCGAATTGAGCCGCTTGCCCTGCCAATGCGAGGCGAGCACGCGGATCGAACCGTCGAATTCGGTGCGCGTCACGCGGCGCGTCAGATGCTCGCATGTGACGAGCCGGCCGTGGTTGTCGACCGTGTTGCCGTTGGAATTGTTGGAATTCTCACGGAACACAGAGACTTCGCCCGAGGGTTCTACGTAGCGCAGCATCCGGTTGTTGGGGATGTCCGACCAGACGAGATAGCGTCCGGCGGCGAACCATGCCGGCCCCTCGGCCCAGCGGGCGCCCGTCCACAGCCGCTCGACGCGCACATGGCCGGCGAAACACGCCTTGAACCGATCGTCGACGACGACGATGTCCGTTCCCTCGACTTGCCCATAGTACATGGTTTGCTCCCCGTTGATTGTTTGGTTGACCGTATCAACGCCGGCAGGCTCACCCGGCCCTCGCGTCCGCCCGCGCCAGCCGCGCCAGCAGAAAATCCACTTCGCCGCGCGCGATGGCGGAAAGCGCTACGTTGGGGGCGCGTTGCGCGTCGCTGGCGATCGCGCCGCGTTTGGCGAGCACGTATTTGCGCACCGCCAGACCGACGACCGGCTGTTGCTCGTAGCGCAGCAGCGGCAGATGGGCGTCGAACAGATCGTGCGCCTTCGCGCGCTCGCGGGCCTGGGAAAGCCTGACGACGTCGACGAGCATGTCGGGAAAGGCGTAGCCGGTCATGGCTCCGTCGGCCCCGCGCTCCATCTCGAAATCGAGGAACAGCCCGCCATTGCCGCACAGGATCGAGATCGGCCGCATCGAGCCCTCGGCCTGGAAGCCGCGCAGCGCGGAAATCTTTTCCAGTCCCGGCCAGTCCTCGTGTTTGAGCATCACGCAGGACGGGTTTTCGCGCACGATTTCGCGGATGACCTTCGGCGTCATCACGACGGAAAAATTCAGCGGATAGTCCTGGATGACGAACGGGATTTCTGCGCCGATCGCTGCGACCGCCTGCCGGTAATAGCCGAGGATGGACTCGTCGGTGCGCAAAGTGTTCGGCGGCGCGATCATCACGCCGGCCGCGCCCGAGGCCATCGACTCCTTCGCCAACGCGCGCATCGCGGCGAAACCCGGGGCCGAGACGCCGACGATGATCGGTAGCCCCGGGGCCCGGGCGATGACACGTTTGACGATGTCGACGGACTCGGACGCCTCGAGCTTCGGCGCCTCGCCCATTACGCCGAGCACGGTGAGGCCAGTGACGCCGCAGCGCAGATAAAAGTCCATCATGCTGTCAATGGAGGCGAAATCGACGTCGCCGTCGGGCGCGAACGGCGTCGGGGCGATGGCGTAGACGCCGGAAGCTTTGGCGAGGGTCATCGGCCTACCGCCTCGATCGCCGGCGTCGATAGGACCCCGAAGGCCCCGTAAATAGCCTTGTCGTACATGCTGCCCCCCTCTTCCTGATTCGCTCGCGTCATAAAGCTAGCGGCAGAAAATATGATCCGACATAGCCGGCTTCGGCGCGTGCGTCGAGGCAAGCGAACACGGAGCGCCTGCACAACCAATCACACAATCACGAACGCCTGTTACCGCCAACAAACGCGTTCACTTTTATAGAATGAAATGCATCGAACTTTTTGTGATTGATTGAGGCGCCAATTTTACGATCATAATTGGCCTTCGAGAATAGCCGTTGCAAGTATCCTTTAGATAAAACGTCGGGATTTTTTAACCGGCAACATAGTAACATTTACACTTGCGACGATCCCGTTGACACCGGCCCTATTTTCCTTTAAGCAACTCTTGCGGTTTGCAAATTCCTTCGCGTCTACAGAGCGCGCCGCTAAAGTGCGATCTCCCTAACCTTCCTCTTCAATAATTTCATCGAGCGCACGCTTTTGCGTTCGCGCCATAATAAGAGAGGCGAGGATGTGTGGATCCCGCACCCAGCTCGCATATTCTTTTTGCGTCATACCCAGGAATTCACTGAGTCTTTGCTGACCCGTTCCGCTGTGCCAATCCGCGATATAAGTTTCAATATCTTCCAGCAGCGCTTCTCCGCCGAGGCACTTATCAACAAACGACTTATGATCAACCTTAGACATCGATCCTTCTCCCACGCACAGGCTCCTTGATCAGATCACCAGTAATTGGATCGAGCGCACCGAGATGACATTCCAACTTGCTGAATACCTCAACCTCACCGTGAAGTTCATCCCAGGTATACAACCGCGTATGATCCCTATTTCGCCAGCGTTTCTTTCCGTTTCGCGCCCCAAGCGGTTCAAAATTGTCTAGGATCGATGGTTTAGGCATCGTTTTGATCAAAACACACCCTGAAACGAAACGTAAACGTGAAATGAAAATATGCGCCTGTGAATTTGAACGCCGCAGCCGCACAAATCGGCGAATGTGCGAGGCGACTCGCTTCAGCGAATAATAATGTCGCGCGACTCGCGGGGTCTGGTCCAGCCCCAAAATGTCTCCGCCATCGGAATCCGGCTTCCGCCAAGGCGCTGACCGTGCGCGACGCCCCGAAAGCTGGCGCCAATCATTTACGTCTGGCGCGCCTGTGGTATCAACAGCGGCCACTTCGTGTGCTTGCCGGCGATTCCAGGCAGAATCAGGGAAGAAAAATGAGCGTCTACAATCCTTTGCTGCCCAAGGTGACGGTGACGCGGCTTCACGAATGGATCGGCTCGGAGATCGGCGTCTCGCGCTGGTTTGAGATTTCCCAGGCCCGGATCGACGCTTTCGCCGAAGTCACCGAGGACATGCAGTTCCTGCACGTCGACCCTGCGGCGGCGGCGAGCACGCCGTTCGGCGGCACGATCGCCCATGGGTTTCTCACGCTGTCGATGCTCTCGGCGATGGCCTATGACGCCGTGCCGCGGGTCGAGGGCGTGGCGATGGGCGTCAATTACGGCTTCGACAAGGTGCGCTTCGTCGCGCCTGTGCGCGCCGGCGCGCGAATTCGGGCGCATTTCAAGCTGCTGGCTCTGACGCAGCGCTCGGGCGCGGAATGGCAGATGCGCAATGCCGTCGAGGTCGAAATCGAGGGCGCCGCCAAGCCGGCGCTGATCGCGGAATGGCTGTCGATGTTCGTGCTGGGCTGAGGCGAGGACCGATGAAAACGGCATTGATAACAGGCGCGGCGCGCGGCATCGGCCTCGCCACCGCGCATCGCTTTCTCGAAGACGGCTGGAACGTCGCGCTGCTCGACCGTGACCGGCCGGAGCTGGAAGAAGTCATCCAGGGACTGCCGGCGGCGCTTGCCGTGTTCGGCGACGTTTCGATCGCAGCCGATTGCGCGCGGGCGGTGGATGCGGCCGTGGCCCGATTCGGCGCCCTCGACGCGCTGGTCAACAACGCGGGCGTGGCGGAATTCCTGCCCATCGACGAAACCGATTTCGTCCGCTGGCGCCGCGTGATGGAAACCAATCTCGACGGCGTCTTCCTCATGAGCCAGGCCGCTTTGGCCGAACTGAAGCAGGCGAAAGGGGCCATCGTCAACATCGCCTCGATTTCGGGTCTGCGCGCCTCGACGCTTCGGCTGGCCTATGGCACCTCGAAGGCCGCCGTCATCCACATGACGAAGCAGCAGGCGATCGAGCTGGGCGAGCACGGAATCCGCGCCAATTGCGTCGCGCCCGGCCCCGTCTACACCAAGCTGGCGGCCGCCGTTCACAGCACGGACATCATTTCCGCCTATTTCGACGCGATTCCCTTGAATCGCTACGGCAAGGAGAGCGAGATCGCCGAAGTCGTCCATTTCCTGTGCAGCCCGCGCGCGTCCTACGTGACGGGGCAATGCATCGCCGTCGATGGCGGGTTCGAGGCGAGCGGCGTAGGGCTTCCGGCGCTGCGGCGGGGGAAATAAACGCTTCGGCCGTTCGGTCGCGTCAGGTCGACGATGCTGTCGCCTCGAACGCGTCTTCGACCGCGTCGCGGGCTTGATCGATCGAAATGTGAAAGCGAGAGGCGAGTTTTGATTCCAGTCGCGGTCGGTCGTTCAACCAAATTTCGTGGAAGGCCGGAATGGTGGCGCCCACCAGATCGCCGGCGCCGTTGTGCCTCCAAACGATGCCATCCACGTCTTCGGTACCGTGCGCTGCGATCTCCCGACTTCTCGAGAGGTACAGGACATCGCCGGGTTCATCGTATGTCAGATGAAAACCAAGGCTCCGGTTCACGGCTTTCTCCTCCACAGGATGTCGCGAACGCCATTCGCGCTAGCGAAATAGTACGTACGAGCCCGGCCGGACGTTCCGCTAACCCGTTTGACCGGCACGCGCAAAGGATCGCCGGACGCATTGGTGGTCGTCACGTCCACGAATACCACCGATCCCCCGTAACTGTTCTCGACGTGCGTCGGATGGGAAATTGCGATTATCGCCGCGTCCACCAGGCTCGGCAATTCGGCGGGGATTTCCGGATGCTCCGCCTTCACATGATCGACAGTATCCTCGTAAAGTCGCACTTCGTCCAGCGTGGGGATCACATACGTCCGAATTGTTATGTACGAACTCACCTGAGTTTTTCGAAACCTCTTGACGCCTTCATCGTCGAAAACTCGTGTATTCACGACCCTTTGACAGGTATGAGATCAACGATGAAGCCCGAGAGCCGCTGTGCGCGCGGTCGGCGGCGATCCGCTCGCTACCTCGTCGCCGCCTCGATAACCTTTGTGCCTGACAGCCGCCATGTGTCAAAAATGCCGTTGGTCCGACCGGTCCTCGCCCTGCAATGACCCTTCGCGCCTTTGCCCCCCGCGCCGCCCGTGCTAAGAGCCCCGGCATGACCGAACCCTCCGCCGCGCCGCCGAGCGCGCCGCAAAACCTCGCCGGCGCGACGCGCGCCGAAATGGCGCTCGCGCTTGCCGAACTCGGCCTGCCCGAGCGCGAAATCCGCATGCGCGCCGCGCAGCTCTGGCATTGGATCTATCATCGCGGCGTGCGCGATTTCGGCGAGATGCTCAACATCGCCCGCCCGATGCGGGAACGGCTCGCTGCGCGCTTCAGTCTGGCGCGGCCCGAAATTGTCACCGAGCAGGTCTCGGCGGATGGGACGCGCAAGTGGCTGATCCGGATGGCGCCGACCGGGCCGCACGACAAAGGCGCCGAGATCGAGTGCGTCTACATCCCGGAATCCGACCGTGGCACGCTCTGCGTTTCCAGCCAGGTCGGCTGCACGCTGAACTGCACCTTCTGCCATACCGGCACCCAGCGTCTGGTGCGCAATCTGACCAGCGCCGAAATCGTCGCCCAGGTGCTCGTCGCGCGAGATCGGCTCGGCGACTTTCCCGGCGGAATCGCGCCGACCGACGGGCTCGTGCCCTCCGGCGAGGGGACGCGCGCCGTTTCCAACATCGTGTTCATGGGCATGGGCGAGCCGCTCTACAATCTCGACAACGTCAGCGCGGCGATCGGCGTACTCACCGACGGCGACGGCCTGTCGCTTTCCAAGCGGCGGATCACAGTTTCGACCTCGGGCGTGACGCCGGAAATGGCGCGGCTCGGCGAGGAATGCGGCACGATGCTCGCCGTCTCGCTTCACGCCACCAACAACGCGCTGCGCGACAAACTGGTGCCGCTCAACAAGAAATACCCGATCGAGGAATTGCTGAAGACCTGCCGCAATTATCCCGGCGCGTCGAACGCGCGCCGCATCACCTTCGAATACGTGATGCTGAAGGGGATGAACGATTCGCCGGCCGAGGCGCGCGCGCTGGTCCGGCTGCTGCAGGGCCTGCCCGCCAAGATCAACCTGATCCCGTTCAATCCCTGGCCCGGCAGCCCCTACGAATGTTCGGATTGGGACGCCATCGAGCGGTTTTCCGAAATCGTGTTCAACGCCGGCTATGCGAGCCCGGTGCGCACGCCGCGCGGCCGCGACATCCAGGCCGCCTGCGGCCAGTTGAAGAGCGAGACGGAGAAACTGCGGGCGCGGGCGCGGCTCATGCTGGAAGAGAGCCTCGTCGTTGCCCTGGATTGACGCCGCGCAAGGCGCGTGCGTCGCCGAACCTTCACGGGGCTCGGCGATGACCTGCCCCCTCCCCTCGCCCGGCGCCCCCGATGTCTGAAGACGGCGTCGGCGCCATGATGGCCGCGAGCCTCGGCTCGGTGTTCAAGCCGCCACGATTTGGCCGGCGGGGCTACGCGCTCGTGGCGATCTTCGTGGTGCTGGGCTGGTTCGCCACCGCGATCTATCGCGTCCAGCCGGACGAGCAGGGCGTGGTGCTGCGCTTCGGCAAGTGGGTCGACACGACCCACTCCGGCCTGCACATGCACTGGCCCTACCCGATCGAGACGACGCTTTTCCCCAAAGTCACCGCGATCAACCAGATCCAGCTCGGCGGCGGGACGACCCCGACCAACGATTCCAACGCGGGGCGCGAGCGGCAGATGCTCACCGGCGACGAAAACATCGTCGAGGCCGACGGCGTGGTGTTCTGGAAGATCCGCGACGCCGGCGAGTTCCTGTTCCGCGTCGACCAGCCGGAGATGGCGGTCAAGGTGGCCGCCGAGGGCGCGCTGCGCGACGTGATCAGCCGCACGCCGATTCAGTCGGCGATGTCGGACAAGCGCCAGCAGATCGCCGACCAGACCCGCGAGCTGCTGCAACGGTTGCTCGACGACGACCACGCGGGCGTCGAAATCACCCAGGTCCAGCTCCTGCGCGTAGAACCGCCGCTCGCCGTGATCGACGCCTTCAATGACGTGCAGCGCGCGCGCGCCGATCAGGAGCGCGCCCGCAACGAGGCGGAGGCCTATGCCAACGACATTCTGCCGCGCGCCCGGGGCGAGGCCGAGCACACGCGCCAGGACGCCGAGGCCTACCGCGCCTCGGTGGTGACGCTTGCGCAAGGCGAGGCGCAGGCGTTTCTCGACGTGCTCGCGGCCTATCAGTCCGCGCCCGTCGTCACGGCGTGGCGGCTCTATCTGGAGGCGGTCGACGAGGTGCTGAAGAAATCCTCGCGCGTGCTCGTCGACAGTTCCGGCAGCGGCCTGTCCGCCGTGACGCCCTACATGTCGCTCGGCGAGGCGCGCACCGTCCCGCGCTCGGGGTCGAACGTTCCGCTCTCGGCGTTCGACACGCAATCGCCCGCGCCCGCGCCCACCCCCTTCCGGCCGCCGCAGCGATGAAGCCCCTCGTCATTCTCGCCGTCTCGATCGGCGCCCTCATTTGGCTCGCCTCGGCCTGCCTGTTCATCGTCGGCGAGGGCCAGCAGGCGCTGGTCGTGCGGCTCGGCGCGCCGATCGGCGTCGAGGACAAACCGGGGCTGAAGATCAAGGCGCCGCTGATCGACAGCGTGTTCGTCTACGACACCCGCCTGCTGTTGCTGCTGCCGCCCACCGAACAGGTGATCATGGGCGACCAGAAGCGGCTGGAGGCGCAGCCTTACGCGCGCTATCGGATCGTCGATCCGCTGCGCTTCTATCAGGCGTTGCGCACCGACGAACAGGCGCGGGCGCAGCTGTCGCAGATCGTCTCCTCGGCGATGCGCCGGGCGCTCGGCGAAGTCGGGCTGGACAAACTCCTGACCTCCGAGCGACAAAAGATTCTCGCATCCGTGCGTGACGAAGTCGCCGCCAAGGCGCGCCCGCTCGGCGTCGAAATCGACGAAGTCCGGTTCCATCGCGCCGATCTGCCGTTCGAAACCAGTCAGGCGATCTACGACCGGATGAAATCCGAGCGTCAGCGCGAGGCCAAGGAGCTGCGCGCGCAAGGCTTCGAATGGGCGCAGCAGGTGCAGTCGAAGGCGGACCGCGAGCGTACCGGGACGTTGTCCGAAGCACAGCGCGCCGCCATCATTCTGCGCGGCCAGGGCGAAGCGGAGGCAAGCCGGCTGCTTTCGGAAGCGTTCAGCAAGGACGAGAAATTCTATCAGTTCTACCGTTCGCTGCAGACCTACAAACATGCGCTCGCCGATTCCGGCGCGACACTGATGCTGACGCCGTCGTCGGCGTTCCTGAAACTGCTCGTCACCGGCCCAGAAGGCTCGTCGCCGCCGAAAGCGGCGGAGGCCAAATAAGCGCATGGACGTCAACGACGCCTCCTCCTGGTTTCTGATTC
>Ga0302156_10004542_pt1 | contig 10191 bp, 5 predicted proteins | sample I_Bog_N3_2_FD_193503 | JGI IMG/M metagenome (GOLD analysis project Ga0302156, IMG submission 193503) | Peat permafrost microbial communities from Stordalen Mire near Abisko, Sweden - I_Bog_N3_2 | ecosystem: Environmental > Terrestrial > Soil > Wetlands > Peat | place: Sweden: Abisko, Stordalen... | reverse complement strand
TGGAACTACCAGGCTTCGGCAATAATCCTCAAGCCCCGTGCGAAGACCTTGCCGCCTACGCTCAGGCCCTGGTGACGGCGACCGTCAAAGCCAGCGCGATCATGGCGGTCGGGGTGAACGCGTTGCTGGTGTTGCATGCGCTACAACGTCAGCCGGGGCACTTTTGCCGCAGTGTTTTGTTGGCGCCGGTGGGGGCGTTTTTGTGGCAGCGACGGCTGCCAGCATTGATGTCGCCGCTGCCCATTCGCAAAACCATTCACTGGCTACTGTCGAACAAGTCCGCGCTGTTTGCGCGCAAGTTTTCCAACCAGGCCTGGACGCCCGAGCAGTACCAGCGCATGGGCGCCGGCTATGCACGCTGCCGCGCATTTGTGCCGCACTGGGACCTGGTGCGGGCAGACACCGCGTTGCCATTGCTGGAGTGGATCACCGATCCGGTCGAGTTGGTCTGGGGCGATCAGGACAATGTGCTGGGCATCGAGCAGGCTGCCGCTTGGTCGGCGATTCTGGCTCGCGCTGATCTGACTATCAGCCTGAAAACCGGTTGGGGGCATTACCCATGGATCGACTCGCCGGCCGAGTTCGCTGAGTGGCTGGAGTCCGGTGAGTGCGGATTCGTCGCTCACACCAAGGGTGGTCGGTTGCGTCTGGCCGAGTTGGCCGGGCAAGCGGTGCCGCCAGCGCTGTCACTCAATGACTGCGAGGATTCACGGTTGCCGGCGTTCCTCGCCAGCCAACCGGGCGCCACGTGGGCGGTGCGTTCCTCCAGTTACGGCGAGGATCAGGCCGATGCGGCGAATGCGGGTTTGAGCACTACCTTCCTGCGCGAATCGACTTCGAACGTGCCGGCTCGTATTACCGAATTGAGCGCCGCGGGTGTTGAAGAAGTGGTGGTGCAGCGTTTCATCACACCGCAGCTGTCCGGCATCGCTTTCGTGCGTCACCTGTCGGTGGAACTGGAATGGGTGGAAGGGCATCTTGAGTCAATGGCCGATGGTCAGGTGAGTCCCGAGCGCGCAATCATTTCCCGCCTCGGCGCCTCCTGGAGCAGCGACACCTTCAAGCCTTCACTCGGCTTGACCGCTGACCTGTTGTGGCGCTTTCTACAAGACGTTTTGCGGGTCTTTCACTACGTGCCTGGCGACGTTGAATGGGCCTGGGACGGTACGAAGCTGTGGCTGTTGCAATACCGGCCGATCAGCGACTACGGTTGGCGTCGTCACCTGACGGCCGCCAACATCGCCGAAATCCTGCCACCACAACCGAGCGTTTTCGTGGAGTACGCCCAGCGACGTGCGGCGGCGAGTATTCCGGCGATCATGGCGCGTTGGGATTCGCGGGTGTTGCAGGATAACGAGCCGTTCACTGCTGTGTTTGACGGCGCGTCGTACATCAACAATGATCTGTTTCTCGCCCGATTGGCCGACTGGGGGATCTCTGCCAGCAGCTACGCCGGTGAAGTCGGCGGCGCGACCCCGCATCTGCCTTGGCGACCGCTGCGAATGCTGCGCTCGTTGCCGTTGTTCCTGCGTATGCAGCGTATCGCGCGCGGGCATTTGCTGACGTTAGAAAAGCGCTTGCGCCGTTTCGACGAAGAACTGTCCGAGCTGATCGCCCAAGGCGCTGACGGCCAACAACTGGCCGACTGGTTCACCCGGTTTTATGTGTTCGTGGTGCAAGGCAACCTGTGCATCGCCACCTCACTGGCCAGCAGCGGCGGCGACCTGCTGGGCCGGCCGCCGACGGCTTATGACGACCTTGAAAACAGCCCGCATCGACTGCCCTGGGAAACCGATCCGGCCAAGCCGCGCCCGGCCCCAACGGATCTGCCATTACAGGCCTTCCCCCAATGGCCGGGGTTTATCCGCTTAGCCCATTCGACCGGCTTGCCGGGCCTGCGTGGTTACTACCTGCAAGTGCGCGAATGGTATCGCGACAACCTGATGCGGATCTTTTTTCGCCTGCACCACGCCATGCCGATGGCGGATAGAGCGCATTGGTTTGCGCCTCATCCAGACATTCGCAGCCGCGACGGCAGCTTCTGGCAGGACGGTCGCGAAGGCACCGAACAAGCCACCGGTTTCATGATTTATCCGGGGCGGGTGCAAGGGGTTCTGGGCGACGACATTTTACTCGAAGACACCCTCGATCCGGGGCAACATGCACACTACCAAGCGGCGCGGGCGGTGATTGCGCGGATGGGCGGGCGCTTGTCCCACGGCTCGACGTTGTTGCGCGAGTTGCGCAAACCTTCAGCGATACTGCCTCAAGTAGATGTGGCGTGGTTAGGGTGTGAGGTGCTGTATCGCGATGGTGAGTTGACGTTGGTGAAGTAGGGGGCTATCCGTCATGTTGCCCGGACGGTTACCTATTGGCGAGCAAGTGACAAGCATCAAGTAATGCTGGTGGTGGGACGGTTCAGGGACGATTGGCACCCGACAGAGGAGCGTTACCTCATGACGCTTGCACTGGCCACTCCATGGGGACCGCCATGACACGATACCCAGCATGGCGACGTGGAGGGTTTGGCCTATGCGTTGTCGTACTTCTCGTATGGGTAGTGATACGCGTCGCAGACCTCAGCTTGTCACCGCAAATAGAACCAATACTGCTTGATGACACCCTTAAGGTCGTGCTGGATTTGCAGGAACATTGGCGCCAGGGTGGATGGATACCGATTCGGGTCGAGTACGACCCACCATTCGCCGACACGCCCGAATGGCGTACCCGATTGAGGAACATAAACCAGGGCGGCACCTCTTACTGGCAAGCTGGAAACGAATACCAGGTGATGATGGCGGTGTGGCATTTGCTGGAAATTGCCAAGACCACCGTCGACCGCTCGATTGAGTGTTTGCACCTGCGCAAGGCTTAGCCGCAACCCCGCCAAGCCTGTGTGGGTTTGTGCATCCCGCCAAATCCACACGGCAATGATTGCCCAATCCTCTGGCCAACGCATAGAATGCGAACCGTTATCAATTAAGACGCCCGCGCCAGGATGCCCATGTCGAGCGACCACCCACTGGATCATGCCGCCATCGGCCAGCTCTACCATGCCCATCATTCCTGGCTGCGCGGCTGGTTGAGCCGGCGTACGGGCTGCCGTGAGCACGCCGCCGACCTGGCGCAGGAAACCTTCGTGCGCCTGCTCAATGCGCGCAAGCAGCAAGCCTTGCTGCAACCCCGGGCCTACCTGAGCAGCATCGCCCGCAGCCTGATGATCGACCAGTATCGCCGCCGCGAACTGGAGCGTGTCTATCTGGAGAGTCTCGCGCATTTCCCGGAAGTCGAGGTGCCGTCGGCAGAAACCCGCCTGCTGATCCTCGACAGCCTGGAGCGCATCGACCGCCTGCTGGACCAACTCAAGCCACGGGTGCGCGAAGCGTTTTTGCTGGCGCAACTGGACGGCTTGACCTGCCAACAGATCGCCCAGCGCCTGGGGGTGTCCAAGGCCACCGTGGAGCGCGACCTGGCCAAGGCACTGCACGCCTGTTATCGGTTGCGTTATGCCGAAGGCTAATCCGCCATTGGTGGACCAGGCGATCCAGTGGATGATCAAGCTGCGGTTCAATATTGCCGATGACGCCACCACGGCCGCCTTCGAACGCTGGCTTGAAACCAGTGGCGATCACCAGCAGGCCTGGCAACGGGTCTCGTCGATGAGTGACGAGTTTGCGCAGTTGCCGCCACAGGTCGGCCGTCATGCCTTGCAAGGTGCCCGCCAACGCATCAGCCGCCGTGAAGGGTTGAAGTTGCTCGGGCTGTTCGCCGGTGCCGCAGGGCTGACATGGTTCGGCCGCGACTACACGCCATTGCCCGGCCTGCTGGCCGACTACCGCACCGCCATCGGAGAGCGGCGTTGGGTAGCCCTCGACGATGGCAGCCGTATCCAGCTCAACAGTGCCAGCGCCATCGACACAGCCTTCAACACCGACAGGCGTCTGGTGCAGTTGCGCCAGGGTGAAATCCTGATCGACATGGGCGCCGACGGTAGCGCGCCACGGCCCTTCTGGGTGCAAACCCGCGACGGTTATCTGCGCGCCTTGGGCACCCGGTTCATGGTGCGCGAGGAGCCCCACGGCACCTTGCTCGCCGTGCAAAAAGGCACCGTCGCGGTATTCGCCGACAGCCATCAGGCCAGCGCACGAGGGGTGATACAGCCCGGCGAGCAGGTGCTGTTTGATCGAAACGGCTTGCGTCCACCCGCCACCACAGGCCTGGATCCCTGGGCCTGGAGCGACGGTGTGATCAGCGCTCACAACATGCGTCTGGACGATTTCCTCGCGGAGCTGAGCCGTTACCGCAATGGGCTGGTGCGCTGCAGCGAAGCGGTCGCCGGCCTGCGTGTGTCCGGGACTTACCAGTTGGACGATACCGATCAGGTCCTGACCCTGGTGGCACAGGCATTGTCGGTGAACATCACCTATCGCAGCCGTTATTGGGTGACCGTCGCAGCTCGTGCATGACCTTCCGAAAATAAATGAGGTAAATTCTCATCTTCGCTCGACCTGTAAGGAAAGGCCGATCAACAGGCCGATTCTGTCCACTTCCTTCAGGAGCATTCCGCGGCCATGCAAGCGTTCCCCTCCAAGCGTTCTCCCCTCAAGCATGCGGTGCACGCCGCCCTGCTCGGTGCCTGCCTGAACGGCAGCGTCCTGCCCCTGGCCGTCATGGCGCAAACGCCTGCCAGCGACACCCAGGCCCGTGACTGGAACATCGCACCCGGCCCATTGGCCACGGTGCTCGACCAGTTTGCGCGCCAGGCGAGTATCAGCCTGTCCTATGACGCCACCAGCGTCGCCGGCAAGACCAGCCCCGGCCTCAACGGCGCCCTGGACAGCCAACAGGCCTTGAGCCAATTGATCCAGGGCCAGGGCTTGCAAGCCCAACGCCAGAGCAACAACACCTGGCTGCTGTTGCCGCAAGTCGCAGACACCGGCGCGCTGAACCTGGGTGCCACCACCGTGACCGGCGAACACCTCGGCGTCACCACTGACGGCAGCGGTTCCTACACCACCGGCGCGGTGACCATCGGCAAGGGCGCCCACAGCCTGCGGGAAACACCGCAATCGGTCAGCGTCATGACCCGCAAGCTGATCGACGACCAGAACATCACCACCATCGATCAATTGCTGGAACACACTCCGGGCATCACCACCTACGACTCACCTATGGGTGGCAAGTATTTCTATTCCCGTGGTTTCAAGATGCTCGGCCAATACCAGTTCGACGGTGTGCCGTTGGACATCGGCAAAGACTACGTACAGGCCGACAGCTTCACCGCCAACATGGCGATCTATGACCGGGTGGAAGTGCTCAAGGGCGCAGCCGGCATGCTCAAGGGCGCCGGCACCGCCAGTGGTGCGGTGAACTTCGTGCGCAAGCGGCCACAAGACAAACCCACCACCAGCCTGTCGCTGTCTGCCGGCACCTGGGACAACTACCGCGCCGACGTCGATACCGGCGGCCCGCTCAATGACAGCGGCACCGTACGCGGCCGCGCCGTGGTCAGCCAACAGAACCGTGGCTCGTACATGGACGTCTCCAAGCGCCAGGACCAAGCGGTCTACCTCGCACTGGATGTTGACCTCTCGCCCGACACCACCCTGGGCATCGGTGCCAGCTACGAAGATGTCGATGCAACGCCCTGCTGGGGCGGTGTGCCGCGCTACAGCGACGGCAAGAGCATCGGCCTGAGCCGTTCCACCTGCCTGGGCCAGGCCTGGAACGACTGGCAGAGCCAACGCACTACGCTGTTTGCCGACCTCACCCACCACTTCAACGACGACTGGCAACTCAAGGTCACGGCGGTGAACAGCCGCAACCTGCAAGACATCAAATACGCCGCCAGCCAAGGCACCGTGAAGTACGGTGATCCGGCGCCAACCGCTGAGATGTACGCTGCGCTGTTTGACTACGACCACCGGGATTTCGGACTGGATGCCTACCTGGACGGTAAGTTCGAAGCGTTCGGTTTGCAGCATGAACTCATCATCGGCGCCAATGGCAGCCGTGGCACCCAGGACGATGTCTACGCGATCCGGAGCCTGCCCGACCGGCAAAGTATCTTCCTGCCCAACCACCACTTCCCGCAGCCCGCCAACGATACCTTCTGGCCCAACATGTACCGGGGCGGCACCGTCAAGGAAACCGCCACCCAGTACGGTACCTACGCCACTTTGCGCCTGAGGCTGGCCGAGCCATTGATGGTGGTGCTCGGCAGTCGCGTCAGCTGGTTCGAAAACCGCCGCCAGTCGAATAACCTCGCCTGGGGCGAATGGGCCCTGCAGGACGCACGCACCAAGGAAACCGGTGAAGTCACGCCGTTCGCCGCGGTGATCTATGACCTCAACGACAACCTTTCGGTGTACGCCAGCTACGCCGATATCTTCCAGCCACAAAGCTCCAACGCCACGGTGACCGGCGCCGCCCTCAAGCCCAAAATCGGCGAAAACTACGAGCTGGGCATCAAGGGCGAATGGTTTGAGGGGCGCCTCAACAGCTCGCTGGCATTGTTCCGCGCTATCGAGAAAAACGCCGCCGAAACCGACTACACCACCCAATGCGGTACCTCGGCAGACGGCTATTGCTACACCGACACTGGCAAGGTTCGCGCACAAGGTGTCGAAGCCGAGTTGAGTGGCGAGTTGCTGGAACGCTTGCAAGTGGCGGGCGGCTACACCTACACCCAGACCAAGAATCTCAACAACATCAACAGCGCGGCAATTGGCGCGGTCGCAAACAGCTACGTGCCGCGACACATGCTGCGCTTGTGGGGCGATTATCAGCTGGACGGCACGCTGTCGAAATGGAGCGTCGGCACCGGCGTCAACGCCCAGAGCAGCAACTACCGAATTCAAGGCATCAAACTGGAACAAGCCGGTTATGCGGTATGGAATGCGCGGTTGGCGTACCGGGTTGATGACACATGGACGGTGGCGCTGAACGGTAACAATCTCTTCGACAAAAATTACTATCAGACGGTGGGAACGGCCGACTGGGGTAATTTCTACGGCGAACCGCGCAACTTTACCGTCAGTTTGAAAGGCAATTTTTAAGGTTAGTACCGCCTCAATGTGGTGATGGACTCACGTCCTCACCACTCGTCGATTGTCCCCAAAAAACCCCGCATCCGACCTCCGTCAAAAAAAGGTTTTCCTCAGCCGCAGGAAATTTCCTAAATTTGTTCCTACACTCCAAAACGCCAGCATTTTGTTCTCGAAGAACCCGAGAACCCGACCTAGATAGTCAACAATTTGTCACAGAGATGATTAAATAATGTGTCTAGATCGATACCTTTGTAAAAAAGTCAAAACCTTGACGAACAAGGAAAAGAAAACCATCATTTAGCCATTACCCCGCAAATTCCCTGCAAATAGATAGGTAATTGCGTATTACCCAGCGAAGCAAGCCGTTCGTCTGGCGCCACTTATAAAGCAAGCCCTGCCTTTATGGATGAGCAGCCGAACAAGGAAGCCCTGGTGTGCAATGAGGGATGTTTTTATGCGCGAGAAGTCGTCCGTCGACAGCCTGTTTTTGACCCGGGCCGGTTTTATTGAGTTTTTTGTTGTTTTCGTAAAGTTGATGCACGGTCTCACCGCTGTTTTTCCGGCACTGATCCTGCTGTTTTATCCGGAACCGATGGCCACTGAACTGCGCGCGCACTTTCTCGGCTTGCTGCTGTTCTTCGCGATCATGACGATTATTTTGTTCCAGGCCATGGGGGTTTACTCCGAGGAGTTGTTCAGCAACCGCCTGCGGTTTCGCACCATGCTGGTGGCCTGGTCTTCGGCGTTTTGCATCCTGCTGTTCATGTACCAGATTCTGCTGATGTTCCCGCAGTTGAGCCCGCGCAACCTGGCGTTCTGGTTTGTCACCAGCCTCGCGTTGTTCGGGCTGGAGCGGATGGTGATGCTGCGTCTGTTTCGCAACCTGATGGCGAACGGCAAATACCTGCAACGCACGGTGATCCTCGGCTTCACCGACACCGCCGTGCACGTGGCCGACCACTTGCAACGCAACGGCGATATCCGCTCCGGCCTGATCGGTTTTATCGACGACCGCACCGAGCGTATTCCCAAGGAATTGAGCAACCTGCCGCTGCTGGGAAACACCCGCGACCTGGAAAAGCTGATCCGCTCCGAGCAGGTCAACCAGGTGATGATCACCCTGCCCTGGGCCGCCGAACAGCGGATCAACGGGCTGGTGAAGCGCCTGCGGCAGATGTCGGTCAACGTCATGCTGGTGCCCGACATGGCCGCCCTGCGTTACGGCCACAGCCGCATCACCGATGTGGGCGGCATCCTGATGTTCAACACCTCCCATGTGCCGCTGCGGGGTTGGTCGCCGTTTATCAAGCGCTGCGAAGACCTGATCCTGGCGACCCTGGGGCTGGTGGCGTTGTCGCCGATCATGCTGATCACGGCGATAGCCATCAAGCTCGACTCCAAAGGCCCTGTGCTGTTTCGCCAGAACCGTTTTGGCTACAACGACAACGTGATCCGGGTGTTCAAGTTCCGCTCGATGTACGCCGAGATGAGTGACTTCAACGCCGACCGCCAGACCACTCGCGGCGACCCGCGCATCACCCGCGTGGGCCGGTTTATTCGCAAGACCAGCATTGATGAGCTGCCGCAGTTGTTCAACGTGCTGCTGGGCAACATGTCGATGGTCGGCCCGCGGCCCCATGCCACCGCGACCAAGGCGGCCGGGGTGCCCTACGAAGTCGCCGTCAGCGAGTACAGCTCGCGGCACCGGGTGAAACCGGGCATCACTGGCTGGGCGCAAATCAACGGCTATCGTGGTGAGACCGACACCCTGTTCAAGATTCAGAAACGCGTTGAGTACGACCTGGAGTACATCTCGAAGTGGTCGGTGTGGTTCGACTTGTACATCGTTTTCATGACGGTCCCGGCCGTCCTTTCGACCAAGGAAGTCTATTGATGAGCACCCTCAACGGCTTGATTCCCTGCATCATTTCCGGTGGCTCGGGCACCCGGCTGTGGCCAGTGTCGCGGCAGAACATGCCCAAGCCCTTCATGCGCATGCGTGACGACCAAAGCCTGTTGCAGAAGACCTTCCTGCGGGCCAGTCACTTGCCGGGCGTGGAAAGCGTGCTGACGGTGACCAACCGCGAGATGCTGTTTCGCACCCTCGATGACTACCGCGTGGTCAACAAGACCCACCTGGCCCTCGACCTGCTGCTGGAGCCGTTTGGCCGCAACACCGCCGCCGCGATCGCCGTGGCCGCCCTGCATGTGCAGGAGAATTTCGGCGGCGAGGCGCAGTTGCTGGTGATGCCCGCCGACCACCTGATCCGCGATGAAAGCGCCTTCGCCGATGCCGTCACCCAAGCCCGCGAGCTGGCGGAAGCCGGCTACCTGGTGACGTTCGGCATCCAGCCCGACCACCCGGAAACCGGCTTCGGCTATATCGAACAAGGCGAAGCACTGGGCCAGGGTTTCCGGGTCAAGCGCTTCGTCGAGAAGCCCGACCTGGCCACCGCCCAAGGTTATCTGGACGGCGGCAAGCACCTGTGGAATGCCGGGATGTTCTGCTTCAAGGCAAGCACATTGCTCGACGAGCTTGCGCTGCATGCCCCCGCCGTCCTCGACGCCGCCAAAGCCGCCCTCGACCACAGCCACAGCCTGAATAACAACAACTGCCGCCAGCGCGAATTGAGCGCCGAAGGCTTCGGGTCTGCGCCCGATATCTCGATCGACGTGGCGCTGATGGAAAAATCCGCGAAAGTGGCCGTGGTGCCCTGCGACATCGGCTGGAGTGATATCGGTTCCTGGGACGCGGTGCGCCAGCTCACCCCAAGCGACGCCAACGGTAACCAGGTCAACGGTGAAGCCATCCTGCACGACGTGCACAACTGCTTCATCGACTCGCCCAAGCGCGTATTGGGCGCGGTGGGCGTGAGCGACCTGATCATCGTCGACACCCCGGACGCGATCCTGATTGCCGACGCCAACCGCAGCCAGGACGTGCGCTACATCGTCGCCGAGCTCAAGCGCCAGGACCATCCGGCGTTCAGCCTGCACCGCACCGTGACCCGGCCGTGGGGCACCTACACCGTGCTGGAAGAAAGCAGCCGCTTCAAGATCAAGCGCATCGTGGTCAAGCCGCGTGCCTCGCTGTCGTTGCAGATGCACCACCACCGCAGCGAGAACTGGGTGGTGGTCAGCG
>Ga0302156_10004540_pt1 | contig 10192 bp, 6 predicted proteins | sample I_Bog_N3_2_FD_193503 | JGI IMG/M metagenome (GOLD analysis project Ga0302156, IMG submission 193503) | Peat permafrost microbial communities from Stordalen Mire near Abisko, Sweden - I_Bog_N3_2 | ecosystem: Environmental > Terrestrial > Soil > Wetlands > Peat | place: Sweden: Abisko, Stordalen... | reverse complement strand
CGGCAGGTCCAGCAGCAGCGCCGTGTGCAGCTTGCCGTCGCGCAGTTTGTCCGTGCGCAGCGCCGGGTACCAGTCGTCGTAAATCAGCGTAGCCGTCGGCCCCTGAATCGCCACACCTGCCGCATCAATCGTCGTCAATCGTGCCATTGCTCACCTGCGGGCTGCGCGCTTTTAAGTCGCTTGCAGTTGGCGCCCTCAAATGGGCCGATTGGGCGGCCTGCCTCGCGAGAAATCCGCACTCAATAACTTCCAGAGTAAGAACGGACTTGAGAGTAGCCCCCCCACTGCTGGGTGCCATCCAACACGTTCCTATTCTCCAAATGATGCAACACCAATTGCTGCGAGACCTCGTACTCCCTAGATATCTCATAGCTTCGGTCGTCTAAATCATCGACATTCAATGCACCTTGCCCGTATCGATCGCGAAGCTCCTCAGAGGGGCAGAGGAATTCTGCGGCGAAGGCGCGCTGAAACTTCTGACGCGCCGTCAACGAGTGGGTAGCCGGCTTCCAGGCGTCCTGGGTATCTATAACCAGATGGTCGCCGAAGAGGCGCGCCGCCTCAAAGCGCCGAGAATTTCGATTTGAAGATTTCAGAAGTAGTTTTAGCTGATCATCTCTTGACCCGCGCACGCCAATTGCAAGCGGGGCAGATGAATGAGTTTCAGACAGAACAGCTTCCTCCAGCCCCAGCCTTTCCGAAATCGCGACGTTGTTGACCGGCCCGCGTCCCAGACCCCAAACATCCCGAATAGCGTAGGCTGCCTCCTTGCCGAGCCTCCACGGAACGCATTCTCCAAGGGGCCCTTTGTCCGCCAGGGAACTCTTAATCTCCGCGTAGTTGGCAATGGTCGAAAATGTATTTACAGACTGCGCGAACTTGTCGGAGGATTCAAGAACCGACTCGATCGATGGCGAACCGCTCGCCGCCGCAATCTCCTCCAGAGCAAGTCTTCCAACCCTGGGTTGCCATTTTTTCAAGAGGCCTTCGATCACCTTGTTCTGCTCGTCAGGATCGACCCCAAGCATCGCTTCAAGTTTTCGCTTGATTTCCATCGGTTTTTTCTTGCGCTCGGCGCGAATGTCGGACCACAAATCATGGAGCGCCGTTTTGCGCACTCTTATTGCGTCGAGGCGCGCTAGCACTAACTCCACAAACGCTCCTACCCCTAATTCAAAGCTCGATGCGCTAATTCGCTCCTCAAACGAATTTAGGTATCTGACCGGGGATATCGATTCGTCGCCTTCGTTCCCGCGAGATTGACAGCTCACTAACATTTGATTCCCGTCACCCGCTATCTTGACTGAAGGCCAGACATAGCCTCCACCACTTGAAGCGAGTTGGTGGGTCATTTGCCAGTCCAGAGATTCGGGGCCCATGCTGACAGCTTGATTGTCCGGCTCCCAGCGAAGCCTCCACCAATTTGACGCCAGCCAGTAAGCCAGAATATATGCGGAGGCCCGAATTGTTTTGCGAACGCTCAAAGCGCGCCTATCCTCAATCTCTGTCGCGCATTCGGAATTCACCAGAATGGCGATTTCAGCGTTGGTCGCGCGCACCTCAGCATCTCCCGCATCGCCGGTCAGCCAGCCGAGAACCTCAATTTTGAACTCATCTTTCATATAATTTCCAAAGTCGCGCTATCTCATTGGAGAGCGGATCGCTTCCTGGCATCGGATAACCATGATACGTTGCCTTTGCCTGATTCTCAAGCTGAGCCTCCAGCGGAATTCCCGAATCCGTGACTGCCCAGATGTTTTGTGGCAACCCCTCCCATTCCTGCTGGCTGATCAGTCCGCGCCGGACGCCCTCTCGCAATAGCTTGACCGCCACGTTTCTTTCAAAAATCTGCGCTCCGTCGCATAGCGTTTTGTCCGGACGGGGCGAGGACGGCGGGTGAAGGCCAAAATCCCCTGGATTGGATTTGTGTTCGGGGTTGCCGCCATATTGCACTCGTTTGGATAGCTGATCCAAATAAGCCCGATCTATCGGCGACGTCCTGATGCGCCTTTTCGGATTGAATCCTTTCCTTGCCAATGAGACTGCCCTCAAACCCATCTTAACGGAGAGCCCGCTCCAATCTTCCCTTCCTCAGCAAAAACCGCTCCCCCCGCCAAACAATCGTATTCCCGGCAAAGCTCCAAATCCAGATCGCAAACCCCGCCAGATCGCGCAGCGGCAGCAGCCACAGATTCCCGAGCACTTGGCGGTCGCCCAGCACCCCCGCGCCCACCTGCATCGCCGCCGCCAGGCGGAGAAAAAATGCCATCCCCAGCAGCAGCAGGCTCCACAAGCTGGCTCCCGAAGCCACCGCATTGGCCACGGCCAGCGGCAGAAGATGCGTCACCAGCAGCCCCGCGTACCCCCAGCGCCGGCTGTCCCGCACGGTTCGCGCCCAGCGCAGTTGGTGCTCCACAAAGCCGCGCAGGCTGTAGGCCGGCACGCTGGTCTCGACCACCTCGCCGGCCAGGTGAATCTCGTATCCGGCTCGCTCAATCCGCGCGCCCATCTCGTAGTCGTCGGCAAGCTGGTCCCTGAGCGCCTCAAAGCCCCCGGCAGCGGCAAGCGCCTCGCGCCGCACCGCCAGCGTCGACCCCAGCCCAAAGTGGACGCCCCGCTCCACCACCCGCGCCACCAGCACCCCGGCGATAAAGTCGGTCGCGATTCCCAACTGCTCCAGCACCGAGCCAAGCGTCCCATGCGCCCGCCCCCGATACAGCGCCGTCACCATCCCCACCGGCTTCGCGCCCGGCGCGCCAAACTGCCCCATCACCCGTTCCAGATACCGGGGCGAAACCAAAATGTCCGAGTCGTTGACCAGCAGAAAATCAAATTTCGCGTGGGGCAGCATCTGGATGAGATTCGAAACCTTCCCATTCGCCCCCAGCCGCTCCGGGCAGAAGACGAGCCGGATCGACAGCTCCGGAAACTCGGCCATCAGCCGCCGCACCGCCTCGACTGCCGGATCGTCCCGAGCGCCCACCCCGAAGATCAGCTCAAACTCTCCCGCATAGTGCTGGCGGCAATGGCTGCGAAAGGCCTCATACATCCCAGCATCGAAGCCCTTCACCGGCTTCAGAATGCTCACCCCCGGCGCAAACTCCGGCAGCTTTCGCCGCGCCAACAGGCGAAAGCTCAGCGCCGCCGCCATCACCAGCAGCGAATACGCCATGCTGGCGACCGTCAGGATCGTCGTGACGATCGAGGTCCACCAGGCAAAGGCAATCATCCCCGCGCTGGGGCCCAAAATGAACGCATGGTGGAACATCAGCTTAAGGAAAAGCATCCCTACCAGTGTAGAACCGGCGGTGCGCTTAGCCAGGTGTCAGCGGCTGGAAGCTGTCTTTACTCGTACCTGAGCGCCTCGATCGGGTCCAGGTTCGCCGCCTTCCACGCCGGGTAAATCCCAAATACCAACCCGATCGCGCACGAAACCCCAAACCCGAACAGCACCCAGAACAGCGACAGCGAGGCCGGCAGGCCGATCGGGAGCAAGTAGATAATCAGGGTGATCACTGCCCCGACCAGCACGCCCACCACGCCTCCGATGGCGCAGAGAGTGATCGCCTCGGTCGTAAACTGCGTCAGAATCATGCGCTTGGTGGCCCCGATCGCCTTGCGTATGCCGATCTCGCGCGTCCGCTCGGTCACCGAGACCAGCATGATGTTCATCACGCCCACCCCGCCCACCATCAGGCCCACGCTCGAAACCGCCAGCATGAAGATGCGCAGCCCCAGCGTCAACTGGTCCCACAGCCGCGCCAGCGAGTCGGGGCCAAAGATCTCGAAATTGTCATCCGCCTCCACCTTGACCTTGCGCCGCACCCGCAGCAGCTCGCGAATCTCTTCCTCCACCAGCGCCTTGTTCTTGGGGTCGTCGTACTTCACGCTCACCCACATATCCTTCTGCTCGGGGTGCAGGTTCTCAAACGTGCCGAGAGGGAAAAACGCCGCATTGTCGTTCGGATTCTTGCCGCCGCCAAAGGGCTGTTTGCGCTTGTCCAGCACGCCGATCACGGTGTACAGGCTGGTTTCGACATTCACTTCCTTGCCGATCGCCGATTCTTCCCCAAACAGGCTCTCCCACGTATCGTGCCCCAGCACCACCACCTTGGCCCGCCGCTGGTCCTCCTCGTCGGTGAACATCCGCCCCTGAATCAGAGTCAGGTCGGTCACGTCCCCCACCTGCGAAGTGCTTCCCTGCAGAATCGCGCCGGCCACTTTTTTCCCGTTGTACTTCACCGCCACGTCGCCCACGCGGAACTGCGCCTTCACATACTGTTTTCCCCCATCGGCGGCCACCACATGCGGCAGCGTGCGCAACGCAATCACGTCGTCCAGCGTCAGTTTCTTGCGCGTCAACTGCTCGGTGGTTGGCCGGACACCGATAACCGGGAGATGAAATACCCAAAAGACGTTGTTGCCCAGCGAACTCACCCAGTCGCCCACCCGGCTGTTCAGGCCGTTGATGATCGACGAAATGGCGATCACCGACGTGACGCCGATGACGATACCCAGAATGGTCAGCCCCGAGCGCAGCTTGTTCGCCCGCAGCGTCCCAATCGCCATCCGTATCGATTCCTGTGCCTGTCCCTGCGCCATAAAAATCCCCTCAAATCCAACCCTGACCCCTGACCCCTGATCCCTGTCTCTCTACATTTCCGACCTTAACGCCACAATCGGGTCCAGCTTGGCCGCCTTGCTGGCCGGATACACCCCAAAGAAAATCCCCGTGCCCGTGGCCATCAGCAGGCCCAGGATGATGGAGACAATCGAAATTGACACCGGAATGCTGAAAATCATCGTAATCAGCGCAGCAATGCCGGTGCCGATTACGATCCCGATCGCTCCGCCAAAGGTCGACATCAGCGCCGACTCAATCAGGAATTGCCGCATCAGGTCTTTCTGCTTGGCGCCCAGCGCCTTGCGAATCCCAATCTCCCGCGTCCGCTCGGTCACCGAGACGAGCATGATGTTCATGATCACGATGCCGCCCACCACCAGCGAGATTGAAGCCAATCCAAACACAATAATCGTAAACAGCGAGCTGATCTGCTTCCAGATATCCAGAAAGGTGTCGTTGGTCTCCAGTTGGAAGCTGTCTTCGGCGTCCGGCGCGTCGTGCCGCCTTGCGCGCATGATCACCCGCGTCTGGTCCTCCGCCTGCTCCATCACGTGCGTGTCCCCGTTGGCGCGGGAGTAGACCACGATCGAGTCGTTGGTCCCATACGTCGCCTGATAGGTCGTGATCGGCACCACCACCCAGTTGTCCTGCGACTGGCCAAAGGTCTTCCCCTGCCGCTCGCCCACGCCCACAATCGTGTAGGGCGTCCCGTCCACGCGGAGTTCCTTGCCGATCGGGTCGCCGTCGCCCATCAGGTTGTCCACAATGTCGTAGCCCACCACCGCGTTGTGCGTCGCGTGGTCAATGTCGGCTTCGGTCAGCGCACGGCCGTTGTCGATGTTCAGGTTGTTCAGGGAAAACATCGTCGCCGTATAGCCGCGGATCTCCGTATTGGTGCTGGAGTGGCCGTTGTGCACCACGTTGGTGCTGCGGTCCAGCAGCGCGCCCACTTCCTTGCAGTAGGTGCAGCCCTCCAGGATCGCCTTGTAGTCCTCATAGCGGACAATCTTGCGCTTCTGAAACTTGAAGTAATCGTCCGGGCCCATGATGACCGAAGACATCCGCGAGACCGTGAAAACATCCGCCCCGTAGCCGGAAAGTTTGGAGCCGAAGTAGTCGTAGGCGGTGTTGGTCAGGGTGATGACCATAATCACCGAGGAAACGCCCATGACCACGCCGATAATGGTCAGCACCGTGCGCAGCTTGTTGGCCCACAGCGACTGCATCGCGAGTTTCAGGGCTTCCTTGAAGTGCATCCTGGTTCCAATCCTTGGTCTCTGGCGGCGTGCGCGTCCGGCTTTTCCGTCGCGTCCACCGGCGGGGCCGGCTTGCGGTCCGCTGACGAAAGTCTAGCAGCGCGGCGAGTTTTCCGCCGCAAGCATTTCCGCGAGAGCCAACCCAATCGACTACGCACGGGAGCCGATTCCGGTTCCCGCGCCGGAACGGCATTTTGCCGGCGCACGGAACGATCGTTCTTTCTCGTCCGTAGTCCACTCTGTCGTTTACACTTCTGGCAACAAGCTTCTCGACGCTCCAGCTCCGATCGCGCTGAATCCACACGAATTGTCCTCGCTTCCCCAGGATTCATACATCGCGGATGAGTGCGCCGGCATCCGAATTCCCCTTCTGGAGACATCATGCCCTTCTTGCGCCGCCTTGCCCCGCCATTCGCCTTGCTCTCCACCATGGTGTTCCTGCTCGCACTCGGCCATCCGGCGCTCGCTCAGGGCGCTCCGCCGTTGCTGCTGCGCTACCCGTCGCTGAGCCAGTCCACCATCGCCTTCCGCTACGCCGACGACATCTGGACCGTCCCACGCGCAGGTGGCGAAGCCCAGCGCCTGACCTCCATCGGCACCGTCGTCGAAGGGCCATATTTTTCACCCGATGGCGCGCAAATCGCCTACACGGCGCATCTGCAGAATGGCTACGACGCCTACATCATCCCATCCGCCGGGGGCATTCCCCGCCGCGTCACCTGGCATCCGGCCGGCAGCCGCGTCGTCGGCTGGACCCCCGACGGCAAGGACCTGCTCATCGCCAGCGGCATGACCAGCCAGCGCCACTTCGACCGCCTGTTCCGGGTCCATGCCGATGGCTCCGGCATCCCCGAGCAGCTACCGCTGCCCCAGGCCTACCGCGGCTCATTTTCTCCCGACGGCCAATCCATCGCCTATGAGCCCATCAGCCGCTGGGAGCCGGCCTGGAAGCGCTACTACGGCGGCCAGAACATTCCCATCTGGATCGTGAATCTCAAGACGCTCGACCTTGAGAAAATCCCCTACGCCAACACCACCGACACCGCTCCCGTCTGGGTCGGCGACCAGATCTATTTCCTCTCCAACCGCTCCGGCGTCAACCCGTCCGAAGCCGATGCCTACGGCAAGCGCGGCCCCGTCGCGCTCTACCGCTACGACACCAAAACCAAAGCCGTCGCCCTCGCCGTTCCCAACTCGGGCTTCGACCTGAAGAGCTTCGCCGCCGGCCCCGGCGCCCTGGTCTACGAGCAGTTCGGCTCGCTTCATCTAGTCGATCTTCCTTCCGGGCAGGATCACACCGTCGAGGTCCGGATTCACGGCGACCTCTCCAACCTCGCCCCGCACCTCGCCTCCATCCCCGCCGACGAAATCCGCAACGCCACGCTTTCGCCCACCGGCCAGCGCGCCGCCTTTGAGGCGCACGGCGAAATCTTCACCGTCCCCGGCGAAAAAGGCGACACCCGCAACCTCACCAATACCCCCGCCGCTGCTGAGCGCGACCCCGCCTGGTCTCCCGACGGCAAGACCCTCGCCTACTTCTCCGACGCCTCCGGCGAGTACCAGCTCTACCTCCGCGACCAAACCGGCTTCAAGCCGCCCACCGTCATCGACCTCGGCCCCAACCCCTCCTACTACTACCATCCCCGCTGGTCCCCGGACTCCAAACACATCCTCTTCGCCGACAAGCACTCGCGCCTCTGGTATCTCGACGCGCCATCCAAAGACGCGGCCGGCAAGGACGTCCCCGCCGGCAAGCCGGTCTTGATCGAGACCAGCCACGATGGCGAGTTCAGCGTCGATGGCTTCCGTCCCGTCTGGTCCCCCGACTCCAAATGGATCGCCTACACCCGCGAGCTGGCCAACGACCTGGGCGCGATCTTCCTCTACAACCTGGAAAAACACACTTCCACCCAGGTCACCGACGGCATGAGCGACGCGTTCAACGCCATCTTCGACCCCAACGGCAAATACCTCTACTTCCTCGCCTCCACCGACGATGGACCGACCTCCACCGGCGGCCTATCCGGCCTCGATCACGCCATCACCAGCGCCGCCTACGTCGCCGTCCTCTCCAAAGACGAAGTCTCGCCACTGCCTCCGGAGAGCGACGACGAAAAGCTGAAAGACGAGAAGAAGCCTGACGACAAGAAGGAGCCGGAAAAGAAGGACGACAAGAAGCCGGAGGAAAAGTCCGCCAAGGACGCCAAAATTGAAGCCGCCGGCGACGAAAAGCCCAAAGATGCGAAGGAAGAGAAGCCCGTCGAGGTCAAGGTCGATCTGGAAGGCATCGGCAACCGCATCCTGGCCCTGCCCATCCCCGCTCGCAACTACCTGCGCATCGCCGCGCCCAAGGCCGGTACGCTTTTTCTGCAGGAAGGCGGCCCGATCGGCAACCCCGCCAGCGAAGAGCGCGGTCCCGGCATCCGCGCCCTTTGGCGATTCACCCTGGAAAAGCGCAAAACCGAGCAGATGCTCTCCGACCTCGATTCCTTCCAATTCTCCAGCGACGGCTCCAAAGCCCTCTTCGCCCAGAAAGGCGCATGGTCCATCGTCGCCACCGACGACCTCAAGCCCGGCGACGGCAGCGGAGCCAAGCCGCTCAATCTCTCCGGCATGATCTCGACCATCGACCCCCGCGCCGAGTGGAAGCAGATTTTCCACGAAACCTGGCGCATCCAGCGCGATTTTCTCTACGACCCCAACACCCACGGCCTCAGCATCCCCAAAATCGAGGCCCGCTATCGCCCCTACCTCGACGGCCTCGCCTCGCGCAGCGAGTTCACCTACCTCTCCGAAGAGATGACCGGCGAAATCACCATCGGCCACATGTTCGTCGGCGGACCCTACCACCCCGATTCGGGCCCCAAGACCGGCCTGCTCGGCGCGGATTACTCCGTGGAAAACGGCCGCTACCGCATCGCAAAAATCCTCGGCGGCCAAAACTGGACCCCCGGCCTGGCCTCGCCGCTCACCCTGCCCGGCGTCTACGTCAAGCAGGGCGAGTACCTGCTCGCCGTCAACGGCCGCGAACTCCGTGCCGGCGACAATCTCTACCAGGCATTTGAGGGCACCGCCGGCCTGCAAACCATCCTCCACGTCGGCGCAAGCGCGGACGGCAAAGACGCCCGCGACGTCACCGTCATCCCCATCGACGACGAAGACGGCCTGCGCAACCTCGACTGGGTCGAGAGCAACCGTCGCAAGGTCGACAAGCTCGGCGAAGGCAAGGTCGCCTACGTCTACATGCCCAACACCGCCGGCGCCGGCTACACCAACTTCAACCGCTACTTCTTCGCCCAGCTCGACCGCAAGGCTCTCGTCCTCGACGAACGCAACAACGAGGGCGGCCAGCTCGCCGACTACGTCGTGGACGTCCTGCGCCGCCAGCCCCTGGCCAACGCCACCGAGCGCGACGACGCTAAGCCCCGGATCCAGCCGGCCGGCGCAATCTTCGGCCCCAAAGCCATGATCGTCAACCAGAACTCCGGCTCCGGCGGCGACGCCATGCCCTGGTACTTCCGCGAGGCCGGCCTCGGCAAGCTGGTCGGCACCCGCACCTGGGGCGGCCTGGTCGGCATCGGCGGCTATCCCACGCTGCTCGATGGCGGCTACGTCATGGCTCCGCGCTGGGCCATCTTCGGCCTCAAGGGCGAGTGGGAAGTGGAAAACCGCGGCATCACCCCCGACATCTCCATCGAGGAAACTCCCAAAGACTACGCCGCCGGCCACGACGCCCAGCTCGAAACCAGCGTAAAACTCGTCCTCGACGAGCTACAGGCCAACCCGCTCCCCATCTACCCCAGGCCCGCCTATCCCAACTACCACCAGAACGACGGGCTGGGGAAGAACTGAACGAACTAACCCAGTCGGCTGCGGCGCCGGGCGTGCGCCGCAGCCAACTCCGTCTTTGCAATCGCGCTTTCATAAGGCTTGCGATGGACTATACCATGGCATATACTCAAGTGATCGAGGTGCTCAATGCCTAAGACAGCCCGATTGTTCAAGAACGGCAGGAGTCAGGCCGTGCGCCTGCCGGCCGAGTTCCGGTTTGCTGGAACCGAGGTCGCTATCCGCAAGGATGAGAAGACCGGCGAGGTGATACTCACGCCGACCGCCCCCCGCGGCGACTGGAGCGAGTTCTTCAAACGCGCCGAGAGCATTGAATTTCCAGAAGACTTCCTGGAGCGCGACCTGCAGCCGGCAACTTTCCGCGATCCGCTATGAGCGCCCTCTATCTGCTCGACACCAACATCGTCAGCTATGTTTTGAAGGGTATCCATCCGGGGCTTCGCGGTCGCGTCGACAGCAAAAA
>Ga0302156_10004523_pt1 | contig 10215 bp, 8 predicted proteins | sample I_Bog_N3_2_FD_193503 | JGI IMG/M metagenome (GOLD analysis project Ga0302156, IMG submission 193503) | Peat permafrost microbial communities from Stordalen Mire near Abisko, Sweden - I_Bog_N3_2 | ecosystem: Environmental > Terrestrial > Soil > Wetlands > Peat | place: Sweden: Abisko, Stordalen... | reverse complement strand
TCATCGGCGTCGCCATGGACGATGCCAGCACGGAAGACATCGCCAAGTTCGCCAAAGATATGGGCGTCAACTACCCCATCCTGATCGGAAAAGACTCCGTGGCGGAAAGCTACGGCGGCGTCAGCGTCCTGCCCACCACGTTTTTCGTGGATCGCGACGGCAAGTTAATTCACCGCGAATTCGGACTGCAGAGCCGCAGCGTTTTCGTCGACTACATCAAACAGGCCATGAACCAGGGCCATCCGGTACAGGCTCTCAAGTAACTACGAGCGAAGCGGTCTGCAGCGTAGTCTGAAGGAAGTCGCAGAGCAGCGGGGCATCACGCCGCCTAAGGTTCGTATCGGTGCGATTGAGCGTTGCCACCAGCTTCAAAATCAAACGCCCGATTATGGGCTGGATGCGTTATCCCGCGGAATGGGGTCCGCCAAGATGAAAATTCTTCTCGCCGCCACAATCCTGCTGCTTTCCGCATTGGCCGTCGCCCAGGAAAACTTCGGCCCGCAAGGCCCCGTCGTCAAGATGTCTCCCGCTCCACTGATAACCGCCGTTCAGGGCAAAGCGGCGACCATCCCGCTCACCTTCCACGTCGCCAGCGGATACCACATCAACTCGAATCAGCCGAAATCCGAATTCCTGATTCCGACCGTGCTCAAAGTAGAAGCGACCACCGACATCGTCATTGGAAGAACCACCTATCCCGACGGGCAGGACATGAGTTTCCCCTTCGCCCCCGACGAAAAACTCAACGTTTATACCGGAGACTTCAACGTCGACGTGTTGGTCCGCGTGCTGCGCTCCGTGCAGCCCGGAAAATACATTGTTCGCGGAACCCTGAAATACCAGGCCTGCGACAACTCAGCCTGCTATCCGCCCAAGCAATTACCCATCAGCTTTGACGTCAAGATCGCCAAGGCCCCTGCCGCCGCCCACAGTAATCCCGCCCAAAGTCCGCACGCCCACCAATAACTGCTTCGGGAACCTGCATGCGTTATCGTGTGGTAGCGGGGCTCCGCCCAGCGATTTATTGCTTGTGACATCCCTCTTGAGCACCACAGACTACAGCACGACCGAGCGCGCCTGATCCAGTTGTCGCGTCAGCGTATCAACCTTCGCCTCCAGCACATTCCGAATCGAGAGCATCCCCAATAGACGCCCGTCATCATCCACAATCGGCAAGTGCCGATAATGCCGCTCAACCATCGTCGCCAGCGCCTCGCCCGCCGTCGTCGCCCGCGTGGCCATTTCGACCGGAGTCGTCATGATTTCCGTCACCGAGATTTTGCGCGGATCTTTTTCCCCCAGGGACAATTTTCGCAGCACATCGCGCTCCGTGAAAATCCCCGCCACACGCTGGTTTTCGTCGATCACCGCAACCGCTCCCACATGCCGGTCGAGCATGGTTCGAATTGCCAACTCGACCGTCGCTCCCAATGGAACCACCGCCGCTTCCGAATCGCACATTTCCAAAATGTTCATGCCCGTCCCTTCATTTCTAAACCCCAGGGTGCCGTGTTCAAGCTCAGCTTGGGTGGTTCTTTTGATTCTTCCATCAATCAAGTTTAGTCATCATCATTTCGCCGACGACAACTCGTTCTTGAAAACTTTCCCATCCTTCATCACGAATCCGACATTCTCCAGCACCTTGATATTTGCGATTGGATCGCCACTCACGGCGACCACATCCGCATACGCTCCGGGAGCGATCACGCCCAACTTACCCTTCATATCCAGCAGCACAGCCGCCCGCGAAGTCGCGCTCTGGATCGCCTGCATCGGAGTCATCCCAAACTCCACCATCCGCGAAAACTCCTGCGCAATCGGCTCCGTCCACGGAATCCCGCCCATATCCGTGCCAAAAGCAATTTTCACCCCCGCCTGCAATGCCTTGCGGAACGACACTTCGTGCTCCGAAGCCCGCAGCCGGTCGCGCTTTCCCTCCGGTGTATCCGCCGGAGCCCAATCGCCATAGTAGACGCTTAGCGTCGGACACAGCCACGTTCCCTGCCGGAGCATCTGCGCCACCTCCGCATCCGTCAGCACGAGTCCATGCTCAATCGAATCGCAGCCGCCATCGAGCCCGCGCTGCAAGCCCTCTCCACTGTAGGCGTGACACGCGACTTTTTTCCCCCAGCCGTGCGTCTCATCCACAATCGCATGAAGTTCTTCCACCGTCAGCGTAGGTTGCGAAACCAACTCGCCGTTCGCGCCAACCCACGACCGGTGCGTCATGTACACCTTAATCCAATCCGCGCCATGATCGAGTTGCTCGCGCGCTGCCTTCCGCGCCTCCACCGGACCGTCAATAATCTGCACGCCCTTCGGCACTTCAATCTCCGGCGCATACCCTTCCAGCGGATAGCCTCCAGTCGTCGAGATCGCCCTCGTCGAAACAAACATTCGCGGACCTGGAATGTATCCTCCGTTAATCGCCTCTTTAATGCCTACGTCGCCATAGCCGGCGCCTTCGGTCTCCATATCGCGCAATGTAGTGAATCCCTGCTCCAGCGCCCGGCGCGCTGAAACCGTTGCCCGCGCCGCCCGAAATGCCAGCGGATACTTCAGCAATTGCACATCGTATCCACCTTCGGCTGGAACTTCGCCCTGCAAGAAAATGTGCGTGTGGGCATCGATTAATCCCGGCAGCACCGTCGCCTGCGAAAGATCGATGAAGGTGACATCTTTGCTGAGATTCGAGGGAATAACAACGCCGCTATCCTGCACATCCGAGATTCGGTTCCCGTGAATCGTGATCACCACGTTGCGCCGCGGAGCGCTCGCTACGCCATCAATCAGCACGCCGGCACGAATCATCGTGATCGGCCCCGTCCCAGGCGCTCCGTTTTGCGCCGACATCGGGGTGAAAGAAATAAGGCAAAGTAACGCGACTACAAGCGAAAGAATCCCGCGCTTCACAGCCACCTCCAGAAAGGCTGGATTGTACTCCTCGGCCGGTGGCAGACGACCCACTTGATCCGACGGTGGGGCTTTATCTTCCGTTAAGCAGAATCGATCGCTAGGACAAACGCGCGAACTGCGGAATGCTAAGAACGTAGCCAGTGGAACGAGCATCGCTGTTTTCGAAACGCAGCGACGCTCCGTAACTTTCGAATACGCGGCTGGCAATTGCCAGCCTCACTCTGCTGAGAGTTGCGATTGCATTCGAGGAAGAACCAGACCCTTCTATCCAAAGCGTCGTCCCTGCCGGACTTTCGTCCAACCGCATCGTAACCGTGCCGCCCACCGGTTGCGTGTCAATCACCGCGGCCATCACATACTGCAAGGCCGTCCGCAGCCGCGCTTCCGGAATGGGCAACTGGGCTGAAGACGTGCCGGTCAAGCGAAACCTTACACCTCTCACCGCGGCGACGGTTTCGAGTTCTTCGAAAACACTTCGCAAAACGGGCGCGAGAGCCGTACCAGAACTTTTTGGATTGCGATCGTCCGCGTCCAAGTACTCTCGCATCAACTCGACCATCTCGATTACATCTTCCATTTGCTGCAATGCGGTCACAACCCTCTCGTACTTTCGCTCTGCTCCGCCCACCGAACCTTCCAGTGAGAATTCCAACTCCTGTTCCAACGAACAGCGCAAACTCGTCAGGGGCTGACTCAACGAGTGCAGCAGGTCTTCTAAAACTTCAGGACCGGACGCCGCATTACAAGCCGAGTTTGAAAAAGAATGCGCACCCGCACTCATGCCTGCGCTCCCTCGTGACTGATCTGGTAGCCCACCCCGCGCACCGTCTGAATCAGCGACGGAGTGAATCCGTCATCCACCTTGCGCCGCAGATAGTTGATGTAAACGTCGACCACGTTCGTCGTGGAATCGAAACTTAAATTCCAAACATGCTCGATGATCATCGCCCGCGTCAGACGGCGGCCCGCATTGCGCATCAGATACTCGAGCAAGGCAAATTCTTTAGTCGTCAGTTCAATGTGACGCCCGGCGCGCTCGACCTTGCGTTCCACGCGATCGAGACAAAGATCGCGCACCGTAAGTACGGACTCCGACGGCAAATGGCTGCGCCGCAACAGCGCCCGGGCCCGCGCCGAAAGCTCGAGATACGAGAACGGCTTTACAACGTAATCGTCCGCTCCCGCATCCAGGCACGCCACTCGATCTTCGATCCGGCCGCGCGCGCTCAGGATCATCACCGGTAAGTTCGCCTTGCGCAGCCGCAAACTTTTCAGCACCGACAGCCCATCCATTCCCGGAAGATTTAAGTCGAGCACCACCAGGTCATAGTCAAACTCCATCGCCATCGAACGGCCCTGATTCCCTTCGCTCGCCACATCGACTGCATGATGCTCGGCCTCGAGCCCTTTGCGTATGAAACTCGAAAGTGCAGCGTCGTCTTCCACAATCAGAATTCTCATGAGATCCGTCTCACCTGATGTCTTTGTGAATCGATTCTCATTCTCGGCGGATTCGCTGCGGCCCACAAGATAACTGGCTCGTACGTTGGGACGTACTTCGTACCCAGCATGAAGTCGACAGTACGCCGGCGACAGCTTCTAGTGGGATAGGGGATCCTTCGTCTTTGCAGAGGATGATATTTTGATTCGTGACTGGGTGATTTATGCTAATGGGCTTGGCCCGGCTGGGACGGATGAATGCGTCCGACGCTCCATGGGCGTGCTAGAATTTCCACAGCTTTCGACCCTACTCCCTGGACCCTTTTTTGACCGGCCAACTCATCGAACTCGCACCCTCGATCCTCGCGTCGGATTTTGCGCACCTTGCCGATCAGGTCGAGCGCGCAACGGCTGGGGGGGCAGGCGTAATCCATGTCGACATCATGGACGGACACTTTGTGCCCAATCTGACGATGGGGCCTCCGCTGGTTAAATCTTTGCGGCAGGCAACCCGGCTTCCACTGGACTGCCATCTGATGATAGACAACCCCGATCAGTTCATAGCGGAATTCGCCGACGCGGGCGCGGACTGGATTTCGGTGCATCAGGAAGCGTGCCCGCATTTGAACCGCACGCTGCACCTGATCAAGCAGCATAATTGCCGCGCGGGAGTGGTGATCAACCCGGCGACGCCGGTGGATACGTTGTGCGAAGTTCTCGATATTGTCGACTATGTGCTCGTCATGAGCGTGAATCCAGGATTTGGCGGGCAGAAATTTCTTCCTGGAACGCTGCATAAGATGCGCCGGCTGTCTGAGATACGATCGGAACGCGCCTACCAGTACCGTATCGAAGTGGATGGCGGCATTGCCATGGAAACGGTAGCGCAAGTAGTACAGGCCGGGGCAGAGATTTTGGTGGCGGGTAATGCAGTGTTCGGTAAAGGCGATGCCAAAGCGAATGCCGAGGCATTGCTGGAAGCGGCGCGCAGCGCCAGTTTACAGAGAGTTTAAGGGAATTGGTAATTTGAGAATTATGGTTTGTAATTGAAAGTCCTGGACGGCGATGGCCGGGGCTGGCTTTCCAATTACAAATTACAAATCGCCATTCACAAATTTGGTTTTGAGGTTGTTTATGCGTCGAAATTCTATCTTTGTTCTTCTCGCGTTGGTCTTGGCATTGACGGTCGGCTGCACCAACAAGAAATCGGTCAATCCGCTGGCCAACGTAGGCTCCAAACAGCCCGACAAGGTGCTGTTTGATCGCGCCATGGATGCCATGAAGCACAACCGCTTCGACGTCGCGCGCATGACCTTGCAGACCCTGATCAACACCTATCCCGATTCGGAGTTCATTGCGCGCGCCAAGCTGGCTGTGGCCGACTCGTGGTACGCGGAAGGCGGTTCGACGGCCATGCAACAGGCCGAGATCGAATATAAAGACTTCCGCACGTTTTTCCCCAACATGCCCGAAGCCGCCGAGGCGCAGCTGAAAGTCGCAAATATTCACTACCAGGAGATGGAGAAGCCCGATCGCGATTACACCCATGCCATGCGCGCCGAAGAGGAATATCGCTCGCTGATCCAGGAATATCCCGACAGCAAGTTAGTGCCCGAAGCGAAGCAGCGCTTGCGAGAGGTTCAGGAAGTACTGGCAGATCGTGAGTTCGGTATCGGACGTTTCTACTATTTGCGCTTAGCCTATCCAGCGGCGATCGCGCGCCTTAGAACGCTGGTCGACCGCTATCCGCTGTACAGCGGCGCGGATCAGGCCTTATTTATGATTGGCCAATCCTACGAAGCCGAAATCGAACTGGTGCGCAAGAATGGCCGCATGAACGAAGTCGCCAAGAGCAAGGCAATCGACGGATTGACGAAGGAAGCTGCCGATGCGTATGGCCAGATCATCAAGCGCTATCCCGCGATGGATGCGGCGGTCGATGCTAAAGACCGGCTCATCGCGATGCATCAGCCCGTGCCGCGTCCCACTCGCGCCATGCTGGAACAGAATAAGAAGGAAGTAGCGAGTCGTCACGAAGCAACCCTCATGTCGACCGTGATGCGGGGCTTCGACCGCCATCCCGACGTGGCCAAGGCCACGCATTCCGGCGATCCAACGATGATCGATCCTCCGCCCGTGACAGCGACGGACGTGGTTCGCAGTGTGACCGCCTCAATGAGCGCCGATAATAAGCTCGGCGTCCGAACGATTAACGGCAAGGTGACCCCCAATGAAGCCGCGCCGCGATCGGATACACCTGCAGTTGCGACCGACGATACCGCTACACCTGCGGCAGATCAGCCCGCCTCGACCCCGGACACGACAGCGCCGGTGGCAGCCGAGTTGAAGCCCGCCGCCGATCCGAACGAGCTGAAACCGAACGTGGATGCCGATCCAAATGCGTTGCCGCCTTTGCAGCAGAGCAATCAGATCGATACCAGCAATGGCACTACGGCATCCGCTTCGTCGACTACAGCGGCGAAAACCGAAGAGATGGCCGACATTTCTTCCAGTAAAAAGAAAAAGAAAAAAGGGATCGCAAAGATTAACCCTTTCTAAAGTCAAGCTCACCTTTGGACAGCCGCCTTCGAGGCTGAGACTAAGATTTCTAGCTTGCCGTTCCGGCGAAAAGCGCGCTATTTTTGCCAAATCCGATCTCCCCCAAGAGACTCGGAACGGACGTAACCTGTTACCCCTGCAGGAATCGTTGACTTCGATTAGCGGACAAGGTAGTTTCGCGTTATCTCTCCTTATTGCCGAAGGAATGACGCTTGGCGCGGAAAATACTGCTTGCCGATGACAGTGTGACAGCCCAGAACATGGGGCGGAAAATCCTGGCCGACGCCGGGTATGAAGTCATCACGGTCAATAACGGGTCCGCCGCTCTCAAGCGGATCACCGAAATCAAGCCCGACCTGATTGTGCTCGACGTCTACATGCCGGGATACAGCGGTCTGGAAGTGTGCCAGCGGCTGAAGGATGCGGCTGAAACAGCGCACATCCCGGTTTTGTTGACGGTCGGGAAACTTGAGCCATTCAAGCCGGAAGAATCGCGGCGGGTGCGGGCGGACGGGCACATTGTAAAGCCTTTCGAAGCCAGCGAATTACTGACCGCGATCACGCGACTCGAAGATCGCATCATTCCGCCACAAGGGGATGGCTCCCACTTCAGTGCGTCGGTCTCGGGCGTGGAGCGATTTGGCGGCGACGGCATCGGCCGCGATCCGGAAACCAGTAACGACGCCGATACAGGATGGAAGAGTCGGCTGCGCTTCCCGTCCAAGAAAAAGAAAGAAGAGCCTGAGCCAGAGCCCGACGACTTCGGCTCGGCGGCCACATTCCGCGATTTTCGCAAGACCAAGGCCAAGGGTAAGAGCGGATCGAGCCTGGCATTTACCGTGAAAGAGCCTGCTCCTGCTGGACAGGAACCCGGGCTCGTTCCCGATATCCCACGCGATATTACTCCCGAAGAACTGGATGCGCTGAGCGCCCTGGCGGCCAAACTGGACGGTCCGATTCCGGCAGCGGAAGAGGTCGAGCCACTCGCCGAGAAAATGGGCCCTGCAAACGCGCCGTCCGCAGAAATCCCGGCAGTCGCGGAGAAGGAAGTAGCCCAAAGAGAAAGAGATAAAGATAAACAAGTACCCAGGACCGAACTGCCCAAACCTGAGGTTGAGGTTGCCACCGCCGGGACAAAATCAAATGTAGCGATGAAGGGCGAAGCGGAGGAGATCGAGAGCCCTGCGTCCATTGTGAATGGACCGTCCAAAGTCGTCGTCGAGCCAGCGCGCGTTGTATCGATTAAGTCCGGCGTAGAAGAAATAGCAGAAGACAAACCTTCGGTCGTGATTCCGGTCGAGCACACAGAACCGGCTTCAGAAATCGCAGCAGCCTCCCTGACCGTGTCTGCCGAAACGCACAAGTCCCCAACTAAGGTCGAGCCTCCCACTCTTACCGTCAATGCGGCCGCCTTGGCAGAACCTCCAGCTCCGATTGATCGCAGTGATGAGCCGATGTTCGAAACGATGTTCGAAAGTGCGATCGGCGCCGTCGCGGCTGCAACGGAAAATCTTCCCAGCAACGAAGTGGAACCGAAGGACGAATCGAAGCTGGCTGCTCCCACTCCCGCGGCCAGCGCTGTCGTGGTTGAGGCCTCGAAGACCGCGGCGGGCGAAGCGCTCGGTTCGGTGGAAGCCGCAGTCGCAAGTCCGGTCGAATCGAAGCTCGCCGAACCCGGCCCTGAGACGCCTAAGCTCGCCGAATCTTCGGGCGGAACTGCTAAGCCCGAGCAATCCGAAGTAGCGCAACTCCCGCAGGCCGCCTCCGAGACGACCTTAGTACAGGCGTGCGAATCCGACGAACCAGCCCCGAGCGACGAGGAATTAGCCGAGGCCTTACGCCTATTGACTCCTTCCACCAGCAGCGCGGAGGTTACGAACATCCCTTCGCATGGAACTCTGGTGGCCGCTGGCCAGTTGCTGGCGGAAGAGGTGGCGCGCCACGCTTCCGCCGGACCACGCTGGATGGCTGAGCACGTTGCACTCACCGCCGACGAGGCCGCACTTTCGTTAGAAGCAGAGATGTTCCGCGCCTTCTCTGCAACGCCGGATGCCCTCACGGTCAACCCGGAGCCAGTCCATAGCGCAGGAGTCTCGAGCACAGGAGTGTCGGCAATCACGGCAGCAGTTGAACACAGGCTGGCAACCTTCGACCTCTTGAACAATATAGCGCCCGCGAGAACTGAAGAGACGCATACGGCTGTGCTCGCGTCGTCGGAGCCAGCAACCGAAGTCGCGTCGACCGAGAGCACGACAACTTCGAGGGAAGTGATCGGCGTTCCTGACGCGAATCGAGATGCCTCTGAAACTCGGGTTCCGGAACCTGAGCAGCGACAACCCGAGCTAAATGAGCATCAGGATATTGAGACGTCGGGAAAAGAAACAGTGTCCGCATCGCCGCAAGTTGCAGAAGAGGCGCAGGCGGACGACGAACGGATGGGCGGCACCTTCGCGGACGCGATCGGCAGCAACGCGCAGGAGGCGAACGAGCCGGAAGCAACACCGGAAGCAATAAGCGATCGGCCAAGCGAACCAGTTCTCGGCATGGCATCCGAGGCGGACGCGGCAGCAAAAGTTTTACAGGGCAATCAGGAATCCAGTTCAGAAGTTGGGGGCGAAGACATGGCATCAAAATCCGGAAAATCGACCTGGCATCAAATCCGCACAGCGCCAGCACCGAGTGCTGCGGCTGGCACCGATGTGGTAGAAGCCGCGAAACAAGCGCAAGGCGGGGCCGAAGAAACTCCGAAGGCGATGGCTGCTGCGGCTGCCGAAGGTTCGTCCTCTGCCTCGTCATCGACGTCGACCACTACCGATGCAGGCACCATCGCGAGCATCGTAGACAGCGTAATGGCTGATCTGCGCCCGAGAATCGTGGAAGAGATCGCAAAGAAATTGGCGGGCAAGTAAGAATCCCATCGCACTCGATTTCGGGGGTGTCACTCGCCCTTTTGTCGCTCGATCGAAGATCGGAAATCCGCCCGAGCCAGCATTGCCTCGTCGACAATAACTTCTCACTGACAGCGCATATCTTTTCAATCACACGTCGATCACGCGCGCCGATGAAGCGCGAAAAATACTAACGGCGTTCCCGCTTCGGCTCGTAAACCTGCGCTAGCACATCATCATTGGGCATCGAACTGTAGAATCATTCTTCCGAAAAATTACCTGCACCGAACATTTTGGGGGAAGGGTTCATGCTCTGGTACTTCGTCTTTTTTTTAGTTTCCGGTTTTTGCAGCATTCTGTACGAAATCGTTTGGCTCCGCTTGTCCATCGCGCAGTTTGGAGTCACCAGCGG
>Ga0302156_10004522_pt1 | contig 10218 bp, 8 predicted proteins | sample I_Bog_N3_2_FD_193503 | JGI IMG/M metagenome (GOLD analysis project Ga0302156, IMG submission 193503) | Peat permafrost microbial communities from Stordalen Mire near Abisko, Sweden - I_Bog_N3_2 | ecosystem: Environmental > Terrestrial > Soil > Wetlands > Peat | place: Sweden: Abisko, Stordalen... | reverse complement strand
GATTGTGAGCGCAGGCGCGATAGTTAATTCACTGCCCCTCGCGTCGCAGAATAAATGGTCGAATCTCGGTGCGTTGTGCAGGCGTCCCGCGAAGACCCTGCACTCACTCTGCAACATTCGAAGCAACACATTTCATATTGGTTGCTCTGCGCAATCAGCTAATTGAATGCTCCGCCTCCGAGTGTACAGACGGAGCATTCCTCACAAGCTGCGCAACCATCTCTGCTGTGACCGAAGCTACTGCGCAGGGCCCTGGTTTGAAGCCGACTGCGGGTTCTGGTCGCTCAGATTGGACAGCAGCTGAATTTCCACGCGACGGTTCTGCTTCCGCCCTGCCGCCGTCGTGTTCGGGGCCACTTCCTGGTCCTTGCCAATGCCGATCAGATAGAACCGGTGAGGGGCAACTCCATACTTCGATGCCAGGTATTGCACCACCGCATCCGCACGCCGTTGGCTCAGATCGTAGTTGTATTGGGCAGACCCTGCGGAGTCGGTGCCCCCTGTCACTTCGAGAATATAGCTCTTCGCGGTTCCAAGTTGCGCCGCAAAGGTATCCAGCTGGTCCTTGTCATCCTTGTTCAGCACAGCCTTGTCGAAACCAAAATTCACGGTCACGTTAGCCATGGACTTGTAGTTGTCCAGCCCCTTGACAACGCTATCCAGCGAGTCCGCACGATGGACCGCGTCGTTCGCGGAGGTCTCCGCATCGCCTGCCGACTTCGAAGCGCTCTGCGCATTCTGGTCCGCTGTGTTCGCCGCACCCTGCGCCTGTTGAATGCCCGATTGCGCCCGGCCATCCACGTCCTGAATCTGTTTATTGTTCGCCGCGGTCTTGCTGTCCAGTTGGTCCGTATGTTCCACCAGCGGCGCAGTCTGCGTGCGCACATAATTCTTGGTTGCGCAACCGGACACACCCGCCATCACCAAACCTGTTGCCATCGCCACAGTTCCAAGCCGATAGATGCTCATATTTCGCTCCCTTTTTTTGGCCGCCCCATGCTGCGCACGGCAAGTCTTTTGCCGGTTGGACCGGCATTTCACACAATCTCTCAGATGCACGTTTGGCCCCAAACGGAGAAGAGCGCATCAACTTATTGCAAACACAGGATTTGCTTACTTATACCCGTCCGAATCAACCCTCTTTCGTCCGGGTAATTTTTACCTTATCCGGTAAGGAATGCCGACGCGCGAGCATGGCGCCACGCCAACCGCTATCCTAGAAAGGTGCGCCTTCAGGCCGCCTGCAGCGAAACCAAGCCCCATGGACCTATACGAAAAAATCCGCACCCTCCCCACCCAGCCGGGCGTGTATCTCTACAAGAATCCCGAGGGCGAGGTCATCTATGTCGGCAAGGCGAAGAATCTCCGTTCACGGGTCCGCTCCTATCTGCTTGCGGCCTCCCAGGCGAACGCCAAGACCGGCTCGCTTATGCGCGAAGCGGTCGACATCGAATACATCCTCGTCGCCAACGAGCATGAGGCCCTGGCCCTTGAGAACAACCTCATCAAGCAGCGCAAACCGCGCTTCAACATCCTGCTCCGCGACGACAAAACCTACCCCTACGTCAAGCTCACGCTGGCCGATCGCTACCCCAAGGTCTTTGTCACTCGCCGCCTGCGCAAGGATGGCGCGGCCTACTACGGCCCTTACTTTCCCGGCAACCTGGCTTATCGCGTCGTCGAGCTCATTCACCGCAGTTTCCTTATCCCCAGTTGCAAGGTCGATCTCAGCCGCTACCACCCGCGCGCCTGTCTGCAGTACTACATCCATCGCTGCCTCGGCCCATGTGTTGAGGGATTCACCACTCCAGAGGATTACGCACGCGCCGTTCGCGATGCGCAGCTCTTCCTGGAAGGTCGATCGGCGGAGCTCGAGCGCAGTCTCGGCGCACGCATGAACGCAGCCGCCGAAACGGAGCAATTTGAAGCCGCAGCCCGCCTGCGCGATCAGCTCTCCACCGTCCACCAGCTCCAGGAAAAACAGCGCATCGCCACCGCCGAGCAAAGTGATGACGCGGACGTTTTCGGCTATCACTTCGAAGCGGGTTCGCTCGCGGTAAACCTCTTCCACGTGCGCGCCGGCAAAATCGTAGACCGCCGCGAGTTCTTCTGGGATGACCTCCCCGACCTGCTCGAATCCACCTCAGAACAGCCTGACTCAGAACAAACTGCGGGTGCCCCTGGTCCCTCGCACTTGAGGACCAGGGATACGACAAACGATGTCAGGTCAACGCCGGGTGCGAAGGGGCACGACTTCAGTCGTGCCGATAAAAGCCAACGAAGTTCCGGGGCTTTAGCCCCTGAAGAAGGCGCCCCCGAACCACAATTCCACGCCGGCCCCGTCTTCAGCGCCCTCCTCAAGCAGCTTTACATCGACCAGCAATACGTCCCCCGCACCATCCTCGTCCCCGCAGAATTCGACGACCGCGACGCCCTAACCAACCTCCTTACTGCCCGCACCGGCCATCGCATCGAAATTGCCGTTCCCCAGCGCGGCGAAAAGCGCTCCCTCATCGACCTCGCCGGACAAAACGCTAAGCAGTCCTACACGCAGCGCTTCCGCGTCCTCGAGCCATCGCGCAAGGCCATTCAGGAAGCTCTAGCGGACGCGCTCATGCTCCCTGAACTACCCCGCCGCATCGAGTGCTTCGACATCTCGCACATCCAGGGCGCGGAAACCGTCGCCTCTCTCGTCGTGTGGGAAGACGGCAAGATGAACAAGCAGCTTTATCGCAAATTCAAAGTCATGACCGTCCTCGGTGTCGACGACTTCGCCTCCATGCGCGAAGTAGTCCACCGCCGCTACAAGCGCCTGCTCGACGAAAGCGGAAACAAGATTGAAACCATTCTCGCAGCCGAGCGAACTGTGCCACCATCCCGGGAAACGCCGGGTGCCCCCGGTCCCTCGCACTTGGGGACCGGGGCGGACAAGCCCTCCAAGGAGCCCAAAACTCTCCCGTCGCTCATCCTCATCGACGGCGGCCTCGGGCAACTCCACGCCGCCGCCGATGCCCTTGAATCCCTCGGCCTCACCAGCCAGCCGCTCGCCTCCATCGCCAAACGAGAAGAAGTGATCTACCTCTACGGCAACGAAGACGAACCCATCGTCCTCGACCGCCGCTCCCCCGTCCTCCATCTCATCCAGCTCATCCGCGACGAGAGCCACCGCTTCGCCGTCGGCTATCACCGTCAGCGCCGTGCCATGCGCGACCGCGACTCCGAGTTGCTCAACATCCCCGGCGTCGGCGCGCAAACCCGCCAAAGATTGCTATCCCACTTCGGCAGCCTCCGCGATGTGCAACAAGCGACTGCAGAATCTCTCGCATCCGTAGTTCCGCGCAAAACCGCAGAGTCTATTTACAGTCACTTCCACACGGCTCCCCGCGAAGTGTAACTCGGACGCTAGGACCTGTAACGCCGCTTTCTTTTCACAATGTTTGAAGGCACTGATCGTTGACAGCAATATCCCCTCCGGCTACGATGAACGCATTCCCATCCTTTCATCCGATCTCCCGCGAGGCTCTCATGGAACCCATGCAAGAGGCGCAAACTCCGCCAGCCGTTTCAAGCGGCCCAACCCTGCTCAATGGGACGCTCGTAAATGGGTCGCAGGCCAATGGGATGCGGGGCCCGACGTTCCCCGGCCCCAAGAAGCTGAAGGACAAGCATTGGTATATTCTCCGGATCTCTGCATTCCTCCTCTTGTTGCCTTTCGCGCATTTCTACGGTTGTTTTGCAACGGACGCCGATCGGACACAGGCCCAGCAAGTGGTGTCGGTGATTCACTCACAATTGGGACACGGAGATTTTGACGGGATTTACGACAACGCAGACAAAAGTCTGCGGGATGAGGTAACCCGCGATCGCCACGTTGCGCTCTTTTCATACATCGTCAAACGCTATGGAACTCCCTCGGATTGCGCAGTGAGCGATACAGCGGTGCGATTCGGCTTTGGGACAAAAATGATTCAATCCGAGTGCACTTCCAAATGGTCGGGCGGCCTTACCCTGGTTGAGACTTTTCGATTCAAGAAGAGTGACGACGAGTACCGGCTTTACTATTTCCGTTACAGAATCAAACCTTGATTCTCATCGTGCGCCGTTCAACTGCATTCTTGGCGATCGATAAGGCAAAGAAGCTCGCTAAGGAGACTCAAAATGGCCCTTAAGACAACCCCCTGGGACCCATCCGAATATCTCGACGGCCCAAAGTCCATTGCCGCCTATCTCGAAGCCGCCTTCGAGGACGGAGATCCCGCTCTCATTGCAACCGCACTCGGCGACATTGCCCGCGCCATCGGCATGACCCAGCTCGCAGCCCAGACCGGCGTCACCCGCGAGGCTCTCTACAAAGCCTTATCCCCCAATGGTGACCCGCGTTTATCTACACTGTTGCGCGTCGTCAAAGCCCTCGGCCTGAAACTCACTCCCCGCGCTGCCTGAAGTTACCGCACACCCCCAGTTATCCCCACAAACAATCTCCCTGAACAACCGCGTCTCCCTAAGCCGCATCCGACTTACCGGTACGTATAAGGCGCACGTCACCACGCGCAGGACATGGAGATCATCAAAATGAATCACTTGGCTTTGCATCGTCACCTCCTCCCCGGAGCGGCAATGCTTCTTGGCGCTCTTGCCATCGCAGGATGCCACAATGAGCCCGCTCACCCCGATGAAAAATCGGCAGTCACCAACTCTCTCAGCACCAACAACCTCGGCAGCGTCAGCGTTTCGCAGGACCGCGACAAAGGAGTTATCACTTTGACCGGCAACGTAACCTCCGACGATCAGAAAGCCCAGGCCGAATCCCTTGCCAAGCAGGCAGCGCCCGACTACACCGTCGCTGACGAGCTCGGCGTTCGCCCGGTCGGCGACCAATCTCAGGCCGGCGCGGTGGCCTCAAATCTCGATAATGGCATCGAAGACAACTTCAAGGCCTCAATCAAGGCCAACAAGAACCTCGATGATCAGAGCATCCACTTCAAGGCGAAGAACGGAACACTCGTTCTCAAAGGCACTGTAAGAACGCTTGCCCAGAAGAAGGAAGCGGGAAGCTTGGCCAAACAGGTTCCCAACGTGCAGCAGGTTGTGAACGAACTGGAAGTTAAACCAGGGAAGCACTCTTCCGCTAACTCCTGAGTTGCTTCTCGTTCAAGCGAGTCATTAACTCGAATTGAGTGTGCTGGCGAGTTTTAGAGCGCGCTGATCCAGCCAGCGGAAGGCGCGTTCAATCAGGGGCAGGGGCGTGGGGTTTTCGCGATTTCCCTCACCTTGCCGGCAACGAAGGAGAATCGCACTGACAGTTGCCGGACCTTGCCCACGTTTTTTTTGAGCGTTGTTCAACAGTCAAGAGCTTTTTTGAGGAGATCAGGAATATGTCCAACCCATCCAGCACCGCACGCTCGACAGAAGAAACGCTCTACACCGTGATCGATATCCTCATTGACGGGCAGGAAGGATTCCAAAAGATCGGCGACGAAATCAAGGATCCCGTTCTGAAGGCTTACTTCCTTGACGAGTCCTTGCGCCGCGCCGAGTTCCGCGGAGAACTTGAAACTTTGCTGAGGGATCAAGGCGTTCATGACATCAAGGAGAAAGGCACGGTCGGCGGCACGCTCCGTCGCACCTGGGGTGAGTTGAAAGTGAAGATGGGCGGCGGAGATCACACCCTTCTGGAAACCGCCGAACAAGGCGAAGACGCAGCCGTACACGCGTATGAAGAGGCGCTGGCCAACACTGACTTGCCGCTACCCGTGCGCGAAGCCCTCGCCACGCAAAACGCACATATTCAAGCCGCACACGACTATGTGAAAGCCGCCCGCGACAACAACGGTTAATCCCCCGTTGGTTCCCCAGCACGGCTCGTTCCCTGTGCCCATTCATCGCAGTCTTCGGGGACCCCACGAACAAATCTTCGTTTGTGGGGTCGTTGGGGCGATGAATGGGATCGGGAAGGGCCGAAAGCGACAAATCCCATGCCGGTGCGTGTTTAATTCGCCTTCGGCGCTCCGCCTGTTTTTGTTGCCTTCGGCATAAAGCCCGATCTTGCCGCCATCTGCGTAATGAACCGATTGACGAACCCGTTCCCATTGAACGCGTCTTCAGGGATCGCGCCGATGTAGCGAATCAAGCCAGACTTGTCTACAACAATCCCCAGCGGATAATCGATTGCGCCGAAGGTACGGCTCGTTTCCGCGGGGACCAGCAGGGTCGCAGTCCCCTGCAGTTCCTTCATCTCCGCATCCCGCAAGGATTGACCGTTCGAATCCGCATCCTCCTGGAAGATGAGACCGTATGCATGAATCGGCGTAGTGCCATTCACAACCGCAAAAGCAGTCAGTGTCTTCATCATCTTTCTGCACTGCACGCACCAGTCCGGAAACAGTACAAACACCGTCGCGTAGCCAAAGCTGGAGTTGATCTGTGCCTTGGCATTCGGTCCGCGTAACGAGCGAATCACCTTGATCTCCGGCAGCCGCGTGCCAAGCAATTGATATTGCGCATGCACGCTCTCGATTCTTAGCCGGTCCTCCTGACCCAGCGACGGCGGCGTCCCGAGCGCCGCTTCCACCTCCGCAGCCGTGGTAGTGGCCGCTTTGTCGTCGCCGTTGTAGCGTTCAAGAAATGCCATTTCCATCGCTGACTCATAGAGCGCGCCCAGGCCGATTGCGCCTTCCCCTTGGGCAGCCTTCAGCGGAGCGCCTTGTTCCAGCGCGCTAATAATTGAGGGATGCTCTTCGGTCGCAAGTTTCAAGGCAGCAGGGCTACCACCCAGCGCCAGGTAGCTCTTCAGGCTCAGTAAGCCGTATGCCACTTCCGCATCGTATGGCAGCCTAAACAGCATCTCGCGCGCGGTCTCCACAGCAAGGTCCACTGCATTGATGTGTACCAGCGCGCTCTCGCTCAGCACATAGGCCTGCGCCCGGTGCGGCTCCGCTCCGCTGGCTATATAGGCCAGGGCCGCCGCATTGGCGGCATTCCAGTCCTGGCCGAAGGAGCAGAGCCGGCCCAGGTCGTACAGATCGTCTCCCGCGTAGTTCTCGGGTTTTGCCCGGTCACAGGCTTCTCTGGCCTGGTGCATGCCCACGCTCAGCGCGCCCAGTTCAGCATCCGACCAGTTTTCAAGTGAACCGCGCACCACATCAAGCGGGTGCATTGCCTGCTTATAGATGGCTCCGGGAGCGGGATCTTCGCTCCCGCCGGTAGCCACAGGGCCAGTGGAAGTTGAAGGCGGCTGCGAGATCGCAGGCGCCGGCGGAGCTGTCTGGCTGAGCAAGGGAGAACTGGGCGCGAAGGCAACAAAGATGAGCCCTGTAAACCTCACAAGCCTGGACCATCCCCTTTTCGACTTGACCACTTCGCACCTCGTCTTTTTTTCTTGCCGGGAGCGCGCAATCCGATCACTTGCAGTCCAGGCACGCAGGGTTGTCCCCGCGAGTGGGTCACAACAGGCAAGCCGGAATGCCACGCATGTCCGTTTAGACACCACCGGACTCAGATTGGTTCCCTGTCAGCCGCCCAGAACTCCACCAATCCGCGCGCAATTACACTGAAATAAAAATCGAAATAAACTGTTCATTATGAATAGGTTATGCCAATATCTTGTGCGGAACCAGCGCGTTTGCGAAAAAAATGGCTAATTCTCGACAACCCTTCTATTCGTTTAGTTCAATTCTCAGCAATTAAAACATCTGAAAAGGCTGCCCCGTAGGTTACTGTCTCAAGGAATCGCAACCCTCCGAGCGGCCATTTGCCCCTGTTTGCAACCTTTTGAGCCACCTAAATAGCTATGTAGCGCACCCCTCCGAGCGAACCTTTCGCGCCCCTCCACCTCGCCCGAGTACAATTCTCCGTGCAGTTCAAGTGTCCGCAATTTTGTCGACGAACCAAGGAGAATCCGTGCGCGCCTTTGCAAAACTTCCCTTTTTTCTTCCTGCCCTGATGAGCCTCGCCGTCCTCGGCCAAAGCAGCGGTGCCAGCGCACAAGCAGGCACAAGTCCTTTGGTTGCACCGCCGCCGCACGCCAAGCAGATCCATCTGAAGCATGTCCTGGTAATCAGCCAGACCAAAGGCTTTGAACATGACTCAATTCCCACCGCGATGGCTGCCGTCTACAACATGGGCAAGGAAAGCGGCCTTTGGGACACCACCCTGCGCAGCGACACGGAACTGATCACCAAGAAAGACCTGAAGAACAACGCGAAAAACCTGAACTACTTTGATGTCCTCGTCTTCGCCAGCACCACAGGCGAACTCGATCTCGATGACAGTCAGAAGCAGGACATGCTCTCGTTCATCAAGGAAGACGGCAAGGGATTCGTGGGCATTCATGCGGCTCTCGATACCAACTACAACTGGCCGGAGTACGGCGAGATGATCGGCGGCTGGTTCGATCAGCACCCGTGGATGACCTTCAACGCACCCATCGTGAATGAAGACCCGAGCTTTCCCGCAACGCGCCATCTCCCCAGCGCCTTTGTGAAGTACGACGAGATCTATCAGCCCAAGGCATGGTCGCGCGACAAGGTGAATGTGCTGCTGAGTCTTGACCCATCCATGCTCAATTACGACAACAACCCGCGCATTCATCGCACGGACCACGACTTCCCCGTAGCCTGGAGCAAGATGTATGGCAAGGGCCGCGTCTTCTACTCCACGCTCGGCCATACGGAAGAGTCGTGGGACGATCCAGACATCCGCACCATGTACTTCGAAGCGATCAAGTGGGCCCTGGGATTGACCGAAGGAAGCACGGCATCCCATCCACGTCCGGCAGCCTCTGCGGCGATCCACTAAGGATCAGGGCTGGCTTTACTCCGGCCGTTGTTCCCACTCCGGCCGGAGCGCCGCAAGCCACTGCCGCGCTGCAGACGCCGCCTCGTGCTAACCTCTCTTAACCGCATGAGCCAGCCACTCTCCGCGCCAACACAGCAATCCACGCCCGACCTGCCGCGCGTAGTCGGCGCAAGCCAGGCTACGGCCATCGTGGTCGGCACCATTATTGGCAGCGGCATCTTCCTGGTGCCCACGGAAATGATGCGGGATGTGGGCTCGTCCGCCCTCGTTTACCTTGCCTGGATCGTCGGCGGCCTGCTTTCGCTGTTCGGCGCCATGACGTATGCCGAACTCGGCGCCATGCTGCCTTACGCGGGCGGCGAATATGTCTACCTGCGGGGCGCGTACGGAGACACCACGGCCTTTCTTTACATGTGGACGTGGTTCGCTGTGGCCAAGCCTGCTTCCATCGCCGCAGTGACCATTGGACTCACGCGCACGCTCGGGTTTTTCCCGGCATTTCACTGGCTCCAGACACAGGCCCTGGGCGGCCCGGTGCCTCTGCTGTGGTCGCAATTGTTTGCCATGGCCGTTACCTGGTTTATTACCGGGCTGAACATTCTCGGCATCAAGAAGGCGGCCGAGTTTCAGCTCGTCTTTACCAGTCTCAAAGTGGTGCTAATTCTAATCGTTGCAGGACTTTGCTTCGCGTCGGCTTCCGGCGCTTTCTCCAACTTCACCACCTCCCTGCCCCATGCGGTTGGCGGACTTGGCGGCTTTATGGCCGCTCTGATTGCCACTCTCTGGGCCTATGACGGCTGGAACGATCTGACCATGGTTGCGGGCGAAGTGCGCAAGCCGGAGCGCAGCCTTCCCATCGCCCTCATCGGTGGCCTGTTCATTGTCGGCATCCTGTTTATGGCCACAAACGCGGCCATCCAGTACATCCTTCCGGCCGCGCAGATTGCCGGCAGCGAGCGACCGGCCGTCACCGCGCTGACCGTGGTTGCGGGGCCAGCGGGAGCGGGCTTTGTTGCTGCAGCCATGGCACTTAGCATCTTCGTCACGCTCAATGGAACAGTCATGTCGGGGGCGCGGATACCGTTTGCGGCGGCGCGCGACCGGCTCTTTTTTCGCCAGTTCGCGCACATCAACCAGCGCTGGCAATCCCCTTCCACATCGCTCCTTGTGCAGGGACTGCTTTCGACAGTGCTGCTGCTTTTCCTCAATCGATTCCAGCAGTTCTTCGAGCTGGCTGTCTTTGCGGAGTGGCTCTTTTATATGCTCACTGCGACCACTGTGTTCGTTTACCGGCACAAGCGGCCTGACGCTGTAAGACCTTACAAAGTATGGGGTTATCCGTTGCTGCCGGGCATTTTTGTGGTCTGCGCGACGGCTGTGCTGCTCTCGAGCTATGCCAGCAACCTGAGGGGTTCGCTGATG
>Ga0302156_10004519_pt1 | contig 10224 bp, 10 predicted proteins | sample I_Bog_N3_2_FD_193503 | JGI IMG/M metagenome (GOLD analysis project Ga0302156, IMG submission 193503) | Peat permafrost microbial communities from Stordalen Mire near Abisko, Sweden - I_Bog_N3_2 | ecosystem: Environmental > Terrestrial > Soil > Wetlands > Peat | place: Sweden: Abisko, Stordalen... | reverse complement strand
GCATCGCTTCTCTGCGCAACGACGCTTAAGTCAGTTCCATCGCCCGACTCTCGGGTAGGCGCACGAGTAAGAACAGCGCGGGTAAGAACGGCAAGAACGTCGTCAACGCCGCAACCCGAAGCCCCGTCGAACTCGAGGTGCGCGCGGCGTCACCCACCCAGCCAAAGAGCCCGAGTCCCCCGATCGCCCCGAGCACACCCGCCACGGTGATCCAGCCCGCCGCGGTCGCGCGGAATCGGTGCGCGAATATTTCGGTACTAATCGCGGTCACCGCCGGAGAAAGCAGTCCTCCCGCACCAACGCCCAGAATGTAGCCAATGATGAACGGCGTCTTTCCTCCCCCGTAGGCGAACGTCGAAGCGAGCGCGGTCATCACGGTCCCGATCGCTACCGTCCAGCGTCGTCCGAGCGTGCGCGAGAAACGCCGGCTCGCGAAGAGTCCGACGAGACCCGCGACGCCGCTCACGACCACGACCTCAGAAACGCTCGCTGGTCGCATCTTGAGGATACCTTCGGCGTAGACGAACGTAAAACCACCCGCGGGACCGGTGATCACCCCAATCACGAAGGCGAGAGAACACACGATGGCGAGTCTCGATCGCGCGTCGCGCGGCACGATGCCCAGATGCGCCAGGGGCGTCTCACCGGACTTCTTCGCCGGTTCGGGGATCGTGTGCAGTAAGGGTACGACGAGCAGCACTGGTACCAGGGCGAGTGCGAACAACCAGCGAAACGAATCAGGCCCGCGCACCAGGCCGTGCACGACGGCCGACAATCCCGAACCGATTCCCAAACCCGCGGCCATGATGGCGATGCGCTGGATGCGCAGTTTTGCGCTCGCCAGCTCCACCGTGATGATTTGCACGAGGGAGTTCGCAACCGACAGCAGCGGGCGCGCCAAGGCGAAGCACAACACGAAGATCCAGTAACTCGGGCTAAGTGACGCCAGCGCGGTGATCAAGAGGCCCCACAAGAGTGCCACGCGCAACACTCTCGTGCGTCCCCAGCGGTCGGCCAGTGACGCGAGTGGCAATGCGGCCAGCGAAGACAGTCGGTAGGCCGCGAGTCCCAGTCCGAGCGCCGAACCCGAGAGCCCGACGACGCTTTGGATCGTATTGCTCTGGGTGAAATGACCGAAGTGGCGCGCCACGTCATTGAGCGAAGTGGTCGCGCCGAATTCGGCGAACCCTGCGGCGAGCGTCGCGAGGAACAGGATCAACATCACTCGATGCGCGCCTCGAGTGGGCGTCGACAGATCCTCAGTCACGGCTCACCGGTCGTCGTTCATCTCATTGACCAAGCTGCCGCGTCGAACAGGTGCCCCATGAATCAAAGGAGCTCGACCAGTTGATGCAGGGATTCGGTAACGTCCTCGTAGTTCTCACTCCTCGCAAAACTCACTGGCGCGCCGATTCGCACGATGACCCGACTGCGTTTCTTCGGCCACTTCGAGTGCAGCGGCACCGTGCCGGTCAGTCCGATGGTCTTGACGGGCACCACGGGCACCCCGAGATTCACCGCCAAAAGCCCGATGCCTGTCTTAAAGGGGCGCAAGAGCCCCGAATTATCGATGCGTCCCTCGGGGGCGATGAGCACGTTCCATCCACGGTCGATCATCGAACCCACGTTCTCCAGGCTCGCCAAGTACGGCTCACTTCGCGCGAAACTGAATCCGGCGAAGCACCAGCGAATGATCAGTGCCAGGACGCGGTGATCGGCCAGCACGTCGTCACCAGCCGCCACCGCGAGTCGCCGGCGAACGGCGTGAGGAAGGGCACGAAAGACCACGGGTCCGTCGAAGTCATCACTGTGATTGAAGATGAACAGTGCCGGTCCCGAAAGGTCCTCGAGGTTCTCGACTCCTTGGACTTCAAGGCGAACCCACACGCGAATCAGCGGGTCCACTACGCCTTCACGAAGTGCCGTGCCGATCACGCGCACGAGGCGCCAGTAGGGCCATCGCGGCGCTCTGCGCGGTGCCTCGCCCGCGGCACCTTCGCTCGCTAACGCACGCAGTTGTCCGACCGTGGTCTCGGGCGTCACCGCTTCATCGGAGATCATCACGCCGAGCTGCTCTTCGAGTAGGGACACCGCCATCAAACGCCGAAGCGAGTCCAAGCCCAAGTCTTCGAGTCGATCGTTGTCGCGAATCGCCGCCGCCGGGTCGTCAAGGCTGAGCCGGATGATGTGCATCACTTGATCCTCACCCGCCTCGGTTGGCCGTTCGTCGCTCGGATCGGGTGCGACAGCGTTCACCCAGTCCTGTACTTGACGACGGTCGATCTTGAGCAGCCGAGTCCTCGGAAAATCCGCGTCGGGCCAACGTCGCCACGAATCGATGTGTTGGAAGGCTTCGAGTTTCGCGTTCACGCGAGCCACGCCTGCGGTCACTTCAGCGTCGAGCTCGTCAGCGACGACGACCGCGACGACCGATTCGCCCTTCTCGCTGTGCTCGCCGACGACGCAGATCCCGGGCAGGCTGGGTTCCTCGTTCGCGACGAGCTCCACGTCCTCGGGAAACACCTTGAGCCCGCTACTTCGCACGATGACGAACTTGAGTCGACCCTGGATGTACAGCCACCCGTCCTCAATGTGGCCCACCAGCCATCGTCGGTGAAGGCGGATCTGGTAGCGACCTCGTTCTGCCAGTAGCCGTGAAAGACGCTCGGTCCCTTCGCCTGGATCTCACCGTCGTCGCCCAGACGTAGCTCGACGTTGACGAGGGCCCTGCCGGGCGAGTCCGGGCGTCGGTCCTCGAGACCGTTACAGGTAAGTATCGGCGACGTCTCGGTCAGCCCGTAGCCCTGGACGAGTCGGACGCCGAACCGCTCCCACGCAATTCCCACTTCGACGGGGATCGGCGCCCCGCCGGTCACGACGAGACGAAGATGGCCCCCCAGTTGCGAGTGCACGCTAAAGAAGAGGTAACGGCGAAGCGCGAAAGGAAGAAGGTCCGCCAGACGACCCATGACCGCAAAGATCCTGGTCTTACCTTGCTCCTTAACCGCTTGCTCGATGCGCTCGAGCATGATGGTGAGAAGTTGAGGTATTGCGAGGATGGTGTTGATCTCGAAGTCGTTGAGTGACTCGACGATGGCCCGGGGCGTTACCCGGGGCATGTAAAAGATACTGGCGCCACACGAGAGCGAGGCGAGACTCGCGGACATCTCGTACATGTGCGAAAGCGGTAGCACCGAAAGGAACCGCCATTCTTCGCCCACGCGGATGCGTTCGAGTATTCCGTCGGCGTTCGACAGAATATTCGCGTGCGAAAGAACCACGCCCTTAGGGTCGGCAGTCGTTCCCGACGTGAAGACAATAACCGCGGGCATCGCGGGATCGAGACCGACGTCAGAGGTTCGCGTCGACTGTGCCGCGACGGTCTCCTCGAGCTCGTCCAGGAAGTACATCGCGAACCCCACGCCTTCGAGTCGCAGATTTCGGCTGGCGAACAAGACCTTTGGCGTCGTCTCCTCGGCGAAGCGCCGCACGCGGTCCTCGGAACTCGCCGCATCGACCGGTACGAGAATCGCTCCCAACAACAACGTGCCCAGGAGCAGTTCCACCCATTCGGGTCCGTTGGGCGATACGACCATCACACGATCGCCGCGCTCGACGCCAATCGAATCAAGAAAGTTCGCGACACGATTCGCGCCGTTGCGCAAGTCGCGGTGCGTCAGACGCTTCACCTTGAGAAAGGAGCGACTGGTGAGAGCCAGGTTGTCGCCGAAGCGGCCAAGGTTCTCGACGTACTCGCGAAAGTTCGTTGCGCTCACCTCGGTAATTACCGTGTTATCCGCGAAAAGTAGGTCACTCGCACCACGACCTCCTTAGACCGGCCAGACGCTCTAGCGAGTTCCCTCATCCTAGAACGGGGTCGCTCAGCGGCGATGCGCGCCGTGGGTCAGCCTCGCCAGTCGCGCCACGAGCACTTCGATGACGGTGAGTTCGGTGACGTCGAGGTCGGTGTTGATGTCCTTGCCCCCGTAATTGACGCCACCCTTCAGGTCGAGGTCCGCGTTGGCGATGAGGTGTACCGCCGCGCTGATCCGTTGGCTTCCGAGTCGCTGAGCCATTCGAAGTGACTTGCCCGCCGGAAAACGGTTTATCCCCAACAGCGTCGCAGCTTCATCATCGCCGCGCACGCCGCTGCCCTCAAGTCGAGCCATCCGCAAGTAATGGCGCTGGAGCATGTTGACGATCTGCAAGCCCGCCCGACCCTTCGACTCGAGCATGCGTCGAGCGACCTTGATCGCGGCGGCGGTGTTCCCACTGTCGATGGCATCGGTGAGGTCCCACTCGGGTACGTCGCCCGCGTCGCCGAGATACGGTGCCACGTGCGCGAACGTGAGCGGTGCGGTGCCGTAGATTGACCGCAAGGTCCGCGCGAGTGAATCCACGCGCGCGACGTCATCACCGACTCGTTCGGCGATCTCGAGGGCGGTCTGGTGCTCGACGCTCACTCGATACTCGCCCAGCTTCGATTCGACGTAGGCCACGCGGTCCTGGGCGCGTGAACTGACGTTCACTTCGACGACTTCACTGGACGCCTTGACCAACTTGTTCGCCTTCGTACCCACGACGCCGAGCACCAGCACGATCCCCGGCGCCGGGTCGGCCAACCACGACACGAGCTGTCCAGCCTCGTCGGCCAGAAGCGACTGCGCGTCGCGCACGACGACCACCCTTCGCTCTACGAGAAAGGGTGGCGTATTGAGCGCCTCGAGCACGCGAACTACCACCGACTCGCTAGAAGACGACGTCACGTCCTTGGCGGTGAAGTCTTCGAGGGCGAACGACGGATCAAGTTCCCCGAGGGCGCCCACGATGACATTGCGCAAGGCGTCGTAGACCATCGTCGCATCGCTACCCACCACTGCGATCGACGAAGTCGTCACGCGACCTCTTCGAGAACGCGAGCCAACGTGTCCCTCACTCGAACCGAACCAAGCACGTCATGCACTCGCACGATACGACAACCCGCGGCGATGCCGAGAGCGGTCGCGGCGAGCGAAGGTTCGCGCCGTTCGGTCACCTCCAGATTGAACATCACCCCGAGGAAGGTCTTGTTCGACGACGAAAGCAACAACGGCGAGCCGAGGGCCGCCAAGTGCGTCGAGTCGCGCAGCAACTGCAGCGACTGGGCGGCCGTCTTGCCGAGGTCCAGTCCCGCGTCGAGCACGATGCGCTCGGCGCTCACTCCCGCGGCGAGCGCCCTTTGACGACGATCGACCAAGAAGTCACTGACCGTTCGGGTCACGTCTTCGTAGTGAGGGTTCGGGTCGGCGACCCTGGGGCGCAGTCGAATATGCGTGGCCACGACCGAGGCCCCCGCCCGAGCGGCGACCGCCAAGTAGTCGGGATCCGCGAAGCCACTGATGTCGTTTCCCAGGACCGCTCCCTGGGCGAAGCAGGCCCCCGCGACCGACGCGCGCCACGTGTCGATGCTGAGGGGAAGATCGAAGCGTTTCTTCAACGCCCCCACCACCCCCACCACTCGATCGAGCTCTTCTTCTTCGCTGACGTCCTCGCCAGGGCCCGCCTTTACGCCACCGACGTCCAATATGTCCGCACCTTCGTCCACCAGTCGCTCGGCGCGAGCGAAGAAACGGTCGAGTTCAAAGGTCGCCGCCGGACTGTAGAAGGAGTCCCTCGTCCGGTTAAGGATGCCCATGACCAGGGCGCGCGTGCGAAGGTCGTAGGTCCTTTCGCCCAGAGTTAACACCACCGTGGCGTCGGGTCGAAACGACGTCGTGGCTTCACGTGTCATGAGATAGCGATCTGACAATCCCGGATTTCTGGGTATCCACCCCCGCCAGCCTAACGGCGGGCCTGTTCGAACGAGGTGGGTGTAACCCACTGTTAGCCTTCGAATCCATGGGGAACGACGTCGTTGGCATCAAGTACGACGAGGTCTCGTCGTGGATGGTCGAACACGTGGGCGCCGCTGGCCCGCTCGACTTCGCCCTCATCGCCGGAGGTCGCTCGAACTTGACCTACCAGGTCACCGATTCGTCCCAGCGGCGCTTCGCGCTTCGCCGCCCACCTACGAGCCACGTGCTGCCGACCGCTCACGACATGGTGCGCGAATTCACGGTCATCTCGTCCCTGCACCCACTGGGCGTGCCGGTCGCTACTCCCCTGGGTCTATGCACGGACGAATCGGTGAACGACCGGCCCTTTTACGTGATGGAGTTCGTCGACGGCGCAATCCTGCGCGATCGCGCCGACGCCGAAGGCCAGTTCAGCGAGTCGACGCGTGCGGTCATTGGCGAGAACCTCGCCGCGACACTCGCTTCGCTGCACGACGTCGACGTTAACGAGGCGGGACTCGGTGACCTCGCTAAGCACGACCACTACATCGAACGTCAACTTCGTCGCTGGCGAACCCAATACGAACAGATGCACGTCGAGGGTGAAGACTACGGCGGACTCGTAGAGGCGGTCGGCGACCAGCTCGCGACGTCGATACCGGCTCAACAGCGCGTGTCGGTGGTGCACGGTGATTACCGTCTTGACAACACCGTCCTCGACGAGAATGGGGCCGTGCGGGCCATTCTCGACTGGGAGATATGCACCTTGGGCGATCCAATCGCCGACCTCGGACTCCTGCTCGTCTACTGGGCTGAGCCCGGCGACGAGACGGCGGCACTGCTGGGCGCCGCCCCCACCACGGCCGCGGGCTTTGTGAGCCGGGACCAGGTCCTTAAGGCTTACGCCGCTCACTCATCGCTCGATGTCGGTGAGGTCGCCTACTATCAAGCATTCGGCTATTGGAAGTTGGCCTGCATCCTCCAAGGCGTCTTCGCGCGTTACAGCGCCGGAGCGACCGCAGGTGATCAGGGCAGCGTCGCTGAGTTTCCAATACACATTGCAATGCTCGCCGAGATGGCGCAGCGAACGCTGGAGAACTGAATAATGGACGACGAAATCTACGACCGGATCATCTTCCTCGCGGACCCCGAGTTGAGCGAACCCGTACTGGTGGTGAGCCTCGAGGGTTGGATTGACGCGGGTCTCGGCGCCAGTACGGCGATTTCGACCATGCTCAACACAATTAGTACCGAGGTGCTCGCCACCTTTGACACCGAATACTTCATCGACCAGCGCGCCCGACGGCCACTCGCACGAATCGTTGACGGCATCACGACCGAGCTCACGTGGCCCGAGATCCAACTGCGCTACGGGCGCGACGGCGACGGTGCGGACATCCTCTTTCTGGTCGGTCCCGAACCGGACTTCCACTGGAGTGACTTCATCGACGTCGTCACCGACGCCGCGGGTCGATTCGACGTACGTCTCGTGGTGGGACTTGGCGCGTTCCCCGCGCCGACACCGCACACGCGCCCGGTGCGCGTCATCGCCACCGCACCCGAGGCAAGCGCGCACCTGTTGCCGCTCATCGGCACCGTCACGGGCGAACTCGAGGTTCCTGCGGGCATCAGTGCCGCCCTCGAGCTGGGCTTCGCCGAGGTTGACATGGACATTGTCACCTTGTGGGCACGAGTTCCCCACTACGTGGCGGCGATGCCCTACCCCCAGGCCTCCGCGGCGTTGATCGACGGTCTCGCGCGTATCGCCGGGCTCACCCTGGACGCCAGTCACCTTCGCGCTTCGGCCGACGAGGCGCGCCAGCGCGTCGATGACCTGGTCACCAACAACCCCGAGCACAGCTCCATGGTCGAACAGCTCGAAGAGGCAGCCGACGAAACCGAAGGGACGTCACTCGGCGAAGAATTGCCGAGCGGCGACGAGCTGGCGGCCGAACTCGAACGTTTCCTCAGGGGCGAATCAAGTTGACGGCATCTAACGTGCCTTCGTGAGCAAAATCGTTCTTATCACCGGCGCCGGTTCTGGCTTTGGAAAATTGGGCGCGACGGCCCTGAGCGAGCGTGGTCACCGGGTCATCGCCACCACCGAGACCGAGGAGCAAGCGAACGAACTTCGCCGCGAGTTGCCCGCACTCCAGGTGGAAAAGCTCGATATCACCTCCGACGACGTCGACAAGGTCCACGCCTGGGACATCGACGTACTCGTGAACAACGCCGGCGTGGGTGAAACTGGGCCCCTCGCGGACGTACCCCTTGATCGGGTGCGGCGACTCTTTGAGGTGAACGTCTTTGGCACGCTGAAGGTGACCCAAGCGGTCCTCACCGACATGGTGCCGAGAAAACGTGGGCGAATTATCATCATGTCCTCGATCGCGGGCGTGTTCGCCGCGCCCGCGTTCGGTCCCTATTCGATGACCAAATTCGCGCTCGAGGCGATGGGAAAGTCGATGCGCGGCGAACTCGCATCACTCGGGGTCGACGTGACCTTGCTTAATCCCGGGCCCTACTTGACTGGTTTCAACGACCGAATGGCGGCCTCGATGTGGGAGTGGTTCGACGACCAGTCACTCAATGGCCCCGAAGCTGATCTCTTTCGGGTCATCGGGGACTTCGTGACGACCGCCCAACGCGACCCCCACGAGATCGCTACTCGACTGGTGGAGCTAGTAGAAGCGGAAACGACCACCGAGAACAACTTCGTGCCGCCAGACATCAAGGCCCAACTCGGTCTGGCCTGATCAGGCCCCACGCGGCACAGTGTCCACGTCACCTTCTTCGATGCGAAGCCCGAGACCCAGGGCGTAGCCGTCCAGGAAAAGTTCACACTCGTTCTGGCGCGGGTGTCGGTGAGCGATGTCATAGAACCTCGCGGAGTGGTCCGCCTCTTGAAGGTGGGCGAGCTCGTGAACCAGAACCGCGTCGATGACCCATTCGGGACATTGTCGAAGTCGACTCGATACCCTGATCTCACGCGAAGCCGGTGAACACGAAGCCCAGCGAGCTCGTTGGTTGTTCACCCAGCGAACCGAATTGGCCATCACGCCGTCGTTGTAGAGTTCGGCGAGCACGCGCGCCCTTTCTTCGAGCAGCGCGTCACCCGCCGCATTCTGGGGACGCTGAGTGAGGAGCCTCTCAACCAGGTCGTCAACGAACGCCTCTCGTTCTCGTCCGCGAAGCCGCGCGGGTATCTGGACCACGATGCGACTACCCGACCAGTGCGCGGCGCCGGTCTTCTTACGCCGCGCCGACGAACGAATCTCGACCTCGGGCCGGTCAAAGCGTGGCGGCTCCACCCATACCGACGTACTGCTCACGGGCGGGCGGGCCATCAGATGATGATATTGACCATGCGCGGTGGCTTGGAGACAACCCGCTTGATCGGTGATTGGCCCAGCGAGCGCATGACGGCTTCGTCCGCGAGGGCCAGGTCCTGGGCGTCTTGTTCACTCACGTCAGGTTCAACCTCGAGACGAGCGCGAATCTTGCCGTTGACCTGGACGATCATCGTGACTCTGTCAGTCACGGTCAACGCGCGGTCCGCCACCGGCCAGCGCTGGTGATGAAGCGAGGTCTCGTCTGGATGACGACGCTCCCATATCTCGGCGCTGACGTGCGGGGCCATGGGCGCGAGCAGAATGAGCAATAGGTCAATGGCCTCGTCGAGGGTCGAGCGCTCGATGCCGTGTTCGCTGCGCGCCTGCTTGGAGACGGCGTTGAACACCGACATCACTTCGGCGACGGCGATGTTGTACATCCAGCGTTCGAAGCAGTCGGTCACGGTCGCCACGCCGCGGTGCACGGCCCGGCGTACTTCGAGGTCCGTGTCGTCGGCCACGTCGTGGAAATTCACGTCGGCGAACTCGCAGAGACGATAGAACCGGTCGAGAAACCGACCACAGCCCTCGATGATTTCCTCGGTCTGCTCGGTCCAGTCCACGTCCTCCGCGGGAGGACCGGCGAAGAGGTGAAACAGACGCAGCCCGTCCGCGCCGACGGTCTCGTAGTACTTCTCGGGCGCGATCTGGTTGCCCTTGGACTTAGACATCTTGGCTCCGTCGATACGCAGCATGCCCTGGGTGAAGAGATGGGCGAAGGGCTCACGCGACAGCCCCGGCGCGATCCCGAGGTCAATCAGCGCCTTTACGTAGAAGCGCGCGTAGAGCAGGTGCAGGATCGCGTGCTCGACACCGCCGATGTACTGATCGACTGGCATCCATTTCGCGGTCTGGACCGGGTCGAAAGGTTGGTCTGGCGTAAAGGGATCCGCGAATCGCAAGAAGTACCACGACGAGTCCGTGAAGGTGTCCATCGTGTCAGTCTCGCGCACCGCCGGTTCGCCGCACAGGGGACACGTCGTATTACGAAACTCGCCGTGCGTGGCGAGGGGCGACTG
>Ga0302156_10004516_pt1 | contig 10230 bp, 7 predicted proteins | sample I_Bog_N3_2_FD_193503 | JGI IMG/M metagenome (GOLD analysis project Ga0302156, IMG submission 193503) | Peat permafrost microbial communities from Stordalen Mire near Abisko, Sweden - I_Bog_N3_2 | ecosystem: Environmental > Terrestrial > Soil > Wetlands > Peat | place: Sweden: Abisko, Stordalen... | reverse complement strand
ATTGAGCGCAGCCATGTACTTGGTGAGTTCCTTGCCTTCGAGCCGCGCGCCGCCCTCGCCATAGCGGATGATCATGCCGTCTGAGGCGCGCTTGACCATCACCTGCACGTACTCGCGGTCGTCCTTGATGTACTGCTCGAACTTGCCCTTCTTGATGCGATAGAGCGGCGGTTGCGCGATGTAGACGTGGCCGCGCTGGATCAGCTCTGTCATGTGGCGAAAGAAGAAGGTCAGCAGCAAGGTGCGGATATGTGAACCGTCAACGTCGGCGTCAGTCATCAGGATCAGCTTGCCGTAACGCAGCTTGGCGACGTCGAAGTCATCCTTACCGATGCCGCAGCCCAGCGCCGTAATCATCGCGCGGATCTCCTCGTGACCCAGCATCTTGTCATAGCGCGCCTTTTCGACGTTCAAGATCTTGCCCTTCAGCGGAAGGATGGCCTGAAACTTGCGGTCGCGGCCCTGCTTGGCAGTACCGCCGGCCGATTCGCCCTCTACAAGATAGAGCTCGCACAACTCGGGACGGCGCTCGGAGCAGTCGGCAAGCTTGCCGGGCAGACCACCGCCATCGAGTGCGCCCTTGCGGCGGGTGAGGTCGCGAGCCTTGCGGGCTGCTTCGCGAGCTCGTGCCGCGTCTATGGCCTTGTTGATGATCTTGCGCGCGATCGGCGGGTTCTGCTCCAGGAAGGCACCGAGCCGCTCATTCACGAACGCCTGCACGATGCCGGCGATATCCGAGTTGAGCTTGCCCTTGGTCTGGCCTTCAAACTGTGGCTGCGGCAGCTTCACGCTGACCACGGCGACGAGGCCTTCGCGAACATCGTCGCCGGAGAGATTCTCCTTCACGTCCTTGAACAGTCCAAGCTGCTGGCCCGCAACGTTGATGGTGCGAGTGAGCGCGGTGCGGAATCCAGAGAGATGTGTTCCGCCGTCTACCGTATTGATGTTGTTGGCGAAGGAGAAGACGGTCTCGGAGTAGGCATCGTTGTACTGCAGCGCGATCTCCATCACCACCTGACCCTGCTCGGTCTCCATGTAGATGGGCTTCTCGTGCAGCACCTGCTTGCCCTTGTTGAGCAGCTTGATGAACTCCGCGATGCCTCCGGTGTACTTGTAGACCTGCGACTTCAGCTCGCCCTTGGCGTCGACCTGACGCTCATCGGTGAGCGTGATCTCGATGCCCTTATTCAGGAAGGCGAGTTGGCGCAGACGGTTGGCCAGCGTATCGAAGTTGTACTCGGCGACAGTGAAGATGCTGCGGTCGGGGAGAAAGTGGACCTTGGTGCCACGGCGCTTGGTCGGGCCCATCTTGCGCAGTTCGCTGATCGGCAAACCCTTGGAGTAGTCCATCTCCCAGGCAAAGCCGTCGCGCCAGATCTCGACGTCCAGCGCCTCGGAGAGCGCATTGACGCAGCTGACGCCGACGCCGTGCAGACCCCCGGAGACTTTGTAGTTGGAAGCATCGAACTTTCCGCCGGCATGCAGCATGGTCAGCACCACCTGAACAGCGGGCATAGTCTCGCCCGTGGGCAGCGTCTTGTTGTCTACGGGAATGCCGCGACCGTCATCGACTACGGTGATGGAGTTGTCCACGTGAATGGTGACGTCGATCTTGGAGGCATAACCGGCGAGCGCCTCATCCACTGAGTTGTCCACGACCTCATAGACGAGATGATGAAGACCCTGTTCACCGGTCGAGCCAATGTACATCGCAGGACGGAGGCGGACAGCCGTGAGACCTTCAAGAATGGTGATGTTTTCGCCGGTATAAGAACCGGCTTCAGGAATCGGGTTCCTCGGATCTTGCGGATCCGGCAAAGGGGTATGCGTTGCCAAGCTAACTCCAGCAGGCGGCGAGGTTTATCGGCTTCGCTCAGGCCTGAAAATGAGGCCCGGAAGCAGCGGGAGAAAGCCGCCTGCAAAGGGGGTTTCCCTAGGCTGATTTTACCATGCTGGAGCTGTGAATCTGTGCGGCTTTCGGGGGCTGAGAAGGCGGTAAAATCGGCCCATTTTCGGTCTCCGGCGACCAGATATACAGGAGCAGAAATCCCACTACCCAAAGAGCCAGTTTTAGCCCGATTCCGGGCAGAAACATGGTCCAGAAAGCCGCTCCGCAGACCGCCAGATGGACCGCGAAGAATCCCACCGCGGCCGCCGCGCGGCGATTGGCCACTGACGCTGTCGGAAATGGCGCAAAGAGCTGCGGCATGGCAACCAGAAACAGAGGCCAAGCGTAGCCCACCAGGTGCAGGAATCCAGCCCCGATGACAGGTGCGAGGAGAAACGATACAGATCCATAGAGCAGAGTGAAGCGCAGGAGCAGGCTGCTGGTCTGGCTCCGGCGGCTGCGCCACCACAGCCAGACCAGCAGCATCGGCAGGAGCCCGAAGTTTCCCAGCGTGACATCGATCGCTACCAACTGCTGGTGGAAGGAGACGCCGCAGACACCCAACGCGTGAACCGGTCCGAAGTGGAAGGGAAAGCTCCAGACCGGGACCTTGCACAGATCCGTGTTGGCGTCGCTCCAGGGCAATACGCCGAGCATATTACGCAGGAAGTTCCAGGGAATCTTGGCCAGCATGTAGATCGCTTCCGGCAGGTGCTCGACGTTTGGCTGAGCACCAGCGGCAAGCCGGCTGACGACGACCGTGCCTGCAGCCGCAGCGACGACCGCTGTGATGCGGTCGCGCCAGCGCAGGCTGCTCCATGCAGCCAGCAGAAAGCAGAGCAGCGTGAGCGATGTGGACTCGCGCGTGAGCATCAGTGGAAACATCATCAGCGCCGCTGCGAAGAGATGCTCCCGCTCCAGCAGCAGGAGCATGACCGCCAGCAAAGCGGCGTAGAAGAGGTCCGGAAAGACCAGGTTCTGCACCAGCGTGACCCAGGTGGGCACGACGACGACAGCAACCAGCATCCAGCGTGGTGCGGCAGCTCCGAGCATTAACCAGCAGACAGCAGCAAGCAGCACCAGCAGCGAGCCTGCGGCCTCGACGTAGAAGCCACCGTGAATCGAGACGTGCAGCAGCGCGGCCAGAGCGCGAGCCAACATCGGCGCCAGCGGACGTGAGGCAAAGGGCTGCATCGCGCCTTGTACGTTGCCGTTGGCGAGGCGAAGATACTGGCTGGAGTCTGCAATGTGGAAGAACGGCTGCTGGTGCGCCGCGATGGAGACGGCCAGCGAAGCTCCCAGCAACACTCCGCAGGCGAGCGCAATGCCCTTTGCGCGATGGGACAAGGCGCGCATCGGCAACATCAGGGTACGAGTGAGAGCCGGAGGCGAGCTGATCTCTGGAGGCAATCGTTCCCCTGCGCGGATGCGAACCTTCGCGTCCCTCTCATTATGCATCCGGGAGAGCGGCCGGAAGGCCTCTGCGCGCACCGCCAGAGGCCTTCCTTAGGCTTATGCCGCGGCCGCGTAGGTTACGGGCTTCTCCTTCACCGGAGGCGGCTCATGTTCGGCGAGCACAGCGGCGTAGAAGATACCTGCAATCACCGCTCCCAGCAGCGGAGCGAGCCAGAAGAGCCACAACTGCGAGATGGCCCAACCGTTTCCGCCGTGCAGGGCAACCAGTGCTGGGCCCGTGGAGCGCGCAGGATTCACCGACAGGTTCGTCACAGGAATGCCAATCAGATGGATGAGCGTGAGGCAGAGCCCGATCGCGAGCGGAGCGAAGCCCTTGGCAGCGCGCTGATCGGTTGCACCGAGGATGACCACAAGGAAGAAGAACGTCAGCGCGACCTCAGCCAGCAGGCAGGCGGTCAGGCTGTAGCCTCCGGGTGAGTGCGCAGCGTATCCGTTGGAGGCAAAGCCGCCGATTGCATATCCAGCTTTGCCCGAGGCGATGACGAAGAGCGTCCATGCAGCGGCGATCGCGCCCAGAACCTGCGCAATCCAGTAGGGGACAATCTCCTTCGCCGGGAAGCGCTTGCCGGCGACCAGACCGAGCGTAACTGCTGGGTTCAGGTGGCAGCCGGAGATGTGTCCGATGGCGTAAGCCATGGTGAGAACGGTGAGCCCGAAGGCCAGAGCGACGCCGGCGAAGCCGATGCCGAGCTGGGGGAAGGCTGCGTCCAGAATCGCCGCTCCGCAACCACCGAAGACCAGCCAGAAGGTGCCGAAGAACTCGGCGATACAACGCCGAGAGAGTGTGACTTGCATACATCCTCCAAGAGATTGTGAGTTTCAGTTGCAGGGTCTGTAGAGCGGAGACAAGTCTACCGCTCCAGCTTGTGCAGCGCGACAAAAAATCGCCCGCCGAAGAGATTCCGGCAGGCGATTTGGTGCGTTTGGGTGTGGAACTTAGTTACCAGACCTTGCAGGTGGGTGTGTGAACCATCGGTTGATCCACCTTGCAGCCAAACGCCTCCTGAAACTGGGGCATATTCGACACCACGCCGTTGATGCGATCAACTCCCGGCGAGTGCGGGTTGGTGATGGCGCTGACCCGAAGGTTTTCCGGCCGCTGGTTCTCGCAGGCCCATTGCGCCATGCCGATGAAGAACCGCTGATCGGGCGTGAATCCGTCTATCGGCTGCAAGGTCTGGCCTTCGGTCTGCTTCTTCCAGGCAATGTAAGCCAGCAACGTTCCGCCGATGTCCGCGACGTCCTCGCCGCTGGTCAGCTTGGAGTTGATGTGGATGTCGTCGACGACCGTGTAGCTCGCGTATTGGTTCTGCACGCAGTTGATGCGCTCGTCAAACCGCTTGGCGTCAACCGGAGTCCACCAGTCGCGCAGGTTGGCCTGCTGATCGTACATGCGGCCTTCGTCGTCAAAGGCGTGCGTGAGTTCGTGGCCGATGGTCGCTCCAGTGTTGCCGTAGTTCGGAGCGTCATCCAGCTTTGGGTCGTACAGCGGCGGTTCCAGAACACCGGCGGGAAAGTTGATGTCATTCTTCTGTGGGTCGAAGTAGGCGTTGACGGTTGGAGGCGTCATGTCCCACTCGGTCAGGTCCACAGGCTTGCCGAGCTTGTGCCAGTCGCGATACTGGTCAAAGCGGTAGGCGCGCAGCACGTTGCCGAAGTAGTCGTCCGGCTTGACTTCGAGGTCGCTGTAGTCGCGCCACTTGTCCGGATAGCCGATCTTGTTACGGATGGCATGCAGCTTGCGCAGCGCCTCGGTCTTGGTTCCGGCTGTCATCCAGTCGAGGTTCTCGATCTCGTCCTGCATCGCAGCCTCAATCTGGGTGGTCATCAACTGGGTCTTCGCCCTGGTGTCTGCGGAGAAGGTGCGTGCGACGAACTCCTGTCCGAGCGCCTCGCCGAGCGCGCGGTCAACGCCGCGTGTGCAGGTCTTCCAGCGCGGAGGCATCGCCGGAACGCCGCGCAGCGTCGCGGAGTAGAAGTCAAAGTAAGCCTGCGAGAACGGCTGCGAGAGATACGGTGCAGACGCGCTGAGCGCATGGAAGCTCAGGTAAGCACGCAGCGCCGAGACCGGCTCATTGGTGAGCTCGGCCTCAACAGCCTTGATGAACTGCGGTTCGGCAACGTTGAGCGACTCCACGCGGCCTGCGCCCTGCACCAGGAAGTAGTTGGCCCAGTCGATGGCAGGAGCAATCGCCTGCAACTCGTCGATGGTCATGATGTGGTACGTGTTGTGCGGGTCGCGCAACTGCACGCGGGTGAGTGAATTCTGGGCCAGCGCAGTCTCAATACGCAGCGTGGAAGCGGCGTCGGCTGCGGCCTGCTCGCGGCTCTCGCCGGCGAGGGAGAAGATCCGTGTCACGTAATCGGTGTACTCGCGGCGAATCCGGTCGCTGCGAGCATCGGTCATGAGGTAGTAGTCACGGTCAGGCAGCCCGAGCCCGCCAGCGTCCACCGCGACGATGATCGTGGAAGAGTCGGCTTCATCCTGTTCGGTTCCGGCGTTGAAGAAGAAGCTGCCCATCGCCTGGCGTTGCAGCACGGTGAGCTCTGCGAGCAGGTCTTCGCGGCGGTTCAGCGAGTCAATCCGCGCCAGCGCGGTCAACACAGGCTCATCGCCGAGCTTGTCGATGGCTTCGGTGTCCATGCAGGAGGCGAAGTAGTCTCCGACCTTCTGCTGGACTGGCGTGCGGACCTTGGCCTTCGCATCCTGCTCCAGAATGCCCCAGAGAAACTGCTGGTTCTCCGTAGCGAGCTTGGCGTAGACGCTCCACGAGGCCTGGTCGGCGGGAATCGGGTTGTTCTTCTGCCAGCCTCCGCAGCTGAACTGGTAGAAGTCCACACATGGATCGGCGCTGCGATCCAGACTGGTGAGGTCGAGCGACGGCGAATACGGCATCGCCTGCAGCGGTTGCACGTCAGCGCCCGCAGGCCCGGAAGCAGCTACAGGCGCTGCGACAACGCCTGCGCCTGGCATCAGGAAGGGTTGGACTGCATCGTTAATGCCAGGCTTCGGCGCAACCGCGACCGGCGATGGCCTTGGCGCATCAGGAGTGGGCATCGTGACGATGACAGGCGCATTCCTCCGGACAGCCGGAGCGTCCGCTGCCGGAACAGGCCTGGTGACATCCGGAGCGACCGGAACCGGCGCTGCCGGAGCAGGGGCTGCGGGTTCGGGCGCTGCTGGAGCAGGTGCGGCCTTTGGTTCCATTGGAGCAGGCTCAACCGGCGCTGGAGGCACCGCGACAACCGGAGCAGGCGCGACTGGCGCTGGTGCTGGAGGCGCTGCAACGACCGGAGCAGGCTCAACCGGCGCTGGAGGCGCTGCGACAACCGGTGCAGGCGCAACTGGCGCTGGTGCTGGAGGCGTTGCGACTACGGGCGCTGCGGCAGCAGGCGCTGACATGCCCTTCAGGATGTCTTCCTGCTGCTCTTTGGTGATGGGAACCTGGCGCTTGGTCTGGTCCGGCGGTGGAGGCATCACCGGAGCCTGCTGTTGCGCTGCGAGAGGAACGGCGAGGCTGAGCGCGAGCGCAAAACCGACAGACAAAGGCGTGAGCTTTGGCACCAAGGTGGACTTCTCCTGAACGGAATGACGCGATGGAGCGAGCGAGCGACTATGAGCGAATCAGGGAAGGAAGCAATGGAGCAAATGCCTGAGGGCAAAGCTCAGGTCTGGTCTGAGAAACATTTGGTGCCGAAGAAAGGACTCGAACCTTCACACCCTTGCGAGTACATGGACCTGAACCATGCGCGTCTGCCAATTCCGCCACTTCGGCTCACCTCAGCAGCGCCATTGGAGTCTCCAGCGGGCCAGCTTGCGTGAAGGCTTAGTGTAGCAGAGCGAACGGACTTCGCAGTCGCGATAAACTGAACCCGAAGCGGATCAGAAGCCGTCTTTCACTGCATCCAATCCACCATGAGCGAACCCACGAAGCCTGATTCCGCGGCCAGCCAAGAGATTCCCCAGATTCCGGAAGAACTGGCGCTGGAGATTCGGCGCATGGCTCACGATCTCTCAAACTCGCTCGAGATCATCGTGCAGACAAGCTATCTGCTCAGCATGGCGGAACTGAAGGAGCCTGCGAGCGACTGGCTTCGGATGCTGGACTCCGGCGTGAATAAGGCGCTGGAGTTGAACCTGCAACTGCGCAGCTACATCAAGGCTCACTCGCCCCAGGACTGACCCCTCTCCCCCCTCTTTTCTAAAGTCTCTGGAATCAGCGGTTTAGCTGGTGACCTCGGGGGTAAAGTATTGATGCTAGAGACTTTATTTTCAAAGTATTGATTCTCCTGGGGTTAGGTGCTGGTTTTTGTTGAGTTAAGAGTTCTGAGTCTGTGAGTTTCGAGCTAAGGCGGGTTCCTATTGAGCTTCGAGCTCTGAGCTATTGAGCTTTGAGGCAAAGCAAAAGCTGCAAGCGGCTTGTGCCGGTTGCAGCCATGGTGAGTTCTCTTGTTTAACTCTCTAATCTAATTATAACGGGTGGGGAATATATATACGCCATGATTTTTGAACTTTTATTTCAAATGGAATGAATGAGTTAGGCGATTTTGGGGGCCGCAGGGGGCTTGACAAGAATTGTGTCGTGAGGCGACAAGGGTGGTGGTTCCGGGGTCTTGTAAGAGCTAGAGCCTAGAGAGGTTGAAATTAGAGGAAAGGCAAAGCCGCTCACGCGGAGGGCGCGGAGGAAGAGCGCAGGCAGGGTTTCCATAATTTTGATAAGATAGCTACAAGCGTTCACGCTGCCAAACTTTATGCCATCCAAAAAGAAGCCGAAACTTACCCTATCTGCCGTCGAATCGCCCTTCCCTGCCACCTCAACTCCAGAGCTAACGGACGTACGGGAGCCCGTTGCCACCATGCTCTCCAGCCACCAGATTGAAGGCGATGCGGTGGAGTCCTGCATCTCCGAGAAGCACATCGGGATGCGCATCAAGGCGCTGCGGCTGAAGAAGAGTATGGGGCTGGTGGACCTGGGCAAGCACACCGGGCTGTCCGCCAGTTTCCTGTCGCAACTGGAGACCGGGCGCGTGGTTCCGACGCTGCGCAACCTGGCGCGGATCTCGATGGTCTTCTCCAAGGACCTGAGCTACTTCTTTGAGCCGGAGCCGCAGAGCGTGTGCCGTGTACACCGCGCCAAGGACCGCCTGCGGCTGCCGCAGACCGGCGTGGACGAGCCAATGTACTACTTTGAGAGCCTGGGGTATCTGGTGCCGGGTCGCGAGCTGGATCCCTATCTGGCGGAGTTCCTTCCGCAGGAGGCCGCGGACGGCAAGCCCATCCGCTCGGCGCGCCCGCACCAGCACGAGGGCTGCGAGTTCCTATATGTAGTGAAAGGGACGCTGAACCTGCTGCACGGCGATGTGCTGCACAGCCTGGAGGCGGGTGACGCGATCTACTTTGACTCGACGACGGTCCACAGCTACTCGTGCGCCGGGGACGAGCCGGCGACGGCGCTGATTGTGACCCACCAGCATCCGGTAGAAGCTGCGTCGGAAGCGGGGAACGGCGCGCGGCGGCCGGCGCGGCGGGAGCTCTCCGGCACGGACCTGACGCTGCTGCGGCGCAGGGCCGGGGAGCGGAGATAAAGCAGGGAGTAGGGAATAGGGAGTAGGAAGTAGATGGCCAGCCGCGAACGCCGCTCTGTTGCCAAATGGCGAAATTAATCAGACAATTGGCGTATGACGGTTGCGGCGATTACGGCGGTGCTGGGCGGGCAGAAGGTATTAAAGCGGAGGGTGGGCTCTGACACGGACTTGCGCGCGATGACGCGGGCGGGCCTGCCAGTGAGCGCGCTTTCGGCTCTGGCGCTTGAGCTGGGTGTGGAACGCAAGGTACTCGCCAACGTGGTCGGGATCACCGACCGGACACTGAGCCGGAGGCTGGCAAGCGGGGCGAGGCTCTCGGTTGAGGAGAGTGATCGGATCATGCGCGTGGCGCGTGTGTTTGCATTGACCAAGGACACGCTTGGCAATAGCCAGAAAGCCGGACACTGGCTGCGCGAGCCGAACCTCGCGCTGGGAGGCGATATTCCATTGGAACTCCTGGACACGGACGCCGGCCGCAGTGATGTGGAGACCATCCTGCGGCGAATCGAGTACGGAATCTATAGTTGATGCGGGTCTGGAGAATCTGCCGCGAGCGTTATGCAGCCCATGCCTTCTCGGGAGAAGGCTCGCTGCTCACCTCTGGACGCTGGAACTCGGAGGGTGTGCCGATCGCGTACGCTTCGGCGCACCTGTCCTTGGCGGCACTCGAGCTCTTCGTCCATATCAAGGAGCGGGATGAGCCGCGCGACCTGGTAGCAGTGGAGGCTGAATTTCACCTTACGGATGAGATGATGGGGAAATTGCAGCGTGAAATCAGATCACGGCTCGGTGCCCGTTGGCGGTTCGACATAGATGGAACGCGCATGATCGGGGACATCTGGTTTCAGCAGAACTCTTCCGCGGCAATGCTCGTCCCCTCGGTGCTCATCGACGTGGAGTGGAATATTCTGCTGAATCCACAGCATGCAGACTTTGCGAAACTCAGTATCTTGCAGGTGAGGCCGTTCCGCTTCGATGAGCGGATGTTCAAGCGATGAGAACTGGAGTTGCGCTCAGCATCGTCACCCCGCACTAGACCTTGTCGTGAAGCAACGGCCCGAGGCCTTTGAGCCACTGGATCTGCTCGTCGGTGTCGGGGACGCGGTGTCCGCGGGCCTTGGAGATCCGGTCAAAGGCATCGTCGGCGGTAAATCCGGCGCGGACCATGAGCGCTGCCGCGACGAGCGATGAGCGCCCGATTCCAGCCATGCAGTGAATGAGGATGCGGCGTCCTGCATCCTCCTGCTTGCCCAGCGACTCGATGAAGCGGAGAAACTTCT
>Ga0302156_10004512_pt1 | contig 10234 bp, 8 predicted proteins | sample I_Bog_N3_2_FD_193503 | JGI IMG/M metagenome (GOLD analysis project Ga0302156, IMG submission 193503) | Peat permafrost microbial communities from Stordalen Mire near Abisko, Sweden - I_Bog_N3_2 | ecosystem: Environmental > Terrestrial > Soil > Wetlands > Peat | place: Sweden: Abisko, Stordalen... | reverse complement strand
GTAGATCGTTCCACGCCTTGCAACTGACTTGGCAGGAACGACAGCCGATGCACTTCGTAGTATCAATCAACGTTGCCTTAGCCACGGTTCCCTCCTTCTACGCGGGTCACGTTGACTAAACACGCCTTGGTTTCCTGCGTACCCGCTCCTGGGTCCGTTGCATCGATGGTGATGTAGTTGGTGCTTGGGCCGGTGTTCAGGCCCTTGAATCCCCAGTTGTACGGCATCCAGACAGTGGTCACTTCCTTGCCGTTGATCTGCAGAGCTTGCATGCGGCGGGTGACCTCGGCTTTCACCGTGATGTCTCCGCGCGCCGAACTCACCTTCACCATGTCTCCGGTTTGGATACCCAGCTGTTTCGCCAGCTTTTCCGGAAGCTCACACACCGGTTCGGGGTTGAGTTCCGACAGCCACGGCACATTGCGCGTGGTGGAGCCTGCGCACCAGTGCTCGGGGAGGCTGGAGGTCATCAAGACGTAGGGGAAGCTCTCCTTTGTGCCGATAGGCTGCATGCCTTTCACGCGTGGATACTTCAGGCACGGATTGTTATGCACCTCCGGGTGAAGCGCGTTGTGGGTCGGACTTTCCACCGGCTCGTAGAACTCCGGCATAGGTCCGTCCTTGGGCACGTACGACGAATCGCGAGGCAGTGTCTTGTCCGCGGCTTTGGGATCGAAATCCTTGTAGCTGGCGGCCAACAGCCGTCCCACGCCCTCGCCGTTCATGCGGAATGCACGCTGTCCGTTCGGAGTATCGGGACCGTCGGTCGGCACCGGCACGTCGGGCGTGTCATAGCCGGCCCACTTCTTGGCTTCCGCGTCCCACCAGACCAGCTTGTGCTTGGGATCGAACGGCTGTCCTTTTTCATCGCACGAAGCGCGGTTGTATAGGATGTGCATGTTCCCCGGCCAGGTCCACGCAAAACCGGGATAAATGCCCAGACCGCTGGGATCGGTTTTGTTGTCGCGGCGCTTGCTCAGGTTCTTGCCGCCCTTGAAGCAGCCGGCATATATCCACGCGCCGCTGGAGGTGCTGCCGTCGGCCTGCAGGTCGGCAATGCCATTCACCGGCAATCCGGTCTTCAGGTCGAAGCCGCCAATCTCTTTCAGTACAGCCTCTGACATGCCCTCCTTGGGATAGTTCCAGGCGGCTGCCTTGAGCGGCTGATCCTTGGGATCGGTGGAGTCCTTGTATAGATCGCGAACTTTGCGGAAGAGCGTGTCGAGAATCTCAAGATCGCTCTTGGCCTCACCGGGAGGATCAATTGCCTTATAGCGCCACTGCACCATGCGTCCGGAACCACTGATTGTGCCTTCTTTTTCCATGAAGTAGGCGGCGGGCAGCAGGAAGACCTCCGTCTGGATCGTCTTGGGATCTACTCCGGGACGATGCCAGAACGAGGCGGTCTCGGTCTCCCATAGCTCGTGAACGACGAGGGTTTCCAGCTTGCTCAGACCTTCAAAGGTCATCGAGAGGTTGGCGTTGGTCACCATCGGGTTCTGGCCGATGACGTACAGCATCTTCAGGTCGCCTTTGTAGGCGCTTTCAAAGAAGCCGTAGATGGTGTGATTGATCTTAAGACTGCGCTTGGGCAACCAGCCGTAGCCGAAGTCGTTCTCAGCCGTGGCGTTGTCACCAAACCATGCCTTCATGTTATTGACGAGGAACTTGGCGCGGAATGTACCGTAGTTCTCCGTCCAAGCCCGCAGCGTCGGCTCGTTGTGTGCTGGATAGCTCAGGTAGCCGGGCAAGTATCCGCTCAAGACCGCCATGTCGCTAGCGCCCTGGACATTGGGCTCGCCACGCAGGGCGTTCACGCCGCCGCCCGGTACGCCAATGTTTCCGAGCAGTAATTGCAGAACGCCATAGCAGCGAATGTTCTGCACGCCGACGGTGTGCTGCGTCATGCCAAGGGCGTACATGATGGTTCCGGGTTTATTGTTCACCAGGGTGTCGGCGATCTTCTTGATCATCTCCGGCGGAATGCCCGAGATCTCCGAACCCATCTCCAACGTGTAGCGGCTGTAGTGTTTTTTCAACTGGGCTAAGACGCAACGAGGATCGTCGAGGTTCTTGGCCATCTTCGGCTTGCGATTGCCGTCAAGCTGGTAACCCCAGCTTGCCGTTTCATAGTGGCGCGTGGCCGCGTCGTAGCCGCTGAACAAACCATCCTCAAAACCGAACTCCTGGTGGGCGAGCATCAGCGCGTTGGTATGCAGTTTGACGTAGGGCTCGTCATAGAGCTTGTTTTCGAGAATGTAGTGAATAATGGTGCCGAGGAAGGCGATATCGGCGCCGGGACGGATGCGGGCGAAGATATCCGCTGCCGCCGAAGTGCGTGTGTAACGCGGGTCCACGTGGATGATGATGGCGCCGTTTTCCTGCGCCTTGCGAATCCACTTCATGCTCATCACGTGGTTTTCGGCAGCATTGCTGCCCTCGATCAGGAATACCTTGGAATTCTTCAGATCGATCCAATGGTTGTTCATGGCTCCGCGGCCGAATGATGCCCCCAAACTGGGGACAGTAGGGCTATGTCAAAGTCTGGCCTGGTGTTCCACGTTTACAGTGCCAAGCAGGCGGGTGGCCTTGGTGATGAGATAGCACTCTTCGTTCGTGTTCTGTGCCGCACCCATGAAGGCGATGGCATCAGTGCGATTAGCGACCAGTTCCTTGTCGCCATCCATCTCCGTGGCCTTCCAATGCTTGTCGCGGGTATCTTTTAACTTGTGGGCAATGCGGTCATAAGCTTCGTCCCAGGTGATTTCCTGCCACTCGGTGCCGCCCGGCGCACGATACATCGGCTTCTTCAGGCGCTGCGACGAGTTTGGAACGGCCGACATTGCAGCACCCTTGCTGCATAGCGAACCCTGATTGATGACGTGATCCGGGTCGCCTTCCAGATTGATCAGCTTGCCATCCTTGACGTGGCAGATCATGCCACAGCCACAGGAGCAGAAGTTGCAAGCGGAGGTGAACTCGGCGGTGCCGCTGAGCTTCATTCCTCGCGTCGCGGCATGGACTTGCTGTACGTTAACCCCGAGATCCGTAAGAGCCAATCCCGCGCCCACTCCAGCAGTGATCTTCAGCCACTGTCGCCGGTTCATGCTCATTGAAGTTTCTCCATTCCGTGGAGTTGGCACCAACCAGAAGACGAATTACGGAGCCAGCCCCGTGAGCATTATTGAGTGCCGGCGCACAATGTTCAGTGGCGCACCTCACCAGCTATTGTGACGCATGGCCTCGACATTGGTTTTTTCATTCAGGGCAGGTCCGCACGCACCGCGCTGCTCGCCTTATTCCGTTGCAGCTTCCCGTGCCGGGTGAGTAGATACGCCACGCCTACAAGTGAGATATGAGACAAAGCTTGCGGAAAGTTGCCCACAAGCCGTTCGCGTCCGGTGTCGTATTCCTCTGACAACAGGCCCACGTCATTAGCAAGAGAGAGCAATCGGCGGAATAACTTCAGGGCGTCGCGCACCCGGCCAATCAGCTTTAGATTCCCAACCAGCCAGAAACTGCAAGCCAGAAACTTGCCTTCCCCTCCAGTAAGGCCGTCTTGCGTTTTGGAAGTCTCGTAGCGCATCACTAAACCATCCTGGGTGAGGTGGCGTTCGATTGCTTCGACCGTGCCGTGAACGCGAGGGTCTTCCGGTGGCAGGAAGCCCACGAGGGGTAGCAACAGCACAGAAGCATCCAGTTGCCTGGAACCGTAATATTGCACGAAGCTGTTGAGCCGCTTGTTGAACGCTTTCTTGCAGACCTGTGCGTGGATGGTGTCTCGAATCTTCTTCCAGCGTTTGAGGGGTGCCGCTTTCAGTTTGCCCATCTCGGCAATCTTGATTGCCCGGTCAAAAGCGACCCAGGCCATCACCTTTGAATATGTGAAGTGCTTTGGACCGCCGCGAACCTCCCATATGCCTTCATCGGGAAGTTCCCAGATGGTCTCCAGGTGTTCGACGAGCAATCGCAACAGGTCGAAATCATCATCCGTGATGCGCCCAAGTTTGCAGTAACTCCAGAAGGATGCGTCCAGCACCTCCCCGTAAATATCAAGCTGAAGCTGTTCTGAAGCAGCATTGCCCACGCGAACCGGAGACGAATGTTCGTATCCGCAAAGACACTTGATCTCATGCTCGGCAAGCATCCGCTCCCCGTGAATTCCGTACATGATCTGTACGCGGTCCGGACTCCCGGCAACCGTTCGGCGCAGCCAATGCATCCACTCGCGCGCCTCGTCGTAGTAGCCGCCGTTCATAAAAGCCAGAAGCGTGAATGTCGTGTCCCGTAGCCAGCAGTAGCGATAGTCCCAGTTACGTATGCCGCCAATGTCTTCTGGAAGCGAAGTGGTAGGCGCTGCCGTGATCCCGCCGGTGGGGCGATAGGTGAGCGCCTTGAGCGTAATGAGCGAGCGCTCCACAACCTCGCGATACTCGCCTCGGTACGTGCATATAGAGGCCCAGTCCTTCCAGAATTTGCGCGTTTGCCGGCATAACCGGTTCACATCCACGGGCTCGTGTGCGCTGCGTTCACGATAATCACCGTAGGTGCCGTACGTAAGCACAAACGAAATGGTCTGTCCGGCGCGAACCACAAACTCGCTTACCGTTTTCAGACCTTCTCCTACAAGTGGAGCCGCAGTCTCCAGGCTGACGGAGTCTGGCCCTGCCACGGCCCGTATGCCCGTTTTCGTGCGAGTGACCCAGGGTATCGCCTCTCCATAGCAGAATCGAAGCGCAAGTTCGCTTCTCATGGAAACCGCTCCGCGTACTCCCTTCACAATCCGGATCACGTGAGAATGCTTTTCCCTCACCGGCATGAAATCGATGACCTTGACAACGCCTTCTTTCGTTTCATGCGTGGTCTCAAGGATCAGCGTGTGTTCCTCATACCTGCGGACAGATCGCACCACCTTCTGTTGCGGCGCGACGCGCCAGAAACCATTTTGACTGGATCCCAGCAACTTCGCGAAGCAGGCGGCAGAACCGAAATTCGGCCAGCAGAGCCAGTCAATCGATCCGTTGCGTCCGACCAATGCCGCGGTTTCGCAGTCTCCAATCAGCGCGTAGTCTTCAATCTTCATAGTTTCATTGCACTCTTGAGCAGGGCTCGCAGACTTCCGCACATAGCAACGCCCAGCCCTGCGGTATCATCACAGGCTATTCGATGCAGTTCTCGTCGCGATTGACTGGTTAGTAGAAGAATCCTCGCGGATCCATGTCCACGATCTTCCAACCCTTGGCACCGTTCTCTAGTTCGCAGCGACGTGCGGCCTCCGCCGCGCGGAGTGTTTTCAACCTGGAAGTCGGCGAGCATGACGCCACGTCCGTTATCCTGCGAGATCTGGAGGATGTGGTAGGTGACGCGGAAGCTCTCATAGCGGGTAAAGTAGGCGTCCACCTGATCTGAGAAGCTGAGGTATCCATCCATCTTGCCAGCGTCAAACGTTGAGAGCAGCACGCGCTGCGAGTGGGCTTCCAGGCCGTCGCGAATGTGACCGAGAACCACGGCGGCCGCGCGCTCGTCAAAGACCGCCTGCTCGGCAGCAACCGCTGGCATCTTCTTTCCGCTCCGGGCGGAAAGCGGCTGAAGGGCAATAGGCGTGAGAACGAAAGCGAGAAGCAGGAGCAGGACGAAAACTCGAGCGCGTCTGGTCACGTTGCAATCTCCTGAGGCAACACGGCTGCCTTAGCAGGATAAAACAAGCGGGCCGCAGGTATTCAGAAAAACGCCGCCGCATCTAACCTGATGCGGTTCGGCCGAAGCGGATATTGCTTTTCTGGCCGGGAGAAGACGATGTCATTGACGGAATACGAACGCAAGCGGAAGTTCGAAAACACCCCGGAGCCAAAGCCGGTGGAGGCTGCTGGCGCGGGTTGGCGCTTTGTGGTGCAGAAGCACAGGGCTACGCAATTACATTACGACTTCCGGCTCGAGTTGGATGGAGTGCTGAAATCGTGGGCGGTGCCGAAAGGGCCATCGCTCGACCCCGCGGACAAGCGTCTGGCGATGGAGGTGGAAGATCATCCGGTTGAGTACATCGCATTCGAGGGCCGTATACCGGAAGGCAACTACGGCGCTGGAACCGTGATGGTGTGGGATCAGGGCACATGGGACCCGGTCGGCGTCGAGGGAAAGAGTGATGAACAACGTGCTGCTCACGCACGCGCGATCCTGGAAAAAGGCGATCTCAAGTTCGAATTGCATGGAGCGAAGCTCAAAGGTTTGTGCTGGCGAAGATGCGCTCACGTAGGCCGGGCAGCAAAGGAACGGAGTGGCTGCTGATCAAGCATCGTGATGAGTGGGTCGAGGCAGGCTATGACATTGATGCGCATGACGGCTCAGTGCTGACCGGACGCTCGATGGACGAGATTGCGGCAGACAAGAAATCCGACGAGTGGGGGACGAAGAAAAACCTAAGCAAAGCGGAGGTCGCAAAGCAACATCGACATGTATCGATGGATTGGAAGAAGCTGGCGGGCGAGGTCAAGGGAGCAGTAAAAGGAGAGATGCCGGACGTGGTGCATCCCATGCTGGCGACGCTCGCAGAGGAGCCTCCGCAGGACGGGGATGACTGGTTGTACGAAATCAAATGGGACGGCTACCGGGCGCTGGCGTTTATTGAAGGTGGCAAGGCGCGGCTGGTGTCGCGCAATCAGAATGATCTGACGGAGGCGTTTGCCGAGGTTGCGGCGGAACTGCCAGGACGCGTGCGGGCGCGTCGCGCCGTTCTGGACGGAGAGATTGTGGCGCTGGACGAGCAGGGCCGCTCAAGCTTCAGCCTGATGCAGCAGCGCACGGGAATCGGCAAGAACGGTCGAACATTGCAGCGCGCACACACCGGGATTCCGATTTCGTTTTACGCCTTCGACCTGCTGCACGTCGATGATTGGTCGCTGATGACTGTGGAGTTAGAGGAGCGAAAGCGTCTGCTGCGCGAGGCGCTGGCAAGTGACGCAAGAGTGCGCTACTCCGAGCACTTCGACGATGGCGAAAAGCTGCTGGCCGCCGCCCGTGAGCAGGGACTGGAAGGCATTGTGGCCAAGCGGCGGGATTCGCACTACGAGCAGAAACGCTCCGGCCAGTGGCGCAAGATCAAGATCACGCAAACGGAAGAATGCGTCGTCGCCGGATGGACGGAGCCGAAAGGTAGTCGCGAATATTTTGGCTCGCTGGTGCTGGGACTCTACGACAAAAAGGGAAAGCTGATCTCAGTGGGACAAGCCGGTACGGGTTTCACTCGCGAGACCGAAGCAGAACTTTTCAAGCTGCTGAAAGCACGCGAGACAAAGCAGAATCCGTTTGCGGACAAAGTGCAGTCCTCACGTGGTGTCCACTTTGTAAGGCCGGAACTGGTCGCGCAGATCAAGTTCACGGAGTGGACGCATGAGGGACAGAAGGGCGGCGTGAAGATGCGGGCACCAGTCTTTCTCGGGCTGCGGGCGGATAAGACGGCAAAAGAGTGCAAGGCTGCGTGAGGGCAAACGCCGGTATCAAAGGTTGAACGTCAATCGCGTCTACCCCTGCTTCTCTTCGAGTTCGGTCCAGCGATTTAGGAGCTGATCCAGAGCGGCGCTGGCCTCTTCCAGTTCGGACTGAGCGGCAATAAGTGCGGTCGCATCAGTTTGAATTGCAGAGTCGTTGAGCACGGCCTGTGCCGTCGCCAACCGCGCCTCGACCATTGCGATTTGCAACTCGATCGCGGCGTACTCGCGAGCTTCTTTATAGGAGAGTTTCTTCTTCGGTGCTGCCATCGCACCGGCAGACGGCGCAGGACTCGATCCGTTTGATCCGCTGCGTTTCATGCGCCCTTGCTGGTCGCGCCATTCTTCCCATTGCATGTAATCGGCAAAGGTCGAGGCGTTGCCGCGTCCGTCAAGTCCAAGAACAGTCGTGGAAACGCGGTCGAGCAGATAGCGGTCGTGTGTAACAAGGACGAGTGCGCCGCGGAATTCGAGCAGCGTTTCTTCCAGCACCTCCAGCGTGGGGATGTCGAGGTCGTTGGTAGGCTCATCCAGCAGCAGAATGTCAGCGGGTTGCAACATGAGGCGCGCAATCAAGACCCGGGCGCGCTCTCCTCCACTGAGTCGGCTGACAGGCTGATTAAGCTGCTCGGATGTAAAGAGAAATCGGTCGGCCCATGCTGCAACGTGAATGACGCGATCCTGAAAAACAACAGCATCGGAATCCGGTGCGAGGGCGCGGCGAAGAGTGAGCGACGGATCGAGTTCGCGCTGCTGCTCGAAGTAAACGATCTTCAGATGGTCGGCGGTCTTGACCGTTCCCGCATCGGGCTTGAGCTCTCCCTGCAGCAGGCGGAGCAGCGTGGTTTTGCCGCTGCCATTCGGGCCGACCAGGCCGACGCGCATTCCGTTGGTGATCACAAAGTTGAGATCATTGATCAGCGGGCGGTCCTCACTGAATTGATAAGCGAGGCCTTCGATTTCTACCAGCCGCTTGCTTTGGCGTCCCGTGCCGGAGAAGTCAAGATCGGTGCTGGCCGTTCTGGTGCGCGAGCGAAGTTCGCCAAGTTCGCCGATGAGTTCGTGAGCACGGTCAATGCGAGCCTTGGATTTACCGCGACGCGCGCGTGGACCGCGGCGCAGCCATTCAATTTCCGTGTGGACGCGGTTCTCCAACGCCTCCTGATGACGCGCCTGGGCGTGCATCCACCGCTCTTTCGCCTCCAGGAACTGCGAGTATGTTCCCGCGATGCGGAAGATTCCGTCCGGATACACGCGGGCGAGTTCCGCGGTTTCAGAGGCAACGTTCTCCAGAAAATAGCGGTCGTGCGAAACCACCACGCAGGCGAAGTTGGCCTGCTGCAATAGCTGTTCAAGCCACTCGATTCCCGCCAGGTCCAGATGGTTGGTAGGCTCATCAAGCAACAGAATCTCGGGTGCAGTGACCAGGGCCTCGGCAATGGCGAGACGTTTGCGCCAGCCGCCGGAAAGCGATTGCGCTTCGGCGTTGAAATCCTCAAATCCGGCGCGCCCCAGCGTCTCATGCAGTCGCGCATCGCGCTCAAGAGCAGGCACCAGCGAATCGGCGAGCGCAGCCTCGATCACCTGCGTGATAGTAAGTCCGGGGGCGAAAACGGATTCCTGCGGAACGTAGGCAAGGGTGGCGCGTTTGCGCAACGCCACCTCTCCCTCATCGGGCGAAATCAGTCCGGCAAGAATGCGCAGCAAAGTCGATTTGCCGGAACCGTTCGGACCGATGAGAGCGATGCGATCACGCTCATTCACCGTAAATGAGACGTTACGGAAGAGCGGCTCAGCGCCGAAGGCTTTCGACAGATTTTGGGCGTTGAGAATCGGAGGCATTGTATTGAGGATAGCAGGTGTTTCTATTTCTTCCGGCAAACCAGGTCGCCGGTGCCGATAGGCACGAGCACCGAATCTACGCGCTCATCGCGCAATGCGCGATCCAACATCGGCCGCAACGCCGCCTGGTGGCTGATGGCGTTGTCGGCGACGAGCAGCCCGCCTGAGACCATGCGCGGTACAACCAGGTCAAAACACGGATCGTAAATATCTTTCTCCGCGTCAAGGAAGCAGAAGCCAATACCGCCGTACTTTGGCAGCAGCGTGAGCGCGTCGCCGTGAATGAGATCGATGACGTCAGAGACCCCGGCGGCGGCGAATGTTGCGCGAGCGAGCTCCACCTTGGCAGCGTCAATCTCAAAGGTCGTCACCCGGCGGCCGGCAGCCCGTGCGGCGAGGGCAAGCCACAAGGTGGAGTACCCCGCGCTGGTGCCAATCTCAAGGCACGGCCCTGCGGGAGCCGACGCCGCGAGGATCGCTATAAATCGTCCAGCATCAGGCGGAACCTGGCGCAAACGCTTGCTGAGCGGAGTGCCGTCCGTGCGGTCGCGGAGGTCAATAGCCTCGAGTTCGCGCATACGGGCCTGCATGGCGGGAGTGATCTGTTCGAACATGGTTGCTCATTCTATCGCAAGAATCCCCACCCCCGACTCGCACCAGCATGCGAGTTGAAGATGGGGCACCAAAGTTACGTTCAGTGAGCTGCCTTTACGCTCCCACTTCGTCTCCCCAGCTTGAACGCTGATACTTGCCGGAGCCCACGTTCAGAATGCACTCTTCCAGAACGTCGAGTGCGACATCGGCCTGCTGCTTGCTCACGATTAGCGGCGGGCTCAGGCGCAGGGTGTTGGAGCCGCAGCCGAGGAAGAGAATTCCTCTCTCGAAGGCCATCTCCACCACGTGGTCGC
>Ga0302156_10004505_pt1 | contig 10240 bp, 10 predicted proteins | sample I_Bog_N3_2_FD_193503 | JGI IMG/M metagenome (GOLD analysis project Ga0302156, IMG submission 193503) | Peat permafrost microbial communities from Stordalen Mire near Abisko, Sweden - I_Bog_N3_2 | ecosystem: Environmental > Terrestrial > Soil > Wetlands > Peat | place: Sweden: Abisko, Stordalen... | reverse complement strand
CAATGTGGCGGCGCTGTCGCCGACACTGATCCTGATCGGCGTGCTGATGTTTCGACGCGATACCGGCGCCCCGGCGCGCGACCTGGGCCGGGCCTTCATCGGCCTTGGCCTGATGTTTCTGGCGCTGCAGCAACTGTTGCAACTCATGACCGCTTATGAGGATACGCCAAGCCTGCGCCTGCTGCTCGGCGCGGTTTCGACCGAGCCTCTGGTCGATGTTTTGCTCGCGGCGGGGTTGACATGGGCGGCCCATTCCAGCGTCGCGGTCATCCTGTTCATCATGGCGCTGGCGGCGCGGGGGGCGGTTCCGCCCGACGCCGCCTTCGCTTTGGTTCTGGGCGCCAATCTCGGCGCCGCGATCAATCCGGTGATCGAGGGGCCGGGGGGCGACGATCCGGCCGCCAAACGCCTGCCGGTCGGCAATCTTCTCACGCGCATCATTGGCGGCGGTCTGGTTCTGGCGGCGCTTTACCCGGTTGGCCGCTGGATGGTGACGATCCAGCCCGACAACGCCCGCGCGGTCGCCGATTTCCATACCCTGTTCAATCTCGCGGTCGCCCTGGTGTTTTTCCCGCTGTTGACGCCCTATGCCCGCCTGTTGCGCTGGCTGCTGCCGCGGCGGGACGATCCCGCCGACCCGTCCGTGCCCGTCTACCTCGATCGCGCGGCGCGGGAGACGCCGATCGTGGCTTTGGGCGCGGCGGCGCGCGAAGCCCTGCGTCTCGCCGATCTGCTGCAGGAATTGATCGCGGACGCCAGCGAGGCGATCAGGAAGGGAGACAGAAGCCTCGCCGCCCGGACCCGGCGCCGCGATGTGTTGATCGATCGGCTCGACGCGGCGATAAAATCCTATCTGACCTCGCTCGACAGCGACGAGTTGAGCGCTTCCGATCACCGCCGCCGCAACGAAATCCTGTCTTTCGCCGCGCAAATCGAACAGGCCGGCGACGTGCTAGCGCGGAATTTTTTGCCACATGTCCTCAAGCAGTTGAAGCGCGCGGGCGCTTTCCCGGAGCCCGGCCGGGCCGAAATCGGCGTCATGATGGAGCGCCTCGCCGCCAATCTGCGCATGGCGGGCTCGCTGTTCATGACCGAGGACGCTCGCATCGCGCGCCTGCTGACAGACGAGAAAATCATCTTTCGCGATGCGGAGTCGCAGGCGGCGCGGGCGCATTTCGAAACTTTGGCTGCCGCGTCGCCGATCGAGGCGCAAGCCAGCGCGCTCCGGCTCGACCTTTTGCGCGATCTAAAACTGATCAACAGCCATATCGTCGCCGCTTCCGCCTATCCGGTGCTGGAGCGGACAGGCGAATTGCTGCCGTCGCGGCGGGCGGCGAACATGTCGGAGGAGGGGTGAAAGGGCGTCAATTGTCACGGGCTGGCGACAAACGCCCGCAGCCTTTCCGTCAGCGCCGCCTCGTCGCGGGTTTCACATTCCCACACGACCAGAACTCGCCAGCCCATCGCGGCATAGTTTTTCAGATGCGCTTCATCGCGAAGAGCATTGCGCGCGATTTTCTGGCGCCAATAGTCCGCGTTGGCTTTCGGCGCGCGCGCGCCGCGCTTGCAGTCATGGCCGTGCCAGAAGCATCCATGCACGAAAATCGCTTTCTTGCGTCCGATATAGGAAATGTCGGGCGCGCCGGGCAGGTCGCGGCGGCACAGGCGATAGCCCGGCGCAATGTCGCGCAATAAACGGCGGACGAAAAGCTCCGGCTTGGTGTCGCGCCCCTTGACGGCGCGCATGACGTCGGAGCGTTCCATGGGATTCAGGCCTATCCCTGTTTGGGCGGCGGCAGTTTCAGCAGGTCGCCGGTGTGTTGCGCGATCATGCCCTTGGCCTTTTCCGCGAGCAGGGCCAGCATCAACGGCAATTCGAGCGACACGCGCACGCAATCGGGCAAAAAATCCATCGCGCCGGTCAGCGCATGGCCCATCGCCGTAATCTTGATGTCGGCGTGCAAGTCCGTCCAGACGATGGTCACGATCGACAGCTTTTCAGCGTATTTTTCCTTCAGGGCGTCGACGCCCTCATGGACCCGCCGCCTGGCCTCTTCCGCCCCAAGCTGATGCTTCACATCGACGCTGACAATCTTCCCCATAATCATTCCTCCGCGCGCAAAAATCCGGTCGCGCGTAAAATGCGCTCGCGCGGAGGCGAGGGGTAGCGGTCTTTGCGACGAAAGGCCAGTCCTCGCGGTCGCTTAGGGGCGATCAGAATTGCGAATTACGCATGGCTGACAGGCAAAAAAACATCGCGTGAAGCGGGGCTACATCAAAGACGCAATTAAAGGGGTAACATAAACAATGAGATGTAATAAGCGGCATTTGGCGTCGCGGGTTCACCCAAGGCTAATCACCTGAAGCTCAACCAAAGTATTAGTCCAATGTCGCATAGCTGAAAGACGGGGTTGCGTCCTAGTCAGTCGGCAAGTCTGTCCACTTCATCCAACGAGAGCGCCATGCCCGACACCAGCCGCATACGCAATTTGGCCCTTCGCTCGAAAATCATGTCGGCCGAACAGGCGGCTGCTCTGATCCCAAGAGGCTCCAACGTCGGCATGTCCGGCTTCACCGGCGCGGGCTATCCCAAGGAAGTGCCGCTGGCTCTGGCCGAACGCATGAACGCCGCGCATGCTCGGGGCGAGACCTTCCGCATCGGCGTGTGGACCGGCGCCTCGACCGCGCCCGAACTCGACGGCGCGCTGGCCAAGGTGGACGGCATGGAGATGCGTCTGCCCTACCAGTCCGATCCGACCTGCCGCAAACGCATCAACGCCGGCGAAATGGAATATATCGACATCCATCTTTCGCATGTCGCGCAATTCGTGTGGGGCGGCTTTCTTGGCAATCTCGATGTCGCCATCGTGGAAGTCGCCGGCATCCGCGAGGACGGCATGCTGATTCCCTCGTCCTCGGTCGGCAATAACAAGACCTGGCTCGACCGCGCCGACAGGATCATTCTCGAGGTCAACAGCTGGCAGAATCTCGCGCTCGAAGGCATGCATGACGTTTATTACGGCACGCAGTTGCCGCCGCATCGCAAGCCCATTCCGATCGTCGAAGTCGCCGACCGCATCGGCGACACCTTTTTCCGTTGCGACCCGCAAAAGATCATCGCCATCGTCGAGACCAACAAGCCGGACCGCAATTCGGCCTTCTCGCCGCCGGACGAAAATTCCCGCCTCATCGCCGGACACATCGTCGAATTCTTCGCGCATGAAGTGAAAATGGGCCGGCTGCCGAAAGAGCTGCTGCCGCTGCAATCGGGCGTCGGCAATGTCGCCAATGCGGTGATGGAGCAGTTGCAGCACGCGCCTTACGACAATCTGACCGCCTATACCGAGGTGTTGCAGGACGGGATGTTCAATCTCATCCGCTCCGGCAAAATGTCCTTCGCTTCGGCCACGGCCTTGTCGCTGAGCCCCGACGCGGCGGAAGAGTTCAACCGCGACGCCGCGAAATATCACGACAAGATCGTGCTGAGGCCGCAGGAAATCAGCAACCACCCCGAAGTGATCCGCCGCCTGGGCCTGATCGCGATGAACGGGCTGATCGAGGCCGACATCTACGGCAACGTCAATTCAACCCATATTCGCGGTTCGAGCATCATGAACGGCATCGGCGGCTCGGGCGATTTCGCCCGCAACGCTTGGCTGTCGATCTTCATGACCCCGTCCAGCGCCAAGAATGGCGGCATTTCCTGCATCGTGCCTATGGTGACCCATGTCGATCACACCGAGCATGACGTGCAGGTGATCGTGACCGAACAGGGTCTGGCCGATTTGCGCGGCCTGTCGCCCAAAAAGCGCGCCAAGGTGGTGATCGAAAATTGCGCCCACCCGGTCTTCAAGCCGGCGCTGGAGGAATATTCCGAAATGGCGCTGAAATATTCGCTCGGCCACCACACGCCCCATATTCTGGAGGAAGCCTTCACCTTCCTGCCCAACTGGCAGGCCAATCGCGAAGCGCGCGAGGCATGGAAGGAAGACAGCGTCATTCAGGCCGACGCCTGGAAGTGACGGGGCAAAATGGCGAAGCCGCCCCGGTGACGGCTTCCTCAAGGGGATGAGTTTGAAAGAGCGGGCCGCTCAGTCGTTCTGTAAAATCATGTTGCGGAGAATGGGATAAACCTGGTTTTCCCATCTCTTGCCGCTGAACACGCCATAATGGCCGACGCCCGCCTGCAAGTGATGCTTCTTGCGGAAGGGTTTCAGGCTGGAGGCGAGATCATGCGCCGCCATGGTCTGGCCCACGGCGCAGATATCGTCGCGCTCGCCTTCCACCGTCAGCAGCGCCGTCTTGCGGATGGCCTTGGGATCGACCTTGCGGCCGCGGAACATCATCTTGCCGAGCGGCAACTGGTGCTCCTGGAACACCCATTGCACGGTTTCGAGATAGAATTCGGCGGGCAGATCGAGGACAGCGAAATATTCGTCGTAGAAGGCCTTGGTCACATTGGCCTTCTCGGTCTCGCCGCCGGCGAGATTGTGGAAAAGGTCGACATGCGCCTTCACGTGGCGGTCGAGATTCATCGCCAGGAAGGCCGAAAGCTGGATGAAGCCGGGATAGACGCGCCGCTGCGCGCCCTTGAACCGCAGCGGGACGCGGCCGATGAGGTTCTGCTCGAACCAGGACATCGGCTTTTCCTTGGCCAGATGATTGACCTTGGTCGGGTTGATTCTGGTATCGATCGGCCCCGCCATCAGGGTCATGGACGCCGGCTGGGCGGGATTATTGTCCTCGGCCATCACCGCCGCGGCGACGAGCACCTGGACGCAGGGCTGACAGACCGCGACGACATGGGCGCCGGGGCCGAGATGTTCGAGAAACTGGATGACATGGGCGACATATTCGTCGAAGCCGAAGGCCCCGTCGGCAAGGCTCACGTCGCGGCCGTTGTGCCAGTCGGTGATATAAACGTCATGATCGGCCAGTAGCGTATTCACCGTCGAACGCAGCAGCGTGGCGAAATGGCCGGACAAAGGCGCCACGACCAGCACGCGCGGCTGCTGGGCGGAAATGTCCTTCTTGAAATGCAGCAGGGTGGCGAAGGGGGTGACCAGCGCCGCCTCTTCCGTCACAGCCGCTATCTCGTTGCCGACCGAGACGGTTTTGATGTTGTAGGGGGGACGCGTGTGCGTGAGTCCGGCGCGGTCGATCATCTCGTAAGCGGCGGAAAGATTGCGCACCAGCGCGTTTTCGCCAAGGCCCGCATAGGGCCCGTTCATGACCTGGAGGGCCATGCGGGCGAATGCCTTGACCGGCGCCATGAGATCCGACTGAGCTTGATAGGCTTGATACAGCATTCGCAGTGCACCGATCCCCATTTTTGCGGCTCCTCGACGGGGCCGGCGGCATGCTTCAAGCCTAAACCAATACGAGGAGACGATGCTCTCATACAATCTGCCTATAGATGTAGGGCGAAATGAAAGGGGAGGAAAGTGATAATAAATGACGGTATGGGGGAAGAAAGTTCTTTTCGCCGCAATGCGCGGCAATATGTCCATAATTTGCGCATTGCGAATACGGCTGCAAATGTTCTAATTTGAGTCTGGCGACGCACGAAAAAAGCCACGGCCGAGGTTTAGAAAGCCAGGCGGCGAAATTACTGGAATCCGGACCCTCGTGAAAAAATGGGCGGCCGGATCGGGAGCGAAACATATGGGCAATGCGGTTCTGACCATAAGCAGCAAGAATTATTCATCCTGGTCGCTGCGCGGTTGGCTGCTCTGCAAGATGGCTGGCCTCGACATTGACGAAAAGGCGCTCTCGATCGACGATCCCAGCGCCAAGGCCGAACTCCTGCTGCTTTCGCCGTCCTTTTTGACGCCGGCGCTCGATCACGGCGGCCTGCATGTATGGGATACTCTGGCGATCGCCGAATATCTGGCCGAAGTTTTCCCCAAGGCGGAACTCCTGCCGGCCGACCGCGCCGCGCGAACGCATAATCGCTCGGTCTCCGGCGAAATGCATTCGGGCTTCACCAATCTGCGTTCGGCCCTGCCGATGAACATCAAGGGGTTTTTTCCGAATTTCCGCGTCTGGACCGGCGCCAAGCCCGATATCGAGCGCGTCTGCGCCATCTGGCGCGACTGCCTGAGCCTTTATGGCGGCCCCTTCCTGTTCGGCAAGAAGCCGACGCTTGCCGACGCCATGTTCGCGCCGGTTTGCTCGCGCTTCGCCACCTATAACGTGCAACTCGATTCGGAATGCGCGGCCTTCCGCGATCATATTCTGGCTTGGGAGCCGATGGTGGAATGGTCCGAGGCGGCGAAGATCGAGCCGGACGAAATGGAAGAACTCGACGTCGAGTTCTGACATTCTAAAATCCCCCTTCGCCCCAGCGTAAAAGCGTCAGCCGCTCGTCCTCGTCGAGCGGCTTTGCTACGCCGGGCGGCGGCATGGCGCGCGAGAAAACCGCTGCGCGCAAAATTTCGCGGCGGTGTTTTTCCACCGCGCCGGCAACGGAAAAATCCAACCCGGCGGCGGCATGGGCGAGGCCGGGATGAGCGGGCGCCCCCGCGTGACAACCGACGCAATTTTGCTCGATAATGGCGCGGGCCTCGGCCACGCCCGGACGCAGGGCAAAGGCGATGGCGTCGCCCGCATTGCGCGCCGCCGCTTTTTCGCTCGGCGCCTCACGCGGCGCGGAGAGGAAAAAGCCGAGAGCGAGACAGGCGCCTGCCGCTACGGCGAGTTTCCAATCCCAACCCAGACCGCGATAAGTCTTGAGAAAAAATCGCCGGGTCAAAAAGCCGCTGGCGACAAAAAACGCGGCGGCAACGCCATTCCACGGCCCGGCGAAAAGCAAGGGCGCATGGCCGGACAGCATGAAAAACACCACCGGCAGGGCGAGATATTGATTATGCAGGGCGCGCGTCGCGGCGATTTTCGCGTCGGCGGGATCGGCCGGTTGGCCGGCGCGCAGCGACGCCAGACGCCGTTTTTGCGCCGGGGCGATGGCGTGGGCTATGTTGGCGGTCATCAGGGTCGCCAGATTGGCGCCGAGCAGCAGGTAAGCGGCCCGGCCCGCGAAAACATGGGTCAGCAGCAAGCCCAATACAGCGGAAAAGACGAAGAGCGCGACGAGCAGCCGATCGCCGATCAAACCGCTTTTCTTGCAAAGAAAATCATAAGCCAGCCAGACCACCGGCAAGGCGCCGATCGCAACCGTCACGGCCGCCCAGCCCGGCGCGTCCCAGACGGCGGGGTCGATCAGGTAAAGGTCTGGCGCGGCGCAGAAAATCAGACAAAGCAGGGCGAAGCCGCTGGCCCAGGCGGCATAGGCCTCCCATTTGAAATGCACCGGCGTTTCGGCGGCATCCGCGTCTTCCGCGCGAAAATACCTGAAACCGGCGCCGGCGTTGAGCAGCAGGGATTGGGGACGCTGGTCGCCGCCGCGCGGGCGCATCGCGAGATCGAGTCGCACCAGCGCGAAAGCCGAACCGACCCACACCATGGCCGCGACCACATGCACCCAACGCAAGAAAATCGCCGCGTCATCCGACAGAAGGGAAAAAAGCGCCATGGCCGCCTGCGTTCAATGTTTGGGGCGACCAAGATACCAGCGATAAAAGCCGAGGACGATCAGAAAGGTAAAGAGCGCGGCTAGGAGCGCGTCGGACAGGTAATGGCCGCCGAAGGACATCCGCAGCGCGCCCGTCGCGGCGGTGAAGGCCAGCGCCGCGCCAACCGCCAGCACGCGGAAGGGCGGCGGCGCCAGCAAAGCGGGGGCGAGCGTCCAGGAGGAGGCGGCGACCTCGCCCGAAACGAAGGAGCAATTCCGGCGGCACTCGCCGTCGAAGGCCTCATAGGGCCGGAATCGCCACGGGCCGCCGAATTCCACCGTCTGCTCGGGGCGGGGACGGTGTGAATTTTCCTTCAGCACGCCGTTGACCAGCAGGCCGGGGCCGAGCGCCAGCGAGGCGAGCAGAAAAATAACCGCGCGCCCGTCCGGCCCGCGCCGTGTCTTGCCGAGGCGGCGGGCCGCGTAGGCGAGCAGCAGCAGACCGAGGATCACATAGGGCGCATCATAGAAAACGGAGCGCAGAATCTCGCCCGTGCGGGTGCGGCCGATGAAATGGCCGGCGTCGAAAAATCGGCGCGCGACGGCGAGATCGAGGTCGGGCCACAGCGCAAACAGCGCCAGACAGGCCAAAGTGGCGCCTAAAGCCGCCAGCAGGGTTTTTTCAATCGACACGGCATTCCTTGGGACGCGGAAAAAGGTCATGTTGTCTTAGGACGTTTTGCGCCGGCAAGGCAAAACGCAGAAAGCCAAAGCGAGGAGAGCAGCTTGGCCCAGCTTGATTTCTGGTATGATTTCGCCAGCACTTATTCTTATCTGGCCGCCTCGCGCTGCCGGACGCTGGCCGAAGTCGAGGGTGTGAGTTTGCGCTGGCGGCCCTTCCTGCTCGGGCCGATTTTCGCGACGCAAGGCTGGACCACCTCGCCCTTCAATCTCTTTCCCGCCAAGGGACGCAACATGTGGCGCGACATGGAGCGTCTCTGTGCGGCGCGTGGATTGCCCTTGCAGCAGCCCAACCCCTTCCCGCAAAATTCGCTGCTCGCGGCGCGGCTTGCCGTGGCCGTCCCGGACGATCTGCGGCCCGCTTTCAGCCTCGCCGTTTTTCGCGCGGAATTTGCCGAGGGGCGGTCCTTGTCTGACGAGGGCGTCTTGTCGGAGTGTCTCGCCAGCCTCGGCTTGCCGACGGCGGAATTTGTGCAAAAAGCCAAATCCGATCCCGTTCGCGCCCTGCTGCGCGAAGAAACCGAGAGGGCGCAAAAACTTGGACTGTTCGGCGCGCCGAGTTTCGTCACTCCAGACGGTGAAATCTTCTGGGGCGACGACCGGCTCGAACAGGCCCTTAACTGGGCGAAAGGCGCGGCGTCACAATGAGCCTGTTGCCCGAACTGACGTCGGAAGAGGTCGAGCGTTACGCCCGCCATATCGTGCTGCGCGACATTGGCGGTCCGGGCCAGCGCAAGCTCAAGGCCGCGCATGTCGTCGTCATTGGCGCGGGCGGCCTCGGCGCGCCCTTGCTGCTTTATCTGGCGGCGGCGGGCGTCGGGACCTTGACCATCATCGACGATGACGTGGTGTCGCTGTCCAATCTGCAACGCCAGATTCTTTTTGGCGCCGCCGATCTCGGCCGGCCCAAGACGGAGGCCGCGGCGGAGGTTTTGCAAAAACTCAATCCGCACGTCCGGATTTTTCCGCGCCCGGTTCGGCTCAATCAGGGCAACGTCAGGGAGCTGATAGAGGGCTGCGATGTGGTCGCGGACGGCTCGGACAATTTTGACACCCGCTATCTGGTTTCCGACGCCTGCTTTTACGCCAAAAAACCCCTGGTGACGGCGGCGGTCGGTCAATTCGACGGCTCGCTCACCACTTTGCGCCCCTTCGAGACCGGGCCGGACGGAAAGCCCAATCCGACCTATCGCTGCCTGTTCCCGCAAAAGCCGCCGCCGGGCGCGCTGCCGACCTGCGCCGAAGCGGGCGTGCTCGGCGCGCTGACCGGCATGGTCGGCTCGCTGATGGCGCTGGAAGTGGTGCGGGAGATCGTCGGTTTTGGAACGTCGATGGTCGGACGGCTGGCGCTGTTCGATCTCGCCGCCATGCGTTTCGAGACGCTGAGCTATGGCTGGGACGAAGACAATCCGCTCAACGGAGCCGGAAATTCACCTCGGACGGTCATCTGACGGCGATTTCTGCGCTTCCGGCGCCAACGAACTTAAGTTCGCTGCGCTCCGGTTCTCGAAATCACCGCCAACTGACTCGCCCGAGCGAATTTCAGTTCCACCTCTCTCACGCCTCGTGTTTGGAGTGTCCGTGGAGCGCCGCGATGATGGCGATTTCCACCTTATAGTCCGGCGCGACCAGCTTGGCTTCGACCGTGGCGCGGGCCGGGGTCTCGCCCTCGACCACCCATTTGTCCCATTCGGCGTTCATTTCGGCAAAAGTTGAAATATCGGCGAGATAGATGGTGGCCATCACGATCCGGGTCTTGTCCGTGCCGGCTTCCGCGAGCAAGGCGTCGATCTGGGCGAGAATTTCCGCGGTCTGCGCGGCGACCGCGCCGCCGGCGGTCTTGTCGGCCACCTGACCGGCCAGATAAACGGTATTGCCGCGCACAACCCCCTGGCTCATGCGCTTGCCAGGGTGCAATCTTTTCAGAGACATTTTGAAGCCTTTCGTTCGATCCCAGCGGCGATAAGACATCGCTCGCCCGCGCGCAAG
>Ga0302156_10004504_pt1 | contig 10241 bp, 5 predicted proteins | sample I_Bog_N3_2_FD_193503 | JGI IMG/M metagenome (GOLD analysis project Ga0302156, IMG submission 193503) | Peat permafrost microbial communities from Stordalen Mire near Abisko, Sweden - I_Bog_N3_2 | ecosystem: Environmental > Terrestrial > Soil > Wetlands > Peat | place: Sweden: Abisko, Stordalen... | reverse complement strand
TGCAGGCTGCTTATAGGCCTGAAGGTAAACAAAGATTTCCCGCGTTGTACTGAACACGCGGGTGACACTCGGGACAAGCTTCTTCCCATCCTGTACGAGCGGGTTGACGGAGTCTTCCTTCAGCCTGTCTTTTGCTTTGGCCGCGTCGTAGAGAGCTTGGTTCAACTCGACGCGCTGGCTGCTGAGCACGACGGAACTGATGGAAATGCGTTTCTCTTCCTTATTCAAGTTGGGAATAGTGAATGTGGTTTCATACGTCCCGATTCTGCCCGTCTCATCGTCGCGCGCCAGGAACTTGATCATGTATTTTCCCGGCAGCAGCGTGAAACCGGTGTCGTATTCAATCGGACGATGAGCAAGTTCGGCCGCAGTCGCGTCAGAGAGCTTGATGTTGACGTTGTCTCTAACATTCGAAACAGTGGTTCCGCCGACAAGGTCTTTGATCTCGCCAACAAAGTCGATCAGGGTGTGCTCGGCGCCGCCGCGCTTGGCCAATGCAAGTTCCCGGCCCGGAATCTTTACGACGATCGGGACGAAATACTCGGCGCGGTTGAGTTGGAAATGATCGATCTCCATGGCGATGGAGAGCTCGGTTATGGGATCTTCGAGCATGAGCGCGTCTTCAAGCTGGCGTTCCTTGTCGACCGCAGTAAACCGGTTGAACTCCTTGTCGGCGTAGTAGCCCTCGCGATAGTTTAGCTTCGCTTCGAGGTTCTGCGTGAGGGACACTTTGACGCGCCGGAAGTGGCCGTTCTTCGCTGTGTTGGTGGCGTAGTAGCCAAGAAGGTAGTAATCCGAGATCGCGTCCTGCGCCTGAACGATGCCAAGCGTCAGGTCGTTGTTGTCGAACATCGCTTTGCCGCCGGTATCTCCGGCGAGGGCATAGAGTGTGTCTTGGGACGCTTTGAAGTTGGATGTGTTGGCAAGCTCTGCGCCTCCGGTGTAAATGCCGGAGTTGCCTGGTGAGCCTTGTGTCGCATCACCCAGCGGAGCCTCTGCCACAAGTCCGCGGGCATCGATCGGCCAAAAAGAGACTCCGGCCTTGATTGCCGAGTCGACTGTGGCGTGTAGCTGCGCCTGGTTATCGATGCCGTTGAGGCGAAGACCGCCGGCAAAGTAGATCAACGATTTCTTCTCGTTTAATTGGCCAAGCATTTTGGCTGCGGTCTCCAATGCAGAAAGCTGGCGATCGGTATTGAAGACGTTGAACTCGCTGTCGTCCTGGCCGAAGGCCGCCCCGGTGTCAGCGCTGCTTGCGTCGTCAACGGTCTCCGTGGAGCCTTGACCCTCGCCAACAATCAATGTATTCAGAATGCTGAGCAGCTTATTGCGATCTGCCGTAAAGTCCTGCAGGACATCGACCGAACCGCCCTGGTACCGCAGAATTGAAACCATGTCCACGGTTGTCATTTGCGTACGGATGAATTGTTCAGCAGCGGAGAGCGCGCGTAGCTGGTCCGCCGGATTCATCGCCGACATGTCAAAGTAGAGAGCAAGCAGGCGGCGATTCTTGTACCGTTCGTTGTCCTCGGAGTCCGGCGTGACCTGAGTGCGCGTCAGTTGCTTATAAAGCTTGAGATCTTCGTTGCCCGGTTTTGAAACCGGAAGAGGCTTTGCCTGCCCTGCCAGGTCCCGGTGCTCACAGATCCGTACAGTCTGTGGAACGCCATCTTCGGTGACGGTGAAGTCATTGGTAGTGAGTCCCTCAATCGGCTTGCCCTCTTTGTCCTTGACTACAACGGCTTCTACGACCAGTTGCACCTTCACGGACAGGGTGAAAGTCTGCGTCGCGTCGGCCGGTTTGTTCTGGCCGATTTGCTGCGCGCCGCCGGCAAAAGCAGCGATGAAGAAAACAAGAAGGCTGACAATAATTCGCATCTCAGAACCTCAGCCTCAATGTCGTTTGCAAGCTGCGCATGGGGTTTGCGTCGGCGGGTGCTCCGAATTGCGCACTGTCGACCGATGTAATCCATCCAGTGAAGACGGCGTGATTCAGTAGGTTTGTTGCGTCCACACGTGCAATCAGGTTGAACTTCGTGCTGGGACGGAAGGTGCGCTCAAGAGACGAATCCAAGCTGAATTGGCTGGGCCCGGAAATCGAGTCTCTACCCGCCGTTCCCCATTTCCCTGAGGCTGGCGCCGCGTACGCAGCGGCATTCAGGTGCGGACCTTTGCTCGATGAGTAAATGGACATGCCGGTCAGGCTGGGGCGTATGGTTCCCGTAAATCCCGTGCCCGGAACAGCGGCAATGTAAACAGGTGTTTCGGGCATTCCGCTCCCCACTGTAATCTGTGTGAGCAGCGTCCATTCCTTCAGAAGCCTCCCTACCCGTCCGTTCATCAAGGTCCCACCCTCCAGACCCTGGCCGGTCGTATATTGCGCCTGCAGATTGAGAAGGTGACGTTGATCGAATGTGGAGAGCGAGCGCTCTGCGTGCAGGTTTAGCCAGTTTTGCGCGATAGACGCATTGGGTGTAGCCGCCTGCGATGTTTCGCTCGGCCCCTGGCCTGGCGAGGTTGCGGCAACGTGGCCTTGGCCGCCGAGAAAAGCATCGTCGTCAATCGACTTTGAGTAGGTGTAGAGCAGCGTCGCCGTGAACCCGGCGCGAAGCCTGCGGCGTAATTGGATCTGACCGGATTCGCGCATGGAGTCGCCGCCCGAGGTTCGATACTCAAAGCCCAGCGGGCAGTCTGGGCATGGGTTCACTGCACCAATCGGATAAGTGTTGGGAAGAAACTCCTGCACGCCTCGTGTGCCTTTCACGCCAAGATAGGTTGCAGTCAGTTGGAGTGCCGCGGGGAGATCGCGCTGCACAGCCAGCTGCCATGTTTGCGCATAACCAACGTGGGAATTGGGATCGACCGCATAGGTGTCGGAAATTGTCGACGAGCACGGTGTAAATCCGTTGGCGAGCGAAAGGGGACACGCGGCACTGTTCTCAACATTCAGGCTGGTCGAAAGCGGAGCCTGTTGAGCGAGTTGCTGCGCGGAGCTCAGGTAGACCGATGTGTCGTGATAAACGCCATAGCCCGCGCGATCCACAACGGTCGAAGCTGGAATAGGACGCCAGGATACACCGACGCGCGGGTCGTAGCCCAGCTTGTCCGGACGAACGAGTGAGCTTGGGTAATGCATGCCGGTAAGCGGCCCGACAGGATCGTTCCCGAGAACAGGAACGGTTGCAGCGAAGCCGGGCGCAACTTCGAGATTCACGAGACGGCCGTGGAGCTCTGTCATCGGCGCGCCGTACTCCCAGCGGATACCGGCATTAATTGTAAGCGAGGACAGGATGCGCCAGTCGTCTGTCGCGTACGCGTCGTAGGCTGGCTGCCGGAAGTATTTGTCCGCATTCCCAAAGGCGAGAGAACTGGTGTCGGGAATGCCAATCAGAAAGTCGGCTAGATCGGAGCCGCTGCTGGTCGTGCTACTGGATGAACCGGCCGTAGCCGCACCTGTGAAGCCGAAGATTCCGCGCGGGTTCTGCTGGTAGAGATCGTTGTATTCCTGCTTGCGGAAGTCGCCGCTCACGGTAACGTTATGCCGTCTGCGATAAATGCCGGCCGAAGCGGAGACTTGGTCGGTCCGGTTGCGGTTGAATGCGCTATTAGTGTCGCTCAGGCCGAAGATGCCGCTTGAAAAGTTCAGCGTGGGCGGGCCCCAGTCCACTGGATTCTGTTCGTTGCCGTTGATGCCCGCCGCGCCGGATATGTTCTGGCGGCTTTCAAATTTTGGTGCGATCAAAGTTCTGAGCCTGCTGAAATGGTAGGGAAGTGGAGGGGAATGCCGGATCAACCAGGCGTGCCGAACGATCTCGGCCATCCCGTGAGGTTCGCAACTCCCAGGCAACGCGCCAACGGGTACAGTAATTTGGTGATTCTGCAACCGCGCCCCTGAACTTGGGTGCCGCAGGTATCGCTCTTGAGACCTGGGAGAGGAAGTATCTTCGGCCGCGGTACTAATCCAGGCGGCTATTCAATCAGGCCCAGGGCCTTCAGTTCATTCCGCAACTTCGCAATGTCAATCGGCTTGACCAGGTAGGCATTGCACCGGCCAAGAACCGCCCCCGTAATGCTGTCCGTGTCGGTGTGCATAGTAGTCACGATGATCTTAGTTCCCTTGGCAACGCCTGCGGCAGCTTCCTGTTTACGAATCTCGCGGATTGCCTCGTGCCCGTCCATCTGAGGCATCCTGAGATCCATGCAGACCAGATCGTAGCTCCGATGATTCTCGCGGGCGCGGCTCACCGCGCTTACAGCTTCCTTTCCATCGGTGGCAATATCACATTCACCGTACCGTGAAAGAAAGGTCTGCAACAGTTTTCGATTCGTTGCATCGTCTTCCGCAACCAGGCTTTTCATTCTGTTGCTCCCTTGCAGTGCGAGCATCCGGGCTCTTGGCGCACCTTTGCAACCGCTCGATTCCCCAATTTGGACCGATCCCTCGACTTTGCTTAGAAGAGGGCCTCTACCGCCGCGCAAGATCGTTTTCTGAAAGGCGGATACTCAACTTACCTATCGGCGCAACATTCATTGCCCATGAATTCAAGCGGATATCTCCATCGAAATGGAGCCGGGAGAGACCGCTGGCGAGCGTTTATGTTTCCAGGCCGGCTGCGTTTCCTCCAAGCTCTCGCGCCATTGGCTGCAAATGAGGTCATGGAATTGTTTTGAGCGGAATCAAGGTATCAGCGCCATTTCAGAGAGTATTCAGGGTGGCTTTTCTTGAGGAAAAATCCACTCAGGGGCTTGCATTCGAGATACGTCCGCTCTGGTTCCGCTATAGCCTTTCATGCGGCGTGCCATGAACCTGCCGCAATGCACGTGGCCTCCGCCGGCCTGGAATCTTATGTGCCGGTGAATCTCGCCGATAGGGGTGGGGTGGCCTTCCGTTATCGAGGTGACCAGTGTGCCAGGCAGGAAACACAGTCGAACATGCCGGTTTGCTTGCAGCCGTGGAGCAAGCGGCCGATGGCATCGTCCTCACCGATATTCACGGCAATATCCAATTCGTGAATCCCGCATTCACTGCGATGACGGGATACTTCAGAGAGGAAGTCCTGGGGCAGAACCCGCGCCTGCTCAAATCGGGACGCATGCCCGCGGAATTTTACAAGGAACTCTGGAAAACAGTCCTGTCCGGCCGGGTTTGGCAGGGCGACGTCGTTAACCGCCGGAAGAATGGGACCCTCTACAACGAGGAGATGCGGATCGCTCCGGTTCGGGATGCGAACGGAAAAACTACCGGCTACATCGCCTTCAAACATGATGTGACCGAGCGCCGGGCTGCCGAGGAAGCGCAAGCGTTCCTCGCTGCAATTGTGGAGAATTCCGAGGACTCCATCATCGCCTGCACGCCCGACGGAGCTATCCGCGCCTTCAACAGGGGCGCGGAAGCGATTTTCGGCTATTCGTCCATGGATGTCATCGGGAAGCACATGTCCATGCTGGTCCCCCCAGATCGTTCACCGGCTCTGGAGCACCTTGCCGAGAGGCTGCGGAAAGGCGAGAGATTCTCGCAATACGAAGGAGTCTGCCTGCGTAGCGATGGGCGCGAAATTTATGTATCCCTCTCCGGGTTTCCAATCGTAAACTGCGCGGGAGAGGTGGTGGCCATCTCAAATATTCTCCGCGACATCACCCAGCGCAAGCAGCTTGAGAAACAACTTCGGGCCAACGAAGCACGGTTCCGCGGGATCTTCGAAGGCGCCCCATTCGGCATGTGCGTGACCGGATTGGATGGGCGCTTCATTCAGGTCAATGAAGCACTCTGCCGTATGCTTGGATATTCCGCGGCTGAGTTACTCCAAACTTCATGGGCAACCCTCACCCACCCCGGCGATATCGGTAATTCTTTGGAAAAGATGGGCAGGTTGATCGATGGGCCGGCAGGCTTCGCGGAGGATGAGCTCCGCAACATTCACCGCCTTGGAAATGTGGTGTGGGTGCGCGTGAGGGCCTCGCTGCTACGAGATTGTAACGGCTGCCCATTGCATTTCGTTGTCCATGTGGAGGACATCACGGAGCGCCGGAATGCCCAGCAGGCCTTGCAGAGCAGTGAGGAAAAGTTCAGGCAACTTGCCGAGAACATCCGTGAGGCATTTTGGATGATGAACCCGGCGGGCACTGAGATTCTCTATGTCAGCCCCGCCTACGAACCGATTTGGGGCCGAACCTGCGCAAGCCTTTATGCGAGCCCAGTGGACTGGATGGAAACCATCCAGTCCGACGATCTGGAACATGCCCGTGCGATGTTGAAGAAGCAGTTGCAGGGAGAGTGTATCGACTCGGAATTCCGAATCAAGACTCCGGACGGGCAGGAGAAATGGATTCGCGACCGGGCGTTTCCCATTCGCGACGAGGGCGGCCATCTGATTAGAATCGCCGGAGTCGCGGAAGAAATTACAGAGCGAAAGCAGCACGAGGATGAACTCATTCGCGCAAGGCGGGAAGCGGATGCGGCGAATCGAGCAAAGAGCGAGTTTCTGGCCAACATGAGCCACGAGATACGGACCCCGATGAATGGGGTCATCGGCATGACCGAGATTCTGCTCGATACCGACCTCACGTCCGATCAGCGCCATTATGCCGACACAATTCGCGCCTGTGGCAACTCGTTGTTAAAGGTCATCAACGATATTCTCGATTTCTCCAAAATCGAAGCCAGGAGACTCGAACTGGACACGGAGGAATTCGATCTCGATGTGCTGCTGCACAACCTTGCAGCCAGTCTTGCGCTTCAAGCGGAAGAAAAGGGAATCGAACTGATCTGCATTGCTAATCCAGTGGTTCCCACCCTGCTCCGTGGCGACCCAGGGCGTCTGCGTCAGATTCTCATCAACCTTGTTGGCAACGCCATCAAGTTCACCGAAGAAGGCGAAGTAGCATTACGGGTTACGTTAGAAGAAATGGGAGACTCCGATTGCCTGCTGAGCTTTTCTGTGCGCGACACCGGCATCGGCATCCCGGAAAACAAAATAGGAATCCTCTTCGAAAAATTCAGCCAGGTGAAAGCATCCACGACGCGGAAGTTCGGCGGCACGGGGTTGGGCCTGGCCATCTCCAAGCAGTTGGTGGAAATGATGGGCGGAATCGTCGGCGTGGCGAGCCGCGAGGGCAAGGGCTCGGAGTTCTGGTTCACAGTGCGCCTGGGGTTGGGTTTGGGCAATCAGTCCGAAAAAGCGGAGAGGAACAGTCAGAACAAGGCTAACCTCAGGGGCATTCGTGTGCTCATTGTCGACGACAACGCCACCAGCCGCGAGGTTCTAACAACGCTGATGTTCAGTAGGGGGATGCGTGCGGTTGCGGCCGAAAACGGCGCACAGGCGCTTATCGCTCTTCAACAGGCGCGCCAGGAAAACGACGCATTCGCGATCGCTGTCATCGATATGCAGATGCCGGAAATGGACGGGGAAACCCTTGGGCGCGCCATCAAGGCGGATGAAGGCCTTGCGGGTACGCGCATGGTGATGCTCAATTCCCTCGGCATGCGCCCAGACTCCCAGAGCTACGCCCAAGCCGGGTTCTCGAGTTATATGAATAAACCGATACGTGGGAACGAGCTGTTCAAAACTCTCTCTCAAGTATTGTCCGGCGTGGACGACGCTCGTCAGGTACCCGATGCAGCCACGCGCGATTCAGACCGCAAACCATCGCCGACTTTTGCCGGTATGAATGTGAGAATCCTGCTCGCCGAGGACAATCCCACCAACCGCGAAGTGGCTCTGGGAATGCTAAAGAAACTGGGGATCCACGCTGAGGCGGTGGCCGATGGCGCTGAGGCGATCGCCGCGCTCGAATCTAACCCATATGACCTCGTGCTCATGGACGTGCGCATGCCGGTAATGGACGGAGTCGAAGCCGCACGCCAGATCCGCAATCCGAAATCTTCAGTCCGCAACCATCGCATCCCGATCATCGCCATGACCGCCAACGCCATGGAAAGCGATCGACAGAGTTGTCTCGCCGCAGGCATGAACGACTTTGTTCCCAAGCCTGCATCTATGGCCGTTTTGCGGGATGCGCTCAAAAAGTGGCTGCGAATTGGAGACACCGATAGCGCCGCGAGCACCGGCGAACTCGTTCCGGGCCGACCTGCAGAAAGCGAAATGGTTATATTCGACTCGGCAGGCGTGCTATCCCGTCTTGAGGGTGACAAGGAACTGGCGCAGATCGTCATTGCATCGTTCCTTGAGGATGCCCCACGACAAATCCATGCCCTCGGAGATCTTGTGGAAAGCGGAGACCATGCCGGCGCCGCACGGCTGGCTCACTCGATCAGAGGAGCATCCGCAAATGCCGGCGCCGCATCGATGACGGACCTTGCAGCGGAGATGGAAAAGGCCGCCGATGCGAGCGAGATGCAGCTTGTAGCTAGCCGCTTGAGCGATCTGGAACTGCAATTCAATCGATATAAGGATGCGCTCAAAGTAAATAGACCAAGCTAAACAGCGAGATGAATCGCGCAGGAGATTGGTAATGGGTCGATTTCGAATAACCTCTCGTCACTTCGCCACTCAGTTGCCAGGTTCTTCGTCCATCTACCTCATCTTGCCGCACGGCACTCAAGTAAAAGACGATGCGTAATTGCTCAACCCATTTCCCGTTTTGGTTCGTCTTCCTCATCAGAGAAAAACCATTCGCTCCGCACTAAATTGAACAGATTCCCAGTTGAGAAGACCTACCCTTCGGCCGCTAATGGAAGTGTCGCTCTACTCTCACATCGATTTCGCATCGACGCAGTCTTCACGCACTTCTCACCGCTTGGCGAATTCCAGCATAAGAGAATCACAGGGCTCCGACTCTGGAACGGCTAGCACAAAAGGAATCTACTCATGGCACTCGTCAAGAAATCGGCCGCACAGGCAAATGCTGCTTCTGAAGGAAAAACTTCGGCTGTGACCGCCCGCGAGGCGGAAGCGCAACGGAAAAAGGCGAGGACACTTGCCAAACAACAGCAGGCCGCGGAGCGCATTGCGGCGGCCACCGGCCAATTGGCCTCTGGCATCGCCGAAGCATCGTCGGCCGCCGAAGAACTGAAGCGCGCCAGCGATCAGATCGCAACCGGCGCCGAAGAAGCGTCGAGCGCCGCGCAGGAGTCTCTGGCGGCATTTCAGCAGGTGGGCGTCTCCATCACGCGTCAGTTGCAGAATGCCGATGTCAGCCGCGGCAAGGGTGAAGTTTGCCAAACGCTGATCGCGCGCACCAGCGGCGATGTAGCTTCTCTGATCGCGAATATTGGGGTGGCGGCCGAGCGCCAGCTCGCCTCGGTTCGCATGGTGACCGAACTGGAAGCGCAAGCGGCCAATATCGGCGACATCGTCAAGGCTGTCGCTCGCATTGCGGACCAGACCAACCTCTTGGCCTTGAACGCCGCAATCGAAGCCGCCCGTGCCGGCAAGCATGGCAAAGGCTTTGCGGTTGTGGCAGACGAAGTGCGGACGCTGGCCGAGACTTCAGAGAAGAGCGCCAAACAGATTCAGGAGTTGGTCGGGCAGATCCAGCAGGAGGTCAAGATCATCGCCGGCGGTATCAATACCTCCGCCAAGACGATGGAAGATGAAGTTCAGAAGGGCAAAACTGTAACGGTGCAACTGGAGCAAATACGCCTGGATGCCGTCGAGATCGTGAAAGGCATCGGCGAGATCGCTGTGAACGCCGGCCAGTCCAACGTCGCATCCCTGCAGGCGCTGAAAGGTTCGCAGAATATCGCGGCCGCTGCTGAGGAGCAATCCACAGCCGCTGAAGAGTCCGGCAAGACCGTAGCCGAGCAAACCCAGGCCCTGGGCGAATGCGAGCAGGCGGCGCAGTCCCTGGCGGAACTGGCAGAGGATCTGAAGAACTCGACCGATGTGGCCAAGAGCGCCGAACAGGTGGCGTCCGCCGCCGAGGAGCTTTCTTCTGCCGTGCAGGAGATCAACCGTTCCAGTGCGCAGATCATGACCGCTCTCGGCCAGATACGCAAGGGGGCTGAAATTCAATCCGCAGCCTCCGAGGAATCCGCTGCCGCCACCAACCAGATTGAGAAGGGGTTGGAAATTGCTCAGACGCGCGCCACCGGGAGCGCTGAAAAGGTGGTCGCCATCAAGAAACTGCTGGGCGAGAACAAGACAGCCGTCAATGGACTAATCACGGGAGCCTCTTGCAAAATTCCGGCTTTAAGCGCGTTTAAGCGTGGGGATTCCGAACATTAGAATAGGGTTAGCAGACCAAACCTAACGTATAGGAACCCCACTTTATGCAGC
>Ga0302156_10004500_pt1 | contig 10247 bp, 9 predicted proteins | sample I_Bog_N3_2_FD_193503 | JGI IMG/M metagenome (GOLD analysis project Ga0302156, IMG submission 193503) | Peat permafrost microbial communities from Stordalen Mire near Abisko, Sweden - I_Bog_N3_2 | ecosystem: Environmental > Terrestrial > Soil > Wetlands > Peat | place: Sweden: Abisko, Stordalen... | reverse complement strand
GCGTCGGGATTGATCCGCCACAACTGCGTGGCTGCGTTCCAAATCAACGAAGACACTGAGCCCGCGCTGGCGATTGTTGCCGAGGTGAAGAATCCGAAGAACCTGCCCGAGGCGCGGAAGATTGCTGCGGCGGTGCGGAGTTTCTTGAACGTCGAGACGGCGTTGATCTCGTTCATCGCGCCGCGTGCGATTCCGCGGACGAGCTCCGGCAAGATTATGCGGCACAAGGCCAAGACGATGTGGCTGAATGGCGAGTTCAATGTTCTCTCGGAGTTTTCGCGTGAGAAGGATGCTGGGTCGGCCTCGCCGGACGCTGAGATTCAGTCTTCGTTCGACGTGTTGAAGTCGCGCTACAACTTGACGGGCAATGAGTCCTACAACCTGGTGGAAGCCGGGCTGGATTCGCTCGACCTCGTGGTGTTCATGCACGAACTCAAGGAGCTGCTGAAGGACAAGGGCGCCGAACTGCTGGCGCGGCAGGTGGATATTGGCGTAATCCAGCGCGTGAGCGTGGCGGAATTGTTCCAGCTCGCCGAGCAGTTGGAGCGCGCGCCGGAAGAGGCAATCGAGCTGCTGCGGCATTCGCTTGCCGCCTTCCGCGATGAGCAGCACGCCGCCGAGAAGGAGATGATGAGCAACGACACCAAGCTCACCTTCACTCCGGAAAAGCCTGCGCCGCTGCCGGAAAATCCGGTGCTCAACCACGTGATGCTTACGGGCGGCACAGGGTTCATTGGGCCGTTCCTGATCAAGAGCTTGCTGGAGCAGACGCAGGCGAAGATTCACGTGCTGGTTCGCGCGTCCGATGAAGTGCAGGGACAGCAGCGACTCAAGGCGGCGATGGAGTCGATGGGACCTTGTCCGGCCGGCTTGATGGAGATGTTTGACGCGCGCGTGCTGCCGGTGTGCGGCGATCTTGGCCAGCCGAAGCTTGGGTTGAATCAGGAGACGTGGGATTTTCTCGCCTCTGAGATGGATTCGATCTACCATAACGGCGCGACCGTGAACTACCTGTTCAACTACGATCGCATGCGCGACGCGAACGTGACTGGAACCAATGAAGTGCTGAAGCTGGCCTTCGAAGGCAAAACCAAGAGCTTGAATTACGTTTCGACGACGTTCATCTTTGGCTGGGCCGTGAAGAGCGTACTGTACGAAACGGACTGCAACAAGGACATGGAGCTATTGGATTTCGGCTACAGCCAGTCCAAGTGGGTTGCGGAACGGGTCGTTGAAGACGCGCAGAAAAAGGGTTTGTGCGTACGCACGTTCCGTCCGGCGCTGGTTAGCCCGTCCGTTACGGGCGGCGGCAATAACTTCGATATCGCGGTGCGCCTGGTGGCCTTCATGGTGAACCACGGCATCGGCGTGGATGCGCTGAACCAGGTGAGCTTCGTTCCCGCGGACGTGGTCGCGAATAATATCGTGGCGATTTCAACGACGCCGGGCACCGAGAACAAGACCTATCACGTGGTGCGCGACGACTACGCGAACATGATGGACATCACGAACCTGATCACGAAGCTAACGGGTAGGCAGTTCGAGATCTTCAGCATTACGGACTTCGTGCCGGAACTGATTCGTCGCTGCCGCAAGGAAGATCTGCTGTTCCCGCTGCTCGACTTCCTGGTCGGCTCGGTGGACAACATCTCTTCGATGGAGTTCAAGCGCTACGACAGCACCGAGTATCAGACCGCGCGCGACGCAGCCACGTGGGGCGTGCCCGAGCCGACGCTCGAGGAAACCGTCAGCGGCATCCTGAAGTTCATGCACCGCAAGGGAATCATTTCGGTTGAGGCGCGGGAGCATGATCCGGCGGTATCCGCGATCGACGCCGCCGTCTCTGCCACGTAAGCTACTGCTTCTTGAAGGTCAGCTTCTCACTGAAGTGCTGCCCGGTTTCGAGCGTGCCGGTGCTGGTGAGGGTCAACTGCTGGCCGTCGGGAGAGACGGTCCAGCGGTCCTTCTGCGTGACCTGGTTGTCGCGCATGTAGATGGCAGCCACCGTATGCGGGTCGACGAGTTGGAGCTTCACGCTATCGTTGGGCGAGTTTCTGAGGTCGTAGGATTTGCCGTCGAAGCGGGCGTCGTAGCTGTAATCGCCGGTGAAGCGAACGCCGCCGTTTCCGTCGGCTTCGAACTTCAGGGGCATGCCCTGGCGCATACGCGACAGGCCTAAATCTTCGGTCCAATCGCCGGCTCCCGGGTCGTGCGGGTCTTTGGCGCCGCCGCTGCGGATCCACACGGTGATCTGGTCGGGATGGCCTGGCGTGAGGGTGGTGATGGTGAGCGATTTGCCATCGGGGGCGAGTTTGTCTCGGACGGTGGCGACGACGACGCCATCCTTCATCTCTTTCGCCTCGTTCTGGCGTTTGTCGATCCTATGCAGCAGAACCTGATTGAAGCCCATGTTCCCAGGGGCGGGCGCAGGGTGGCCGTTGAGCTTCGCAGTGAAGTCAAAATGCTTATCGCCGGACATCACGACGTGCACTTGATCCTGCACGTGAGTGACAGAGAGCTTGTTGGGCGGATCGAGAGAGGACTGCGCGGAAGCCAGTGTCCACGTGCCAATGCGTGGATCCTGCTGCGCCAGCATGGGAAGGGCGGCTGCGAGCCCGAGGCCGACGAACGTTCGAAATATAGTGTTCATTCTGATGGGATCAATGTAGCAGATTCGACTCGGTGGCCGATTACTGATGTATTTGGCGCTGATAACCGAGCGAAGCGAAGAATCTGCATGTCCTTTCGGTAGACGCGGCGGCGTTTTGTATCATCCAACATGTGATGCAACTGCGCCGTTTCTGGGTGGCCGGGCTGGTCCTGGTTGCCGTCCTTGTGCTCTTACCCTTCTCCTTTCACGCCGAGCGTCATTTGGAGACGGCAACCCGCGTTGATGGCAGCCAGGCCGAGACGGTCAAGGAAGAGCTGTCGACGCGCTTTCATTCTCCGTTCGTTGACCGCGTGGTGATGGTGGTGGAAGGCCTTCCGCCTGCCGATTCGGCGGAGGGGGCCAAGGCGCTCACGACCATTGTGGAACAGCTGCGGCAGCAGCCCGGCGTGTCGGGCGTGGTGTCGTATCAGGATCTGCACGATTCGATTTTTCTGGGTAAGGGCGGCGGGACGTTTGTGCTGGTTGGGCTTCAATCCACCGGAGCTCCGGTCGAGTCGCTGGTGCCCGCGCTGCATGTGCAGGCTCATGCGTTGGAGAACCAGCTTCGCGCGCAATATCCTAAGGTGAAGCTGCAACTTACGGGCGAGATTCCGCTGAATTTCGACATTCGGAAGGCCAGCGCGGATGACGTGCGCCGCGGGGAGAGCCTGGTGATTCCGGCGACGCTGATTCTTCTGCTGATCGCGTTTGGGAGTCTGGTTGCCGCGATTATTCCGCTGGCGGTGGGCGAGATTGCCATCGCGGTTACCTTGGCGATCACTGGATTGCTTGCGGAGCGGCTGCACCTTTCCATCCTGGTGCAAAACCTGGCAACAATGCTTGGGTTGGGGTTGGGAATTGATTACGCGCTGCTGATGGTTAGCCGTTTCCGCGAGGCGATGTGCGCGGGAAATGATGGCTACGAGGCTTCGGTGATTGCGGCGCGACAGGCCGGGCGCACGCTGATGATCTCCGCTTCGACGGTGGCGATTGGATTCCTCGCGCTGCTGACGGTTCCAATCAGTGAGATTAAATCCATCGGGCTTGCGGGGATCTTGGTCGCGGGCCTGAGTGTGTTGCTCACGAACACGCTGGTTCCTGCGGTGCTGGGATTGCTAGGCCGGCGCATCGATGCTGGCCACCTGCCGTTTACGCCGAAGCTGAATGTCGATCGCGCTGCGCGGACGGGCAATCGTTGGAGGCAGTGGGGACGGACCATCGTTGCGCATCCGTGGCTCGCCCTGCTGCTTGCGGGAACGCCGCTATTGCTATTGGCGTGGCAGGCAAAGCATCTCGACACCAGCATTCCGCAAGGAGACTGGCTGCCGAAGTCCGCGGAATCCGTCCAGGCGCTACATTCGCTCGAGCAGATGGACCGTGCTGGAATCGTCTACTCCATGCGCGTGGTGATTGAGTTGCCGAGTGATTCGATTTCGCAGTCGGACGCAGGATGGGCTGCGCTGAACAAGGCGGTGAAGACGATCGAGAGTGATCCTCGTTGCGACCGCGTGTATTCCATCTCGTCCATCGCCAGCGGCAACCAGGCGAATCTCACGGATGTTCCGCGCTCGACGCGGCGAACCTTCCTGAGCGGTGACGGCAAGGCTACGCTGCTGGAAGTTTTGCCGCGTAGTTCTGTCACGTTGAGGCAACAGGTGGATTGGGTGCGCGAGCTGCGCAAGACAGGAGCGCCGGCGTTGACCGGCGAGCCCGGTGCGACGCTGCTCGTGGGCGGCATCCCGGCACTCAACGCTGACTACGAATCCATTATCGATAGCCACGTCGTCCCCGTGATGGCGATGGTTATCGGAGGAACAATGCTGGCTTTGCTGTGTGGCTTCCGGTCGCTGTTCGCCGCGGTGAAGGCGATCGTGCTGAACCTTGTTTCCGTGGCGTCGGCGTTCGGCGCGCTGGTGCTGGTGTTTCAGGATGGACACGGCAGTAGCTTGCTCGGCGTTCCCGGCGGGACAGGAAGCATCTTCCCGCTGGTACCGATTGTGACGTTCGCGATTGTGTTCGGACTGAGCATGGACTACGAAGTATTTCTCGTCGCGCGGGTACTGGAAGCACGCAGAACTGGAATGAGTGAGATGGATGCGATTCCTGAAGGCATGGCAAGGACCGCTGGGCTGATCACGAGCGCGGCCGCGATTATGATCGTGGTCTTCGCGGCGTTTACGTTTGGAAATTTCCTGGTCGTGAAGATGATTGGCTTCACGTTGGCAACTGCGGTGTTGATCGATGCGACGCTGGTGCGCATTGTAATTGGACCGGCGCTGCTGCAGCTTGCGGGAGATTGGAACTGGTGGCCGGGCGGGCTTCGGGTCGGGAGCAAGGCGGCAGGGGCGGCGCTCGCAACGAAGGAACGATCTGTTTAGTCTTGTGAACGACGGAGCTTGAGTGTCGGCGAACGCAATCATCATTGATCGGAACGATCCGCGCTTCGACACGCTGAAACGCGCGAACAACCTCCGCTTTCCGAAAAACGATGTGGAAGCTGCTGGTCGCATTGTGCTGTGCAAGGATGCCCACGAGATTGCGGACGCGCTTCAGCGCATCGTCGCCTCGGGGATTCGCCCTACCATTCGTAGCGGAGGCCACTGCTACGAGGACTTCGTGGTCAACAATCCGAACGGCGCCATCCTCGATCTCTCACTACACAACACGGTGGACGAGCACTCGCCTGCGGGACCATTTCGCATCGCCCCTGGAGCCAGGTTGGGTGAGATCTACCAGACGCTATACAAACGCTACAACGTGACCCTTCCGGCGGGAACGTGTTACATGGTCGGAGCGGGCGGCCACATCTCGGGAGGTGGTTATGGCCTGCTCGCGCGCCAGCATGGCCTCACGGTCGATTGGATTACCGCACTCGACATCCTCACCGTCAATCCGAACGGAAAAGTCATCGCGCGAAGGGTGGACGCGTCGAAAGATGCGGACCTCTTCCGTGCTTGCCGCGGCGCTGGAGGAGGAAACTTTGGAATCATCACCAACTTTTATTTCGACAAGCTTCCTTCCGCGCCGATCCAAGTCGCGCAGGGAACGCTTGAGTTCCCCTGGGCCTCGCTGACCCACGAGCGCTTCGACAAACTTCTCTCCCTCTATGGGAACTACTGGAACACCAGGGGGCGCGATCCGGAAACATGGGGTCTTTCCTCCGTCATGACCATCGGACGACGCCACGCTGGGAGTTCCATCAACATCGCGATTCAATATTGCAATGCGGATGGAAATGCCAACGACCTCACCATCGTCCGCGAGTTTCTTCATCACTTTTCGGAGCTACAGCCAGGTAAATCTTCCGCATCGTCTTCCGCCGGAATTACTCGAAGCCCGTGGCTCGAGGCCACACTGGCCGGCGGTGATAGTGGAGGTGTCATGCGGGCAAAGTATAAATCGAGTTACATGAAGGAGCCTTTTACAGAAGCGGAATGCTCCACCTTGTACAAATTCTTAACGTCCGCAGAGATTGACGCGCAAGGATTTGTGCTTGCAGTGGATGGCTATGGTGGAGCAACAAATGTGCCGCAGCGCACGCAGGATACCTCCATCGCGCAACGCGCCTCCATCATGAAGCTCCAGTGGCAGTGCTACTGGGAAGATCAAAACGAAGACGCGCTCCACTTGAAGTTTATGGATGATTTTTATACGGCTATGTACACCGGCTCGCATGTTCCGGCTGAGTACCAGGGAACACCCTTCGGGGACCGCTATGAGGGGTGTTACATGAATTATGCCGACGCTGATATGCTTCGATATAAACATTGGCCAGAGCTATATTACGGCAGCGCCGGCCTTTACTCTTTTCTTCAGCAAGTGAAGCGCACCTATGATTCGAATAATATTTTTCATAGCTCGATGAGTATCCGAACCTAGACGCCTCTACCAGGAACTTCAGCTACCGAGCCGATATGTCCGCGAAATTATTAGCAACCTGGACGCGCCGAAGATTTCTCGCGAATGCGGGCCTGGCCTCTGCCGCAATGGTGTCGCCGCTGTCGCGGGATGCCGCCGCTGCGGAAGGACAAACTTATCCAGCGCAATCCTTCCTGGCATGCGTGGCTTCACGCTCGGCTATCGACGCGCCGACACAACATCTAGAGGCTTTTGTAATACGTGGGCGAGACAAATACTTGGTCGCACAGCTCCAAAGCCTCGAACCCATCGGCGCCATCGTCCTTCATCCAACGCGCAATGTGCTATATGCAGCCTATGACACAAGTGAGTATCTGGGCCTTCCTGGCGCAAGCGTCGCTGTATTTTCCATCGAACGATCCACCGGCACCTTTGTTCTTTTGGATCGGAGAGCGCTTACACTTTCGGCGACGAATCCTCGGAATATTTCGATCTCGCCGGATGGAGCAACCTTGCTGGTTTCCGCTAGCGGTGGCGGAGCCTATAACTCATTCGGAGTTGCGGCCGATGGAGTCCTCGACGGCCCACCGCGCGCGCTCAAGCTGACCGGCTGTGGCCCTCATCCTTTGCAGAGTTCAGCCCGCCCCGGATTTTCTGCGTTCCATCGTTCCGGGCGGTATGCGTATGCATGCGACTTTGGGAGTGATCGCATCGATCAACTCGCGTTCGTCGACGGCGTACCTGGCATCGTTAGTCGCGCTCACCTTCTGCCTGGAAGCGGCCCTTGCCACCTGGCGATCCATCCGTCGGAACGAGCTATCGCGGTCGTAAGTCAGTTGCGGCCTGAAGTAACGATCATCCGAATCGATCCTGACTCCGTGCGGCTGGGGCTGACGTCTCATCGCGCGTTGCTAGAATCAGCTCGACTCTCGCGTGGATATTTCGACGCGTCAGGACATGCGCTCAGCGTGGTTGGCACTACAAACTCGGGCGCACCTGCGGTGTCTACCTATAGGGTTGCTCAGCCGGACTTTACTCTACGGCAAGTCCTGTCCGCAAACGTCGATCTGGAACCTCGACTCTTGATCGACAATCTCGCGCTTTCAGGACGAACCCCTCTAGCTACGACAATGCGGAGCATTTGATGAGAATGATCGCGCGCTCTCCCTGGAACGCGCTCTGGAAATATTTTGGTGAGAGAATAGTCCGCGGGAACAATGGAATTTCCTGCGCAGCACTATTGGAGAAAGAACTTGCCCGAGCAACGAACGGATGCAGTCGACAAGCGAGAAACCCCGGGGACTCGACCGCTCTGGATCATCAGCTTCACCAGCCTGCTTTTTATCCTTCTCCAGAGCGCCTGCACGGCCTTCATGGCACTAAGCGGGCTGCGGTTACTGGTTGGGGTCGGGTCTCTGGCTGCCGCGGTTGCCGGCGCACACTTCCTAGAATCGCTCCACGGCGAAGCGATACGCATTCCCATGGAGACAATTGCGGTGCTAGGCTCAGTCCTCAATCTTGCGGCTATCTGGCGAGTTCGATCCTTGCGCGCCCGGCCCTCGTCTCAATGGCGAGTGGGTCCGGTCGATCCGAAAAAGAAGCGTGCAGAATCAATTCAAATCCTTCTCGCGATTCTTACCTTGCTGCTGGTTGGTTTGGAATGGAGCTTCCACCTGCATCTTCATCGTTCGATCTAATCGCTGGGGCTTTTCTCATGGCCTGCTGCGGGGTTTTCCATCTCCTGCGCGAGCCGCGCGTGAAGACGTTCGCTGTAGCCGATCGGGAGTTCGAACACGCGATCGTCCGCAGTGAGCACCACAATATTTCGCGTGGAATCCAGAATCGCAGAGCAGATCTCGCAATGCTCCAGATGCCGCTGCACCAGTTCTTTGGTCTCCGGCGAAAGGGAGTTGTCCAGATAGTCCGAGAGGTAATTCCAAACGTGCTTGCACTCTATAACCATTGAAACCACCCCTTTCTCGGATTCGCGTTCTTGAGTTTTGGTGCAAGCTCTTTCTGCATCATCATGCGCGCCCGGTGCAATCGAACCTTCACGGTGCCGGCAGTAATCGTGAGTGCCGCCGCCGTTTCTTCGATCGATAATTCCTCGACGTCCCGCAACAATAAAACTTCGCGATACAACGGCGAGAGATTTCCAATGGCCTCTACTAGTATCGCGCGAATCTCCTTTCGCTCCAACGCCTCGGAGGGAACTTCACGCCAGTCTCTCAAGAGCGCCGGAGAAATATGGCCGCCCTCTTCGTTCGTCTGGTCGAGCGATTCCATGGGTACGGCGCTCTTCCGTCGCAATCGCCCGCGAGCCTCATTCAATGTGATGCTGATTAACCAGGTGCTGAACTTTGCGTCCCCGCGGAAGTCTGCGAGCTTTCGAAACGCCTTGAGAAATGCCTCCTGCGCCACGTCTTCCGCATCCGACTCGTCTTTCATAAGTGAGAGAGCCATCTTGTATACGCTGCGCTCGTAGGGCCGGATCAACTCGTGATACTGCTGCGTATCGCCAGCCAGTATCGACGCAATCATCCGCGCCTCGTCGCGATCAGTGTGTTCCAGTTCCATAAAAGTCAGGCGTGCTCCTTGAGGCGTTTCATCATCAGCGCGTCGAGCGAAAAATATCCAGCCCCGAAGATGAGCGCCAGCAGGGATGCAAAGAAAAAGGTGTAAGGGTCTGCCACGTAGAACTTTCCTGGATCGGAGAGGATGGACGTCAACGCCTCATGATCAGCCGTCCAATAGGCCACCAACATATTACCAGCGAGCACGAGACCCACCAGCCGCGTCCCCAATCCGAGAATCAGCAGCAGGCCTCCGACGAACTCCAGGCCTGCAACAAAATGTGCATTCGCCGCCGGAAACGGAATGTTGAGGGTCATAAAGAAATCGGTGATCTTCGCGAGGTTGTGGAGCTTGCCCCATCCCGTCTGCGCAAATTGCCATCCCCAGTAAAGTCGCACGAGAAGTAAGAACGGCGACTGCAATAGGGACGCCCTCTCTGTGATTCCAAAATATCTTTCGATCCATCGCTTCATGTTGCCCTCACATCTGCAGTCTTGAAGAACGCGCAGCGTCCGGTGGTGTCTGGCAGATTCTCAACGCGTTAGAGCGATGAAGCACTCAATAGTTACAAAGCAAATCTCGCGGCAGATATTCCAACCTCTACCTGCGACGGACTATCGCTCGCTCGCGAAGAAACCTTGTAACCTTTGCAACGCGCAACGCTCTCATGGGGGTAACAAGTTTGACTTGGCTCCTAACGGCTATTCATCTCCTGATCTTCGGTTGACGTATAACTGCAGATCGTCGACCTCCATCCATCCTGCGCGGGGCATTGCGCGGCCAACTACGAAAGGCATCTCCCATGAAAATCAATTCCGTAAAGAACCTCGCTCTCGCCGCAGCATTCGCTGGACTCCTTGGCGGAACCTCCGCCCGCCTGAATGCTCAGACCACCGGACAGAGCGGTGCTGCCTCCGCCCATGCCGGTTTCGTGCTCGTCGCGCAGAACGCGCCGGCACTTCCCAAGCACTCCTGTAAAGGCAAGAACGATTGCAAGGGACAGGGCGGCGGCGACGCGAAACACGCCGGCAAGAACAGCTGCAAGGGCAAGGGTGCCTGCGCAACCGACGGCTCCAAAACACCGAAGGTCTAACTCCCCCGCGTGGGAGGCTTGAGGAAACAAGCAAGCCTCCTACACACCATCCTCTTCAGCCACGATCGGATG
>Ga0302156_10004492_pt1 | contig 10262 bp, 10 predicted proteins | sample I_Bog_N3_2_FD_193503 | JGI IMG/M metagenome (GOLD analysis project Ga0302156, IMG submission 193503) | Peat permafrost microbial communities from Stordalen Mire near Abisko, Sweden - I_Bog_N3_2 | ecosystem: Environmental > Terrestrial > Soil > Wetlands > Peat | place: Sweden: Abisko, Stordalen... | reverse complement strand
CCTCGTGCAGGCATTTGTCCATGTCATAGGTGACCCGCACCGGCGAGAAGGCCCCGACCACCCCATAAGTCAGACCGATCGGGCAGATATAGCGGCACCAAAAGCGCCGGGAATAAAACAGCTCGATCCCCAGCAGGAACGTCACCCACAGCAGGGCAAGGCTGAAGCCATAGGTAAAGGCCCGCGACAGAATGCCCACCGGCGAGATGAACTCGAAGACGGTATAGCCGGTGACCACAGCCAGCAGAGCAAAAATGACGTAAAGCACGGTACGAATGGCGCGATGCAAAGGGTGGTCCTTGACCAAGCCTTTGGCCGCCAGCTTCAGATGCAGCTGCTCGACGATCTCGGCCAGCAGGTGATAGGGGCAGACCCAGGCGCAAAAGCTGCGCCCACCGAACAGCCACCAGACGAACAGAACCGTCGAGGTGCCGATCACCAGATTGATCAGCACATGCTTGTAGGCCAGCATCACCTGCAGGGCCGAATTCAGATCGGCCATATGGAAGCCGACAAAGCGCGAGCCGGTCAGAGCGCCTTCCACCACCTGAATGTCCAAGCGGTAAGACAGCACGAACAACAGGTTGACGGTAATGATCGAGACCCAGCGCCAGTTGCGCCAGAAATGATTCTTGTGCTTAGAAACCTTTTCCTCGGCGATCAGGCGCTTGCGCTCCTCGCGGGCTTCGGGCCTGTGCTTGGCCGCCAGCATGGCCTCGGCCTCGGGCGTATAGTGATCCGGCCGCACCGGAGTTTTACCCAGCATGATCAGGAAGCTGTCGATCAATGCTTTCATGATCAAGCCCTCCACACGGCGCGAGGTTCGATGGTGATCACCGAGACCTGGGCAGGACAGATCATCTCGCACATGCCGCAGCCGGTGCAGTCTGCGGTAATTTCGGGCGTGCGCCGACGATCTGCCGGATCATCCGACATGGGCTTCATGACGATCGCCCCCTTGATGGGGCATTCGCGGACGCAAAGATCACATCTCTCCAAATCATAGGGATGATCGGCAAGGGGAATGGCTTTCCAGCGGTCAATCTCGGCATAGCGGTGAATGCCGGGGAAATCCGCCCCTCGCGCCGGTCCCTTGAAGCCCTTGCCCTGGCGGGCCAGACAGCTGTCGGGATTGCTCACCCGGGCCAGCCCCATCCGCACCTGCTCCTTGGTCGAAAGGCTGTGACTCAACGCCCCGGTCGGACAGGCAAGGGTACATTGCAAGGCGTCGCAGGAGAAATCGCAAGCCTGAACGCGGGGCTCGATGAAAGGGACGCCCAGACCATAGCCGTCGGTGGCGTCGGCCAGATGGATCGCCTTGACCGGGCAGACCTGAACGCATTGGCCGCATTTGATGCAGGCCGCCAGGAATTCATGCTCGACGATGCCGCCGGGCGGACGCAGCCGCTTGGACCAGCGCAGCGCCACCGGCAGGAAGCCCAGCAGCGAAGCCGCCGCGATGGCCGACCCCAGCAGAGCAGACCGCAGAAAACGCCGTCGCTCGTCGCTGTCCGCAGATGATTTGCCGAAGAATATGCTCATGATCTTAAAACTCAGCTTTGGGAACGGACCGGCCCGGACAGCTCGTGCATGGCCGGACGGGGATCGCGCAAGATCAGACGGGGTTTGGAGAAAGGAGCCAGTCGCGAGAGGAAGTCCAAGGCCTCCATCATCGGCGAGCCCCGGAAAAACGCCGCCGGCGGCACATCGACCCACAGGCGGTCAGCATAGGCCCAAACCTCGAAAGGCGTCTCGCCGAAACCGCGTTTCGTACGGTCGAAGCCTTCGTAGGTGTCCCAGTAATTGCCTTCCCAGCTGCTGCTCAAGGCGACGCCGCCGCCCTGAACCACCACCTGGGAATGGTTGCCGATGAAGTCATTGCCCAGGACCGTATCGCCTTCGCTATCGTTGTGGAACAGCATGGCGATGCCGTTGAAGGCAAAGCGGTTGCCATGGAAGGTGTTGGGATTTTCCGGGTCCAGCGGCGATTCGTCCAGATAGACGCCGATGGAATTGGCGTCGATGTCGTTGTCTTCGATCAGCAGGCCGCTGGCTTCCTTCAGACCGATGCCCATGGCCTCTGGTCCGTTGCCACGGGTGATCTTATTGCCGATGATCCGCAGATTGTTGGAATACATCGAAAAAATCGCCACCGTATTATAGGAATAACTATTTCCCTCGGCGACATTGTCGCTGGCATACATGAAATGGGTGCCATAGCGACCGTTGCTGATGCTGTTGTTCTTAAAAAGGTTGTCCTTTGAATATTCAAAAATGACGTCGCGATGATTGGTGACGCTGTTGTTTTCGATCTTATTGCCGTTGCTGTTCCAAACGCGGATGCCGTCACCGCGCATATCCTCGGCATCAAGGGTCCCCACCACCTGATTGCGGCGGACCACATTATGGTCGGCATGTTGCAAGCCGATGCCGATCAGGCAGCCCTTCAGGACATTGTCTTTGACCACATTGAAGTTGCCTTCCAGACGAAGGCAACTGTCGGCGGTATCGTGACCCAGACCGGACTCCCGGATCTCCAAGCCCTCCAGGGTGCTGCCGTCCCCCTTGACGGTGATGACCGTGCCCTTGCCCTGCCCGGTCACCACCACTTGGCCTTGGCCGGTGATGGAAATAGGCCGGGTGATCACCACCGGCCCGGCATAAGTGCCCGGCGGCGGCTCCAGGGTGCCGCCATCGGGGGTAGCATCCACCAAAGCCTGAAAAGGCGGCGGCTGGCCGGCGAGGACAGACGTGGTCCCCGCCAGCAAAACCGCCAGAAGGAGGGCGAACCTCCCCAGCATGATCATTCCTCGCGCAGTTGCTTGCGGCGGATCAACAGGGCCAGCAACAGGACGGCAGAGCCGGCCAGCAGCAGCAGATAGCCGTAATGCGGATAGGAGTAGGTCGAAAACTGCGCCACCTTGCCTTCGCCGAAGACGGTTGGCATGAAGGGTTTGACGGTGAAGGCGCCCCAAGGGTTGAGGGTATGACCGAACCACCAGAGCCAATAGGAATAATCGATGACGAAGCCCACCGGCAGCCCGATGGGCCCAAGCGGCAGCAACCACCAGAAGCGGCCCTTGTAGACCATGAAGGCCACCAGCATCACGCCGAATCCCCCGAAGATATAGGGAGCGGCCATCTGCTCGATCCGAGCGCCATCGGCGATGGGATGCATGCCGATATAGTGATTGATGGTGTTCATCTCATGGACGCAGTCCAAAGCTTCGTCCTCGTCCACTTCCTGGCTGGCGCGGATTTGGCAGCCGTTCTGGACGCTGTCGAAGTGGAAATGGATGCGCACACCCTGGGGGAAAGTCTCGGGCGGATAGTTGGGAGCCTTCAGGCTGACCCACCAGATCGGCGAGAAATAGGCCACCGCCAACAGGATCATTCCCGCCACGGTCAAAAGGCGGAAGGCCAACAGGCGCTTGTTCTGCACGGTGCTCATAGTGTCGCACTCTTCTCTGGTTTCAGGAAGACCGCCGGGACAGACCGCGAGGCATTGCGCCCGTCCCGGCGTTCCACGCCTACTTGAAGTCCGGGTTCTGCCAGCCCTTCGGGCCCAACAGTTCCTTCGCCGGCTTCAGGCGCGAGACATAGTCGAGAACATCGACGGTGTCCTTATCGGTGAACTTCTGAATCTGCGCGATCATATCCGGGTTGGCGTTGCGGCGCTTGCCTTCCTTGATCCACTGATACTGGCGCAGCAGATAAGCGTAATGCTGGCCCTGGATGCGCGGGAAATATTTCTCGGCATTGCCTTCGCCATTGGCGCCATGGCAGCGCACGCAGTTGTCGTCGAACAGCTTCTTGCCGTTGGCCAGATCGGTGCCCGGGCCGACGCCGTTATCGGGGTTCATCGGCAGCTTCGAGATATATTCCGTCACATCGGCCACCGACTGCGGACCACCGATTTCGGAGGTCAGAGCGAAAGGATACATGGTCGGATTGTCGCGATGGCCTTCGCGGATGTCGGTCAACTGCTTGATCAGCACGGTGCGATGCTGGCCGGCCAGTTCCGGGAAGGTGCCATCGGCACGTCCCCAGCCTTCCGGCAGATGACAGCCCGAACAGACTTCAAAGACGTCCTTGCCGTTCTTCAGGTCTGGCTTGAGATTCAACGCCTCGTCGCGCTCGCCGCCCTTCGCCATCCACTCGTGTTTTTTACCGTCGGCATCGACGGTGACCTTCTTGGGATCCGCCTTCGGAGTGGCATCATCGGCCTGGGCCGACATCACGCCGAACAAAGCAAAAGCCGACAGGAAGGCCGGAAGGATCAAAGACGTTTTCATGGAAACAAACTCCGTTGTCTTAAAAGGATCTACTTCGCAGCGGTGCGGTCGATCTGAGACAGATAGTCGGCCAGTTGGCCGGCCTGATCGTCGCTTATGGCCTTGACCATCGGCGCCATCATCTTGACCCGACCATTAGTCCTCACGCCGTCGCGGATTTCCTTGATTTGCAGCAATAGGTATTCACGCTTCTGGCCGCCGATGACCGGATAGCCGGCCATGGGCTTGATGCCGTCCTTGCCGTGGCAGCTGGGACAGCTGGCCTTGGCGTAAAGGGCAGCGCCTTCGGCGGCGTGGGATTCGCCCTCCAAAGGCTTGATCGGAGCCGGAGCGACGGTGGACAGCCAGTCGGCGATCAGCTTCATCTGATCGGCATTGACCACGCTCATGACGTCCTTCATGGCCTGGGTGCGCGGATAGCCGCGGGCATCGGGGCCCGAAACGCGCTTACCGCTGGTGATGTCGGTCATCTGGGCAAAGAGATAGGCCTTATCCTGGCCAGCAAGGTTGGGATACATCTGGATAGCCTTCTGGCCGTCCTTGCCGTGGCAAGTGAAGCAGGTGCTGGTCATGAACAGCTTCTTGCCGTCAGGGGCATCCTCGGCATGAGCCGCAGCAAGACCAAGGGCCAGAGCGCCCAGCGCAACAACGGTCCGCGTCAGATGTTTCAACATCGGATCTTCTCATTTCAATGGAGGGAGCGGAAGAAGAGGCGGCATAAAGCCGCCTCTCCCCTAGTGCGGACCAATAAGTCTTATTTGACCTTCTTGGCGCCGTTCTGCTCAAGGTAGGTCTTGGCGCGCAGACCGATGTCGGCCGCCTTAACCTGATACTGCCACCACTGATTGGCCCACAGGGTGGCGTTCTGCCAATCCTGCGTCTTCGCATAGTCGTCGGCCTTGGCGCGAGCGTCCTTGGCGAAGTTGAGCTGATCCGTAGCATCTTCGACCATCGCCACCACCGGCTTGAAGTCCTTGTAGTTGGTGGAGGTGATGTAGCCGACAACCTGGTCGATGACGGCCTGGGTGTCGTTGCAGTCCTTGTACTGCTTGTCGAAGTCAGCCTGGCTGTACTTGGCGCCGGTGCTGGCGGCGGTAGTCTGAACGGCCATGCCCTTCGGGCGGACCATCAGGTAACCTTCCATCTCGAGATGGAGCGCCGAACAGAACTCGGTGCAATAGTACGAATAGACGCCGGGACGATCCACCTTGATGGTGGCCGAGGCGGTCTTACCGGGCTCCAGCGACAAGTTCATATTATAGTTGGCGACGGCGAAACCATGGGTTTCGTCCTCGGCACGCTCGGAGTTCGTCCAATGGAAGATGACGGTGTCGCCTTCTTCCGCTTCAACGATCTCGGGCGTGTAGTGCGAACGGATCACGGTGCCGAAGACTTCAACCTTGCCCGGAGTGTGATCGGTATGCTCGCTGCCCGGACGGACGGCAAACGGTGATGCCTCTTCGGTACGACTGTCGGTACCGTACTTGTAACGGACCAACGGCTTCAGCTTGTCAGCCGCGATGGCCACCGCATAGTGAGGCTCGCCCAAACCAATCGGCAGGTCATAAATCAGTTCCATCTTGTCGCCGCTGATGTCGATCAGCTGATGGTTCTGGGGATGCAGCGGGCCAACCGGGTTGAAGCGGTCGATGGCCAGCTTGTTCAGAGCGATCAGATAATGACCCTTGGGATGGGCGGTGTCGCCTTCCATGGTCAGCAGATGGCCGATGTTGTAATGGACGGAAATCTTATCCAGAACCTTGCCTTCGCAATAGTTCCACTTGACGACCTGGCTATCCACATACAACGAGGTGTAGGCGATGCAGGGCTTGCTGTCGAACTGAGTGTGAAGCGGCCCCAGACCCAGAGCGACCTGGGTGTGCAAGGTTTCATTCATATCCAGAATCGGCAGACCATAGGGGTCCCTGCCGGTAAAATGCTTGGCATTGATCGCCGCCTGAATCTTGGCGAAGTCATAGACCGAGCCATGGGTATCCAGCTTGCCGCCCACCACGATGTATTTGCCATCGGGGGTGACGTCGGCGCCATGGGGGCTTTTCGGCTCGGGAATCAGATAGACCAGACCTTCATCGACGGCGGTCTTCAGACTGATGACCGCATGATCGTTGATCTTGGTGAACTTACCGGCCTTGAAGACCTCTTCGGCCTTCTTCCAGTTGATCACATGCAGATAGTCGGTATCCGACGCAGAACAGCCGGCTTCGAAGGGCGGACGGCCGGATTCGACGCCGCCGACATAACGCTCGGCGCAGAAGGAGTTGGTGAAGGACCAGCCGTCAGACGGCCCCTTGCCGGCGTCCGACAGATCCTGGCTATAGGGCGGCAATTCGATGGTGAAAGAGTTCTCGGGCTCGATCAGACCCTTCTGGCGGTTAAAGTGCCAGTAGGTGACACCGCCGCGATACTCATCATTGAACTTGTCCAACGGAGCATATTTCCGGCCCAAAGGCGCCGGATACTGCGAAGCCTCGATCACATAGTCGGTGTTGGGAGTGACGAAAGCGCCGCCGTGCTCGGTCTGAAAGATCGGGTTGGCGATGATCTGTTTGGTCTCGAAATCCTTCAGGCTGATGACGGCGATGCGCGGATTGGCCTTGTCGTTGATGAACAGATACTCGCCATCGGAATCGCCATTGGTCTCGGACAGAGCCGGATGGTGGGTATCGCCCCAGGTGAGTTCACGGCCCTCAAACTCGCCGCCCTTCATCACCTTCTTCGATTCGTCGTCGAAGCCGTAACCCTGCCAGGGCTCGGGCGTGAAGACGCCGATGTACTTCAGGATGCGCATGGACGGCACGCCATAGACAATGATTTGGCCGGCATGACCGCTGGAGCTGAAGACAAGGTATTCGTCACGACCGCCGGTGGGCGTAAAGGTCATGGCCGCATGCAACAGATCTTTGTCGGTCAGATTGCGTCGCTTCATCACGTCTTGCAGCGACTCCGCGCCAAAGGCCGAGCCGGCGATGCCGATCCCAAGGCCTAAAGCGGCGAAATACGCCACGAATTTCGAAAGGTTCATCTTCATCACTACCCCCTAACTGGCAGAGATTCCCCGAACGGCTTTCACCGCTGATCTGATGACCGTCAAGATATCCGGGCGCTTGGGAAAACAGGACGCCAGGACATGGAACAGACCAACCGTGGCTTCGGCTTGAGGCCACGATCCTTACCGAACACCAGACTTGAACTGATTTAACCAGGGGAAGCGGCCTGTCATCCTTGACTGCGGTCAAGAATTCGACGAACCATGCAAGTTCATTACAATGTTCAGCGTCAAATCCTTGACCAAGGTCAATTGACGATGACTGGACCCGTGTCATGATGATGACATGAAAAACCATGCCAAGACCGACAAAAGGACTCTGACGTCCTATGTCCAAAGGCTATCCCATTCTATGGGAATTGGCTTGGCGGTGGGTTTTGTCTGCCTGCAATCTTTGTGGCTTCAGTTGGGAATCAGCGCTTTTCCGGTTTCGGGCGAGCCTGATCCGGACTATTGCCAGGGGGCGGGCAAGGCTGGCGACGATGGGACCGGCACGCCCGGCCACAGCCAGCAAGATTGCGATCATTGCCCCTTATGCCAGAGTGCCCGCATGGGCGCCGGGGCGCCTCTCTTGGCTTCGGTCGTGGTGGAGATGCCGCGCCCGAATTGGAGCCGCCAGAGCTGGAGCGCTGCCGCCGTTACGGAAGATGCACGCCCCTCTTATCGTCAAACGCCGCTGGCCCGAGCCCCGCCCGACAAGCCGGGCCGTCGGGGTGGCGTTGACCCTAACCTTCGCCATCCCGTCTTCCCGGCTTGAGCCAAAGACGGCAACCTCAAAGACTCCCCACATCCCACATCAGCAAAAGCCCGGCTGCAGCGTCTGACCACTGGTCAGGATCTCCAGCGCCTGCATCAGCGAGCCCGAGCCGCAACGGCGCAGGGCCAGGAACGGCTTGTTCCACTGGCGGCACAACAGTTTCACCTGCCGCTGGCCGGCATGGCTGATATTATCCACCGGAAAAAGCACCACATCGGCCTTCTGAAACAGGCCCGGCAAGCGATTGAGGTTATGCTCCATGCCGCCGTCGTGATAGGCGAACTGGCCGTTCATGCCCTCCACCACCTGACGAAAATGAGCGCCCTGCTGCTGGCGGCCACCCACATAGAGAATGGTGCGCCCGGATAAATCCATGGATTTCAGAGCCCCCTGCTCCAAGGGTTGCTCTTTATTACCCTTTGCTGACTTCGCCATTTGCGGTGCCTCCCGTCGAATCGGATGAGCGAACAACCACAGGCTATGTGCATTTTTTATTTTAGTCTATATAATTTATGTGCTACAAAATTTTAGACATTTTTATAATGCAAAATATTCCCATAACAGGAGGGCTCCATGGAAGCCAAGACCCCCATCATCCATAACGTCGCCACCGCAGTCAGGCCCGGATGGAGCCGGCGCTTGCATGGCGAACCGTCTTTGGTGGAATTGCTGGAAGACCCGATCTTGGGCCAGCTGATGCAGCGCGACGGCGTCTCTCGGGCCAGCCTGGACATCCTGATCCAAAGCCAGCGGAGCCGTCTTTGCCTTGCTGCCTAACCTTAGTTACACCGTCAGGCCAATGGATGACCTGACGTAAATCCCTCAGCCTTAGCGCGGCCTCCGCGCCTTGGCCTCGCGCTCGACGCGCTCTTAATACCGGCCAACGAGTCACATCAGGTGTTGACCGGTATTAGATATCGTAATTCAGGATCGAGGGAATGCCCCGGCCACCCAGCATCTCTTTAAGATTGGTGTTGTCGAGAATTTCGGCGGTGGCGTCCCGCACCTTGCTCATGACGGCACGCACGGCGCATTCGGCCTCGTTCGAACAATCGACGCAGGGACGATAGGCGGTGACGCTGACGCAAGACACCGGCGCCAGCGGGCCGTCGAGAATGCGGATGATTTGGCCGGCAGTGATCTTGGCCGCCGGACGAGCCAAGGTATAACCGCCGCCTTTGCCCTTTTTGCTATAAAGCAGGCCCTGGTTTTTCAACTCCAGCAAAATGGCGTCGAGGAACTTCTTGGGAATGGTCTGAGTGGCGGCGATATCCGCACCCTGCAAACCACCTTGCCCCTCACGCTCTGCCAGATAGAGCATGGCCTTCAGACCGTATTTCGCCTTAGCGGACAGCATTGATACACCCGTTATTTTTGTCCGCTGGAGACTGCCGCTCATCCGTCATCTTGTCAATCGAGCCTGATGCATTCCACAGCTCAGACCCGCTTTTTAGCAATCCTCGGGGCGATGGTGGTCAGTAATGTTCGGGTCATGGTCAAGGCTTCATGCAGCAGATTGCCGCCGTCAACCAGAGGCAGAGGATCGTCGGAACGACGCCCCTAACCTTTTGATAGAGGGTGCCAGCCTAATCACCCCCTTGAAGACCAGGCCATAAGCCCTATTATTCGCCACAGACTGATCGCGCAACTATACTATCAATTGATAATTGCGCCCTTGGGGTCCGGACAAATAAAAATGAAAAGACTAAAACTCTACATATCAAACAACCCATACGCGAATTTAGTATCACTTGTCACACTTGCTAATTTATTTGTTTTTACGCTTTTGGGCTTATCCGCTTATTCCGACTACCGTCACGTTCAGGAAAACGCCGCATCGAAATCGCGCAATCTTTGCACCCTGCTGGCTGAAAACGTCATGGCGGAAATAGACCGCATCAAGATGGGCCTGGAGATCAGCGCCGACGAAATTTCCCGCATGCGCCGCAACGGCACCGTAGACGCCCCTGCCATGAATGGCTTTCTGGGCATCGTCCGCCAAGGGCTTCCCATGACGGTCAACATGGCTATAACGGGAGCCGACGGCACCGTCCTCTACAGCACAGATGGAAATGGCAAGCCGGCCAATCTGTCCGACCGCTCATACTTTATCCAGCTACATGACGGCGCCAGTAATAGCGTC
>Ga0302156_10004486_pt1 | contig 10269 bp, 8 predicted proteins | sample I_Bog_N3_2_FD_193503 | JGI IMG/M metagenome (GOLD analysis project Ga0302156, IMG submission 193503) | Peat permafrost microbial communities from Stordalen Mire near Abisko, Sweden - I_Bog_N3_2 | ecosystem: Environmental > Terrestrial > Soil > Wetlands > Peat | place: Sweden: Abisko, Stordalen... | reverse complement strand
CGGCAATGACGAGGGCACCGTCGCCCGGGTGAGGATGGGCCGCAACCAGCATCTGCAATTTCGCGAGACCGATCGGCCGCAGGCCGGATACGACGGCCATCATGTGCAGATGTATATCACCGACTTCTCGGGCCCCTACCGCCGGCTGGCCGAACGCGACCTGATCTACAGCGAGGACAACCAATACCAGTACCGCTTCCGCGACATCGTCGACCTTGCCAGCGGCAGGACCCTTTTCACGATCGAGCACGAGGTGCGCAGCGCCACCCATCCGATGTATTTGCGGCCGCTGGTCAACCGCAATCCATCCCAGACCAATCTGAATTATGCGCCGGGCCACGACCAATGGCTCTGGGCGATGCAACCGGAGCAATATGACGGCCGGTAAGCGCCATTCCAGCGTATAATACGCGCGCCTATCTGCCGATACCCGAGCCCGGTCCGGTGGGCGTGAGCGTCGATCCGCTGGGCGAGGGACTGGCTCCGATGGTGCTGCCCGAGGGGTTCAACCGGGTATTAGGACCCATCGGACGCGCCGCGCTGGCCCTGCCGACCGTGCTTCCCGAGGTTCCGCCGTTGATCGACGAGCCGGTCGTCACGCTGCCGCCGGTCGCCGCCGGGCCGCCTATGGCGGAGCTTCCGTTGGCCGAACCGCTGACACCCTGCGCCAACGCAAACGTGCTGGAGAGCGCCAGGACCGAAGCCAGCGCGAAGGTTGAAATCTTCATGATCGATCTCCCGTGCATGGACCGGGAATAAATCGCTGCGCTGTTTTAGGTTCCGCATCAAAGAGAGGGAAAACGGCGCTCGAAATGCGCTGTGGGCAAAAGGCCGGGCGCCGCGATCCAGCGGTGGCGCCGGCGCTCGAACGCTGCCAATAAGCTCAGTCGTCATCGACCACAGAGCAGCCGATCGGCCGAACCGGGCTATCCGAGACGCCATCGGCCTGGTCGGCGGCCGTACAGGAACCAAAGAGACCCGCGAATGCAATCACCCCAGCTCAACAGCGCGAGCCCGCTGCCGATTGCATTGGCGCTCAACGACGGAACGACGCTCGCGACGGTAGGAGATGCCGCCGCCTGTCTGGCCAGATTGTCGGAGGAACAGCGGCAGAAGCACTATTGGAAGGTCGCCGTCAAATTGCTGGATTCGGCATTGAAGGAGTCCCGCTACCTCTACGCCGCGACCCTGACCCTGCAGACGGCGCTGCTGCTCGACGGCCTCGCCGGAGGACCCGCCGAGGCCTGAGATCGCGGCACCATTCGGCCTCCACCCGTCCGGCTTGATGGTTCGCTTTCGACGTTCCGGATTGTAAGGTAAGCCAGCTGTTCGAAATGCAAATGGCGGGTGCGCAATGCAGATGAATATGAAGGACAGGGTGGCCGTCGTCACCGGCGGCAGCAAGGGCATCGGCTTTGCCGTGGCGCGGGCCTTTGCCGCCTCGGGCGCGAAAGTGGCGATCGTGGCGCGCGGCGCCGAGGCGCTGCAGGCGGCTCGGCTGTCGCTGGCGAGCGACGGTCTGAAGGTGGCGGACTATGTCTGCGACGTGGCCAAGGCCGAGGATATCCGCAGAGTCCACGGCAGGATCGTTTCCGATCTCGGAGACGTCGACGTGCTGGTCAACAATGCCGGGACGTCGCGGGCGCTGGCGTTCGAGGAGGTCACCGACCAGATCTGGCAGGAGGACCTCGATCTCAAGCTTTTCGCCGCGATCCGCATGAGCCGGCTGGTCTGGCCCGCCATGAAGCAACGCCGCTGGGGTCGGATCATCAATGTGCTCAACACCTTCGCCAAGACGCCGGGCGCCCGGTCGGCGCCGACCTCGGTCTCGCGCGCCGCCGGGATGGCGCTCACCAAGGTAATGGCTTCCGAGGGCGGCGAGCATAACATTCTCGTCAACGCGCTGCTGGTCGGCCTCATCGTCAGCGACCAATGGGTGCAGCGCCACGCCGCCACCGCGCCCGACAGCGACTTCGACGAGTTCACCCGCAACCTGGCGAAGGGTGTACCGCTCGGCCGGATGGGCACCGCCGAAGAATTCGCAAACCTGGCCTGCTTTCTCGCCTCCGACCTCGGTTCCTACATCACCGGGACCGCGATCAACGTCGACGGAGGCCGTTCGCCGGTGGTCTGAGACGCCGAGCTGCCAGTTGATGTCACAGGAAACCCTCGATGCCGCGGCAATATAGCAATGGCGGTCGCGACACCAGGCGGGCCGCGGGCCCGGCGGCTTTCGGGCCTGCCGCGGCCAACAGGTCGCTCAAGGAACGCGTCGGCGCGCTGAGGAACCTGCGTCCCTTCCTGTCGATGGTGTGGCGCACCAGCCGCGCATTGACCGCGGCGTCGCTGCTGCTGCGGCTGGTTCGCGCGGTGATGCCGGTCGTCACCCTGTTCGTCGGCAAGCTGATCATCGACAATGTCGTGCTGCTGGTGCAGGCGCCGCATAAGCCGGAAACGCTGCGGTTGTGGCTGCACAGCGGCCTTTTGAACTGGCTGATGCTGCTGCTCGTATTCGAGTTCGCGCTGGCCGTGCTGGGTGACGTGCTGGGCCGCGTGGTCTCCCTGATCGACAGCCTGCTGTCGGAGCGCGTGACCAACGCCTCCAGCGTGCGGCTGATGGAGCATGCCGCCGAGCTCGACCTCGAGGATTTCGAGGACTCCGAATTTCAGGATCAGCTCGAGCGGGCGCGGCGCCAGACCAGCGGAAGAATGACCCTGATCTTCTACGCGCCCTGGCTGATCGCGCTGCTGGTTCTCGCCCTGGTCCCGGCCTTTGTCGGGGAGGCGCATTTCAACGCCCAGAGCTATTCGCTGGATTTTGTCCGCACCCCGGAGCGGCGCGAACTCGACTACGTCCGGCAGACCGCCGCCAGCGTCGAGACCGCCAAGGAAGTGAAGATCTTCGGCCTCAACGGTTTCCTGATCGACCGCTATATCCGCCTTGCGACCGATTTCTACGCCGCCAACCGCCGGCTGGCGCTGCGCCGCGCCGGCTGGGGCGGGCTGTTCACCGCGATCGGCACCGTCGGCTATTATCTCGCCTATGCCTACATTACCTGGCGTACGCTGACGGGCGAGTTCTCGGTCGGCGATCTCACCTTCCTCGCCGGTTCGTTCCGGCGCCTGCGTACCCTGCTCGAGGGCCTGCTGACGAGCTTCTCGAGCACCGCCAGCCAGGCGCTGTACCTCAACGACCTGTTTTCGTTTTTCGAGGTGAAGCCGGAAATCCTGTCACCGGCAAACCCGCGGGCTTTTCCCGATCCGATCGCGCGCGGCTTTGAGTTTGAGGACGTCGGATTCCGCTATCCCGGTGCCGAGCGGTGGGCGGTGCGCCATCTGAGCTTCACCCTGCACGCCGGCGAGGTGCTCGCATTGGTCGGGGAGAACGGCGCCGGAAAGACGACTTTGGTAAAGCTCCTGACCCGGCTCTACGATCCGGTCGAAGGCCGCATCCTGCTCGATGGCCACGACCTGCGCGAGTACGACCTGGAGGCGCTGCGCGGCAATATGGGCGTCATTTTCCAGGATTTCGTCCGCTACAATCTCAGCGCCAGCGACAATATCGCGGTCGGCAAGATCGCTTCCCGATCCGATCGCGCCCGCATCGAGCGCGCCGCCAGGCGCAGCCAGGCCGACGAAGTGATCGCCAGGCTGCCCCGCGGCTATCAGCAGATGATCGGCAAGCGGTTCAAGGACGGCGTGGAACTGTCCGGCGGCGAATGGCAGAAAATCGCCATCGCGCGCGCCTATATGCGCGAAGCGGCGGTGCTGATCCTCGACGAGCCGACCGCGGCGCTGGACGCCCGATCCGAATTCGAGGTGTTTCAGCGCTTCAAGGAACTGTCTTCGGGAAAAACCGCGATCCTGATCTCGCATCGTTTTTCCAGCGTGCGCATGGCCGACCGGATCCTGGTTCTCGCCGACGGCGGCATCGAGGCTTCCGGTACCCATGAAGAACTGCTGGCCCAGGCGGGGCGCTATTCCGAGCTGTTCGAACTGCAGGCCGCCGGATACCGGTAGCGCATGATCAGTTTGGGTTGATGAGCACACTTGCTCCCTCTCCCCGCGTGCGGGCGAGAGGGTTGGGAGACTCGCGGATAGGCTCCCTCACCCGCATCGCTGGCGCGATCCGGCCTCTCCCCGCAAGCGGGAGAGATGAACCCGAACTCGCGCGTGCGTCATTTCAACCCGAACCCGTCACGCTCCGCGGCCGCGATCCGGCTGTGGCGCGCGCCATAGGCAAAGTAGATCACCAGCCCGATCGCCAGCCACACCGCCAGCCTGATCCAGGTGTCGAGCGGCAGACCGAACATCAGGTATATCGCGGTCGCCGCACCCAGTGGGGAAACAATCCAGATCGCCGGCGCCCTGAACGGTCGGGCCAGTGCCGGCTCGGCGATGCGCAACGCCAGCACGCCAAGCGACACCACCGCAAACGCGAACAAGGTGCCGATGCTGACGAGTTCGCCGACCAGCCCGATCGGCAGCAGCGCAGCGAGAGCTGCGACCACCACGCCGGTCGAGATGGTTGCGACATAAGGCGTGCGAAAACGCGGATGGATTCTCGCCATCACGTCTGGAAGCAATCCGTCATGCGCCATGGCGCGGAAAATTCTCGGCTGGGCAAGCAGCATGACCAGAATGACCGAAGTCAGGCCGAAGATCACCCCGATCTTGATGACAGGCGAAAGCCAGCCCACGCCGGCGGCATCGATTCCGACCGCGATCGGATCGGGAACGTTCAATCGATCGAACGGCACGATTCCGGTGAGGACCACGCCGACTGCGACGTACAGGATGGTGCATATCACCAGCGAGCCGAGGATGCCGATCGGCAGATCCCGCATCGGATTCCTGGTCTCCTGCGCCGTCGCCGAGACGGCGTCGAACCCGATATAGGCAAAAAACACCACCGCCGCGCCGCGCACCAGGCCGGACCAGCCGTATATGCCGGGACCGGCGTTGGGCGGGACAAAGGCCCCCGTCGGATTGCCTGCGGTAACCCAGTTCGCGGTACTGAAAGCCGGCAGGGTGCAGACGATGAACAGCCCGATCACCACCAGCTTGACCACGACAATGAAATTATTGAACCGCGCCGCCTCGCTTATGCCGGCAACCAGAAGCGCGGTGATGACCGCGATCACCGCCGCCGCCGGCAGGTTCAGGACCGCGCCGGTCGGCAACCAGACGTGCCGTGCCGCGTCGTAGCTGAAGGGAGAGGAGACAAATCGTGTCGGCAGGTCGAGCCCGCAGTCCCTGGCAAGGCTGACGGCATAGCCGGACCAGCCGATGGCGACGGTGGTGGCGCCCACCGCATATTCCAGGATCAGGTCCCAGCCGATCATCCAGGCCACCAACTCGCCCAGCGTCGCATAGGCGTAGGTATAGGCGCTGCCGCTGATCGGCACCGTCGATGCCATTTCCGCATAGCATAGTCCCGCGAAGGCGCAGGCTACCGCCCCCATGACGAACGAGAGCGCGATCGCCGGCCCGGCATAGGCTGCGGCGGCGTGTCCGGTGAGCACGAAAATCCCGGCGCCGATAATGCCTCCGATGCCGAGCCCCACGAGGTGGAGGGCCGACAGGCTGCGCTTCAGGGGCCGCGCCTCCCCCTCCCCCGCCTCGCCCTGGGCCGCCTCGGCCGCCAGTTCCGCGGTGGATTTCCGAGCCCAGATATTTGCCATGGCAAGCGGAGCCTCGTGCGTTGGGCGAGGTCAGCGCTGCTCCCGCCAGCGAATCCACCAATAGCTGCAAACGGACCAATGTTCCAATCGCGCAAGGAACCGAATATCGGACAGCTGGTTAAGTCGACGCCGGATCCCTCTCGGAGCGTTGAGTTGACCGTCGAGGGAAGCGAAGTCCTATAATACAGCCAGATGATGCAGTTGCGCTTTGCTGATCCAGCGCCTTGAAATCCTGTCTCGCAGGTCGCGACAAATGTTGAATTGCCGAGCCGTCGCCCTTCTCGTGGCAACAATGGTGCCGGCTCCGGCCTGCGCATCGGACATCGATCCCGGCAGCGTCAATTCAGCCGGCTTTGCCGAACTCGCCCCCGACGGGTTGATTCATCCGCAGATCGTCAAGGCTCAGATCCTGCTGGACCGCGCCAACATGTCTCCGGGCGAAATCGACGGAAAATCTTCCGGAAAGTTGCATGAGACGCTTCGTGCCTTTGCCGAAGCCCGCGGCCTGCCGGCAAACCTCGGCTGGGGTCCGGATCTGTGGTCTAAACTGGCGGCCTCCTCCCCCGAACCGGTGCTGACCGAATACGTCGTCACCCGCGAAGACGCCAGAGGTCCCTTCGTCCAGCTGCCTCCGAAGATCGAGGACAGGAAGGGTCTGAAAACTCTGGGTTACGGCAGCCTGCGCGAAGCCCTGGCCGAGAAGTTTCATATGAGCGAGGAACTGCTCGCGGTGCTGAACCCGGGAAATTCCTTTGCCGCCGCGGGAGAGAAGGTCGTCGTCGCCAACGTCAGGACCAACGGGAAGCCGGCGACCGCGGCGCACCTGGATGTCGACAAGGACCGGCAAACCGTCCGGGCCTATTCGAGCGGCGGCGAACTGATCGGATTCTTCCCGGCATCGGTGGGGAGCAACGACAAGCCGACTCCGTCCGGCACCCTCAAGGTGACGTTGATCGAGTCCGATCCTTCCTACCACTACAATCCGAAATTTCGTTTCAGGGAGGTCGATACCCAGAAGCCCTTCGACCTCGGGCCCGGTCCCAATAACCCTCTGGGCACCATGTGGATCGCCTTGTCGAAGCCCAGCTACGGGATCCACGGCACCCCCGAACCGTCATTGGTCGGGAAATCCGAATCCCATGGCTGCGTTCGCCTGACCAACTGGGACGCGCAACGCCTGGCCGCCATGCTCAGCAAAGGCGTTGCGGTCAACTTCATCGGCAAAAAACCCGATCAGCCCGGCGTCGTGTTCGCCGCCTACTGACGGACCTCAATCAGCACGCTGGCCTCACGGTCAGCGCGCTTCGTTCAGCGCCGCGTCGACGGCGATGTCTGAGGGTCCGGCTGTTGCCGGAACGAGCGGTGCCGCGGTCTCGGACGGCACATCGGGAAACTCGGTTTCCCAGCCGCCGCCCAGAGCCTTGAACAGCTGCACCAGGTCGAGGGAGACGTTGGTGGTGCTGGTCGCATACTGCTGCTGCGCCTGCAGCAAAGTCCGCTCCGCATCGAGCACGGTGAGAAATTCCGTCAACCCGTCATTGTAGCGGGCGCGGGCCAGCCCGAGCGCCGCACTCGCGTGTTCGGCCTGCGATCGCAACCTTGCCCGGCGGTTCTGCTCGAGGCGGTGCGCGACCAGGGCATTGACGACGTCATGCCAGGCCTGCAGCACGGTCTTGCGATAGGTGATTGCCGCTTCCTGCTGCTGGGCTTCACGCAGCTTGAGCGTGCTGCGCAGACGGCCGCCCTCGAAGATCGGCAAGGTCACGCTGGGGCCCACCATGTATTGCAGCGAGCTTGCATCGTACAGATGCTTGATGTCGAGCGAGTCGAAACCGACGGTGCCGTTCAACTGTACCTTGGGATAGAAGTCGCCGACCGCGACGCCGATGTTGGCCGTGGCAGCGTGCAGCGCGTCCTCCGCCGCGCGGATATCGGGACGGCGCCGGGCCAGTTCGGAGGGGATGCCGAGCGGAATGCGCGGCGGTCCGGTCCGCACCGACCTGCGCAAACCGAGTTCGGTCTTGAGCGCGCCGGGCGGCTGATCCAGCAGCAGGCTGAGCGCGTTGATGTATTCCGATTCCTGCTGCTGCAGCTGCGGGATCTGGGCGCGCACGGATTCGACCTGGGCGGCCGCGTTCTCGACGTCGAGACCGTTCTGCAACCCGCGCTGCTGGCGCTCCTGCGCCAGCTCGAGGATATCGCGATCGACCTTGAGATTGTCATTGGCGATCCCGATCTGGGTCTGCACGCCGCGCAGTTGCAGATAGTCCCTGGCAAGTTCCGCCAGGCTGGAGACCAGTGCGTCACGGCGCTGGTCCGCGGCCTGATCGACCTGGGCGTCGGCGGACTCCACCTGCCGGCGAATTCTGCCCCAGAGATCGAGCTCCCAGGAAGCGTCGAACCCGCTGTAATATTCGTTGAGCGCGCCCGGACTGAAACCGGCGCCGGACGGACCGAGCAAGGGACTGAGCAGGCTGATGATGCCGTTCTTGCTGTAGAGCTCGCGGGTATATTTGTCGTCGGCGTTGATCGAGGGGAATTCGGCAGCGGCGGCAACCCCTCGCTGGAAACGGCTTTCGGCAAGTCGCAGCGTCGCGGTCTGGACGTCGAGATTGGCGGCGGCGACGCGCTGCTCGAGGCCGGTGAGGACCGGGTCGCGGAACACGTTCCACCAGGTTGGATCGGTCGGCGCGGGCAGCCGCGCTCCCAGCACCTGTCCGTTGTCGCCGAAGAACGATTTTTCCGGAAGGTGCGGATTCGGCTCGGCGAAATTGGGGCCCACGGTGCAGCCCGCGACCGCCGCGGCGGCGCCGATGGCGGCAAGCAGGCTCTTTAGCGCCCTGAGGTTCATCAATGTGCTCCGCCTGGACCGCCGCCGCCGGTCTTTGGCGAGAGAAGAAAACAAAACGGCACCACCATGAAGGCGACAAGGGCGCAATAATAGAACACATCGGAATAGGCCAGTATAGACACCTGCGCCCGAAACACCGAATAGACCTGTCCGACGGCAACGCTGTGCACCGCGGCTCCTGCGCGCCCCAGCGAGCGCAGCGATTGTTCATAGGTGGAGATCAAGGCGTCATAGGGCTGGTGAAACGCGCTTGCCCATTGCGACATGTAGGTCTGGTGCACCTGCGAGCGTTGGGTAACCTCGGCGGTCGAAAGCGAAATGCCGATCGAGCCGAAGACATTGCGAAACATCGAGAACAGCGCCGCCCCGTCGCCGTTGAGACGGCGGGGCAGCGTCAGATAGGTAACGGTGCTGATCGGGACAAACAGAAAACCCAGGCCGGCGGTCTGTGCCGTTCGCATTTTCACCAGTGTCACAAAATCAATGTTCGGCGTTATGGTACTGGAATACAGCAGGGCCAGGCCCATGATGGTGAAGCCGGCGGCGATGACGTAGCGGGTTTGCACTACCGTCATCAGCCTGCCGACGAGCGGGATCAGCACAATGACCATTATTCCACCCGGCGACAGCACCAGCCCCGCCCAGGTGGCAGTATATGCCAGGTTCTGCTGCGCGAATTGCGGGATGATGACGGCACTTGCATAGAGGATCGCGCCCATCGCGCCGATCAGAATGCATCCCGCCGCAAAATTGTGATCCTTGAATACGTTCAGATCGACGATCGGCTTCTTCGCCGTCAGAAGCCATCCGATGGCTCCGAGAATGCCGAGGAAGGCGATCAGCGCCATCACCCAGATAAAACCGGACTGGAACCAGCCTTCGTCCTCGCCGCGATCCATCATGATCTGCAGGGCGCCAAGCCCAAGCGTGATGAGCGAAAGGCCGATGTAATCGATGCCGCGGCTCCTGCGGTTTTTCACCCACGGCGGATCCTCGACCAGAATCGAGACCAGGAACACCGCGAGCACCCCGACCGGGATGTTGAGAAAGAATATCCAGCGCCAGCTGGCCTGGTCGGTGATGTAGCCGCCGAGCGTCGGGCCGAGCACCGGCGCAACAATCGTGGCGATCGCCGTGACGCCGAAGGCGGCGCCGCGCCTTGCCGGAGGAAAGGTGTCCAGGATGATCGACTGCTGGTTGGGCTGCAGCCCGCCGCCGAAGAAGCCCTGGGCCAGACGGTAGATGATGAGCTGGGTCAGGCTGGTCGCCGTGCCGCAAAGGAACGAGCACACCGTGAACATCGCGATGCAGATGATGAAATAGCGCTTGCGCCCGAGCAGGTCGCCGAGCCAGCCTGAAATCGTCAACACGATGCCGTTGGCGACCAGATACGAGGTCAGCGCCCAGGTCGCCTCATCGCTGCTGGAGGAAAGACTGCCGGCGATGTGCGGCAGCGCCACATTGACGATCGTGGTGTCGAGAATTTCCATGAATGCGGCGAGCGTCACCGACACCGCGATGAGCCAGGGATTGAATGCGGGTTTCCAGGCCGCCGCCGGTGGCGGCGCCGAAGCTTCCGCCGCGCTCATCGGACGGTCACCGTCGGCTCGGCCGAGATGCCGAGCGGCAGCGGAATATTGGGATCGAGGCCGCTGTCGATCACGATCTTGACCGGCACGCGCTGCACCACCTTGACGAAGTTGCCGGTGGCGTTCTCCGGCGGAAACGCCGTGA
>Ga0302156_10004475_pt1 | contig 10289 bp, 10 predicted proteins | sample I_Bog_N3_2_FD_193503 | JGI IMG/M metagenome (GOLD analysis project Ga0302156, IMG submission 193503) | Peat permafrost microbial communities from Stordalen Mire near Abisko, Sweden - I_Bog_N3_2 | ecosystem: Environmental > Terrestrial > Soil > Wetlands > Peat | place: Sweden: Abisko, Stordalen... | reverse complement strand
CGTGCGCGCACCACCTGCCCGCCAAACGCCTCGCCAATGGCCTGATGGCCAAGGCAAACTCCCAGGATCGGCACTTTGCCGGCCATGTGCTGAATCAGCGGCACCAGGATGCCCGCCTCGCGCGGCGTGCAGGGCCCCGGCGAAAGCAGAATGCGGTCGGGCTTCCGCGCCTCAACCTGCTCCACCGTAAGCTCGTCGTTGCGATAAACCTCGACGTCCGCGCCCAGTTCGCCCAGGTACTGGACCAGGTTGTAAGTGAACGAGTCGTAGCTGTCGAGAACAAAAACCATGATTGAGTCCAGTGTAGCGCGCTGCGTCGGAACAAATTTCCATTTCCCGCGTCCAACATTCGCGCTATAGTTTCACTATCGTCCGCGGAGGCCCCAATGAACCGCATTCCCAACCTGCTTCTCATCGCATGTTTCGCGGCTGCGGCAAGCGCGCAGACCGCCCAGTCCCCGGGAACGCCCGACCGCAACACTGCCGCAAAGGTTTTCATACAGGACGGCGGCGTCAACGAGGTGCTGCAAAGCATCTACATTCCCCCGCTGCTCAACGCGCCCTTCACCGCCCTAGTCCACACCGAGTGGACCAGGCCAATGGCCAACGGCGGGACATATACCTTTGTGAACCAGCGCATGGTTGCTCGCGACGGCCGCGGCCGCATCTACGAGGAGCGCTGGCTGCTTGCGCCCAAGGGCAGCGAAGACCAGTCGCGCATGAACGTAATTCAGATTGCCGACCCCGTGGCCCACACGTTGTATAACTGCTTCACTCTGCGAACCCCGCATCGCTGCGAACTCGATAAATATGCGGAGCTCGCACTCACATCGTACAGGCCACCTGTCCTGGCCAGCGGCCCACTGGCTAACAACCAGGGAACCCGCATCCATGAGGATCTGGGCAAGCGCTTGATTGAAGGCATTGAAACCGTGGGAACCCGCGACACCGTGGATTACAACGCCGGAGTAATGGGCAGCGACCAGCCGTTTTCCGTTTGGCGCGAGTTCTGGCAGTCGCCGCAGATAGGCGTGAACCTTTACTCCGAGGTGGCCAATCCGTCGGTGGGCAAACAGGTGTTCACGCTGAGCGACGTGCTGCTCTCCGAGCCCGACCCCAGCCTCTTCGATCTCCCCGACGGCTTTGAAGTGGTCGATCACCGCAAGCCGCCCCGAGTGGAGCAGCCGCAGTAACGCCTACACCCTTGCGGAACAACCAGCGGCCCAAGCGGCATTATGTTCCATGTACATCACTGCCCAAGCGATACAGACGGCTCGGCGTACTGCGCCGTCGATGCCTCTCCCGCTCCTAAACGCGTAAGCGTGAGCACGGTAATGTCGTCGTCCTGGCCGAAGGCTACGGCGGCTTCGGTTGCCTGGTCGGCGGTCGGGCCGGCGGCGAAGAGAGTGCGCAGGCGGTCAAAGCCGTAGAGTTCGCCCGTGACGCTGCGGGCTTCGAGCAGGCCGTCGGTGTAGAGCGCGAGGCAGTCGGCGGGATTGAGCTGGAGTGCAGTCTCATCGTAGGAAGCCTCGGCGGCAATGCCGAGCGGCAACGCTCCGGGTAGATCGAGTTCGCGGTCGTTGAGGAAGGGCGGCAAGTGGCCGGCGCAGGCGAGTGCGCATTTGCCCGCAGCGTCGAGGCGGAGGGCGAGGGCGGTGGCAAAACCGCCATGCAGCCTGCCCACTAGCCGATCATTCACTTCCGCCAATAGCTTGCCGGGTTCTGAGAATATCGGCGCCAATGCGCGCACCAACCCCACAATCAAGGACACGGCCATGGCGGCTTTGAGGCCTTTGCCGCTGACGTCGCCGAGCACGATGAGGGTGGAGCCGTCGGCCAGCGAAATGATCTGGAAGAAGTCGCCGCCCACTTCGAGCGCGGGTTTGTAGGCACTGGTGAGGGTAAAACCGGAGATCTCCGGCAGCGACTCGGGGATAAGCACCTGCTGCAGCTGGCGGGCGTTTTGCAAATCCTGCTCCAGGGCGGCTTGCCGGTCGCGGCCTTCCGCGGAAAAACGATAGATGGCGTAGACCAGGCTGAAGAGCAACAATGAATCGGCGATGGTTTGCATGTTTACATCGCTGCCCAGGACTTGAAATAAGGGGGCCGAAAGGGTGTCGGCGAGAGTCCAGTGGGTGAAGCGCCTGCCCTCCGCAGCCGCGACAAAGACCATGTAGTACGTGGAGGAAAAGGCAATGACAGAAGCAAACAGCCACCGGGAGCGGTGAAGCTTGCGACGCCCGAACAAAGCAACCGAGACCGGCGCCAGGTTCCATAGTCCAAAAGGAACGTAAAGAAAGGTAAAGACTGCGTCCGATACCTGTGCGGTGAGCCGATAGGGAGTTCGCCAGAGAAAGTAGGCGGCCGCTGCATCCAGAACTCCGGCTGTGATCGCCACAAACGCAACGATTCGGGTGAGGCGCATAAGCCTGCGATTCCCGCGCAGGTCAAGCAGCCAGCAGCTCAGATACCAGAGCGAGACGTTGACGGCACAGTTAAAGATCCCGTTCAAGCTGGCAGTAATATGCCACGGCCACGGAACAAAGAGACTTCCGAATACATTCTCGCCGAGAATCCCCAGAAGGTAGCAAGAGGCCCACATCAGCAGAGCCTGCGAGCGATCCCGAATCCACAAGCCGAAAGCAAGCAGGCCGAGCAAGCCAAACAGCGAATAGATCCCAATGAACAGCGCGCGACTCTGCAACCACCGGTAGTCGGCCTGGGCCTTGAGCGCGCCAACTGCATCGGGACTGCCGAAGGCCATCGGCTCGGCAAAGCCGCCGCCCAGCCCCGTGTCCTGGGAGGCGAGGAACCCCGTCCACACGCGCACTGCGAGAACGCCGCGCCGCGCCGGGCCCATGCCAAAAGTCTGCGCGGGAGCTGGGTAAAAGATGACTGGCTGCGGCGGCATATGGCCGTGGCTCGCAATGAGCTGGCCGTTCCAATAGATTTCGTAGACGTCGTTGATTTCCGGAACGAACAAGGCGAGGTCGGACGATGCCCCTGGGGTTGGCGTGATGTCCAGCGCGCGGCGATACCAGGCGAAGCCGGTGTAGGCGAAGTGACCCTGCATTCCCCAGGGTTCGTCGGCGGTGATCTGTTCCCAATGGGAATCATCGAAGGCTGGATCGGCCCAGGCCAGGTCGTCGCCGAGGTGGTACTGCCACAGCCCGTCGAGCGGAATCGTACTCTTGCCAAGGCCGCTCACCACCAGTGGCGATGCGGCCGGAGTCTGCTGGGCAGCCGCGAAGAGCACAAGTGTCCCCAGTAGGGTTGTCACCAGACCCGCATTTCTGACCCGCGTTACTCGTCGCATCGTTCCGCAATCATAAACGGGCAGATGCCCGATGCACGCCGATATCCTTGTTCAGCGTTGCAACTTTGCTTGCGCGTACACGAGCCAAAATGCCAAACTGGCCTTGGTCGGCAACCATGGTTCTTCATTTTCTGGTTCAAGGTCGCGTTCAGGGAGTTGGCTTTCGCTGGTTCGTACACCGCGAGGCCAGCGAGCTGGACCTGCGCGGCTGGGTGCGCAACACCGAGAACGGCGAAGTGGAAGTGGTGGCGCATGGCGAAGAGGCCGACCTTGCCGAACTGCGCGCCAGCCTGCGCAGGGGGCCGCGCGGTAGCCGCGTTGACCGCCTCATCGAGCACTATCTCGACGAAAGCGAGGCAGCCGGCCTCAGTTCGTTCCGCATTGAAGGCGCCTGGTAGAAAGACTGGGATAAGGGGAATAGGGAATAGCGATTAGGGAACTGCTCATCTCATACGGAAGCCGAAGTTGGCATGACACGGTGGTGTTTGGCTTGCGAAGGGGAGGGTGCTCTGAAAGTCAGCAGAGAAGAAGCTGTTCCCTGTTCCCCAATCCCTGTTCCCCTGATCCCTAATCCCTATTCCCTATTCCCTATTCCTCTGATCCCTGTCTTCTATAATCGTTTGGGAAGACGAACCGGTTTCGCCAGTTCCATTCCGCCAAATCCAAGCAAAACAACGGAGCAACCTGCCCCATGGCCGAAGATCGCAAGCCTGTCAATATTGAAGCACTCAAGTCGCTGGTGCGCACGGTGCCCGACTTCCCCAAGCCGGGGATCCTGTTCTACGACATCACCACACTGCTCAAGGACAGAACCGGCTTTGCGCAACTGATCGACGCTCTGGCGGCGCACTACATTCCGCACAAAATCGACCTGGTACTGGGCATCGAGGCCCGCGGATTCATCTTTGGGCCGGCGCTGGCCTATCGGCTGAACGCGGGATTTGTCCCGGTGCGCAAGCCGCGCAAGCTGCCCGCCCCCGTGGCTCGCGTCACGTATGACCTCGAGTATGGCTCCGACAGCCTCGAGATTCACCTGGACGCCATCCAGCCCGGCCAGCGCGTCGTGCTGGTTGACGATCTGCTGGCCACTGGCGGCACCATGGAGGCCACGGTAAAGCTGGTAAAGCAACTGGGCGGAGAGATCGCCGGCCTGGCCTTTGCCATCGAACTCGACTTTCTGAAGGGCCGCGAACGGTTCACGGAATACGACGTCTTCAGCCTGCTTCATTACGACGAGTAGATGTTACCGGCTTGAAGCGCCGCCGGGCCGGCCGGGGACGGCTTTGCGCAGTTTGCGGCAGAAGAAGCCAACGCACCCAAGCAGTCCGCTGCCGAGCAATACCATACTGTTCGGCTCAGGCGTATTCAGGCTGTTCAGCTCAGGCGTAATTGAGGGCGGAGGGTCTTCAATGAAGATCTGAGGCAGGCCCCCCTGCGACTGAGTACCAGCCAATGGAATCAGGATTCTGAATCGGTTGTAGGCGCTTGCCGGCTCCGCGGAAGCAGCAGCCTCAGCCGCCGCCAACTGGGCGTTGTCACTGCCGGCAACACCGCTGGAAAACAAACCCCAGGCAGCCAATTGATCCTCGTTGCTGGTGGCCGCGGTTGCGGTTTCCGCATCGTTGAATAGCCATGCCGCCACGGAATAATCGCTGGTCCCAATCAAAGCATCCGCCGCGGGGATCGAGTAGACATCTGCCGTCCAACTCTCGCCGGAGTATATCTCGTTGGTAAAACTGAGGCACATCATCGAGGTATAAGTGATGCTCCCGTTCACGCTGAAGTTGTAGGGATAGGTGTAATACCCATCGGTCTGATTGCCAGGACCTACATTTTCGAACGTCAGAGTAACTGTATCCGCAGAAGCCTTCGCTGGGTTGAACACGGTGCAAAAAGCGGATAAGGCGAGAAGCGCGCAAACGCCAATGTTTTTCGTCGATTTGCCGCGCTCTTGCGCGTTGCGGCTGTGTGAGCTTTTGCAAAGCTCGCTGATGTACGTTCCAGTTGTGTCTTTCATATTTCCAACTCCGTCCATTGCTCTGTGGCAAATTGGCAAAGTTATCCGCGCCGCCGAGCGAGTTCCTCTCGCGCATAACCGTCCGTGAGGCAACCATGTAGCTGATTGCCTGTAGCAGTGCATCTGGAGAACCAAAGGCTGGCGGGAGAGGAATCGATAAGTTAGAGATTGCTAATCCGGAAAATGCGAGTGCTTTCCGAAATGGATCGGAAAGTAACTTATTTGTATGTGTGGGCATTACTCTAGATTGAACCTGGGTAATTATCGGCTATTGAATTACTGGAAGAGTCTGTGCTCAACTTATGGCTTCGCTCGCAGTCGCAGCGTCCCGTTTCGGCAGGCCTCAACACGCCATCGCCCCGCGCGAAATCCGCTTTTCTGAAACAATGCCCGCTCTTTCAATGCTCGCTTACGACGCGCTTTCAGGGTCCGCGTCCGCCGCGGTTGCGCCCACGGCCTCGGCCGCCGTCGCATCCTGGAACATCTGGGCGTCCGCAAATCGGTAGCCCACATACACATCCGTCAGCAGATAAAGCGGATTGGAGGGATCGTCCTCGATCTTTTTGCGCAACTGGCGAACAAAGGTGCGCAGGTACTCCACCTCTTCGCGGCAATCGGCGCCCCACACAGCCGTGAGCAGCTTGGCGTAGGTCACCACGCGGCCTGCGCGGCTCATCAGGCAATGCAGAATATCAAATTCCTTGCGCGTAAGGTGTACCGCCTGGCCGCGCCTGGTTACCAGCCGCCGCACCGGCTCCAGACGTATCTCCCCAATTTCGATGGGCGCGTCGTCGGCGCGCAGCGGAGCCTTGACGCGACGGACCGCAGCCCGGATGCGCGCGATCAGTTCCCGAGTACTGAAGGGCTTGGTGACATAATCGTCCGCGCCCAGGTCGAGCGCCTCCACCTTCTCCGCTTCCTGGTCGCGCACGGTCAGCATCAGGACGGGCAGCCTGGGCGCAAACGCGCGAATGCGGCGAAGCGTCTCCACGCCGCCAATGCCGGGCATATTCACGTCCAGCAGCACCGCGTCATACACAGCCGCGCGCAGCACCTGCAGCGCCTCCTCGCCTCTCGATGCTTCGAAAACCTGAAAGCCAAGCTCAACCAGCGGGGGCCGCAGGGCCCTTCGTATGGCCGATTCGTCGTCAACCACCAGAATGCGAAGTTCAGGCTGCATCGCCATGATCACCTCTTCAATTCCAGAGCCGGGATGGCCGCAAAAAATGTGGTTCCTTCAATCTCATCGCTTGTCACCCAAACATAACCGCCGTGAATCAACGCCACTCGCTTGGCGACGGAAAGCCCGATTCCCGTGCCGGGAGCCCGGTTGGAGTAATTCGAAGAACGATAATACCGATCGAATATCCGATCCCGGTCGGCCATGGGAATTACCGGACCGTAGCTGTTTACAGAAAAAATCACTTCTTTATTCAACAACTCCACGCGAAGAGTAATGGTCGTTCCGAATATGGAGTATTTGCATGCGTTGTCGATGTATTGTGTCAACAGCATAACCATAAGCTGGCGATCGCAGCAGAGGATCAGGTTCTCATCCTGCAGCTCGACGGACACCTTCATGCTTGCCAACCGGTCCCGCAGGCTGGCCAGCACCTCTTCGATCATGGCCCCCACGCCCACAGGAACGGCAAGTATCGCAACCTCGCCCGCATCCAGGCGTGCGGTGGTCAGCAGCCGGTTGGTCAGATCGTTCAGCAGGCCCGTTTGTTCGTCGATCAGCCCCACTAACTCCGCCTGTCCAGCCGACAGGTGTCCCATCTCCCCCAGCCCGGTGCTGGCCGCGCGAATCGCCGTCAGCGGCGTCTTGTACGCGTGCGCCAGGCTGTCGAGCACAGTGGCCCGAAGCTGCTCGGTGCGCCGTTCGGTCTCAATGCGGCTCTCGTTGGCGAACGCGCGATAGCGGTCGAAGGTAATGGCAATCAGCGAGGCGATGGCATTGTTGGTCAGCGGGCTGGTTTCGCCGCGAACCACTAGGCTGCCAACGGGAACCGTTCCCAGCCGCACCACGCGCCGTCCCACTCCGGTTTCAGCGTCGTCGTCCGAGGTTTCGAAATAATAAACGTTCTGCGCCATCTCCTGCGGATCGACGGTCCAATAGCCCGCCTGGTACACATCGTGAAGGTCGGCATCGAAAACCGCCACCGCCTCCAGTTCGAATATCTCGTGTACCAGCTCAGCCAACTGCGGCCCGGGCTCCTCGTGCAGGTTCATCTTCAACGTCCGCCGGCTCAACTCATACAGGTCGTGCATCTGGCTGCCCCACGACTCAGCCTCCCGGGCATGTCCCGTAACCTGCGCGGAAAGCCGGCTCACCACCAGCGCCACCAGTACGAATATGAGAAGCGTCACCGAGTTGGCCGGGTCGGTCGCCGGGTTTGCCTGGGCATGAAGGTGGGGCTCGCCGGCGTTCAAGATGCTATGCGCAACAACCGCCGAAAGCGAAACGATCAGCGCCTGCCAGAATCCGCAAAACAGGGCGATGGGAATCACAATCAGCAGATAGAGCAGAACCGCGATGGGAACCAGCCAGCCCGACCAGTGGGCCACGGCCGCCGCCAGAATCACCCCCACAATCCCCAGGGCGCACTCCAACACAAACAGCAGGATTCGCGCTCCGGAGCCACGCGCGCGCCGGCTCCCGAGGACAATCCGCACTGGCAAACTGCTTCCAGACAACCGGCCACCCACCTCTTCAAAGGAATCGCGGAACTTCCCGTGGCATTCCACAGGCGACAGCGGGATTAACCGCGCGGATCACGCACCGAGTCGAGTCCCGTGCGCTCTAGAATTTTAGAACTCTCCGCAAACCTTGCCAGCGACGGCCTATCCGGCGTGCAAGAAAATCTTTTCTTTCCATCATAGGTTATTTATGTTCCGTTCGCATTTTTGAGGGCAGTCCGCTTCCACAGCTCCGGGTGGAGCAGGTAGGTATGTACCACGGACGGCCGTATCGGTTGCGGACTTAGGAGCATTCGTCCTCGCGGCCGCGTTTCGCAGCCATGTTTCTTAACGCTCCGGGATGGGGCGCTCTTCATCCAGGTAGTGATCCGCGACGATAATCTTGTGCGCCAGCCCCAGCTTGCCCAGCCAGGTAATGATAATGGCGTTCAGGTCCAGCTCATACTTGTGCAGGCCGTGAAAGGCTGAGCGCGGATAGCGATGATGGTTGTTATGGAAACCGTCGCCGAAGGTGATGGCGGCAAGAAAGTGATTGTTCATGCTCTTGTCACCCATTTTGTAGTTCTGGTAACCGAAGGTGTGGCCGAAGGAGTTGACGGCCCACACCGAGTGCTGGAATAACATGGTGCGCAGGCAGGCGGCCCAAACGCAGCCCCAGGCGTCGGCGCGGCCGCCAAACGCGTAGCCGATCAGCGCTGGAATGGCGAGCGAAAGCACAGGCCACAGGTAGTGGGTGCGGTCGAAGAACCGGATGATGGGGTCGCGCACCAGGTCTCGCCCGTAGATGTTCCGGTCGGTGACGGTGTCATCGAACATCCACCCGATGTGGGAGTGGAAAAGCCCCTTGAGCGAGTTGAAGTTGAGACAGTGCCCGTCCACGACGGGACTGTGGGCGTCGCCGCAATGGTCGGTTTGGGCGTGGTGGCGCCGGTGGTCGCAGCACCAGGTCAACAGCGAACTCTGGAAGGACATGGAGCCGGCCGCGCCGAGCAAATAAGCCACCCAGGGATACGTCTGGTAGCTCTTGTGCGAAAAGTAGCGGTGGAAGCCGACACCGGTCCCCATGCCGATAATGAAGTAGCCGACGAGGAAGGTCACCACCTCGACGGCGTGGATGGGATGGGCGCGGAGCCAGAAAATGTCGGCCACGGAACCGGCGAAGGGGATGCCGATCAGAAAGGTGTTGTCGATCTTCTTCTTGAGAGCCGCCCGCCCGAGGATCACGCCAAGCGCCTGCGCGGCGGCAACGCCCGGTGGAGTCAAGTCCGCTACCGGCTGGGGCATAGGGGAGATAGCCACTGTGCAGGCTCCGTTTCTTTGAGATCGCTCAGCCGCTTCAGCTCACACGGTGGAGCGGCTACTGGCCATACCGCCTGCACCCCCGTTCACCGAGCGCCACTACCATTTTCTTATCACACTTAGGGCCTACTTGCTGGGTTTTGATGCGGCGACCGCAGAAGCTTTAACCCGGTACTTGCCCTCATCGTCGCTCAATTGCCCGAATACAAGATCCTTATCCACCTCGCGACTGGAATTGGGCCCAAATCCGTATTGATGCGCGGTCATTGTAACCTTGGCTTCGAAGTAGTAAACCTTGCCCGCTTCGGCGGTGAAGGAAGTCAGGCCGACCTTCGCTTTCAACTTACCAAAAACAGACTGCCAGTCAGTGCAAAGATGATGTTCGCCCGGAGCGACATCCAGCGTGAAATAGGAGCTGCCTTTGTTGGCGCCAACCCATGTCCCATCCAAACCGAAACGGCTTGTAGGGGAACCGCAGCCGAAGCATCCGTCCAGAGTCTCGATAAAAACGATCTGCGCCTTGCCGTCTGCGGGAGGGGCGGGCGGAGGCGGATTCTTTTGCGTGGCGACGTCGAATTTAACGCTGTCGTCGCCGCAGGCATCTGGAAGAATCGTCTTGGCGCGAGCCTGTGATGCTGCGAGGAGCGACGCAGAAAGGAGGAATGCAACGAGTCTGGGTTTCATGGCAACCATCCTAAAAGGCAGGAGGCCTTATGTCCAGTTATTGAACTCTACCTGGTCAGGACGGTAGAGAGTGAATTCAATTAAGGAGTAGAATGGACCCGGTCCCCCACGCGATCGCGCCCCTGCTGCACGGGTCGAAGGGCCGGGAAACGACACGGGACGGGTCAAAGATGGGAGGAACCCAGCCGCAGCCCTTCCATACCAATTGATCTCAGGGCTCGACATTTTAGGGGTTCTGTCCGGATTGGCGACAAACCAACCGGAACGCTGTAT
>Ga0302156_10004474_pt1 | contig 10289 bp, 8 predicted proteins | sample I_Bog_N3_2_FD_193503 | JGI IMG/M metagenome (GOLD analysis project Ga0302156, IMG submission 193503) | Peat permafrost microbial communities from Stordalen Mire near Abisko, Sweden - I_Bog_N3_2 | ecosystem: Environmental > Terrestrial > Soil > Wetlands > Peat | place: Sweden: Abisko, Stordalen... | reverse complement strand
CGAACCTCCGAGGCCGCCTGACCGATAATAGCAAAGCTCTGGCCAATCCGCCAGCGCTTCTTCGGCATGCTGTTAGTGATGATCAACCGTATTTCTTCTCACCCGCGAGCCAGGTTTCGCTGACCTTGATCGCCACGATCTTTTCGGGCTCGGTCTTATAGGGATCGCTTTCAAGGATCGTCAGATCGGCCTCCTTGCCCGGTTCGAGCGTTCCGATCGCGTCCTCCAGCCCAATATGCCGCGCCGCGTGGATCGTGATCGCCTTCAGCGCCTCGTCGATTCCGATCGCCTGGTCGGGGCCGATCAGCGAGTGGTCGATGGCGCAGCGTCGCGTCGCCGCGATCTGGACGAGGCGCAGGGGACCCGCGGGGGAGACCGGCGAGTCGGTGTGCAGGGAGAATTTTATGCCCGCCTTCAGGGCGGCCGCCATCGGCTCCATGAATTGCGTCCGCTCTGGCCCAAAAATCTGGTCGCGATAAGCCGCGCCATAAAGATAGAGCAGGTCCGGCAGGAAGCTGATCTCCACGCCGAGCCGTTTCACCCGGTCGAGCTGGTCCTGACGCGCCATGGTCGCGTGCTGCAGCACGTTGAGTCCCGTGGCCGGGTTGACCCCGTAGGCCCCTTCGATCGCATCGAGGGCGCCGTCGATCGCCGCATCGCCCTGGCAGTGGATCAGGATCGGCCACCCGGCGTCCTTCGCCGCTCGGCACAGGTCTGTCATCTTCGACACGGGGTAGTTGGTCTTGCCTTTTTGATCGCTGCGAAGATAGGGCATGGTTTGCGCGGCGGACTCGGCCTGGTCAGAGCCGTCCGCCCAGAATTTTATGCCATAGAGCGAAAAACGGCTGTCGGGAAATTTTCGCGCCTTGTCGCCCGGCCCTAGCGACGCGAAGCCCTTGCTGGCCTCGACCGAATCCGTGCTGAGGCTGGCGCTCAGCCGGACGTCGAGCGTGTTTGACAATCTTGCGAGCGGTTGCACCCATTCCGGCTTGACCGTGCCCGGTTCGTGCAGGGTCGTGTTGCCGGCGGCCGCCGCCTTTTTGGCATAGGATACAAGCGACTTGGCGATCAGCTCCGGCGTGATCGGGGGAATCGCGATCTTGAGGAAGTCGAGAACCGCAGTTTCATAGATCAGGCCGTTCAACTTGCCGTCAGGCCCGCGGCCGAAATGGCCGCCCCCCGGGAGTTCGCCGATATCTTCGGCGATTTTGGCGAGTTCGAAAGCCTTTCCATTGGCAGCGCTCTCGTGTCCATTGACGTAAATGACGAAAATCGGATGCTCGGTCGAAACCGCGTCCAGATCCTTCATCGAGAGGTCGCCGCCCTGCAGCAGGTTGTCGAAACCGCCGGCTCGAATCCACTGGCCCGGAGGCGTCTTCGCGGCCAGCTCCTTGAGCGGGGCGAACACGTCGGCGCGTCTGGGATATTTCGCATAGCCGATATCGACAAACAGATCGGAGAAAAGGGCGGACAGTGTGGTGTGATGATGCGGGTCGATGAATCCCGGCAGCACCGTGCGGCCCTGCAGGTCGACGATCCTTGTGCCGCTCCCGGCCAAGGCTGAAACCTCCTGGAGCGATCCAGCCGCGAGGATTTTGCCGCCGCCGATCGCCAAAGCCTCCACATTGCGCTGCTGGCCCGTCATAGGAATGATCGTTCCGTTGCGAAAGATCACCTCCGCGCCGTCGGCGGCCTCGGCCGGGCGGACAGCCGTAATGCCCGCGACCGCGGCCCCGGCGGATACGGCATAGGCCATGAACCGGCGCCGGTTGGGGGCGCATCGGGAAAACCCAGAGGTCAGGCTTTCGGCAATGAGCGAATTCCCACACCAAAGGCACATAGGCGTCTCCTGATTCACTAATGGTTTGTTATTATTACTATTTCTCCATGAGCGCGATGAATTGCACAACTGTTTTTTGATGACGGTGCAGATGTGCGTCGCTCAGCTTGTCACCTCAGCCTGCGTGTTGACCAGAATCTGCAAAGATACGGTTTCGTTAAAGGCAAAGTTAGGGCCGCCGTTGAGGCCGACGCAGGGTCGACCTATCAGCGTGAACTCGACCATCACAACGTCGTCGCCAGTCTTGCCTGAAGGATATTGCCCGCGTGAGGCGACGTCCTGGCGTCGACGTTCCGCGAGATCAGAAAGTCATGGCTGTCTTTTGCAAAACATATTTTGCAAGCATGGCCAGGCAAACAAAAATGATCATCGGGCGGATGAGTTTTTCGCCCCCCTTCTGGATAGCCAAGGCGCCAAGACGCGCGCCGATTACCTGACCGCCAATCATGATCCCGCCGATCAACCAACTAAATCGATTTTCAACCCATAATCGACGCAAATAATGTTCATTGCGGTCGTTAACGGAGGGTATACCCTAAAAACCGTTCTGTGGTATAATTCAACCCATAAAAACGCATGCTCAGAAGCCCATCGACCGCCCGCCATTGGTGGGAGGCGACTGACATGGCCGCTCGAAAGACAACCCCGACCGGCTGGCCCAAGGGAGCAAAGCCACGCGAGCCGCTGCTGCCGATGTCAGAGCGCGGCGTCGTCACTCCTGAGCATTGCGATCCGGCGCGTCGCTTGGCCTTTATCGGTTTGGACGATCAGCGGATCGCGACGGCGCTCGGGATCAGTGAATCGACACTGACGCTCTGGAAGCGGAAATTCCCCGAATTCAAGGCGGCGATCCACGCGGGCAAAGACGTCGCCGACACGCCGGTGATTGCATCACTGTACGAACTGGCCCAGCAGCGCACCGTGCGGCGGACGCGGCCAATGGTCGTCGATAAGTCCATCGAGATCGTCGAATACGATGAGGTCGTCGAGGCCGACGTCAAGGCCCAATACCTGATGTCATGTCGTCACCCGCAACAATGGTCGCTCAACAAATTGCGCGGCGGCGGCGCCAATGAAAACGCTGACGAGATCGCGCGGGAGGAGGCGGCGGTTCGGCAATTTCGGGACGATGTTGAGGCGCGGTCGGTCGTCGCGTTGCTCGGATTGACGGCGGCGTCCAAGTCGGCGCGTTAGACCGCCGGTGTCGGGGGCGGAATGAGATGGTCCCACCGGACATGTTGCGACTGTCGATGGCGTTTGTGATGGGTCAGCTTTCGGCAGATTTCGTTGAAAAAGTCGCGTCGCAAGCGATTGCGCGTCTGTAACGTTCAACTTCTCTCGGTAATTGCGGCGCCTGCCGCTCACCTAGGCGGCCTGATGGCCGCCTAGGTGCGGCTTATGCCGCGATCGGCTGCATCTGCCCTCCCATCGGGCGCAGTTTGGCGAGCCGTCTCAAGTTCTGGGCGGTCGCGGCGAGGAGGAATTCATCCTTGGCTCCGCATGGGCCGCGCAGCCGCAGACGGTTGAGCCGCAGGATGCGCTTGAGATGAGCGAACAGCATCTCGACTGTCTTTCGTTTGCGACAGGCGGCTTCATATTCCGGTGTTCCGACTTGCGCGCGGGCGACATCGCGCGCGTCTTCGTCGACATCGCGCGGAATTTTTCGCGCCACCATGTTGGGACAACAACGGGGTTTGAGATCGCACGCGCCGCATTGTTTTATTGTGCCTCGATAAAGGCGCGTCCCCGCGGCGGTGACGCCGGTTCTCGGCTCGGCAAAGTTGCGGCGAAACTGAAGCAGATGCCGGCCGGCCGGGCAGGTGTAACGATTGCCTTCGGGATCGAAAGTAAAGTCCGCGCGCGAGAATGTGCCGTCCGTGCGGGTGGATTTGTCGAAAGACGGGAATGTGCGGCGTGATCTGCTTCTGCTTGACCAGCCAGGCGAGGTTTTTCGCTGACCCATAAGCGGTGTCGGCGACGAGATAGCCGGGCTTCAAGCCGAACCGTTCTTCCGTGCGCTCCAGCATGGTTCGAGACGCGCCCACTTCAGCCTGGCGGATCGCGCGCGTCGCCTCGACATCGACAATCACGCCATGGTCGGTGTCGATCAGATAATTGTCGGCGTAGGCGAAGAACGCGTGACCCTCCCTCTCCGCCGTCCATTGCGCCGCCGGATCGGACGGGGAGATGAACTTCGGCGTCGCCGGCGAGGCCGCGCCGAAGGCGGCGTCATCGAGCGTCGCAAGATACTCGCGCGCCGCCCGCGACGCCTCGTTCTTGAGTTCCTCCGGGTTCCAGTGTTCGCTGCGCAGCGAACGCGACTTGTTGCAGTCGGCGGAGATCAGGCTCGCATCGACGGCGAATCCTTCGGCGCCGACCAGGCCTTCCGCGAGGCAACGCTCCACGATGTTATCAAACAGATGGCGCAGGATGTCGCTCTCGCGGAAGCGGCCATGCCGGTTCTTTGAAAAGGTCGAATGGTCGGGAACCTTGCCATCGAGGCCGAGGCGACAGAACCAGCGGTATGCAAGATTGAGATGGACCTCCTCGCAAAGGCGGCGTTCCGATCGGATGCCCATGCAATAGCCCACCAGCAGCATGCGGATCATCAGTTCGGGATCGATCGAGGGGCGGCCGGTGCTGTTGTAGAACGGCTTCAAGGCGGCGCGAATGCGTTCGAGATCGAGGTGCTGGTCAATGCCGCGCAGCTGGTGGCCGGCCGGGACGTGATCATCGAGGCAGAAGTCGTAGAACAACCGAGCCGCTACCGCCTGCACGCCCATCATCGCCGCTTCTCCCGCAAATCAGCATGGGAAGTGAATCACGCCACCCGCGTCGCTGCAACGGCCGAGTTTTTCAACGGCATCGGCGGGAAGCAGTCGTCTGGGAACGCCGGCGTCAAGGGCAGCATCGCGCCATTTCCGGTCATCGCCAGCGCGACGCCAATTTATTGGCGTCGACCCCGAAGCCGACATTCGCCTGAAGGATGTTTGCGCCTCCTCCGTTTGAGCTATCAGGATCGGCAGCGTTAAACGGGCAGATGCAAGCGGCTTCGTCCTCGCAGCAGCAGCGCGGGTCAACGGTGATGCGGTAGGAACCGAACGCGCTCATGTTTCGGAGAGCCCGAGGAGTGCCTCGGTGCGCGCCCAGACCGTCCCGGCCAGGCCCTGATCGATGCCGAGCGGGTTCGGCTCGGCCGGCGCGGATTTCTTGAAATAACGGCCGGTCACCGACGCTAGCGCCGGGTCAGTGGCCACGTGCAGCGTCGTTCGCGCGCCAGCCTCGGGTGTGAGCAAAACTGGCTTGATCAGCGCCCACGCGACGCCCAGCCCACCGCCGAGATTGCCGATCCGTGTGCCAACGACGCCAGGATGGACGACATTGACCGTGGGCGTCTGGCCGAGGCGACGCGCCAACTCAAAGCTTGTGAGCATGAGCGCCAGTTTCGACTGGCCGTAAGCCTTGTACATCGACCAGGGCCGCGCCTTCCATTCGAGGTCGTTCGGGTCGATCTGCGCCTTGTCGGAGGATGAAGAGCCGACATTGACGATCCGAGCCGCCGAGGCAAGCAAATGCAGAAGCTCGCGGGTCAAGAGGAACGGCGCGAGGTGATTGACCGCCAGCGTCAGCTCGTGGCCTTCGCGGGTTTCGATGCGATGTTTACGCATGAGGCCAGCGTTGTTGACGAGAAGGTCAAGCTGCGGCGCGCGCGCCTTCACGTCTGCGGCAAGACGCCTGACCTCGGCCATGAGCGAGAGGTCGGCAAGCGTCGTCTCGATTTCGGCCGCGCCATGCTTACCTCGCACCCACTCTACAAGCTGTCGCGCCCGCGCCTCGTCGCGCCCGACCGCGATCACACGAAAGCCCGCTTCGGCGAGGCCAAGCGCTGTCCACTGGCCGATGCCCGATGTGGCGCCTGTCAATAAAGCCGTGCGCGGAGACGGGGTGACCGGCCGGGTCATCGGATAGCTCCTGAAACCCTCACGGCGCGCCGCCACCACTGGCGAACGAAGCCGACCAGGGGGCGCGCGGGGACGACAGGGTCTGGCAAGTCGGAGTTACCGAGGGCGGAGGAGTCTGTGAGCAATGGAAGGACCCGGGTTGGCATTGTTGACCGCGCTAAAATACGATTAATCACTCGTATTTTGGAATTCGCGTTCAAAGTGGCGCGCCGGGATGTCTTTACACATAATTGAAAATCAACGAAAAATTCCGCGTCAGGCCCGCTAAAGGGCACAAGGATCCGATGCCGATCGGCAAGAATCGTCTCATTTGGGACCTTACTGGTCGGATCGGCGACCGTCTCATCCCGGATCCGAAAGCATCCGTTCCAGATTGGTTTGGATCGTCCGCAGCAGTCCTCGCCCGTGGTTAGCTTGGCGGTGAAGTCATCCAGCGCCATCGCACACTCCCTTTTCTCTTGGTTTGCACGCGGTCGCCAACACATAGTCGAAGGCGCTGTAGACGGTGCGGGCATCGAAATTGAGCAGCAGCCGATAAGGCAGCCGGCCGGCCAGAGGAAGCCTGGCGAACAGCTCGGCGTCCTCACTCAGGGCGCGGTGCCAGCCGGGGAAGACATGCTCTCCGATAGGCGTCACATCCACTGTCGCGAAGCCGGCCGCGTTCAGCTTCGCGGCATAAGGCGCTCGCTGGTCGGCATTGGCCTCGGGCACCGCGAATTTCTGCGCAAATTGGGACCAGGTGAAATCCTGCACCCGCCGGCGCCGCGCCTCGGTTTCGGGCGCCGCACGAATCACATCGGCTAGCACTAGCCGCCCGCCCGGCCGCAGCACGCGAAAGGCCTCGGCGAGGAAATCGGCGCGCGTGAGGAAATGGAAGGCGCATTCCACGGCGGTGACGATGTCGCAGCATGCATCCGACAGCGGCATCGCGGTGGCGGAGCCCTCGTTGAGCGTGATGCGATCCGCCATGCCACGCCGCTGCAAACGCTGGCGGGCCAGGCGCACCTGCACCGGTGTCACGTTCAGCCCGGTGATGTGGCGCGGCGCGAAACGTTCGATCCACAGCATGTCCTGATCGGCAAAGCCGAAGCCCACATCCACGACATCGTCATTCGGCCCCATCGCCGCCGCCTCCGCAACCAGCGTGGCCAAGGCCGCACAGGCTTCATCAATGGTTTGCGCGGTCTTCCAGTAGCCCAGATTGAGGTACAGGCCCTTGGCCGTAAAGGCGCGTGTCGCCAGCAGGCCGTAAAGTTCCGGCGCCGCCAAGGATTGGAATGGCGCGTATGCCCAAGATGCTAATCGGGCCGCATCCCACAGGCTAGACCGGATGCGGGTGGAGCCAGGTTTGGTTTCTGCCATCGGAGCCGCCTGTGTGTGATGTTTCGAAGGGTGGGCGCCCCCCGCAATGGCCGGTGCTACGCGTTGTTTCCGCAGGCTGCAAGTCTGTGTCATGCGCGGCGATGTGACGCGTCCTCGCCCTCGCGGACACCACCACGCTGCTGGGGACTGAGTGGTGCTCGTTGACGTCGGCGGGAAGCCCGAAGAGATCACGGAGGAAGCCAGCGCAAGGTTACGCGGCACGTGGACGAAGACGCGCGCGATGTGGCGCGGGCTTTCACAAAGTTGCTCAAGCGCTTCATAATGGCGGGGAAGTCGAAACTGCATCCAGCGAACAGGACGAACCGATGGGCGCAAGCGCAGAGGGGAAAAGAACCGCCCTGGTCACGGGAGCCAACTCGGGCCTGGGCAAAGCCATCGCCGCGGCGTTGGCGGCCGAGGAAATGCGCGTTGGCCTCGTGGCGCGCGACCGCGCGCGGGGCGAGGCGGCGCTGGAGGACATCCGCGCGGCCACGGGCAATGACGATCTGCATCTTTTCGTCGCCAATCTGGCCGACCAGTCGGCGATCCACGCCCTGGCGCAGGCGATGCGCGAACGTTTCGAGCATCTGCACCTGCTGGTGAACAACGCCGGCACCGCCTTCCCCGAGCGGCGGCTCAGCCCCGACGGCATCGAGTGCGCGCTGGCCGTGAACCACCTCGGCCCTTTTCTGCTGACCAACCTGCTGCTGGATCTGCTGAAAGCGAGCGCTCCGGCGCGGATCGTCAACGTCGGCACACGCATGAACACGGCGCTGGATTTCGCCGATCTGAACTGGAGCCGGCGCCCCTACCGCATGATGCAGGCTTACGGCCAGTCCAAGCTCGGCAACCTGCATTTCACCTTCGAACTGGCGCGCCGGCTGCAAGGCAGCGGCGTGACGGTCAATTGCGTTTTTCCGGGCGTATTCAAATCGAACCTGGGCGGGACCGATGGCGCGCAGGGCCTCTTCTGGAAGCTCGTCGCCCGGCTGCTGGGCTGGGCGATCCCTTCCGCCGAGCAGGCGGCGCGCCGCGTGCTGTACGTCGCCAATGCGCCGGAAGTAGCCGACGCGAGCGGCCAGTATTTCGGCGACCGCGAGACGATTCCGGTGCCCGCCCAGGCGCTCGATCCCGAAGCAAACCGCCGCCTTTGGCAAATCAGCGAGGCGCTGACGGCCCTCGCCGAGCCCAAATAGGCGCGGGACGGAATTGTCGCGGCCGTCTCAGGTCACAAGGCTGCGGCCACGGTATTGGGCGCCGCGCCGGCCCCCTCGTCATGAGGCTTCAGGAAGCCGTCATAGGCGCGGGTGACGGCGTCGAGCATTTCGAAATGCGGGAAAGCGCCCGAGGGAAACACATCGAAACTCCAATTGGCGCGGCCTTCGACCCGGTTCTTGTGGTGGTAATCGACGAAATCCCCGCGCACGCCATGCGCCATCCAGACCGGATGGGTGAGTCCCTCATACAGCCGCAGCGCGTCCTTGCTGAACAGAAAACCAGAGACGAAATAATAAGGCGCGTGTCGCGCGCCAGGCTGATGGGTGGTGAGATAGGCGTAGTCCCACAGCCCCTGGTCGATCTCCTGCGAGCCAAAGGTTCTCTTGAGAAAGTACTTGATGCTGGGTCGGCTGGTCAGCAAGTCGAACAGGCTGCGGCTCCATAGCGAGAAATCGAGCGCCGAGCGCAGCCAGGGCATGCCGCGATTGCCGCCGCCGGGGTCGTCGCGCGCCGAACGTTGAAAGCCGGTCGGACTGATGAACGCCAGCGTCCGAAAATGGGCCGGCCGCTCCAGCGCGGCGCGGGCGAGAAACTCGCACGACAACGACAACGCCAAGGCATCGACCGCGCCGGCGTGTTCGCCTCGGATATGATCGACCGCCGCGTGAATCGCGTCGGTCATGAGCCTGATGCTGTAGACGCGATCGCTGCGGTCGGAATGGCCGAAACCGGGAAGCTCGACGGCATAGACCGGTCGCTTGCCGGCATAGTAATCGAACAGCGGCTTGACCTCGTAGGCCGACGGAGTCGCGTTGATGCTGTGGATCAGCAGCAACGGGGCGCCGGCTGCGTCGCCTTCGGCGCTATAGATGGCGATCCTTCCGGCGGCGCTATTTATGTCGGTGCGATTGCCAGACAGCGGATCGGTCAGCGCTGGGTAATTCTGCTGTTCTAAATCAAATTTCCTGGCGGTAATTTCTATCATCAAATCTCTCCTTGATTTCAAGCGCGGCGAGCGGAAAATATCGACAGCGCCGTTTAAAGCGTCGTAGCCCACCGTGACTAGGCAATGCTTGGCCTCATCATGAGTTCCATGGCGGTGACGTCGTCCATAATTTTTATCCGGCTCCGCGTTCGCTCTGACTGAAGAATTTCCTCAAGTCTGCTGGCGGGAGAGAACCCTTTTTGAGCTTGCTGGATTACAAGCCCGTTGCCCGACGCAGCGCATCGTTGATTCGCTCCTGCCAACTCGCCCCATCCTCGCGAAAATGTGCAATCAGATCGCTGTCGAGCTTGATCGACACCAATTCTTTAGAGACGGGAACGCCAACTTTTCGCTGCGCGCGGACGGGTTCGGTCGCTGGCGGCGTCGCTGGTTTGAACACAGCTTCGGCTAAGGACAAGGCGTCGGTCGGTCGATACCGGTTCGGTGGTCTCGTCATGCGAATTCTTCCGTTGAAGTTTCTAACCGATACGGCTTAGCCAAGCCCGGCAGCCTAACGCAAAGATGACGATATATTATACGGGAACCCGAAAATAGCAGGCGTTCGCCATCCATATTTATCGACGGCTTCGCGCCATAACCGGAAATCCGGTGTCGGATCGGTCAGCCTATGCCCTGGGACGAAAGCCGACCTTCCCGGGATCGGAAACGCTGCCGCACCCGACGCCGCCGCCAGTGTGATCAGTTCGGAAACTCAGCAAGGCCTTGCCTGCCAGGACGCTAGGCAACCACACGCACGGAATGTTGCCTCAGCCTCGTATGCCAAAAATGATGTGCACGATGCGCTGCACTTCACCGAACCGTTTCGCATCCAGGTCGTACGTCACCTCGACGTATTTGTTCTCCTTCCTGGCGATCTCGAAGGCGAGGCGTGTGGGAGTGACCTCGATAAGCCGCAGCCTGC
>Ga0302156_10004464_pt1 | contig 10306 bp, 7 predicted proteins | sample I_Bog_N3_2_FD_193503 | JGI IMG/M metagenome (GOLD analysis project Ga0302156, IMG submission 193503) | Peat permafrost microbial communities from Stordalen Mire near Abisko, Sweden - I_Bog_N3_2 | ecosystem: Environmental > Terrestrial > Soil > Wetlands > Peat | place: Sweden: Abisko, Stordalen... | reverse complement strand
TCGACTGCGGGGTCGGTTTCAAAGTAATCGAGGACGCGGCTGGCGCCCCACGCCCAGGCGCGCAACGCGCCCCAGCCGTCGAGTGCGCGCGGCTGGCCGTGATTCGCCAAACCGATGATGCCCTGCACGAGCCCGGCGCCGTTGTCGGGCTGAATGCTGGTGGGAACGTACTCCGCGTAGCCCCAGCCGCGCTGGAGAAGCTGCTGCTGCCAGGTGGGGCCTTGACTGGCCTGAGCGCCGGGAGCCATCTCGGGGATCATGCGCGCGATGGAGGCAAGGAACTGGCGGCTGAAGGTGAGCTCGACGATGACGGGAACCGGGCCTTTTGCATTGGCCGGCGTGGTAAGAGTCACGTCGATGTCCACGGGGATCGAAGGGTCGCTCGCGTTGTCGACATGACCCACGAGCGTTTTGACGATCACCGGGATGTCGCCGTTCTTCTCCTGCGTGGTGCTGACGACCTTCCACGTGACCGCGGGCAGATGTGCGGGAACCCGGCCGAGGATTTCGCGATCGAAGAGCTCGAGGAGTTGGGGACGACGCTCGTTCCACCAGACTTTGTCTGAGGTGACGCGCTTGCCGTTGTTTAAGACAAGCGGATCGGGCAGTTTGGGGTAGATGTTGGCTTTGGACTCGTCGTAGTTGACGGGATTGGGGCCGTTGCCGCTCGAGCTGGCGCCTGGGCGTAGTTCGTGGATGCCGAGCAGATCCATCGTGCGCTGGTGATCTTTTTCTGAAGCTGCCTGGATGGCGAGCTGCTCTGGCGTGGGCCCACGGCGCAGCGGCTCAGCCTGAGGGTTGGCGGGGGCGGGAGCCGTTTGCGCGGGCACCCAGGACGCCACGGCGCAGAAGGCCAGGGCCAGAACCGGAGCCAGGAACAGGGCGGCAGTTTTGCGAGGGGTGGCAGGGCGAAGCATGGGCAATGACAGCCTCATTCCGGGAAGTTTCCCAAATTGAAAACGGCAACGGCCCCAAGCATATCGAGTTCGTCGAGGTCGGGCAAGGGTCCGGGCAAGAGCGAGTTCTGGCAAGAGCGCGGCCGGGCACGGGCGCACTGGGTTGAGAGGCGGACAGACTCTGCGCAGCCGTGCATTTGGACGGCGAACGGTGGGGACAGAGAGATTCACGCATTTGCGGAGGATAAGCATTCACGGCGGGGCGCATTCCGCCGATAGAACGGGTGAGTTCATTTGGAAAGGATGCGCCATGTCCTGGGCTAGAAACCTTCCTCTCTCCCGCAAGTTCACCTACGCATTTGGCTTAGTGTGCGTTCTCTCCCTGATCATGGGTGTCTACACATTCACCACCTTCCGCTCGATCGTTCAAAAGTCGCAAGACGTGAGTGAAGATGCGATGCCGTCGGTCGCGGCCCTTGCGGACGCGCGGGGGTCGATGAACGTCCTCCGCAGAGAGGACCTGGACCTGATTCTGTGCCAGAACCAGGGATGCATCACGGAGAACATGACCAAGCGGCAGCAGGCAATCGACGACTATGCCGGCAGTATCCGGAAGTACGAACCCCTGATCTCGTACCCCGGCGAGCGGGAAGTGTTCCAGAAGATGCAGGCCACTTTCGCGCAATACAAGGACATCAGCGACCGCGGTGTTGCGATGCTCGAGGCCGGCAAGACCGGCGATGCGCTGGATACTCTGGGCGGAGACACAGCGAAGTCGTCGTTCAACGCGGCACTGGCCGCGACCAGTGAGGACGTAACGTTGAGTATGAACGGCGGCGCCGAGAGCGCCCACGCCGCCACCGCCGGCAGCATCCGTGCCATGTGGATCGACGCCGCGATCTCGCTGCTGATCCTGGTGTTATGCGCGCTGACGGGCGTGGCCCTGACGCGGGTGACGGCGCCCCGCATTGGCCGCGCGACAGCCCTGGCGCAACGCATCGCGCAAAAGGACCTGACGGCGAACGTGACGGTGACTGGGACGGATGAGATCGGCCAGTTAGGCGTGGCGCTGAACGAATCGGTCGCGGTGCTCCGCTCGGTGGTGCAGTCGGTGGCGCGGGGCGCGGAGATGGTATCGGCGGCGGCGACGGAGATCAGCACCCAGGCGACGCAGAGCGCGGGCAATGCGCGCACGGAATCGGGCAAAATCAACCAGATTGCGGCGGCGGCGCAGGAGATGACGGCGACCATCAACGAGATCAGCCACAACGCAGAAAACGCGGCAAGCTCAAGCCGCGAGTCGGCGGAGACGGCGGAACGGGGCGGTGCAGTGATGCAGGCGGCGGCAGCCACCATGGAGAAGATCGCAGCGGCTACCCGGACGGTCTCCGAAAAAATGGCGTCGCTGGCCCACCGCTCGGATGAGATCGGCAAAGTGGTAAACGTGATTCAGGAGATCAGCGAGCAGACCAATCTGCTGGCCCTGAATGCGGCCATCGAAGCGGCGCGCGCCGGGGAGCACGGACGCGGCTTTGCCGTAGTGGCGGGCGAGGTGCGGCGGCTGGCCGAGCGCACCAAGAGCGCTACGGAGGAGATCGCGGGAACCATTCGCAGCATCCAGGACGAAACACGCGACACCCTGGAGGTGATGGCGGAAAGCCGTACGGCTGTGGAAAGCGGAATGGACGAAACGTCGAAGGCCCGGCAAAGCCTGGACGCTACCATCGCAGCCTCAAAACAGGTGGAGCAGCAGATTCAATTGATCGCTACCGCGGCCACGGAACAGACCTCGGCGGCGGGAGAGATTTCGGAGTCCGCGGGACAGATCTCCCAGTTGTCGCTGGAAAACACGCACGTTGCCGAAGAGGCTGTGGAAGCGCTGAAGAACCTGTCCTCCCTGGCTGCCGAACTGGACGGAATCATCCGGCAATTTCAACTGGAGGAGGCGACACAGAGCGGCGGAAAACTTTCTGGAGGAGCACGGGCAGCCGTGTCGCAAGGTTTTCGTGCCGCGCAGGTGTAACGCGAGCGCCGTTCGATGAAGGATTGAACGGGAAGGATTGAGTGGGGCGGGAACCCAAATCTGCGGCCCCGGCGGGTAAGCTCAAAAATCGCCTGCCGGGGCTACCCGCCCGAATCCTGAAGGCTGAGGCCTGCTCCCCGACTGGTCTCCGCCGCGCGCCAATGCTTCGCTCTCTTTTCATTTCCTTTACGCATTCCCTGTCGTAAACCGCGTGTACAGTTATTCTGGAGTTGCGGCAGGCATGGCGCAGCGGCTGACCTCCATGCGTCAAGCCGTGGGTCTCGATCCCATCGGGAGAGAAAAAGGGAGAGAAAGAGGCATGAGCGCGGTAAAGTACGACCTGGTCGTTATCGGTTCCGGGCCCGCGGGCCAAAGGGCCGCCGTGGCTGCTGCCAAGATGGGCAAGCGCGTGGCGGTGGTGGAAGCCCGGGAGGTAGTGGGCGGCGTGTGTGTCAACACCGGCACCATCCCCTCCAAAACCATGCGCGAGGCGGTGCTCCATCTCAGTGGCTACAACTACCGCTCGGTGTACGGCGTGAGCTACCGGGTGAAGGAAAAGATCACCATGGCGGACCTGGCCTTCCGCATCCAGGCGGTGATCAAGACCGAGGTAGATGTGACCGAAGCGCAACTGTCGCGCAACGGCATCGACGTGGTGCACGGAATGGCCCGCTTCGTCGATCCTCACCAGGTGCGCGTGGAAGGCGCGCAGACCGATGCAACGCTGGAGGCCGACCGCATCATCATTGCCGTGGGCACCAAGCCGGCAGTTTCGGATAAAGTGCCGGTAAACGGCAAGACCATTATCAACAGCGACCAGATCCTGGGGCTGGAAGCTCTGCCCCGGTCGTTGATTGTGGTGGGCGGCGGCGTGGTGGGCGTGGAGTATGCCTGCATGTTCGCCGTGCTGGGCGTGCGCGTCACATTGATCGAAAAGCGCAGCCGGCTGCTGGAGTTTGCCGATCAGGAGATTGTCGAGGCGCTCAGCTACCACCTGCGCGACATGCGCGTGACCATGCGCCTGGGCGAGGAAGTGGAAAGCGTGGAGGAACCCACTCCGGGCACGGTAGTGGCCAACCTGGAGAGCAAAAAGAAGGTTTCAGGCGATGCGCTGCTGTATGCGGTGGGCCGGCAGGGGAATGTGGACGACCTGAACCTGGCTGCCGCCGGCCTCGAAGCCGACAACCGCGGCCGCATCGCCGTCAACGAGCACTACCAGACCAGGGTGGAGCACATTTATGCGGCGGGCGACGTGGTGGGCTTCCCTTCGCTGGCCTCGGTATCGATGGAGCAGGGGCGCATCGCCGCATCGCACGCGTTCAACGATCATGCAGCGTATTCCAATCCCAGCTTTTACCCCTACGGCATCTATACCATCCCGGAGATCAGTTTCATCGGCAAGACCGAGGAGCAGTTGACGGGCGAGGACGTCCCTTACGAAGTGGGCATGGCCTATTACCGCGAGGTGGCGCGCGGGCAAATTCGCGGCGACACCACGGGGCGGCTCAAACTGATCTTCCATCGCGACACGCGCAAGGTGCTGGGCGTGCACATTATCGGCGAGGACGCCAGCGAGTTGGTGCACATCGGCCAGGCGGTGATGACGCTCGGCGGCACGATGGACTATTTCATCGACACCGTCTTCAACTACCCCACGCTGGCGGAGTGCTACAAAGTGGCCGCGTTCAATGGGCTGGGGCGGTTGCACCGGTATCAGACGGAGTAGTCGTTGGTGGTTAGTCGCTAGTGGTTAGTGGGTAGTAGCTTCGGGACGTTACGCGGGCAATCATCAGTACAAGCTGACGGCAGATAACGCATCACTAACCACTCATCACTAACCACTATTCACTGCTCTTCCCGGAGGTTCACATGACAACGGCGATCGGCGTCGTCATCACAGACCACATCGCGGCGGCACGGCTCAAGGAACTGCGGCTGGCCCGGAAGGTGCTGCGCTATCCCGGCGAACGGGATGCGGTGGGAGCGCTGGAGGCGATTCCCGACAGCACATTGGTCGATCTTCTCGCTGAACAGATCGCAAGCCTGGCGGGCGGCGAAGCCGGAGCAGGCAACGCGGATGCTATTGACGCGATCGGCGTAGCCGTTCCGGGGTTCGTGCGCTCGGGAGTGGTCGAGGAATCGCCCAACCTGCCGCAGATGAAGGGCACGCGGCTGGCGGATCAGTTGACCGCGGCGCTCAAGGAGCGCGGTATCGCGGCGCCAGTGCATATCGCCAATGACGCGGACGCCATCGCCGCGGGTGTGGCTGCCACGCGCGGCCGGCTCGACAAGCTGACCCGCGTGTGGAGCATCGGAAACGGCATTGGATACGGGCGCTGGCCGCACGCCGAGGGCGTGTGGGAGGGCGGGCACATTACGGTCACGCTCGACCCCAAGGAGCGCTACTGCGGATGCGGCGGCATCGGGCATCTCGAGGGCATCATGGGCTATCGCGCCATGCGCATGCGCTTTCTCGACCTGGAGCCCGAAGAAGTTTTTGCCAACGCCAAAAACGGCGACGTGCGTTGCCGCCAGTTTGTGGATCTGTGGCACCGCGCGCTGGCCGCCGCCACCGCTTCGTTCATTCACCTGGCAGGGCCGGGGCGTTTCTACTTCACCGGAAAACATGTGGGCTTTCTGGAGCTGCCGCTGCTGCGCACGCACCTGGAAACCATGGTCCGGATGAGCCCGTTGCAGAGTTTTTCGCTGGAGATCCTGCCTCCCGACGACGAAACTGCGCTCATCGGGGCGGGCGTGAGCGCGCTGCGGGCGGTACGGCAGGAAGTAGAGAGCGGGCAGTAGCGCTTATACATCCAGGCTTCTATGCCCAGTTCTCCACCTTGAGCCCGGGCACGCGGCTGAACTCACGTATGTTGTTGGTCACGAGCGTCAACCCCAGATGGCGGGCATGTGCGGCGATCAGTGTGTCGTTGGGTCCGATGGGCGTCCCGCGCGCCTTGAGCGCGGCGCGAATATAGCCATAATCGGCCGCTGCGCCTGCAGGATAATCGAGTACCTCGATATGCCGCAGGAAGAACTCGAGCGCGGCACGGTCTTTTTGCTGCCGCGGAGAAACCTCCACACCATATACGATCTCGGATTTCGTAATCGCGGAGATGCAAACCGCGTTGGTGGATACCGTTTGGAGCTTTTGCAAAAGAGCGGGGCTCTTGCTGTTCATGATGTAAGAGGCGATGTCGGTGTCGAGCATATATTCCGGCATCAAAATGAACGCTCCTCGAACGGGAGATCCTCCACGCCTTCCATGAACTCCTCCGATGCAATGGGGTGATCCGCGAGATATGCGGACCAGTCTTTCGGTCGCGGAGACAGAATCACGTCCTCGCCCTGCTTGCGGATGAAGACCTCTTTCGTCTTGAATTGAAACCCCTTGGGGAGACGGACCGCCTGACTGCGGTTGTTCATAAAGATTTTGGCTGTGCACCGCATTTTGGCCTCCTGTGGAACTGGCATATACACGAGTATATGCCAACCAGTGCCGCGAATCAAATACGCAAACTTCCGCCGGAGCTGAGGCCAACCTTTTTCACTTTCGAAACCGGAATGAGAGGGCGTCCTGTCTTGGAACAACGCAGGCGAAGCAGACATGCTTTCAGAGGAAAGCGCGACGCGGCGTTGCTATGATTCGGCCTGACAGGAAGGTGGGTCATGCGCGGACGTTGGCTCATCGCGGCGCTGGTCATTGCGATATCAGGGGCGGTGCCGGGCGTAGAAGACCTTTGGGGACAGCAGGGCGCGGCTACGCCGAGCGCCGGTGCGGGAACGCCGAACGCGGGCGCAGCAACGCCGGGCGCGGCGACCCCAAACGGGGCTCCCGCGACCACTAACGGAGCCACCATCAGCGTGAGTGGGGGAGACGCGAAGCCGCAGCCTCCCAAGGTAGGCAGCTATTCGCTGGTGATCACGACCCTGGAGCCGACAGCAACGACGCACTGGCTGAATCCGCCGCCGGCGATTGCCGTGACTGCCGGAACCAAGCTCGCGCCCGCCGTGACGAAAGGGAACCTGACGGGGCCGCCGCAGTACACGATTGAGGCCTTTGACATACTGCGCCAGGAATGCGAAGAGACCGCGCCGCAACAACACGGTTGCGACGGATTGGACCGGACGGATCTGATCATCCGCGATCAAAGCACAGTGGAGTATTGGGTTGTGAGCCACGGCGCGGCCGTGCAGCTTCACGTCAATTTGCAGGTGCACGATCTGCTGCCGGTGGCGCGCGGCGGCCCGAGTATCGACTGGCACACCGGGGATGTGATCTTTGTTTCGGTGCCGAAGGCGACCCCGGTATACCGTTTCGTTTCAGAAACGCTGGTGGGAGTGTGGAACGGACAACCAATTGTGTTTGAGGCGGGTAAGGCGTTGCCGGACGGCGCGAAGAAAGGCCTGGAGGATCTCAGCGTTCACCAGGATCTGGGAGATGCGATGCTGTATAGCTATCGCGTCAAATAGCGCCGGTGTAAGGTCCCCTCGATCTCAGCTCTCTGTTTTCTCACCGCTTCCGCAGGTAGGTTTTTGACAGGCGATCGTGCCAGGTGAGGCCGCCGTCGTCGAACAGCGCCCACACCATGCCCAGACCGAGCGGCAAGACAGACAGCAGCAGTGCCAGCAGGCGCCCGCAGCGTTGCCCGCGGCTGGTGGTGTAACCCGAGAACGTGTTGAGCTCGATGCCTGCGTACCTCATGCCGGGCGTGGCCCGGGCCAGGGTCATAAAAAATACGTGATAGGCGATGCCGATGGCCAGAAGCGCGACCGCGGCCGGGAACTCCACCGCCCGCAGGCCCGGCAGCTCGCTGGTGTTGTACGCAGCCAGCGCGGCCGCAGCCACCAACGCGCCGACGATCAACGTGCAATCGACGAAAGTTGCCAGCAGGCGCCGGCTCATGGGCGCAAGCTCGATCGCGGGCGCGGCCTCAAGCTCGGGCTCCTCAAGCAGCTCGTCGACAAACTGCTCGCGCGGCTGCGCTTCGAGGTCCAGGGCTGGAAGTTGCGCGGCAAAAGACATGGCTGAAGGCTGCGCTTCGAGATTCGCGGGCAAAGCCCCGAAGTTCATCGATGAGGGCAGAGGCGCAGAGTTCATCGATGGAGGCAGAGGCTCCAGGGTCATGTCCGACCAATCCGTACGCATCCATTCCGGCGGCGTCGGGAGGTCCGTAGTGGCGGGAGCGGGCTGGGTGGAGATGGCGGCCGGATCGACCTCGAAGATGCTTAACTGGGGCGCTGATTCCGTCTCGGCCAAGGGGCCTTCCGCGCGCCGCGGACGCACTCTGCGGGTGGCAATCATCTCCCGCGGGAACTCGATGAGGTTGGCGTAAATGGGCTGAGCCGATTCGCTGGGCTCGTCCAGATTTGCTTCCGTAATCGACGGGCGATCATAGCGAGGCAGGGCTTCCTGGGACGCGGTCTCATCCAGTTGCGCGTCGGCTTCCAGCTCCCAGCTTGGAGCGAGTGCCGTTTCCCGGTGGATCTGAGGCCGCTCTGGCAGCTTCTGCTGCGGCGGAACCATTGCGGGCGCGGCACGGCGCTCGGAGATGGCCTCGGGCTGTAAGTCGAGTTCGGCAGAGTTCGCTGCTTCCAAGCCGTCGAGAACGTACTGAAAGGCGGCCTGCGCCTGCTGCACGGCTTTGGAGGCGGCCTTAGCGGCGTCGACCGCGGCGCGAGCCTCGCGAGAGAGCATTTCGTTGTAGCTGGGGACATTGGCGTAACGCGCGGCCACCCGCGCGGCGGCCTGGGCTGCCCGGCTGCCACGCGGGTGCCGGATTTCAGTGGGCCCGGCGGATTCGCCTGCCGAGGTCGCCTTGCTCTTCAAGTGGGCCGCTACGCGGCGATTGACTTCCTGCTTCCACTCGGGAAAAAGAACCGCAGTTTGAAGTGATGTGCTCAACGCTCCAGGTTCCCTTCTGCTACGCCGGGCCGCATTGCCGGCTCGCGCGCATAATGTGGTCCGCGCCGCAACCCGAAACCGGGTGAACGCAGACGTTGCTCAACAACCAAGGAAAGAGGATCGCGGACAGAGGCGGGCGCGCCCAGGCGGAGTGGGCCCGTGACCGAGCGGTCAATGGGATCGTGACCTTGCGGTCAAGCCGGCTTGTCGAGTTACCAGAGCGAGAGGAGTGCGTCCCATCTAATGCAGCCTGCTTTGCTATGCTGAGCGTTACACCGGTCTGAGTCAGGGATGCGTCCTCGTTATTTAGTATGTATCACGCTGCTGGCTGCCTGTCACGTGCAAGTGGGCGCACAGGCGCCGGAAGTGTTGACCAATATGGCACCCGCAGGGGCGACACCTGCGGCGCAACGTGAGACGGGCGGCGCGCCAAGCTCCGGCTTGCCCGTTGTGGCGGCCCTGCCCGGCGATCTTCCTAACGATCCCGGCCAGGAGCTGGTGCCACTGGCCGTGCCGGAACCGGCGCCGGAAACCGGAACTCCCGTGGAATGGGAGGCGAAAAACCAGGAATGGGCCGGCGACACGCTGACCCTGACCGGCGATGTGGTGGTCCACTATCGCGATTACGTGATTCGCGCCGACAGCGTGACTTACAACCGAGCGACCACGGAACTGGAAGCCGACGGTCATTTACAGCTTACCGGCGGCCCCAATGACGTGCTCATCAACGCCTCGCACGGCGACATGCGGCTCAACATGCATACCGCACGCTTCTACAACGTGAACGGGTCGCAGGGCGTGCATGCCATGGGGCACACGGTGGTGTATTCCACGCCGAACCCGCTGCTGTTTTCGGGCCGGGTGCTGCTGCAAACAGGCGAGGGCCGCTATCGCATCGTCGACGGCTCCATCACCAACTGCCGGCTTCCCCGCCCCGACTGGCGGATCATCGCGCACTCCATCGATCTGACCGACGACAAAGCGTCGACCTCGAATGCGTTCTTCGAATTTCTCAGCGTGCCGATTTTTTATTTTCCCTACCTGCACCATCCGGCCAACGAAACGGGCAGGACAAGCGGACTGCTGACGCCGGTGATCAGCAACGGATCGTCGATTCGCGGCTACACACTGGGCGAGCAGGTGTACTGGGCGATCAACCGCAGCATGGACATGGTGGTGGGCGCGGAGTACTTCAGCGAGCGCGGCTGGGCGCCCAATGGCGATTTTCGATACAGGGGACCGGGACTCGACCATCTGACCGCGCGCTGGAACGCGCTGCTAGATCGCGGCGTCGAAGAGCCAGTGACCGTATCGACGGCTCATCCCACCGGCTACCAGCGGGTCAATCAGGGCGGTGTGGATGTGAACGTGCTGGGGCGCGAGGACTTTTCTCCCAACACTCGTGTTGCCGGCACCATGGAATACCTGTCGAGCTACGTGTACCGGCTGGTGTTCGACGACAACTACTCGCAGGCCATCAGC
>Ga0302156_10004456_pt1 | contig 10316 bp, 8 predicted proteins | sample I_Bog_N3_2_FD_193503 | JGI IMG/M metagenome (GOLD analysis project Ga0302156, IMG submission 193503) | Peat permafrost microbial communities from Stordalen Mire near Abisko, Sweden - I_Bog_N3_2 | ecosystem: Environmental > Terrestrial > Soil > Wetlands > Peat | place: Sweden: Abisko, Stordalen... | reverse complement strand
GATTATATGAGAATTTCGTTTCTGATATTTTTCCAAAGGGGGGCGTGATGAAGAATTACGCAGGCAGAGGGGTTGAAGCATGACGGAGACGGCACGCATCCTGGTGGTGGACGATGACCCGGCGGTCAGGGCGATGCTTTGCGCCTATGTCAAAAGCGGCGGCTATCGGGTTGCCGAGGCGGCGGACGCCACCGATGCCCGCAGCCTGTTGGAGCTGGGCGGCATCGACCTGGTCCTGCTGGACCTCAATCTGCCCGACGCCAACGGCATGGTGCTGGCCCGCGAGATGATGAACCGCTTCGGCGTCGGCATCGTCATGGTCACCGAGCGCAACAGCCCCGAGGACCGGGCCGATGGTCTGGAACTGGGGGCCGATGACTATCTGCCCAAGCCGGTTTTTCCCCGTGAGTTGCTGGCCCGTCTGAAAAAGGCTCTGGACAACCGGGCCGCCCGCCCCGTTGGCGGCAACGGCCAGAACCTCTGGCGCTTCAATGGCTGGAGCCTGGACCCGATCAACCGATTCTTGATGGACGATCAGGCGGAACGGGTCGACCTGACCCCCGCCGAATTTGACCTGTTGGCCACTCTGGTCGGGCGTCCGGGCCGCCTGCAAAGCCGCGAACAATTGATGAGTGCCCTAGGCTCGGACGAAGGCGAGTCGGGAACCCGCAGCGTCGATATCCTGATCAGCCGCCTGCGCAAGAAACTGGGCGACATGGACCCGGCCCGCATGATCGAGACCTGTCGCGGCCATGGTTATCGCTTCGTCGCAGATGTCAGGCGCGGGGAATAGTCTCCAGCCAATCTTCCAGAAGCTCCAGCCCCTGGATGGCGATTTCACTGATGCTATGCTGCAGGATGGCGGCCTGTTCCCGCTCTTCCATGCGTAACAGGCTATCGATCTGACGGGCGCGGTCCCGCAGGGCGCTCAGGCCGTAGCTGGCGGCGCAGCCGGCCAGCTTGTGGGCGACAGCCTGCATCTCCAGCCAATTTCGATCCCGGGTCGCCTGCCCCAAAGACGTGACATGGTTCTGGATCACCTGCAGCCCCAAATCCACCAGCCGCCGCACTTCCTCGGCCCCCAGGGCTTCGAAAGCGGCTTCGAGAACCTCCGGCGAGAAACTCCCCTCCTCCGGTTCAGGAGCAGGCAAGGCGATCAGGCCTTGGGCCTGGGCCTCCATGGCTTCGGCCAGGGCGGCCTGCAGGCGCCGTGGATCCACCGGTTTGCCGACCACCGCCACCATTCCCGCCTCGAGGCAGGCGGCGATATCCTCGGCCATCAGATTGGCGGTGACAGCCACCACCGGCAGGGCCTTGCCCCGCTTGGCCGACAGGGCCCGCATGCGCCGGGTGGCCTCGAAGCCATCCATACCGGGCAGACGCAAATCGGCCAGCACCACGTCGAAATCCTCACGCTCCACCGCCTTGACCGCCTCGGGGCCGTTTTTGGCGATAGTGGTGCGATGGCCGGCTTGCTTCAAAAGGCCGGTCAGAACCTGACGATTGACCTCTTCATCCTCGACCAGCAGCACCGTCAGGCTGCGCGGGGGAATGGCGGGGCTTTCCTCGGTGGCTTCCGGCTGGGCCTGCTCCAGCTCCAGGATCAGACTGAAGCAGCTGCCTTCGCCGGGGGCGCTGACCACCTGGATGACGCCGCCCATGCCCTCGGCCAGCCGCTGCGAGATGGCGAGACCCAAACCAGCACCGCCATGACGGCGAGAATAGGAGCCATCGATCTGATAAAAGGGCTGAAAAAGGGAGGCCAGGGCTTCGCGGGGGATGCCGATGCCGCTGTCCTCCACCGAGAAGCGCACCCGAACGTCGGGCCCATCGCCCTCCAGCCGCTCCAGCTTCAAGAGGATGCCGCCCTGTTCAGTGAATTTGATGGCATTGCCCAGCAGGTTCAGCAGCACCTGACGGATGCGGGCCGGATCGCCCAGCAGGGTTGAGGGAATGCCGGGAGCGATTTCGGTGGTCAACTCCAGAGCCTTGTCCTGAGCCGGAAAGCGCATCACCAAGGCCAGACTGTCCACCAGGGTCTGGGGCGAAAAAGGCCGGCTGTCGAAGGCCACCTGTCCGGCATCGACCCGCGAGATGTCCAAAATATCGGTCAACAGCACCGACAGAGTCTCGCCAGACTGGCGGATGGTGCGGATATAGCTCTTGGATTCCGGGTCGTCGGTGCGATGGTCCAGCAGTTCGGCCATGCCCATCAGGCCGTTCATCGGCGTCCGCAACTCGTGGCTCATCATGGCCAGGAATTCCGACTTGGCGCGGGTGGCGGCTTCTGCCAGCTCTTTTGCGCCGCGCAGTTCGGCCGTGCGCTCCTCGACCATGCGCTTCAAGCCCGTGTGATAGGACTGGATTTCACGCGCCATGTCGTTGAAGGAGGCGGCCAGAGAGACGATCTCGCCGCTACCCTCGACCTCCAGGGGGCCAGAAAAATCGCCGCGTGACAGGGCGCGGATGGCGTCTTCCAACTCGCCCAGCGGGGCCGCGATGCCTCGCGCGATGAAGATCGAGACCACCAAGGCCATGCCTAACGACAAAAGAGTGGTCAAAATCCCCAACTGCTTCAGTCGCCTCACCCCGGCCAAGGTCTCAGACAGGTCACTCTTGGCCACCATGCCGAGGCCGAACGACGGCAGATAGCGCCATGCGGCAAGCACGGGCTGCCCCCGATAGTCCTGGGTCGTCTCGATGCCTCGCCCACCGTACAATGCCCGAGTCAAGATTGAGCCCATGCCTTCGCCCACAAGCAATTGATGGTCCTTCGGCAACTGCTCGGCGTAGCGCAACGGGCCGTATATGGCCACCTTCCCCGGATCCCCCTGGCCGATCAGCATGATCTCGCCGCTTTGCCCCAGGCCGGATGCGTTGCTGACCAGAGCGGCCAGGGACTGTCGGTTGGTCCGCAAAGCCAGAACCCCCAACAGAGCGCCATCGCGGATAATGGGAGCGGCGACGATACTGCTCACCAAATGCCCCGGTTCTGGAATAGCGTCAGATGTTTCCGCCTCCAGCAGAGTGCGCGTGCGCTGAAATACTTCGGCGAAATCCCGGTGGCTCGGACGTCCGTCCAGCAGGTTGGCACCCAACTCCTGGCCCGAAATAGTGAACAGCACGTCGCCGGTGATCGACACCAGAAAGAGGTCCGATGCCCCGAAGGAATCGGCGTAACGTGTCAGAAGCCGGCGGTAATCCTCATCGGCATGGAGATAGTCGGCGGAATCCAGACGGTTGATCTTGAAGGCCGCCGAATAGCTTTGCATGGCTTGGATGATCGACGGCGTGTAGGCCAAAGCCGAGACTTGGCGCAGCTGATCTCTGGCAAAACCTTCGATCTGGGCCATTTTCTGATCGGCCACCGACGAAATGTCATGCTCAACCTGAGTGGTCAGGGTCTGCTCTGCAGCATGGAACAGCAGCCAAACCACCAGCATCAGCGGCAGGCTTCCCACCAGCAGGGCACCGGTGGCGATCTCCAGGGACAGCCCACGCTCCCGCCGCATCAGGCCGCGCAAAAGCCGCTTCATGGCCCGGCTCCTTTTGTCGGAGGATTGGGGGCAGCCCAATTTCCTCCCCAGCCGGCGTAGAGCTGATCGAGAAACGCCTGCCATTCGGCTCGGGACAGGAAGCTTGGAAACGGAACGGGACGAACCGGGCGCTGGGAATCCCAGCGAATCTTGATGCTGCCGTCGGGCTGGATCTGGCCAATGCGCACGGTGCGCCAAGTATGCTGGGTCTCGGGGTCGATGGAGACGATGCCGCCAGGGGCAGACATGCTCTGACCTTTTAGAGTGTTGCGGAAGTCCTTATAATCCGCCGAATGAGCCTCGGTCACCGCCTTGGCCCACATCATCACGCCGAAATAGGCGGCCTCCATGGGAGCGGTGAAGGCGGTTCCCGGCGGGTGCGACGCCTTGAAACGCTCCAAAAAGGCATGATTTTCCGGGCTATCCACGGTCTGGAAATAATTGCGGGCGGCATAATCTCCGGCCGTAAGGGCCGGACCAATGGCCTTAACCTCGCCCTCCGCTATGCTGAAGGACATCACCGGAATGTCCTGCGAGGTAATGCCGGCAGCCCGCAGAGCCTTATAGAATCCTAAGTTTGAATCGCCGTTGATGGTGTTGAGAATGACGCTGGGATGAGCCGCCCTGATCCGGTCAACGATGGCCCGAAAATCCTGGCTTCCAAGAGGAGCGTAATCCTCTCCCGCCACATCTCCTTTCAGCGCCGTCAACTGGGCCCTGACGATGCGGTTGGCCGTGCGTGGAAAGACATAGTCCGACCCAACCAGATAGAAACGGCTCCCCAGGTTGTCCATAGACCATTTGATAGCCGGGATAATCTGCTGATTGGGCGCCGAGCCCGTGTAGACGATATTGGGGGACTGCTCCAGCCCCTCATACTGCACCGGGTAGAACAATACGGCGTCAAGCCTTTCAAACACCGGCTTGACCGTCTTTCGGCAGGCCGAGGTCCAGCAGCCAAACACCGCTGAAACCTTATCATGTGTGATCAGCCGGTTCGCTTCGGCGGCGAAGGTGGGCCAGTCGGATTTGCCGTCCACCACAATCGGCATCACCTTACGCCCCAGTACGCCGCCCTGACGGTTCAACTCGTCGACAGCGAACAGAGCGGCGTCAACCACCGGGCGTTCACTGACTGCCATTGTGCCGCTCAAGGAATGCAGAATACCAATACGGATCGGGCCGCGTTCGCTGGCTTGTTTACTGCCGAACGGTGCCGATGAACCGATAATGGCGATCCAACCCAACACTGCGCCAACAAAGGCGGCGACGAAATAGCGTTTGCGCAGCCCGTGTTCCAGCATGTTTTTGTTTCGTCCGATCCGATATGGCCGTCATCCATACTCTAAGCGATTTAAGGCGACATATAAGGGAGGACTCTGCGTTCGGAGAAAAAATACTTGCCTCTGAAAGGATGAATTTTATGAATTGGCGTCTCTGACCATTGAGGGCAGACTTCCCCCTTCAACCGAGCAGATCAAGGGATAGATCCGGGAGCTGCGCCTTATGCCGGACGAGCGACGGTATCCATAGCACACGTCTCGCTCACCGCGGGTTCGCACAGGCATTTGATGATGCAAAGGCGCTTCTGCTTACCCGGTTCGGCGAGGTCACGCTGGCGCAACTGAGCGCCGACTCCCATGCCCGCCTCGCGAAACGGAGTGGCAATGACGCCAAGGAAGCAACAAATGAAGCATGACTCATGGACCTGATGCAGCCCTTCACTGATCCCGCCTCGGTCGCCCGCTATGCGCAATCCACGCCGCAAAAAGTTCCGGGATTTGCGGATCTCCATCGGATGGCAATGGTTCTGCTCGCGGAACGCGCGCCGGAGGCGGCAAATATTCTGGTCGTCGGCGCCGGCGGCGGCCTGGAACTCAAAGCGTTCGCCGAGGCGCAGCAAGGGTGGCGCTTCGTGGGCGTTGATCCCTCGCTTGAGATGCTCGATTTGGCCCGTCGCATCCTGGGGCCACTGCGACAGCGCGTGGAGCTGCATCACGGATACATTGATACGGCACCTACGGGACCTTATGATGGCGCGACCTGTCTCCTGACGTTGCACTTTCTCGGACGAGACGAGCGGCTGCGCGCCCTGCAGGAAATCCGCCAGCGCCTAAAGCCGGGTGCCCCCCTCATCGTGGCACACCATAGTTGCCCCGAAGGCGGCGAGATTCGCCGCTGGTTGTCGCGGTCCATAGCATTTGCCAACGAAACTCAGCTTGATTTCGCGGCAGCCGCTTTGTCGGCTTCGGCGATGGCGGCGCATCTGCCCATTTTGTCTGTCGACCAGGACGAAGCGATACTCCGCGAAGCCGGGTTTCATGAGATTGCGCTGTTTTACGCCGGCTTCACATTTCATGGCTGGGTTGCCGTAGCATGAGGTCAAAATCACCCGACAAAAAACAACCATTGACCCAAGCAATCTCAGCAGGATCGTGATCCTTTGGATCGGCATAACAGCGCCGTCGCCCTATTGATCAGCGACAGGTTTGGCAGGTTTGATCGGGCTGCTGTGGCGTTTATATCGGGTTGAAGCCCCAGCATTTGGACCTGTGACCGTCTCCTTATTGGCGGAGCCCGACTCTTCCTGGTTCCGCGCTTAAAAACAGACCGACTGGATTCGGCCCGAAGCGGTCATTCCCATCTGATGCGAGAAGCGTCGAAGGCATAGGTTTCAGGCTTGGGGCGCCCTCATCAACCGGGACCAATCAGGGGATGGCGGTGGGTGCCCACGGGGCATTTGCGGGCGGTTTGTCTGAGGGATTTTTCTCTGCGTGGGATTTGCGTGGGTCAGCCCAGACATGGAGAAGGCCTTAGGGCTTAAAACCCTAAGGCCTTCAATGGCGCGCCCGGAAAGACTCGAACTTCCAACCCCCAGATTCGTAGTCTGGTGCTCTATCCAATTGAGCTACGGGCGCAGTCTCTGCCGGATCGCTTGTTGTTCCCCGGCGTTGAGGACGCGGACCATACTCATTCCCCCTGCACCCCGCAAGACTAAAAATCATGGGCAATTCATTTTTTCCCGAAAGCGATCCCGTCACGCCCGAGTCATATATGCATTCCGACCCTCGTGTAGTGACATGCGATTCGATGTTGACTCTGTGTCTCGTATCGGTATATTTCCCGCCTCTCGCCGCGAGCCCTAAAGGCCCGCTGGTTTCCGTTTGTATGAGTGGTAAATAGACATGTTCGCAGTCATCAAGACCGGCGGGAAGCAGTACAAGGTTGCCCCCAACGACGTCATTCTCGTCGAAAAGCTGCCGGGGCTGGCCGGCGACACCGTCACTCTCGACCAGGTTCTGATGGTCGGCGATAAAGTTGGCGCGCCCCTCGTGGCCGGCGCCAGCGTCACCGCCACCCTCGTTGAACAGACCCGTGGCGAGAAGATCATCGTCTTCAAGAAGAAGCGCCGCCAAAACTACCGGCGCAAGAAGGGTCATCGCCAGGATCTCACCGTCCTGCGCATCACCGGCATCAACGGCTGATCCTTCAGTCTCCAGGAGTTTGAATTATGGCTCATAAAAAAGCAGGCGGTAGCTCCCGCAACGGTCGTGACTCTGCTGGTCAGCGTCTCGGCGTTAAGAAGTTCGGTGGCGAAGTCGTCATCCCCGGCAATATCATCGTGCGTCAGCGCGGCACCAAGTTCCATCCCGGCGCCAATGTCGGCATCGGCACGGATCACACCCTGTTCGCCCTGGTCGAAGGTCGCGTGACCTTCACCACCAAGGCCCTGGGCCGTACCTTCGTCTCGGTAGCCCCGCAGGCCTAACGGCCGCAGTCTCCCCAGAAGAAGCCGTATTCGAAAAAAGGGGAATGGTCCGCCATTCCCCTTTTTTTGGTTTCCGGAATCCCTTGTTTTCCAAATACCTCGGCGGACGCCATGAAGTTTCTCGATCAGGCCAAGATTTTCATCAAGAGCGGTGAGGGCGGCGCAGGCGCCGTCAGCTTCCGTCGTGAGAAATACATCGAGTACGGCGGCCCCGACGGCGGCGACGGCGGACGCGGCGGCGATGTCATCATCGAATGCGTCGCCAATCTCAACACCCTGATCGATTTCCGCTATCAGCAGCATTTCAAGGCCGAGATCGGCCATCACGGCATGGGCAAGAACCGCACCGGCGGCTCGGGCGAAAGCGTGATCATGAAGCTGCCGGTCGGCACCCAGGTGCTGTCCGAGGACCGCGAAGAAGTGATCGCCGATCTGACCGAACCCGGCCAACGGGTGGTCCTGCTGCGCGGCGGCGACGGCGGCTTCGGCAATGCCCACTACAAGACCTCGACCAATCAGGCTCCCCGTCGCGGCGACGCCGGCTGGCCGGGCCAGGAGATGTACGTCTGGCTGCGCCTGAAGCTGATCGCCGATTGCGGTCTGGTGGGTCTGCCCAATGCCGGCAAGTCAACCTTCCTGGCCGCCGTCACCCATGCCCGGCCGAAGATCGCCGATTATCCTTTCACCACCCTGCACCCCAATCTGGGCGTGGCGCAGGCCGGTGAAGAAGAATTCATCATCGCCGATATCCCCGGCCTGATCGAAGGCGCCCATGAAGGCGCTGGGCTGGGCGACCGCTTCCTCGGCCATATTGAACGCTGCCGCGTGCTGCTGCATCTGATCGACGGCACCGAGGAAGACGTGGCCGAAGCCTACCGCATCGTCCGGGGCGAGCTGACCTCTTATGGCGGCGGCTTGGACGAGAAGATCGAAATCGTCTGCCTGAACAAATGCGACGCCCTGATGCCCGAGGAAATCGAGGAGAAGATGGCTGCGCTGAAGGCAGCGGCCAAGGGTGCCCGGGTCATGCCCCTGTCGGGCGCTGCCGGCATTGGCCTGAAGGACGTGCTCTTCGCCCTTCTGGCTCACATCAAGGAAAGCCGCGCCGCCCACGGCGCAGCACCTTTGGGCGCCGAAGCCACCGGCGGCACCGGCAAGGCCAGCAGCTGGAAGCCCGCCCTCGACGGCGACGACGATGGCGACAAAGGCAACGGCGCTTGGGATGGCCGCACCTTCTACGATCTGTCGGCGGAAGATTACGACGACGACGATGATGGGGACGAAGACGCATGAGCCCTCTGGCCGAAGCCTGCCGTCTGGTCGTAAAGATCGGATCCTCCTTGCTGGTTGGCAAGAACGGAACCATCAACCGTCCGTGGCTGGATGCTTTGGCCGATGATCTGGCGCAGCTGCGCCAGAGCGGGGTGGACGTCATTGTCGTCACCTCGGGCGCGGTCGCCGTTGGCCGTGGCCCCCTGAACCTGTCGGGCAAGTTGCGCCTGGACGAAAAGCAGGCCGCGGCTGCCGCCGGCCAGATCCGTCTGGCCCATGCCTATCAGGAAAGCCTGGCCCGGCATCAGCTGACCGTCGCCCAGGTACTGCTGACCATCGATGATTCCGAGAATCGCCGCCGTTATCTCAACGCCCGCAATACCCTGGAGACGCTGCTGCGTCTTGGGGCGGTGCCGCTGATCAATGAGAACGACACGGTGGCCACCGCCGAAATCCGGTTCGGCGACAATGACCGTCTGGCTGCCCGCGTGGCCCAGATGATCGGGGCCGACACCCTGGTGCTGTTCTCCGACATCGACGGGCTCTATAGCGGCAACCCCCGCCAGGACAAGACCGCCGTCTTTATCCCGGAAGTGCGTGAACTGACCCCCGAGATCGAGGCCATGGCCGGCGATCCCGGCAGCTCCCACGGTTCGGGCGGCATGGTCACCAAGCTGATGGCGGCCCGCATCGCCCTGGCCGCCGGCTGCCGCATGGCCATTGCTCCGGGTGCCCCTTTGCATCCCTTGAAGGCCATGAAGGATGGCGGGCGCTGCACCTGGTTCCTGCCCAGCAGCGAGCCCCTGACCGCCCGCAAGCAATGGATCGCCGGTTCGGTGCAACCGCAAGGCACCCTGGTCGCCGATACCGGCGCTTGCCGCGCCCTGAAGACCGGCGGCAGCCTGCTGCCCGCCGGTGTGACGGCTGTCGAAGGCGAATTCCAGAAGGGCGAGGCCGTGGTCGTGGTCAATGCCGAAGGCCGCGCCATCGCCCGTGGGCTGGTGGCCTATTCCTCGGACGACGCCCGGCTGATCATCCGCCGCAAAAGCGCAGCTTTCGAAGAGCTTCTGGGCTATCGTGGCCCTGATGTATTGATCCACCGTGACGATTTGGTGCTGGACTCATGACCCAGGAAAACGCCGACCTGCAAGTTTCCATGACCGCGCTGGGCAAATCCGCCCGCGCCGCCGCCCGGCTTTTGGCCCAAGCCACGCCGGAGGCCAAGAACAAGGCCCTGCTGGCCGCCGCCGCTGCTTTGCGCGAGCAAGCTCTGTCCATCAAAGCCGCCAATACCATCGACATGGAGGCCGGTAAGGCCAAAGGCCTGACGCCGGCCCTGCTGGATCGCCTGCTGCTGGACGACAAGCGCATTGAAAGCATGGCCAAGGGCTTGGAAGACATCGCCGCCCTGGAAGACCCCGTCGGCGGCGAAATCGCCCGCTGGCAGCGTCCCAACGGCCTGGACATCGCCCGCATCCGCGTGCCCTTGGGCGTCATCGGCATCATCTATGAAAGCCGCCCCAACGTCACCGCCGACGCCGGCGGGCTATGCCTGAAGTCGGGCAATGCCGCCATCTTGCGCGGCGGCTCGGAAAGCATCAACAGCTCGCGGTCCATTCTGGCTTGCCTGCAAAAGGGTCTGGCCGAGGCTGGCCTGCCCCAGACCTGCATTCAGATGCTGCCCACCACCGACCGCGCCGCCGTCGGCATCATGCTGCGCATGAGCGATTACATCGACG
>Ga0302156_10004448_pt1 | contig 10338 bp, 11 predicted proteins | sample I_Bog_N3_2_FD_193503 | JGI IMG/M metagenome (GOLD analysis project Ga0302156, IMG submission 193503) | Peat permafrost microbial communities from Stordalen Mire near Abisko, Sweden - I_Bog_N3_2 | ecosystem: Environmental > Terrestrial > Soil > Wetlands > Peat | place: Sweden: Abisko, Stordalen... | reverse complement strand
GCGAAACCCGGTTGGACTTGATTGTTGGGCGCGAACGTATTGGCCCCACCCGGCACGCACGCGGCGTTGGATACCGTGCCCGGCCAGCGGTTGCCGAACGAGTCATAGCAGTAGGTCTGTGGCGACAGGATGCTGCCGGTGATGCCCGCGGACGTGTTGGTCGCCCCGGTGATTCGGTTGAGGCCGTCGTAGCCGAAGGTCCAGGTGCCCATGACCGAATCCGTGTAGCCCTGCAGGTTGCCGTTGGGCGCGTAGTGGCCTGCGAGATTGTATCAGTCTGGGAAGGTGAAGAGTTCCACGACCGTCTTCAGGCGCTCTTTCTGGCGGCTGCGCGGGAATCGTCTGGTTCTTGTGAGCTGGGCGATGCCATGGAGGCTCGCCCAGAACAGTTCCGACACAACCTCTGCCTTCGAGCCCTGCCGCTGAAACAACTCCATGAGTTGGGCAAAGGCGAATCGCAGCTCCGGAGGAGTAGCCGCGTGACCGAAGGGTATGTTCAGGCTGAGCGAAAACATCGCTTCATACAGGGCTGGTGAGGACGCGGCGAACTGAAGATAGGCGGCCGCGACTGATTCGACCGCACTGCCACGCTTCGCGCGTTTCCGCGCCTTCTCCAAAGCCAGGCCGATCTCCTGGAAGCCCTCGATAGCGACCGCGGCGAGAATCCCTTCGCGGCTTCCAAAGTGAGCGTACAGGACGGGCTGGCTGTAGGAGATTTCGTCGGACAGGCGCCGGACGGTGACGTGAGGCCAGCCTTCACGCTCCGCGATTCGCCGTGCGTCACGGATGATCTGTGCCCGGCGGGCCTGGTTGTTCCGCAGCTTTCGCTCCGCAATCCGGTTCGGTGCAGGCGTCGTTCCCATCAGGCGAAAATTATAGCACCGCTAGAAGTTCTAACGAATTCCCAGGAAATATGGAATATTCTTGCATCCAGATGGAATATACTACATCATTACTAGCGTTGCTAGATGTTATAACAGAAGTAAAAGGAGAAGCCAAATGAACACGACAGCAGGATTGGTTGAAGGCCCGACGTTGAAGAAGAATTCGCTGCTCTTCTGGTGTACCCTCCTGATACCGGTAGCGATCATCGGGATTGGCATCAACTTCATCCTCAACCCGGTTGGGGCTTCCACCGGCTACGGCATTCCGATCCACGACCCAGCCGCCTTTCCTTTCATGTGGGTCAAGGGAATCCGCGACATCTTTTCGGGTCTTGTCGTCCTGACGTTCCTCTTCAAGGGAGACCGGCGCACCACCGCAATCCTCTTTGCTCTGGCGATATTCATCCCGGTCTGTGATGGGCTGGTCATCCTGAGCCATCTAGGCTTTGCGCCGCCGATCTTTATTCACTGGGGAACAGCGCTTTACATGGCGATCGTTGCCGCGTTTCTTCTTCGGGCGAAGTAACTCTACTTCAACCGCAGGTGTTGTTCTTTAGAGGAGCCATCGTGGAAGCACTGAACGTCATTGCAATACTCGTCGCCGGACTTATGGTTGGATGTGAACTCGCCATCGCAGCGTTTATTCATCCAACGCTCGATAAACTCCCCGATGATGTTCATCTGCCGGCGGCAAGCGCCATCGCTCGGGTGATGGGGAGAGTCATGCCGTTTTGGTATGCTCTTACGTTCTTGCTGGCCGTGGCCGAGGGCGCAATCCACTGGCACCAATCTGGCCGGTTACCTATCTGGATCGCTACATCGGCCGTATTGTGGATGCTGGTGATTGTGTATACGATCACGACACTGGTGCCGATCAACAACCGTATCGCATCGTGGGAAACTTCCACTCCGCCTGCTGACTGGAAGACGTACCGGAGCAGATGGGATCTGCTTCACCGCTGGCGTGTTGCGGTCCTCACGATAGCTTTCGCGTTACTTGTCTTGGGGATTCTCTAGCCAACGCTCTTGCGGGCAAGACTCATTCGCAGGACCAACCGAAACCGTGAGGAGAAGATCAGATGCCAGATACTACATCCGGGAGCGCTGCACTTCCTGCCGACGATCTCAGCCGCGCGTTGGCACTTACCCAGGTGGATAGCCCAACGGCCCAGCATATCGGTCTGGTCGGAGATACGTATACCATCACCGTCGCCGGAAAGGACACCGACGGTCGGTTCTGCGTGATCGACATGCACGTGCCGCCCGGTGGCGGGCCGCCTCCACATCGTCATGACTTCGAAGAGACCTTCATCCTGCTCGATGGGGAGATGCAGGTAACGTTCCGGGGCCAGAAGTCCACAGTGCGCGCCGGCGATACCGTCAATGTTCCGTCGAACGCTCCACACCAGTTCCATAACGCATCGTCCGAACCGGTCCGAATGATCTGCATTTGCTCTCCAGCGGGGAATGACGAGTTCTTTCTCGAGGTCGGAGTTCCTGTAGCGACGCGTACCACGCCGCCACCCAAGCTCGATGGAAAGCAGATGGCCGAGTTTCTGGCAAAGGTAAAGGCGATCACACCGAAGTACGGCACGGAACTTCTGGAGAAGGCGTGAGCAGTGCGCTCGGCAAGGCTGGCGAGCTGCTGTGGTTCTCCACTCATGTCGCGATGAAGATCCACCCCAGCGGACATAGAACGTCCGCCGGGGACCCCGGGCCGCGCCATGAATGGGCCGCCCCGGCCTCTGTGGTGAGTTGGGCATCGAGAGATTTACTGCGGAATCATCCCGATGGAGAGTAGCCAGGTCTCGACCAACTGGGGCCAGCCGGTGATGGGGGAGTTGGTGCGGCGCAGGCCGAAGGCGTGGCCGCCGTGCGGGTAGAGGTGCATCTCGACGGGAACGCCGGCGTTCTTGAGGGCGATGTAGTAGGAGAGTGCGTCGTTGACGCTGTCTACGTGGTCGTCCTCTGCCTGCAGCAGGAAGGTGGGCGGCGTGCGGGTGGTGATGTGGAGGTCGGGGTTCAGCGCGAGGTCTTCTTCGGCGATGGGTGGGTGCTGCGGATGTGGAAGGGGAAACTTTTTGGCGCCTCTGTTGGCATCTTGGTGCGCCGCGGTCAGCGAAAGATGACCCGGATAGAGAGCGACGGCGAAGTCAGGGCGGCAGCTCTCTTTATCGGCTGCGTCGATGGCCGGGTACAGGCGCTGCGCGAAGTGGTTGCTGATGGCTGCGACCAGGTGCCCGCCTGCAGAGAAGCCGAGGGCGCCGATCTTGTGCGGGTCGATGTGCCACTCGGCGGCGTGAAGGCGCACCAGGCCGAGCGTGCGCTGCGCGTCTTCGAGCGCCATTGGTGACTCGGGATATGGCCCGGACTTTGGATAGGGGCCTATGTCCGTGACGCGGTACTTCAGCAGGATGCAGGTGATTCCTCTGGGCGTGAGCCAGTCGCAGACCTCCGAGCCTTCGAGATCGATGGCCAGCATCTGATAGCCGCCGCCGGGGAAGACGATGACCGCTGCGCCGGTGTTCTTGCCCGTGGGCGAGTAGACGGTCATGGTGGGACGCGTGACGTTGTTTATGCCGACCGTCGGTCTGCCGCCGATCAGATCGTCGTTGCCGGAGGTTGAGACGGTCTCGGGACCGGTGACTGGTTGAGGATCGGGCGCGGCGCCGGGCCATATAGGGATCTGCGCGTGTCCCGGCGACGGCTGCCAGACGGGCTTCTGGGCGCTGAGAGCGCCGGAGGTACAGACAATGAAGACGGCAACGAGCGAGAGAGCGACATGCGGGGGCTTGTTCACAGTCCCAACAGCTTACACAGGAACCCACAGCGGCGGCTGCGCGGTAAATTTTGACGGACAAATGCCGTCTGTGTGTATAGGATGGGGGCACATTTTTTCTAAGAGGAGATGGTCTATGGCAGCCAAGGGCGGTTCTGGCATCAAGATTCTGTTGATTGTGCTGGCGGTGTTGTTCGTCTGTGGGGTCGTGGTTGTGGGAGGCATTGTCTATGTGGCCCACCGGGCGATGAACACGGCCAAGACAGACCTGGCGAAGGCTGGCATCTCGACCTCGGACCTGAGCAGCGTGGCGAACAGCGAGCCCGTGGACGCGTGCAAGTACCTAACCGCGGGTGATGTGAGCGCGGCGGTGGGCGTGCCGATCATCGACGTGAAGAGCGATAACGGCTGCCACTATATTGCGCAGGGGTCGGCGGCGAACTTCACGATGCAGCACGTAGGCGCGATGGGTGGCGGCAAGAGTATGCCGGCGGGAATGCCAGGGATGACTTCGGGGTCGAGCGACAGCGATAGCACGGAGACGACGTCACTGGTTGACATCACCATCAACTCGAGCGGCGGCCGCATGGAGATGAACCTGGAGAAGAAGCTCATCGGCGGATTGCAGGTGAATGGCAACGCCAACGGCGATGTGGCGGGGATCGGCGATGAGGCGTTCGCTATCGGCAACAATCTGCTGCTGGTGCGGAAGGGCGATAAGCTCGTGCAGATTACGTACACCAACTGCCCGTGCTCGGTGACGCAGATCGAGCCGCTGGCGAAGAAGCTGGTGGATCAGCTTTAAGGGCAGGGATAAGGGAAGGCAAAAGACGAACGCAATGGACGCAGAGGAAAGACGCAAAGGGGTGGTACGTAATCAGTCGCGGTTGCCGCCGAAGATGCGCAGCAGGGCGAGGAAGACGTTGAGGCCGTCGAGGTAGATGCTGAGGGCGAGTTCGACGGCAGTGGCACCGTCGCCGCCATTGCGGATGCGCATGAAGTCCACCACGATGAGTACGCTGAAGATAGCGAGCGTGGCCCAGGAGTAGAACGTCGGGCTGACGAAGTGGAAGAAGATGCCGAGCACGCCGATGATGATTAGCGCGAAGAGAGCGGCGAGGGCGAAGCCGCCGACGCGGCGGTAGTTGAAGCGGGCAAACTGCGCTCCCATGCCGAGGACTGCCATGCCGACCGCGGTGGTGACGGCGGCGTTCAGGACGACGGTAGTCTGGCCGGTGTGCAGCAGGTGCTGGATCCAGGGAGCGATCTCAAAGCCCATGACCAGCGCCAGTGTGAGGAAGAGCACCAGCGAGAGTGGCGGGTTTTTGCGCGATGCACGAACTGCGAAGATCAGTCCCAGGCTGGCGATGACGCAGACCCAGAAGAGGCCGGGAAAGTAGAAGGCCGGGGCGAGGTAGACTCCGACCGCAGAGACGAAGAATCCCAGCGAAGAGATGAGCAGCACCTGCGAGAGCAGGGCGGGGATGGCGCGGGTGGCCGCGCCGCTGTTGCCGTCGATGATGATGGGGTTGTTGGTGGTGTCCATGGTTCTTGCTCCTGGATTAAGGATACTCCTGGGGAGCAAGGAGTAGTGAGGAAGGAGTAAGGAGTAGAAAAAACAAAGACGAACGCAGAGGGCGCAATGGAAAAACGCAAAGTACGCAATGGTTTGTGCGCTTAGGAGGACACCTCTGCTGGGGCGGCGTCGATGGGTGTGGGCGCGGTCTCCATGTCGATCTCTTCCTGGACGACGTCGTTGAGCTCGCCGGCGAGCTTTTCAAACTCTTCGATGCTGGGGAGCTCGGAGATGTCCTTCAGGCCGAAGCGGAGGAGGAAGTCTTTGGTGGTTTTGTAGAGTATGGGGCGGCCGATAACCTGCTTGCGGCCGGCGGTGGCGATGAGCTTGCGTGCGAGCAGCGAGCCGAGCACGCCACCGGTGTCCACGCCGCGTATCTCGGAGATCTCGGGAGCGGTGACGGGCTGCTTGTAGGCGATGACGGCGAGCGTTTCGAGCGCCTGCAGGGTGAGCTTGAGCGGCGGCTTGAGAGATTTGACGAAGCCGCGAACGGCGTCGTGGTATTCGGGTTTGGTGGCGAGCCGGTAGCCGCCGGCGACCTCGCGGATCTCAAGGCCGCGATCGCTGGAGGCGTAGTCGGCGATGAGGGAGTCGAGGAGCGAGCGGAGGTAGTCGCGGAGGCGGCGAGACTGTTCGCGGGCGAGCTTCTTTTCGTCGGGCTCGGTGGTGGAAAGGGGCGTGTCGGTTGTGGCGAGACCGGGAGCGTCGGGGTCCTTCGACTCGTCCCCTTCGACGCGCTTCGCTTGCTCAGGGTTCTCGCTCAGGATGACAGCGTTATTTTCTGGCGCGGAGGCGACCTCGGAGATGTCCATGACCTCGGCGTTGAGGGCGTCGGCGTCGTCTGACGGCGAGGTTTCGGTGTCGAGCGGGAGCTGGGTGGCGGTGAGGGCGTCGAGCTCGGCCTGGGCTTCGTCGCCGAGCAGACCGGTGAGTTGGGCGAGGGTGATGGGCTCTTCGGATGCGTAGATGACGGCTTCGATCTTGGCTTTAAGACTCATGGCAGCAAGGTTGAGTGTACCAACCTTGCTGCCATGATTTTCTCGCCGAGCGGTGGATTACCGGGCCAGCATGTTGAAGACGTAGAACAGGCCCGCGGAGAGCAGCGCTGCGGCAGGCAGGGTGAAGATCCATGCCAGGGCGATGTCGCGCACCGTGGAGGCCTGCACGCCGCTGCCGTTGGCGGCCATGGTGCCGGCGACGCCGGAGCTTAGAACATGGGTGGTGCTGACCGGAAGGCCGAGGCCGTCGGCAAGGCCGATAGTGATCATGGCGGTAATCTCTGCGGCGGCGCCCTGTGCGTAGGTGAGGTGGGTCTTGCCGATCTTCTCGCCGACAGTGATGACGATGCGCTTCCAGCCGATCATGGTGCCGAGGCCGAGCGCCAACGCGACCGCCACCTTGACCCAGGTGGGGATGAAGCGGGTGGATTTATCGAGGAAAGACTTGTAGCTGCCGAGGACGGCGTTGTCAGCAGTGGAGATTTTGGGGCCGAACTTGGGCAGCAGACGCAGGGTCTCGCTGGTCAGGTACATCTGGTTCCGGACGTTGGCCTGCATGGTGGGGGGGACCTTGCCGAGCGAGCCGTACTCGACGGCCTCATTGCGGATGTCGGTGACCATGTTTTGCAGCGCGAGTACGGTATAGGGCGTGAACTTATGCGTGGAGACGAAGTTCTCGAGCTCCGGCTGGCTCTCGCCGATGGTGGCGCTGGGATCGACGTACTTCTGCAGCACGCCGGCGGTCTGCGTGGAGACGACCGCGAAGGACTGCACGTCCTTATTGCTGACGGTGTGGTTCAGGGCATACGCGGTGGGAACGGTGCCGACGAGGATGAGCATGATCAGGCCCATGCCCTTCTGGCCGTCGTTGGAGCCATGGAAGTAGCTGACGCCGCCGCAGGTGAGGATGAGCAGGCAGCGGATATAGAGCGGCGGCGGCTGAGTGCCCTCCGGGGCTTTGTAGAGCCGGGGATCGCGGGCCAGCAGCTTGAAGAGGAAGAAGAGAATTCCGGCCATGACGAAGCCGATGAGCGGCGAGAGCAGCAGAGCGCGGAAGACCTTGACGACCTGGTCCATATCCACGCCGGCGACGCCGTTGTGGCCGTGCATGAGCTGGTTGGCCACGCCGACGCCGATGACCGAGCCGATCATGGTGTGCGAGCTGGAGGCGGGCAGGCCCTTGAACCAAGTGGCGAGATTCCAGAGGATGGCCGCGATGAGCAGCGCAAAGACCATGGCAAAGCCGGACCCACTGGAGACCTTAAGGATGAGCTCGACGGGCAGGAGTGTGACTATGGAGTAGGCGACCGCGCCAGAGCTGAGCAGAACGCCGGTGAAGTTCAGGACGCCGGAGTATACGACGGCGATGTGGGGTTCCAGCGAGTGGGTATAGATGCAGGTCGCGACGGCGTTTGCGGTGTCATGGAAGCCGTTGACGAACTCAAAGCCGAGCGCGATGAAGAGCGCGATACCCAGCAGAATGTAAGGGAAGACGGATGCGGAGTGGACGACGGAGAGATCGACGGTAAGGCTGTGGCCGATGTAGATGACGCCGATGAGCAGCATAGCGGCGAAGCCGATGATGCCCCACCTGCCGGGCGAGGACTTTTCGAACTTGGAGTCGAGCAGCGAGCCGGCGGGTTCGCTGAGTGCGGCAAGCGCCGGGTCATTTATAGCAGAGGTGGACATGTGGGTTCGCCTTCGGAGCTGGTGGAGTAAGGTGCTGGAACGCCACAAGCTTAGCCGTGCGAATGTTTCAATGACGTAAACAGACAGTGAACTTTGCGGGCTGCACGCGCCGAGGCTGAAGCCCCTGGCTTCACAGGGATAGGATTCAGTGGCCTAAAGGCCACTGCTAATCCGAAGAGGCAGTGTCAGTTGCCGGGGATGTGGCTGTAGTCCTGGTCCCAGTGGGCGAGGAGGTTGTGCAGAACGGTGGAGCCGACCAGCCAGGCGGATTCGAGCGCGATGTGGCCACCGATGTAGGGCGCGGTGAGGCTCTCGACGGGCATGTGGCCGGGGCGCGGCATGGAGTAGTTGCTGCCGGTGCGCAGCACCATCACGCGGTCGGGGTCCACGCGGTGCATCGGCGCGAGCCGCTCGATGGCGCCCATGAAGCCGGAGTCTTCCATCTCGGTCATGGCGAAGGTGCCTTTGCCGTCGGTCCAGAGCTTGACCCAGTCCTCGGCGAACTGGTTCATGATGGCGCCGTGCCAGTAGTAGTCACTGGCGAAGCTATCGCCGAGCAGCACGAAGGGCGGCTTTTGCGCGTTGGGGTAGCCGGTGAAGCCGGCGCGGAACTCGGCGACCTTGTCATCGTCGCCGAGGTTCAGGTCTTTGGTCTGGGCATAGGCCCACTGGGCGAGCTTGGCGTTCAGAGGGAAAAGATTGGAGCGGTGCCAGGTGGGCGCGGTGTTGGCAGGCGGGTTGGGTTCGTGCGCGCCGGTGGGGAAGAGACCGTAGGGCCAGTCTTTGGGCGCCTCGCGGGGATCGATCTCGCGGACGACGTCGCCGACGACGTACTGTGCCCAGGCCGCGGAGCCGATGCTGGCCACGTGGGGATCCACACCGGCGATGCCGTTGATGAGAATGTAGGCGTGCGACAGATCAAAGCGCGGGTCGAGGCCGAGCGCCATCATGCTGGCGGTGGCGTTGACGAGCGTTGTGCCGCTCAACATGCCGAGCACAGTGTGGTCCTTGTTGGTGCGCAGGTGGTGGACGCCGGGTGTGTCGGGCACGCCGCCGGGGAAGTCGAGGGGTTCGTCTAGATGCTCGCGCTCGACCCAGAACTGGTACTCGCCGGGGGCGTCGCCGGTGTCGTTGCCGACCTCGAAGGTTGCGATGATGACGGCGCGAATGGGCCAGGGCTTTTGTGGTGTCTGCGCGTGGAGAGAAAGGCAAAGGCAACTGCAAACGCCAAGGACGCGGAGGTGCGCGGAGGTGATGTAGGTGGTGGAGACACGTGGGCTGCGGATGCGCATGGCGGGCTCCTGAACAGGGATTCGGTGGATGTGCTCAGGATAACGCAGATGGTGAGCGCTTAGCTCCAGTCGTCGCGGATGGTGGCCTGGTCGGCGAAGATCTGTTCGAAGTGCGCGGTCTTCTTGATGAGGATGTCGCCGAGGACTTCGGCCTGGCGCAGCAGGATGGCTTGCAGGCGAACCAGCTCCAGCATGGCCAGAAAAGTGCAGATGAGCGCGCGCTCTGATTTGGTGTTCGCGAGCAGCTTGCGGAGGCTGATGGGGCGGTCTTCCATGAGCAGGCGGCGCTTGACGAAGTCGATCATCTGCGCGACGGTGACGGAGTCCTCGTCGATAGAGTGGATGGGGCGGTCGCGAAGGCGCGTGAGGATGTCCTGAAAGACGCGGACCAGATCGATGGTGTCAGCGGCGATCTCGCGGTCGGCGTCGACGGTGTCGAGGCCTTCGTCGTGTAGGAAGGCGCGCAGGCCGGAGTGGGTCCAGGTGGCCTCTTCGATGAGCTGCTTCTGCTGGAGCATCTGCGCGGCGGCCTTGAAACGCTCATGTTCGAGGAGTCGCTCGACCAGTTCGCGGCGGGGATCTTCGTCGGCACCTTCGGCGGCGAGCGGGTCGCGCGGCAGCAGCATCTTGCTCTTGATGTGGATGAGCAGGGAGGCGACGTAGATGAACTCGCCGGCGGCGTCGATGTCGGTCTCTTTCAGGTGGTGCGTGTACTCGAGAAATTGCGCGGTGATGGTGGCGATGGGGATGTCGTAGATATCGATGTTCTGCTTGCGGATGAGGTCGAGCAGAAGATCGAGCGGGCCGTCGTAGACCTGGCCGACAGTGATGGAGAAGGGCGACTGTGAGGCTTCGTCCTTGCTCTTGTCGCGGGGTGCGGGGTCGGGAGGCGGTTGGTTGGGTTCTAGCATGAAGGGCTTTTTCTCGAAAGATCCCATTGCCGTCGGCTCTGCAGCTGACTTAGAAGATGGCATAGTTACGCTCATTATCGGTGATGTCGATCCAATTCTCCGAAGATCCGATGCGGAGATGAAAATGGCCTGCATGTTTTCTTACTTCCAGCCAGAGCGGGCCCTTGCCAGCCTGCTTCTTGGCTATGACCCAATCCGCAAGATACTGC
>Ga0302156_10004425_pt1 | contig 10367 bp, 7 predicted proteins | sample I_Bog_N3_2_FD_193503 | JGI IMG/M metagenome (GOLD analysis project Ga0302156, IMG submission 193503) | Peat permafrost microbial communities from Stordalen Mire near Abisko, Sweden - I_Bog_N3_2 | ecosystem: Environmental > Terrestrial > Soil > Wetlands > Peat | place: Sweden: Abisko, Stordalen... | reverse complement strand
CGGCTAAGAACTTCTAGCCATTACCCCATCATGGGGGTGACGGGCTGGCCGGTTCGAGCTTGGTGGACCATCTGCGGCGGATAGAGGTCGGCATTGTTCAAGACGATCTGGCGGAACTTCTCGGGGAAGTTCGGCTTGACCTCTTGGGCGTAGAGGCCTTCGCCGTGATTGCGGTAGTGGAAAAACACCCGCGGAATCATGGTGGCGAAATAGCCCAGGCCACCGGCGGCGATCCAGAAATCCCAATCCTCGCAGCCGCGCACATTGGTGCGATAGCCGCCCAAATTCTCCCAGACCTCGCGCTTGTAGAGCGAGCAATAGGGCATGTGGTTCTTCAGGATCAGAGTGGCGAAGTTATAGTCCTGCGAGACATGAATGTCGTCGCGGGCCCCGAAATTATGGGCGCAGGAATAGACGATGCTGGCGTCGGGATGCTTGCGCAGCCAGCCGACGCATTCTTCGACCATGGGGGGCTCGATCAGATCGTCGGCATCCAGGCAAAGGATCAACTCGCCGGTGGATTTGGCCACGCCGTTGTTGCGGGCGATGGCCGGCTGGCCCGAGTTTTCCTGACGCAGATAGACCAATCGATCCGGATAGCGGGCAAGGTAATCGGCGGCGACTTCAGGGGTGTTGTCGGTGCTGCCGTCATCCACCAGCACCACTTCCAGATTGTCCCAGGTCTGGCCCAGGGCGCAATCCAGGGATTGGCTCAGGAAATGGCCGTAGTTGTAGCAGGTGACGATGATCGAGACCTTGGGCTTCGGCCCGATGGGCTGGGGCTTTAAGGCGCGGGCTACCACAGACTTCATGTCGGCATCGGGGCTGCGCTTGACGAAGAAGGGTGCTTTGTAGGCGATGCGGTCGTTGTCCAGCAACTCGCCGCGCTTCGGCCCCACATAACAGACCACCTCGCGGTCGCCGTGTTCCTTGACATAGCTGGGGGCAAGGCCGTCGCAGACCGGCATGGCGGTGCATTGGGCGCAAGAGGCCGGGAAGACTTTCGAGGGTTCGGGGCTGTTGGGCAGGCTGCGGGCCGCGATGACCTCGACACCGGCCATCTGGCCCGAGGCCTTGACCAGGGTGAAGCTGGGGTCGCAGGTTCCGGCCTGAAGCCCTAAGCGCAAACCGTCGCTGGTGGGTGTGGGCGACATATGGTTGACGGCGTTCATCCATTCATAGGGGTCGTAGCGCACACCGACCACGCCGACCAGATTCCTCTCCAGACCCGCCAGCATGCAGTGGGGAGCATAGCGGATGTTCACCGCCACACCGCCGTCTTCCAGGATCGCCACGGCCTCGCGCAGGTAATGGGCCATCTCGGTATAGGTCGCCTGCACGTCCAAGGCCTGTCCGCTGTTGGACCAGTAGTGATAGGCGTTCATGCAGATGAAATTATGCAGATAGATGTTGTGGCGCAGGATCTCGCGGGCGATCTCGGGCAGATGCTTGACGTTTCCGGCCATCACCGTGGTGTTGCTGGTGTATTGGAAATCCCGCTCGTCCAGGGCGTCCATGGCGGACTTTTGGGCCAGCCAGGAACCGCCGGTCAGACGCTGGAACATTTCCTCCTCCACCGCGTGGGTGGAGAACAGGAAATTGGTGACGCCGGCCTCCAGCAGGTCTTCCAGCAAGGTCTCGTGCTTGCCGTGCTTGTGCTTCTTGGTCAGGAACTGGCCCAGGGTGATGATGCGCTGGCTGATGCCCAATTCGCTGGCGTGGCGGACCAGTTCGATGATCTCGGGGTGCAAGGTCGGCTCGCCGCCGGTGACGTCGAAGTTCAAAAAGCCGCTGGCCTTGAACTGATCGACCACCCGATGCAGATCGGCGCTGTCGCGGAACTTGGCGTGGCGCATGCCGTGGAACTGATCGTCGGAACCGTCCAGATAGCTGTAGTAGCAGAACTTGCAGCTATGCACGCATTTCAGGCCCACATCGAGCACGGCGGTCCGGCTCAGGTAATAGGGCGCGTGGTAGTAGTAAGGAGCGGTCATAGCGGAATTCCCAATTGCGTGAAGACCCTGCGGCCTTCCATCTGCAAAAACGGCGTGGGGTTCATGGCGACATCGCTGCCGTTCCCCACATGCAGCCCATCCGAATACATATGTTCGACATAGCTGACCTGGGACTGGGCGAAGTGGGGCAGGGCGGCGCAAAAGAACCAGTCCCAACCTCGGTACGACTTGATGATGTTGGGTTGGAAGCGCACGGCGTCCAGATAGTAGGTCAGCAACCGCATGGCGGTGGGCTTGTCGAAGAACATCGAAACACCCGGCGCGCTGCGGGTGATGCTGATCTCATTGCCGACATCGATGGAAAAGCCGTTGCGATGGGACGGCGTGCAGGAATTATACAGACAGCAGACCGAGGCGGTCAGATCGAACATCTGGAAGGCTCGGTCCAGGAACTGCGGGTCGTGCAGAGTGTCGCTGTCGGTGAAATAGCAATAGTCGAAGGGCGAGGCGATGAATTCCGCCAGATTGCTGATGCGGGTGGCATCGATGCCCATATTCTGCGGGTGAACCTCGCCGCTGTCGCCCAGGGCGGTCATCTCGTGGCCGTCGAACTGGGTCGAGGCGTCGTCAATGATCTTCAGGTGAGCCGAGCCCCGCATCATCCGCATGTTGTGGATGGATTCCAGCGCGATGTCGCGCCGATTGAATACCGGCATGAAGATGATGGTTTGCGAAGAGCGATCAGCCACTGCTGTCCTCCCAAGGGGATGCTAGGGGAAAGGGCGCAAGCGGTATGCGTCACTGTTAAGAGAACACCGGGAGCAGTTAAGACAATCTTAAGCCGACGCCTTTAGTTTTGGGTATAAGTGCCGGATTCTCTTTGGAATCCGCCTGTTGCCTTGCGGAGACGCTTTCGATGACTGCCGTGCAGAAACCCGCCCTCACCCTGAGCGACGCCTTTGCCCTGATTCGCAGGAAGGGGGTGATCAGCCTGTCCTTCTCGCTCTATGGCACGCTGCTCTTGCGCAAGGCCCTGGGCACCGAGGCGGTCTATGAGCGCACTCTGGCCTTTGCCGATGTCTCCCAGCGGGTCCGCAACATTCCCGACAGTTTCGTCCAGCACCGCAATCTGGCCGGCAATCGTGCCAAGTTCGAGCGTTGGAACATCAAGGGGCATCCCGGCTACGGCATTCTCGATATCTATAATCAGCTCTCGGTCCATGCCATGGGCTTGCCGGTCACGGTCCGTCCGATGCTGGCCGAGGCCGAGCTGAAGGCCGAGGCCGAGCTGGCGCTGTTCAATCCGCTGATGAAGGGCCTGTGGGACGAAGCCCGGTCTTTGGGCAAGAAGGTCGGCATTTTGTGCGACGGCCATTGGTCGTCCGATCAGATCCGCGTCATCCTGGCCCAGGCCGCTCCCGACCTTAAGCCCGACTTCATCTATTCCAGCGCCGACGCCGAGGTGAAGGCCGCAGGTGGCCTGTTCCGCCGCTATCTGGATGGCCAGGGGCTGAAATCCGCCCAGGCTTTGCATATCGGCCAGGAAGAAGAGATTTTCCCCATCCCGACCTTCGGGGTGAAGGTTGTGCCCTACGAGCTGCCGGACAATCCCTGGAAAGGCCTGCTGGAGCGCGAAGAAAGCACGGCCCGCCTGTTGCAGATGGCTGATATCGGCTTTCGCTGGCGGCTGGACAACGGCTTTGGCCTGCTGCGCGGCATCACCCTGGCGGCCATGCAGCCGGGCGACACCAAGTCGCTGGTGGCCGCCGCCGTGCTGGGGCCGGTGATGCTGGGCTTCCATCATCACATCGAGACTTTGACGAAGGGCTTTCGCCAGCCCGGGCGCAACGCCAAGCTGATGTTTTTGGCCCGCGACGCCTCGCTGTCCTTCCGGGTGTGGAATGACCATTCCGAGGATGAGGCCCATTATATCGAGATCAACCGCCGCATCGCCATGATCGCCGCCGCCGACGGCGAGGAGGGGTATAAGACCCTGTGTTCGCTGTTCGAGGGCATGACTCGTGTCAGCCCGCCTAGCGTCGAGCAGTTCTTCAAGATCAAGCTCTCGGCCAAGGCCAAGGCCTTCTTCAAGGATCATGGCGGCAGTTGCACCGGCAAGGAATTCGGCGCCGCCATGGCGGGCCTGTTGGGCGGTCGCGCCAGGGTCGCGAAGCTGGCCAACACCATCAAGGACTCCATGTTGGAATATCTGGTGGCCAAGCTGGGGCCGCTGGAGCAGATCACCGACTTCGTGCTGGTGGATATCGGCTATACCGGCAATATCCAGCGGGCGCTACGCCGGGTCTTCGACAAGATGGGCCTGTCCATCCGCCTGCATGGCGTCTATCTGCTGCCCCACGGCGAGGCCTTCCTGGTCCTGCCCGAGGGTGACAGCGTCAGCGGCTATTTCGACGATCTGGTGATGACCCCGGCGGTCAAGCGCGCAGTCATGCGCGACGGCCCGTTGATCGAAGAATTCTGCTGCGCCCCCGTGGGCTCGACCCGTGGCTACGACAAGGGCGTGGAAATCCGCGAGGAAGACGTTCGTCTGCCTCAGGAAATCGCCTTTTGCATGGAAATGCAGGAGGAGGTGCTGCGCTTCGTCGCCACCTTCCGCAAGCTGGAGACGTCCTTTGGCCTCGATCTTCTGGCTGACTTCGAGCGCTTTCGCTCCTGGACCGCGGCGGCTTTGGCCCGTTTCGTCATTCTGCCCACCGGCATGGAATGCCAGACCTTCGGGCCGCTGCTCCATGACGTCAGCCTTGGCACCAAGGGCCTGATCGCCACCATCACGACGCGGGACATCGAGAACCTGATGGGGGCCTTGCCCTTCCCGGCGGTAGCCAGCATCTCCCATCCTCCGGTCTGGCTGGGCGGCAGCCTGAGCGCCTTTTCCGGCATCGCCGGCTTCGCTTATGCCATGTGCGGGCTGGGGCTGTCCAACAACGACGTGTTGGCCGACGTCGCCGTCGGTCAGGTCGAGGCGATGATCCTGAAGGGCGATAGCTGCATTAATGTGCCGGTCAGCGTCATGCTCACCCCTTTCGGCGATCTGCGGCTTAGGGTGCCGGTGCTGGGCAAGGACAGTGGCTCGGTGGTGGCTTTGCCGCTGGTGGCTCAGTTCCAGCGGGGCGTCTTGCGCTCGCTGATCCTGCAAAGCGGAGCCGATATCGCCACCGCCGCCGGCAGCCGTGACGGCAAATGCCTGGCGTTGGAAGAGGTCAAGGCCATCCGCGCCGTTTTGGACGGCAGCTACTTCCGGGTCAATGAGCCCGAGGCCTTCATGCTGATCGATATCCCCGAAAGCGAGACGCCGGTGCTGCTGCTGAATATTCAGATCACCCCGATCTTCAATTGACGACCCGGCAAATTTTGCCGGGTAGGGGCCTGAATGGGATCGTGGTCCGGTTATGCCTTCGGATGTTGAGAAGACAAAGTGAGTATGCCGTTGGTGTGTGTTAATAAAGATTTGAAGTAAAATTTTATAATTATTCCGTTATTCTGGCGAATTAACGATCGGGTAACTTACTAGGCAGATTTTTCCTGCCATATTTCTTTGTGTAGGCAGATTTTTCCTAGCAAAAATTACTTGCCTTTTGTTTGCGAATGGTGTGAGGATTTAAAGGTCCGCAGTTTGTTTGCGGATGATCCTTGGGCTTTGGCCCGGATGAGTTCGGATTGGTAAGTGCCATGAACAAGATGTTGTCCTATGCCGATCAATCGGCCTGCGCATTCCCGGACCTCGGCGACGAGGCTCTGCTGGAGCTTATGCGTGCGGATGACGTCGAGGCTTATCGTGCTCTGGTCGAGCGCCATATGAACCGCGCCTTTGGCGTGGCTATGCGCGTTCTTAAGAATCCGACCGATGCCGAGGATGTGGCCCAGGACGCCTTCGTCAAGGCCTGGACCAACCGCCACCGCTGGGAAGCGGGGCGGGCCAAGTTCAGCACTTGGCTTTATCGCGTGGTGGTCAACCGCTGCATCGATCTCCGCCGCTTGCCCCGCGAGGAGTGGATCGACGATGTGCCGGAACCCGCCGATGATGCCGAGGATTCCGTCAGTCTTATTCACCGCCGCCAAGTTTATGGCCGGCTGGAGGATGCATTGGGCCGCCTGCCGACACAGCAGCGGGTTGCCGTGGTGCTGTCCTACTATGAAGATTTAAGCAATGCCGAAATTGCCGAAGTGATGAGCACCTCGGTCAGTGCCGTTGAATCTTTGTTAAAGCGCGGCCGCAAAGGACTGCGCGAGATTCTTCGTCATTCGGAAGCAGATGTGAAAATAGTTTTTGGGGATTAACGAATCTTCAAGGGTTGTCTGATCAAATTCGGTTCCATAGGCGTCAATGGAACCACCCGGTTCAAACTTTTGCGGCCGCAATCAGTATCCACGATACGCGGGGTCGCCATGAAGCAGGAGATGTAACATGCCCGTGATTTCGACTAACAACGCGGCGAATTCCGCGCTTAACTACCTCAACAACAACTCGAACACCGAGTCGAGCGAGTTGGCTAAACTGGCCTCTGGTTCGCGCATCGTCAATGCCTCCGACGATGCCGCCGGTCTGGCCATCGGCACGCAGCTGCAGGCCAGCGTCACCACCTATTCCCAGGACGAAACCAACGTTCAGCAGGGTACCGCCATCCTGCAGACCACCGATGGCGCCCTGGCTCAGATCAGCAATATTCTGCAGCGTATGATGTCGCTGGCCACCGAAGCCGGTTCCGGCCAGGTGACCAACACCCAGCGTACCCAGGATATCAACACGGAATATTCGCAGCTGCAGTCGGAAGTCACCAGCATCGTCACCAGCACCCGTTATGCTGGTCAGAACGTGCTGTCGGGTTCGTTCCTGCAGGCCGTGAACTTCCTGGTCGGCACCACCAGCGCCGACACCGTCAATGTCACCATTGGCTCGGTGTCCCTGAACAGCCTGGGCGTTACCGGTTCGGTCACCACCGCGTCCGACGCTCTGACGGCGATCACCAACATCAATTCGGCGATCAATACCGTCACTCAGGAACGCGCCAAGATCGGCGCCTATGAATCGCGCTTCAACTTCAGCCTGCAAGACATCCAGACCAACGTGCAGAACATCAGTTCGGCTCAGTCGGTGATCATGGATGCCGACGTGGCCTCGGTGAAGTCCAGCCTGTCCTCGACCGACGTCAAGACCCAGGCCTCGGTGGCCGCCTTGTCGCAGGCTTCTCAGCTGCCGCAGGAACTGCTGCGTCTGATCCAGTCGTAACGCGACATCAGGCTCAAGATCCTCGTCCATCCGGGGCGCGCCTTAAGTGGGGTGCTCGGAGGCGGCGCCTTAAAAATACCGGCATGGAGGGATGGCCGCCCCTCCGTGCCGGTATTTGTCGTCTTTGGACGGCTTGGCAGGTCATGTTTTTTGCTTCCAGCCCATCGGCGGGAGCTTTTTTATCCATGAGGCAAAAATAACTTTCATTTAAAATCAATGCGTTATCTGAAAAGCGCAGGGCGGGGTGATTTTCTCCGCCCGCTTTTAACTCCTGTGGCGTTGAAAGGAATGACAGGGCTGCGGAACCGGCGACAAACCGGACTTCGAAAGGTGCCCGCAGTCAAGTACTCAGGAGGTTGTCATGCCCGTTATTTCCACCAATAATGCCGCGAATTCCGCGCTCAACTATCTGAATAACAACTCGTCGGCTGAGTCGAGCCAGCTGTCTAAGTTGGCCTCTGGTTCGCGCATCGTCAATGCGTCCGACGACGCCGCCGGCCTTGCCATCGGCACCCAGCTGCAAGCGACGGTCACCACCTATCAGCAGGACCAGACCAACGTCCAGCAGGGCACCGCGATCCTGCAGACCGCTGATGGCGCCCTGGCGCAGATCAGCAACATCCTGCAGCGCATGATGTCGCTGGCCACTGAAGCCGGTTCGGGCCAGGTGACCAACAACCAGCGCTCTCAGGACATCAATACGGAATATTCGCAGCTGCAGTCGGAAATCACCAGCATCGCCAGCAGCACCCGTTATGCCGGTCAGACCGTGCTGTCGGGCTCGTTCTTGTCGAATGTGAAGTTCCTGGTGGGCACCACCAGCAGCGACACCATCAGCGTCACGGTCAGCTCGGTCTCTCTGAACGGTCTGGGCGTTACCGGGTCTGTGACCACCGCCTCGAACGCTCTGACGGCCATTACCGCGCTGAACTCGGCGATCAACACCGTGTCGCAGGATCGTGCGAAGATCGGCGCTTATGAATCGCGCTTCAACTTCAGCCTTCAGGATATCCAGACCAACGTGCAGAATATCAGCTCTGCTCAGTCGGTCATTATGGATGCCGATGTGGCCTCGGTGAAGTCGGCTCTGTCTTCGACCGACGTTAAAACCCAGGCTTCTGTGGCCGCTCTGTCTCAGGCTGCGCAGCTTCCGCAGGAATTGCTGCGGCTGATTCAGTCGTAATTGACCTCATGAGGTGATTATTAGGGCATGATAAGAGCCACATGAGAGGAAACGCGAAACTGGTAAACTATTTTTTTACCAGTTTCGCGGAATCCTGAGACACTCTGGTGAGATGGCTTGAACAGATCACCAAATTGCTGGCCCGGAACCGGGTGGGAATTTGGCAGAAAGTTGGGAGCTATTTCCGCGAAAGCGGGTCAGCCGGAGAACGGTACACCGTTCCACCCTCTCGGTCGAGGGGACGGAATGTCTCATAGGAGGCCCGCATGCCTGTGATTTCGACAAACAACGCAGCCAATGTTGCGTTGAACTATTTGAACAACAACTCGAGTCAGGAAAGCGGCGAAATCGCTCAGCTGGCTTCGGGTTCCCGAATCGTCCAGGCGTCCGACGACGCCGCGGGCCTTGCCATCGGCACTCAGCTTCAGGCTGCGGTCGCTGTCTATAGCCAGGACGAGATCAACGTTCAGCAGGGCACTTCGATCCTGCAGACCGCTGATGGCGCCATGGCGCAGATGAGCAACATCTTGCAGCGCATGATGTCGCTGGCTACCGAAGCCGCATCCGGCCAGGTGACCAACACCCAGCGCACCCAGGACATCGGCACGGAATACACCCAGCTGTCGCAGCAGATCGACACCATCGTCAGCAGCACCCGCTATGGCGGTCAGTCGCTGCTCTCTGGCTCGTTCCTGTCGAGCATCCGCTTCCTGGTGGGCACCACCAGCGCTGACAGCATCGCCGTCAGTCTGTCGTCGCTGAATGCCAGCATTCTGGGCGTGACCGGTAGCGTCAATACCACCTCTCAGGCGCTGGCCGCGATCACGCAGATCAATTCGGCCATCAACATCGTGACGCAGCAGCGTGCCCAGGTCGGCGCCTACGAGTCGCGCTTCAACTTCAGCTTGCAAGACATCCAGACCAACGTGCAGAACACCCAGGCCGCGACCTCGGTGATCATGGATGCCGACGTGGCTCAGGTGAAGTCCGCCCTCTCGGCCAACGACGTGCGTACCCAGGCTTCGGTTGCGGCCCTGACTCAGGCCTCGCAGCTGCCGCAGGAACTGCTGAAGCTGCTGCAGTCGTAATCTGACTGTGGCCGCTTTTCAGCGCCTGAATTTGCGGCGCTGAGCGTATAAGGCTATAGGGACCGGCTTGCCGGATCCCGACAAGGGAGGGGTGGCGAAAGAAGCGCCACCCGTAAGCATTGGTGAAATCGAAAGTGGATAGCCCCTCGGGGCTTGAAGACAACGTCGGATAACGGAGTTTCCGGGTTATGTCGGCAACGGTCAGCACAGGCACAGCCATCGACGTCAGTAGTCTGACGAAGGGCTCCTATACCGTGTCGTTAAGCGAGGCCGTCACCGACAAGGTGCAGCCCTACCTGGATCAGGCCGACGCGGTCACCACCGAGATGAACACCAATTCGAGTTTCGTGACTGCTTATCAGAGCATGCAGACGCTGCTGCTTTCGCTGCAAAGCGCGACTGCAAATCTGTCGACCGAAGCGGTTATGGGATCGAATACCTTCAACGCGCGGACAGCCAGTCTGTCCAGCACGGGGACGGCTGCTAGTTCTCTTCTGTCGGTCAGCGTCCAATCGGGAACCACCACGGGTTCGCATACTGTGGTCGTCGATCAGTTGGCCTCCTCCGAGGTCGACACCAGCGCGACCCAGACGGTTTCCTCGACCACGGCGTTGGGTTACACGGGTTCGTTCGTCTTGAGCGAAAGCGGGATGACCGCTCAGACGATCTCCGTGACCTCCAGTATGTCGGTTACCGACATCGTTGCTTCGATCAACGGCTATTCGTCTTACTCCGGCGTTTCGGCGTCGGTGGTGTCGGTGGACAGCAGCCATTCGGTGCTGGTCCTGGCCGGTGCGGATACCAACAAACCCCTGACCATGACCGACGTCAGCGGTGGGATCCTGGGCAAGATGGGGGTGATCGGCCAGACCGTCACCAGTTCGGTTACCTCG
>Ga0302156_10004421_pt1 | contig 10371 bp, 13 predicted proteins | sample I_Bog_N3_2_FD_193503 | JGI IMG/M metagenome (GOLD analysis project Ga0302156, IMG submission 193503) | Peat permafrost microbial communities from Stordalen Mire near Abisko, Sweden - I_Bog_N3_2 | ecosystem: Environmental > Terrestrial > Soil > Wetlands > Peat | place: Sweden: Abisko, Stordalen... | reverse complement strand
GGACCGTCCTCACACATCCCTGGGGTACCTGACACCGACCGAATTTGCTTCATCGGCCGGGGTTAACCCCGGCCGATGAAGCGCCGGAGCTCTCTTTCCAAATGGCGCAGTTTTCGGGACAGGGTCAGAAGCGCCGGAGCTCTCTTTCCAAATGGCGCAGTTTTCGGGACAGGGTCAGTCAACTCGGTGCCATTGTCTGAGACGATCATTCCCGGTTTGCCACGCCGAGCGATCAGCATCGTTAGTTCGCGGGCAACGCGCACACCCGAGATCGACGTGTCTGGGACAGCCATGACTTCACGAGGCAGAATGCCACCATCTCGATTGGGCAGTACTTCTGTCCTGAATAGAGACGGAAAGCACCGCCTTTGGTGCATCGACTGGCGCACCCGACAATTGGATCGGAAACGCCGGCTGATTGCACATATTTGTGCATATCTATGAACGTAGAGTTCGGGTTTGTACTGTTTTCGAAGAGCGCGTGCGTTTGTCATATCGCCAATTCTATCTATGTACGTTTTGAATTTGAGTTTGGAGACGGTGAGACTAACCGTCATTTTTTGAGTCGAATGACAATTAAAAGGCTGGCTTCCGTCCACGAAACATTCCCCATGGCATGCTTCGTGCTTAATGTTCCCTCGTGCAGACTTGTCTGATCTCGTCTGCGACCGATCACGGCCTGAGCCGTTTTTCATAATCGCATCCTTCCGCCGATCTTTCTGATCGTTGGATGGGTCCGGTTGGAGAACGGAATGGTCGCGTCATCCATAATCATCGCTGCCCAGCCTCCTCCGGCATTCCGGTGGCCGCATTCAAGCGCCGTCGTGCTGGTGGTGGCATTGATGCATCTGGCGCTGTTGCCGTTGATCGGACGAGGTTCCCCTCCCGTTCCTTCCTTGGTTGCTCCGCAGGCGGTCAGCGTTCGCTGGATGGACGCACCGGCCTCGGCGCCCCAGCCGCAACCAAAGCCCCAACCCCAGGAAAAACCACAGCCGATCCCAAAGGCCGAGCCGAAGCGGCATGCGGTTTCGGCTCCCAAGCTTGTGGTGATCCAGGCGACATCATCATCGACCGCACCGGCGACACCATCCGAGAAAGCTGCCTCTCCCTCGCCGAGCAACCAGGCGGAGGATGCCCATCCGGCAGTTCCGCAAGTCATCCCGCCGCGGGTCGATGCTGCCTACTTGTCCAATCCCCCTCCGGCCTATCCCGCCGAAGCCCGCCGCGATCATCAGGAGGGCCGTGTTCTGCTGCGGGTTCTGGTCAGCGCCGAGGGCCAGTCCCGCGAAGTGAGCATTGACCAGAGCAGTGGTTTCTCCCGCCTGGACGAAGCCGCCGTCGCCGTCGTCCGCAACTGGCGTTTCATCCCCGGCCAACGCGGCGATACCGCTGTCGAAGCCTCGGTGCTGGTTCCGATCATTTTCAAGCTGAGGAGCTGACTATGCCGACACCCGAACATTTCGGATTGAGCCATTTCCTGGAGCAGGGAAGCGCCATTGATCTGGCCCCCCTGGCTCTTTTGGCCCTGATGTCCGTCGCCGTATGGAGCGTCATCCTGCTGAAAACAGTGCAGAGCATTCGCCTGCGCGTTCAGAGCGGGGCCTTCCTGCGTCAATGCTGGGAGGGCTGTGTTCTGGCCGAGATCGAACAGTATCTGTTGGCTCATTCACCTCGTGACCCCTGGAGCCGCCTGACCGCCAAAGGTTTGACGGCGCGTGGACAACTTTCCCGTCTGTCGGGTGACACTGTGTCCGGATTGGGCGCCCCCGACCAGTTCCTGACCCGTGTGCTCCGCCGGGCCATCACCTGCGAGACGTTGGAGCTGGAATCCGGCCTGACTCTGCTGGCCATCGTCGCTTCGGCGGCACCGTTCGTGGGGCTGTTCGGCACGGTTTGGGGCATCTACCACGCCCTTGTCGCCATTGGCGACAGTGGTCAAAGCAGCCTCGGGCAAGTCGCCGGACCGGTAGGCGAGGCCTTGGTGATGACAGCCTTCGGTCTGGCTACGGCCCTTCCGGCGACACTGGCCTACAACGTTTTTTTGCGCACCAACCGGCGGCTGTTGTCGGACCTGGACGGCTTCGCCCATGACCTGTTCGTCTTGCTGGGCGGCGCCGCTCCGACCCCGGTCCAGCGGCTGCCTGTCGCCCGTGAGCAGAGGAGCGCCTGAAATGGCTTTCGGCAAATTCTCCGACGACGGCTTAGGGCAGCCAAGCGCCGAAATCAACATGGTGCCGATGATCGACGTCATGCTGGTGTTGCTGATCGTTTTCATGCTGGCGGCGCCTTTGCTGACCCAAGCAGTGAAGATCGATCTCCCGCGCGAGGCGGCGGCGGCGGAACAGCCCGAACCGGCCAATGTCACCGTCAGCATCGATGCGGCCGGGCAGGTCTGGTGGGACGGGAGTGCCGTCAACACCAACGAACTGGCCCGGCGGCTGGACGAAGCCTCGCATCTGGCCGATCCGCCGGAATTGCGCATCCGCGCCGACCGCGCCACCGCCTATGCCCATGTCGCAGACCTGATGGCTGCAGCCTCGGAACGAGGCCTGCACAAGCTGGCCTTCGTCAGCGATCCGATCCCCTCTTCGAACGGAGACCAGAAACAATGAAGATGAGCCATCGCCATGTCCTGCTGGCCGGATTGTCGGTGATCTTGCCGATGACCATGAAAACCGCCGCTCGGGCCGAAGACCCAGCAGCTCCGGTCCAATTGCCCGCCGTCTCGGTCGAAGCCACCGCTCCGGCGGCGCCCGCTGACGGCAGCCCGGAAGCCGGCTTTCGGGTGCCGGATGCCGACATGGGGCCGTTGGGAAAGAAAAAGGAACTGGATACGCCCTTTTCCCTCTCCGACATTCCCAGTGGTCTGATCGACGAACATCAGGACATGAATCTCAGCCAGATCATCAAATACAACCCGTCGGCCCAATTGGAGCCGCGTGTCGATCTGGACTCCGGACGACCACAGACGCGCGGCTTCGAGAACTCCAATATCCAGAATACCCGCATCGACGGTTTCAACTCCTACACCATCATGGCCTACCCCATGGAGGAGTACGAGGATCTGCAAATTCTTAATGGTGCGGCGGGTGCGCTTTACGGGGCATCCTCGCCGGGGGGAACGTTTAATTTCATCTCTAAGCGCCCGACGGAAACGCCATTCAATCGGTTGACCGTCGGCTTCGATAGCGATGATCTGCTCACCGAACATGGCGAGTTCAGCGGCACCGAGGATCGCTTTGGCTATCGTCTCAACGCCGTGCATACCGAAGGGGAAAGCTACGTTTCCACAAGCCGTAACTATCGGGAGCTTGTCAGCGGTAATTTCGACGTTCATTTGGCGGACGATACGAAGCTGGAGCTGAACGATAGCTATTACCAGATGCATGAAACCGGTTTTCCGGCCGCCTTGGTTTATGGGAACGGCAAAATTCCGACATCGAACGGTATTTCCAGCTCGGGGGCGACCTTATCAAGCTCGCTGCCATCGGCTCCGGACCCTACCAAGGCCGGTTATGGAATTACGGGAGCAGGCGAGGAGATGGAATCCTATGATTCCAGCGCGAAACTGATCCACGATATCAACGACGATTGGAAATTCACCGTCGGCGCGATGTATCAGAAGTTTCGTGGCTCCTTCGGTCCCGCCGGAACCTACGGCGCCGCCGATCCCGGCAACTGGCTGATGAGCAATGGCCAGATCGCCACCATTGTGGCCGATGTGGAGCGCCAATCCGAGGTTCAAAGCGATTTGGCCTATCTGAACGGTCATATTGAAACCTGGGGCCTGTCCCACGACCTGCTGATCGGCACCAACGGCTATCAGAACTTTGCCTATAACCGCAGGGGCCAGAACTACGAGTTGGGCACCTCGCCGCTGGATGATCCTTCGCAATACAACGCCCCCTCGTATCATGACGGTGGTCCCACCTGGCGAAGCGGCTATACCGGCGAACAGTCGGTCATTTTGGGCGATACCGTGCAGTTCGACCGGCATTGGTCGGCGCTGTTGTCCGCCAGCGGCAGTTGGCTGCGCAGTGTCAGCTACGGCACGAAAACCGTCACCAGCGGCTCCAACTATTTCGTGGAGCCCACGGGAATCAACACCGCCTACAACGCCTATGGCGTCAGTCCTCTGACCAGCCTGATCTATAAGCCCGTGGATACCGTCACCACCTATGTGACCTACACCAACGCATTGCAGCCGGGGGACACCCTGACCAACACGGGCGGAAGCGGCACCACCATGCTGCCGCCCTATCGCAGCACCCAGTGGGAGGCCGGCGCCAAGAGCACGCTGAACGATCGGTTGGACCTGTCCACCGCGCTCTTTCATATGAGCCGCCCTTATGCCTATGACACCGGCAGCGGAAACAGCACGTCGCTCAACACCAGCGGCAAGCAGGTCAACGATGGCGTCGAGACGATGCTTAAAGGCAAGGTGACCGATCAGCTGACCTTGTTCGGCGGCGTCACCTACATCGATCCCATGCTTGAAAATACCTCGGACCCCACTACTACGAACAAGCTGGTGGTCAGTGTTCCCAAATGGCAGGGCAATCTTTACGGCGAGTACAGCCTGGATGAAGTTCCCGGCCTGTCGCTGAATGCCAACCTGCATTACACCGGCCGCCGCGCCGCCAACGTCACCAACACCACCTGGGCGGCGCCTTACTCCACCTTGGACCTGGGAACCGTCTGGCGCATGAGCCTCTACGGCCACGACGTCGCATGGCGGACCGGCATCGACAACGTCACCAACCAGCACTATTGGGCGGCCATCCTGCCCGAGACCACTGGCGGTTCCAGCAGCCAGTCGGGAGCGACCGGCACCGTTTACGAGGCCATCATGGGGGCTCCTCTGACCGTGCATACTTCCATCTCGGTGGACTTCTAGGATGACGGGACGGACTCTTGCCGCTGTTTTACTCTGCCTTTTCGTTCTGGTGGCAGGGACGGGCCAGGCGGGGGCGAGGGAAATCGTCGACATGGCGGGGCGTCGGGTCATCGTGCCCGATGTCATCCACCGGGTCTATGTGGCCCACGATCCGCCGTCGATCTTCCTGACATCCCTGGCCCCCGACCTGATGGTCGGCACGACCTTCACGCGGACGCCGGCAGCCGACGCCTTTCTGCCTCCGGCGGTGCGGCGCCTGCCGGTCGTCGGCGGCAGTACGCGCATCAATCCCGAAGCTTTGCTGAAACTGGGGATCGATGTCGCGGTCGTCTGGAATATCCGTGGGCAGCCCGACCTTTACGCCGATCAACTGCGGGCTATGGGCATTCCGACAGTGATGGTCGACGCCTCGCCCTTCAGCCATTACCCGGCGTCGTTCCGCTTTCTGGGGCAGCTTTTGCACCGCGAGGAGCGGGCCGAGATGTTGGCCCGCTTTATCGAGGATCAGGCCAGCCAACTTGCGGCAGGGTTGCGTGAGATACCTCCGGCAGAAAGGGCTCGCGTCTATTACGCCGATTCTCCCGATGGTCTGAAAAGCCAATGCGCCGGAGCTTTTCGTGGTGAAATCGTCGAATTGGCAGGGGGGATCAACGTCATGGACTGCGACATCCCCGACGGCATGACCGCCAGCGTCACCACCAATCTGGAAAAACTGATGCTGCTTGATCCCGATGTGATCGTCGCCCGAACCAAGGCCATCGCCAAATTCATTCGTCACGATCCCGGCTGGCAAAGCCTGCGGGCCGTGCGGAACGGACGGCTATATTATCCGCCGGAACTTCCCTTCAACTGGGTCGAGCGTCCCCATTCGCAGTTCAAAATTCTGGCTTTGCGCTGGCTGGCCAACCGGTTTTATCCCGACCGCATTCCCTTCGATTTCGCCAGAGAGACGAAGGCTTTTTATCACCTGTTCTACGATATGGAGCTGACCGATGACGATATCGCCCGACTGCGGAGCTGAGGTTATATCCGTCCCCATCGCCCGTCCGGCGAAATCCGAAGCCGTGGCGGTGCCTCTGCTGGTGCTGGCCCTGTTGGGCGCCGTTCTCGGGTCCTTGTGCATTGGCGTCTATCCCGTGCCGCTGAGTGATGTGGGAAGGATTTTGCTCAGTCTGTCGTTGCCCGAGCCCTTGCGCATCCCGGTCAGTTGGAGCGACGCTGAGATGACGGCCGTTCAGGTGGTTCGTCTCCCCCGCGTCCTGCTGGCCTGTCTGGCCGGTGCCGGGTTGGGCCTGTCGGGGGCATCTCTACAGGGGATGATGCGCAATCCTTTGGTTGGGCCTGATCTTATGGGCATTTCTTCGGGCGCCGCCTGCGGAGGAATGCTAGCCATTCTGTTCGATTGGCCGCCTGCCGGGCTGTTGGCCGCCGCCTTCGCCGGCGGTTTCCTGGCCTTGCTGTCGGCATGGCTGTTATCCCGGCTCTCAAAAGGCGGCGGAGTCTTGCCGATGATTCTGGCTGGTATCGTAGTGGCAGCCTTCTTCACCGCCATGCACGGCCTGATCCAATATACTGCCGATCCCGAGAGCAAGCTGCCGACTATGGTCTATTGGCTGATCGGCAGCTTCGCCGGGGCCAGTGCCCATAAAGTGGACATTCTGGCGCCACCGGTGCTGATCGCCGGATCGCTGCTCATGCTGCTGCGCTGGCGGATCAATCTTTTGTCGCTGGGGGAGCTGGATGCGGCGGCATTGGGCGTACGCACCGGCGCCTTGCGCTGGCTGATTATCGCCCTGGTGGCGCTGATGGTCGCCGCCCAGGTGGCGGTCAGCGGCATCGTCGGCTGGGCCGGGCTGATCGTTCCGCACTTCGCCCGCATGATGGCGGGGCCGGACCATCGCAGACTGTTGCCGGCGGCGGGACTGACCGGAGCCATCTTCATGCTGCTGATGGACGATATCGCCCGCACCATGATGACGCAGGAAGTGCCCATCGGCATTCTGACGGCGGGGATCGGCACGCCGATCTTCGTTCTTTTGTTCTGGCGTGTGCAAGCCAAGGGGTGGAGCCATGACTGACACCGCAATCACCATGACCGGATTGGGGCACGCCTATCGTTCTGGCTGCTGGGTGTTCCGTCATTACGATGCAGACTTCGCCAAAGGCCGCATCACCGCGCTGCTGGGATCGAACGGCAGAGGCAAGACGACCTTGTTGCGCTTGCTGTTGGGAGTTCTGCGTCCGACCGAAGGGACCGTGCGGCTGAATGGGAGGGCCGCTTTCGTGCCGCAGCTCTTTCAGGTTGGCTTCGACTATTCGGTTCTCGACATGGTGGTGATGGGCCGAGCCCGGCATATCGGGATGCTGTCCCAGCCTTCAGCGCGGGACGAGGCCACTGCTTTGACCGCCCTCGACCGTTTCGGTCTGGCTGATCAGGCCTATCGTCCTTTTCACGAGTTGTCGGGCGGCCAGCGACAGCTGGTAATCTTTGCCCGCGCCCTGGTGTCCGAAGCGGACATTCTGATCTTGGATGAACCGACCTCGGCGCTCGATCTGAAGAACCAGATGCTGGTTCTCGAACGCATCGAGCGGTTGGCCCGAGACGAAGGGCTGACCGTCTTGTTTACGACCCATCATCCCCAGCATGCCCTTGAAATCGCCGACGACGCTTTGCTGATGATGGATGAGACCCGCTTCGCCTCGGGTGCGGCCTCTGACGTTTTGAGCGATGAGAACCTGGAGGCTCTCTATGGCGTGACGCTTAAACGGGTCACTTTTGATCATGGTGGCCACCGAAAGGAAACCATCGCCTCAATACGCTAATCAAGAATGCAACAAAATCTGGAAACGTACTGCGCCAAAGATTCGTGTGACGCCATCATCTCAAGCGCCGCGACGACCCGTGTCAAATCCATGCTGACGCAGGCCATTACTTCACCGCCGACTACGCCAACGCCGGCAAGAGCGCCGCCGCCCTGATCGCCGCCGAGGAACAGGCCGGCCAGACGGTGACCGAAAGCCAACTGCAAATTCTCGCCAACAGCGCCATCAAGCAGAACGACCCGAAGCAGGTTATCGCCGCGCTGGAGAAGCTGGTGGCCGCCTATCCCAAGCCCGACTATTGGGCGACGCTGATCCGCCGGGTGGCGGCGTAGCCGGGTTTTTCCAGCAGTCTCGCCATTGATGTCGGACGGTTGCGTTTGGCAGTGGGTGTTTTGGCCAGGCATCGCCGCCGATCTTGCCCGGTTATGGCTTCAGTTTTCGCGGCGGCACTGGTGCATGCCTTGCTGTGCCCCTATCTCTTGGGCTGTAACGTCAGAAGGACCGGGCCATGATCTATCTTTATACCTGGGGCACGCCCAATGGCCGCAAGGTCTCGATCCTGCTGGAGGAGTTGGGGCTGTTTTACCGGACCTTCCCTGTGGACATCACCAAGGACGAGCAGTTCGCCCCAGAGTTCCTGGCGATCAGCCCCAACAACAAGATCCCCGCCATCACGGATCCGGATGGACCCGACGGCCAGCCGCTGCATCTGTTTGAATCCGGAGCCATCCTGATCTATCTGGCCGAGAAACATGGCCGCTTCCTACCGAAAGAAGGCAGGGGTCGTGCCGAGGTTTTGGAATGGCTGATGTGGCAGATGGGGGGCTTCGGCCCCATGTTGGGCCAGGCCCACCACTTCCGCCGCTTCGCGCCCGAGCAGGTTCCCTATGCCATCAATCGCTATAGCAAAGAGGCCGAGCGCCTCTATGGCGTGCTGGAAAAACAGCTGACGGGCAGGGACTTTGTCGCCGGAGATTACTCCATTGCCGACATGGCTATCTACCCCTGGACCCAGCGCCACGACTGGCAGGGAATCGACCTTGCCGCCTATCCCGCCATCGAAGCTTGGCGTGCCCGCATGGCCGCCCGTCCGGCTGTGGTGAAAGGAATGTTGATTCCGGCGTAAAGGGGCCATTGACGAGGCCGTTCCGAACAGGTAGAACCTGCCTTCCAAGCCACGAGGGCCGATAGGCCCTCACTACCGCGGAAGGGTGGGTGAGTGGCTTAAACCAACGGTTTGCTAAACCGTCGTAGGATGTCAAGTCTTACCGAGGGTTCGAATCCCTCCCCTTCCGCCATTTTCCTTATAAATCCAAGCTTTTCAACGGGTTGCGGGGCCTCAAGGCCCGGCATCCGCATGCGTTTTCGCCGGATTTCAGTGGTGGCTTTTGGCTCTGAGTGGCACCTTTTGACCCACTAAAGCAGCTTCAGTGTGTCCAAAAGTGTGTCAGGATTTCCGGGGCAGGCGGCCTTGAGTGAGCAGTTGACACAGCCCCTGACACAGTCGGATGGGGGGGCTGCGCTCTCCCCAGAGGCTATCTTTCGAGCTGGGTCAAAAAAATATTGACAGCAGCTACCTCATCTGAGATTGCGGTCTAGTCTTTCGCTTCTCTGTCTAAGGCGCTTTGGGCGCGGGAAAAGCGAAGGGGAGAGAAAATCCTCTCCGCGTCGTACCGACCCTCGTGCATGACAATATCATGCAAAGCAGCCCAATTGGGGATCTAGCGGGGTACAAAAGCGGTGCCGGCCATCGCCAACGCGATGTGTGAACTGCGGGGAGTGTTTGCTCCATCGGCCCGCGTTCCTTCTGCCCAGAAGGAACGCATTATGTCGGACGTAGTTTTTAACCTCCCCCGCCTGCTGACCATCGACGATCTGGCCGAATATATGTCCGTCGATAAATCGACGGCTTATCGCTGGGTTCGCCAGGGCCGTGGCCCCAAAAGCGTGCGCCCCACCAAGGATCACATCCGCTTCACCGAAGCCGCCATCCTGGAATGGCTGGCTGCCGATAATTTTTGGGAAACGCATGCCGAAGAGCGCCGCGCCGGCCGTGCTGCTGCGCTGCGTGCCCGCGAGGAAGTGGCTGAAAATGGTGGTCCGGTGCTCAAGAGGCGTGGCCGCCCGCGTGGTACGACCAAGGTCGTCATGGCCGCCCGCCAGCCCGAACTACTGGCTGCTGAATAGGAAAAGTCCCGTCTCGGGGATCCTGCCGGCGTCGGTCGATAGCTTGAGCTCCAGCTGGTCGGCCAAGGTGACGGTGCAGGCGGCTGAAATGGTCAGCCAGTGGATGATCTCAGTCCTGGTCATTCTGCAACACTCTCTTCAACGGATTTTGCAGCGGCGACTGCCAGGGTCTCGGCGGTCTGGCGGTCGGTATGGAAGCCCCAGGCCATGAAACCGCTGTCCAGTTGGACAAAAACAGCGTGCTCGCGGGCGTGAAGCAGGCCTTGAGGAACGATTTTGGAGGTTTTGACGACGTAACCGGCGGCAATGGCGCGCATAGCGGCGTCATAGAGGTCAGCGGTGCCCGGGATGGCCGAGTTGAATGCCTGGCTGGAAGATCAATGCGTCGCCTATGCCAAGCGGACCAAGCATCCCGAGTTCAAGGACCGGACGGTGTGGGAGGTTTTCAATGACGAGCGGTCCAG
>Ga0302156_10004420_pt1 | contig 10374 bp, 8 predicted proteins | sample I_Bog_N3_2_FD_193503 | JGI IMG/M metagenome (GOLD analysis project Ga0302156, IMG submission 193503) | Peat permafrost microbial communities from Stordalen Mire near Abisko, Sweden - I_Bog_N3_2 | ecosystem: Environmental > Terrestrial > Soil > Wetlands > Peat | place: Sweden: Abisko, Stordalen... | reverse complement strand
ACGGTTTTCGAGCATCTGGACCGAGCGGCTAAGGATGCCACCGGCGATCCGCAGATGCAGCTGGATCTCGCAAATGCCTATATTCGATTAGCCAATGTGCAGGGCAATCCCTATGACCAGAACATCGGCGATCCGCAAGGCGCGCTGACCAGCCTGGAAAAGGCGCTTTCCATCACCTCGACATTGAGCCGCCAGCAGCCGGGAAATGCGGCTGTGGCGCACGCCATGGGGTGGACTCTACAGTCGAGGAGCGAGGTGCTGTTCAGCATGGACAGACCACAGGAAGCGGTGGCGGCTATGCGCAGTGCGGCGACCACCTACCAGGAGCTGGCATCCCGGCCTGGCGCAAAGGCCGATGCATGGATGGATGCGGCCACTGCCTACGGAGGCTTGGGAGACGAACTTGGACAAAGCGGCATGGCCAGTCTGAGCGATCCGGTGGCCGCTCTCGAGGCATTCCATAAGTCGCTGGAGCTCGACGAACATATCCTCCAGCTCGACCCCGGCTCCTTCCGTGCTGCACGAGGAATCGCCGTTAACCGGATGAAAATCGCAAATATCGAGGCCGAAACCGATCCCGCAGCGGCTCTGTTGGATTATCGCGATGCGATAAGAAGGATAAACTCTCTTCCCGAAGAAGCCCGGGAATCGCTCCCCAATCAGCGCATGCTGGGCTTCGTTCTTCGAAAAAACGCAATGGCGCTGAAAGACGTTGGAAGGTACGAGGAAGCGCTGGCTTCGATGCAACAGCTCAGGTCCTTGTACGGGCGTTTCCTTGCTTCGGATCCCAATGACAACCGTGCCGGAAACGACTTGTTTGTAATCCTGGAAAATGAGGCGGAGTGCTTTGCGGACCGCGCAGAAGGAGTCTTTACGGAAGGAAAGACGGACCGAAGTGCAGACGCTGCCAGCACCCTGAAGCTCCTCTCGGAAGCCCGTCCTATTGCCGAACACCTTCTCGGAATCGAACCAGGCAATCTTTACTGGCGATCAACCCTGGGTCTCCTTCTGGTGCGCATGAGTGTTCAACAGAGAGCGCTCCATCAGACCCACGATGCACTGGAGTCAGCGGAAAAGGGAGTTGCCATTTTGAAGACCGTGGGACGAGAAGAAAGCGCCCAGGGCTCTGATCTTGATGCGGTAGCAACCGGCCTGACCATGGTGATGCCGGTGCGGCTTCGCGATCCTCAGTTCGCGGTGGAGTGCGCCGAACGGATGGTGGAGAAGAGCCATCATCAAAAGCCGGCTTTTCTTCTTACCCTGGTGCGCGCCTACCGCGCCGCTGGACAACTCGAAAAGGCTAGCGCAGCGGCGAAAGAGGCGCTTGCGCTGCTCCCGCCCGCGACCTCAACCACCGTTCCTTCCCGCATACGCAAGCAATTGCAAGCGGAGCTTGCCCGGTAGTTGTTCAGAATCCCTGCCCGCGTTGCTCCCGCAAGTCTGTCTCACAAGCCATTGAAATGCGCCCGCTCTCACCCAACAAATCAGGCGGCCAAATCAGGCCGCCTGCGCTGTTTCCAGAACTCCGGGAAAGTAGATTGTCTATTACGATGACTCTCGCCTTGCTGCGAAACGCACAGAATCTTAGAGAATGCTCTTCCGGAACTAGCCTCGGAACTTCCTTACGTGAGTTTATGCGGCAGTCCGCCAACACGCCGTATCCTGGCGCGTAAGGAGGCCGCTCGATTAGTTCTCCAGCACAACACTGGCGAGCGAGTGATTGACCTGCATTCCACTTCCGTTGTAGTTGATGAATCCCAAATCCCGGAAGCGATTCAGAAAAAAGCTCACCCGCGACCGGGTCGTACCGATCATCTCGGCGAGTGTCTCCTGGCTCATTTTGGCAAGGGCTGGCGATGGCTGGGAATCCTGGCCGGCATTCGCCATCAGCAGCAACAGGCGTGCCAAGCGCTTCTCGCTGGAATTAAATAGATGATCCACCAGGTCCGCTTCCATGCGTATGTTGCGCGACAGCATGTGCGTGAGGAACTGCTCGGATATGTCCGGATCGCGAAGCAGGACAAGCATGGCGGGCTTTTCAATCCGCACGATGGAGCACGATTGGAGTGCGCTCGCTGTGGAGATGCGATGCGTTTGGCCGGCTAGCGCACCCTCGCCGAAGAAGGTCTTCTCCGGAAGATACGCAATGACGGCTTCCTTGCCGGTGGCTGAAACAACGGTCAGCTTCACCTGGCCCGCATGGACATAAAAGACGGCATCGGCGATATCGCCCTGCGAAAATATGGAATCCCTTGTCTGGTACTCGCGGTGCGATTTTCCGGCGACGATTCTGGTCAGCAAATTCTGTGGGTCAAGGTCATTGGTGGCTACTGCGCCAAGTTTGCGCGGTGCGAGCGTTGGTTTGCGATTCGCAGCCAAAGGTTTCGGAAAGGTCAGGCGAGTGGAAAACCTGGGTGCCGTGCTCGTCATCGTGGCGCAGTTCGTAGCCATATCAATACCTTTCAATCTTGCTCACTGCCTGTATCTGGATTCGCTTCTGTGTTGCTATAGCCAAGATACAAGCGGGGGAAAAAGGTGAAATCAGTAAACCCTATTCCTTCTGTAGGCTTTGTCACATGGTCTGTGTAAGGCTTTTCTTGCCCTGCAATCAGTTGTTGAACTCCAGCGCAGCGGTTAAGCCGCCGAGTATCTTCTTGATCGCCGGCACGAGTTCTTCCGGGGCGCTGTCCTTGTTAATGTAGGCGTCCGCCCCAGCCCGCAGGCAACGTGCCGCGTACTGATTCGCGGGTTGGACACTCACCATGATCACGTGAAGCAGCGGGTACAAATGCTTTACGTCATGCAGAACATCCAGCCCGTTGCGTCCAGGCATGTTGATGTCGAGCAGCAGGAGTCCGTATTGAGACATTGCCAGTTGACGCAGCGCCTCATCTCCGTCGATGGCTTCGGAGAAATGTGCTCCCAGGAACGCATCGGCAAGAAGTTCTCTTAGGCCGCGGCGTGCGTTGGCATGGTCATCTGCGATCAGAATATTCATGGCTGTATCAACTTCAGGGACCGTAACTCCGGCCTTCACCTACGTTACCGGAGGAGGAAAGCAATAGAAACCAGCGAAAGTCGTGATTTGTGTAGGGTTTTCCGGGTTAGCTCTGTAGGGTTTTTCCTACACGCGGGCCGAGCTAGTCAATCAACTTATTCGCTATGGCGTAGCGCGTCAGTTCGGCGTTGCTTTTCATTTGCATCTTTTCCATGATGCGCGCTCGATAGCTGCTGATTGTCTTGACGCTGACGTTCAGCTTCTCGCCAATATCCGTCAAGGGAGTGCCGGTGGCGATCATCCTCATCACTTCGTATTCCCGGTCGGAGAGCAACTCGTGCAGAGGCTTATCACCGGGCGCACTCATACTGGCAACAAGCGTCTCTGCGAGGCTTGCGCTGACATAATGGCCGCCGCTGAGAATCTTCTTAGCGGCGATCGCGAGTTCTTCCGGCGCGCTCTCTTTATTGATGTAGGCGGCAGCGCCGGCTCGCAAGCAGCGCACCCCATATTGGTCCTCCGGCTGGCAGCTGAGAATGATCACCGGCAGCCGCGGATATGTGTGCTTCACATCGCGCAACACATCCATGCCGCTCCGTCCCGGCATGTTGATATCCAGCACCAACATCGAAACCTGGGACTTGCCCAGATTGCCAAGTACCTCATTCCCGTTTCCAACTTCAGTAAAGTCCGCGCTGGGAATGGCGTCGGCCAGGATGTCCTTCAGTCCGCGGCGAACGACGGCATGGTCATCCGCAATCAGTATGTGCATACTTGCTCCCTCTCGGCGCCGGGGGTGTCCACAGGGACGCGGACAGTGACGGTTGTGCCGTTACCGGGTGAACTGGAGATCTGTACATCGCCGCCGCAGAACTGCGCGCGCTCTTTCATGCCGAGAAGCCCCAGTGAGCCCAGCGAGTTCGAAATATCGGATCCACTAAAGCCCACCCCATCGTCCTGCACAACCAGCAGGATGTACTCATCTTCCTGACTCAAGGATACGCGCACCGACTTCGCCTGCGCGTGACGGACCACGTTGGTCAGGCACTCCTGGAAAATTCGAAACGCCGCGGTGGCTCGATCGCCATCCAGGTGGAGATCGACCGGTGGAACCGAGACCGTACAGCCAACACCATTGCGAGCGGCAAATTCGCCGGCCTGCCATTCGACGGCTGCCGCCAGGCCAAGATCATCCAGCACTCCCGGACGCAGCCCGCTGCAGATGGCGCGGACCGCCTGCACGCCATCATTGATCAACTGGATCGACTCCCTCAGCCGGACAAGCACTGCGCCTTCCGACTCCGGCAGATGGCGAGTCATCCACGTCATATCCATCTTGATCGCCGTCAGAATCTGTCCAATCTGGTCGTGCAGGTCGCGCGCGACCCGCTTGCGGTCTTCTTCGCGCACCCATTGCAGCCGTTCCGCCAGCGCACGCAGTTGCTCTTTCTGCAGCACCAGCGCCTCTTCGCCGCGTTTCCGCTCAGTGATGTCGCTGTTGATCACCAGCACACGCGGCAGTTCGTCGCGCTTCCCCCACTGCAATGCCCAGCGGCTGGCGACCACGATAAGCCGGCCACCCTTCGCCGTCTTGATGAGATCTCCCTCCCAATGTCCCACGCGCATGAGTTGCGCATTGATCTCTTCCAGCGGCTGTTGAAAGTCGGTGTGCAGCAGAGCGTGCGAGTTTCTTCCCGCGGCTTCGCTCTTGGAGTATCCGAACATGGCCTCCGCCCCGCGACTCCAGTAACAGATGGCGCCGTCCATTTCGGTCACGGAGACGGAGTCCTGTGTAAGTTCGAGCAGCGCGGCTTGCTCCGCAGTCGCTTCCCGCGCGCGGCGCCTTTCCGTAACGTCGCGGAAAACCAGCACTACGCCGATCACTTGTCCTCCGCCGGCAAGGATTGGTGCGGCACTGTGCTCCACCGGAACTTCGCGCCCATCCCTTGTTACCAGTTCCACGTTATTGCTCACCGCCAGGGTCTGTCCCTCTTCCAGCACGCGGCGCACTTCATCGTCCGCATCCATTCCGGTCTGTTCATTAATAATCCGGAACACATCCTTGAGCGGCTGATTTCTGGCGGCCTCCAATTGCCACCCGGTCAGAGCGGCGGCAACAGAGTTGAGAAATACGACTCGAGCTTCGCTGTCCGTTGCAATGACGGCGTCGCCGATACTTCCCAGGGTGGCCGTCCAGCGCTCTTCACTCTGCAGGAGCTTGGTGCCCAGTCGTTCGATGTGGTATCGCGTGAACAGCGTGAGGAAGACCGTCAGCCCCAAGCCGAGGCCGATGCAGCTTGCGGCCATCAACCTCCAGCGCTGGTTTGCGGTTCGAATGCGCTGGATACGCAATCCTCTTTCAACGTCTTGAAAGTTCGCGATCTGCTCGCGGAGGGCGTCCATCCCTTGCTTCCCGTGAAGACTCTCGTAGACGGCGCCGTCAGCCTTTCCCGTCCGGCGAAGACCTATAACCGTGTCGGTGTATCCCACCCACGCCGCATAGCCGGCACGCAGGTCACCCAGCCGCTGCTTCTGCGCAGAACTGTCATCTGCCAATTGATACAGGGTCTGGTATTCGGAATCGAATCGCTTCGTGCCTTCCAGATAGGGATGCAGGAGCGACTCATCGCCAGTCGCCAGATAGCCGCGCATACCGGTTTCCACATCTACCAGCAACTTGAGCAGGCGCGCGGACTGGTCAAGAACCTGATCGGTGTGTTCCACCCGCTGCATGGACTGGTTCAGGTCGAAGGATTCCCACATCAGCAGCGCTGCAAGCGTCGCCGTGACCGCCATTGGAACCACGATTACGCGACGCAGCAGCGTTTTGAACTTTGAGTATTCCATCACTCCTCGATGAGGCTCGTGAGAGCGAGCTACACGGCGCCGGAGTCCAAGAGAAGAGTGACCAGCTCCTCTTCCATGCAGATGCTGCGGGAAACCACGGAAATGAGAAATCGGGAGGCGAATTCAGGATCGCTGTGGAACAGTTCCAGCATGGCCTGCTTCTCGATGCGCACGATCGTGCTGGACTCCAGAGCGTTCGCGGTAGAGCTACGGACTGACTGATCAGTCAGGCAGGATTCGCCCAGGAAGCTTCCATCAGGAAGAACGGTGATGACCGTCAGTTCGCCGTCTTCCGATTTCGCGGTGAGTTGCACCTTGCCACTCTGGATGTAGAACGCAGCATCGGCAGGCGCCCCTTCCGAGAACACCTCTTCACCAATCTGATACTCGTGCCAAGTTTGCCCATGCGAGAGCTCGCTGAACCGGACATCCAGCTCTTGTACCATTGACTCCTCTGAAACCCGCTCTACTCCATGGGCAGCGATAGGTTTACTTCCCTCTCCACAACCTATTCAATACACTTGCGCGGGCCGCGGATGATCTTGTATCTGCACTGAAGTCGTCGCGGTGCGGCAGTTTACGGCCACAGTGACCTTCCAAGTGGGATCGGCACATCACGAAAACTTGCGTTCAATCGACCATACACGCTACTCCGCAGCCACGAACGGTCAATGTAGCTCACCTGAAACCTACAGTTGCGCTTATGTGACGGTTGGCTATGGGGGATATCCCAGCCATCCTGCGACTCGCCAATGTGAGCACTAAGGCGGCGTACTTTAAGGCGGCGTACTATCTTAAAGACGGCTGCTGGAGTTGTTCGAGACGCAATGGCAAAGCTGGAAGGCAGCATTCCGAACGCTATTCAGGCAACTGAAACGCTGCGGGACACTTTAGAGACGCCAAATCTCGAGTCTGCTGCAAGCGCAGAACCGATAAACTAGCTTGTAAGTGATTGGAATTGAAGAACTGGCGGAGAGAGGGGGATTCGAACCCCCGGTACAGGTTTAGGCCCGTACAACGGTTTAGCAAACCGCCGCCTTCAGCCACTCGGCCATCTCTCCGCGAGGGTTGCTTCAGGGATTATATCGGACGGTAGCCGGATTTGCCTAATGTTCTGCGACGCTCTCTATTTTTTCTCTTCCCCATGGCCGCACTGGACTTCAGCACGACTTTTTTCGAAATTCTCCCCTTCGCAGCCTCCATCTTCTTCCTGGTGATCTAGTCTCCACCCTATGTCGTGGCGCGTTCCTGCGTTGACATACTCCCATATTCAGGTCCGCGGCGGCCCGCCAAGGCGTCTGCATGGAATATGCCTTGAAAGAGCCGCGGTGGGCGGCATTCCGTGGGATGTGATTGAGCTGCGGAGGAGGTGTGATGGCCGGCCGGAGCGGTATTCCGGCTTGGCAAAGCCTGGGGTGGCTGGCCCGGCGCGGTAGGGGGAGGTACAATAGCTTGTCTTGTATCGCCAAATTTTCCCGTGCCTTTTCCGACCCTCCGCCGGCCGGATGGCGGAGGCCCGGGCATCCCGGATGTGCATGAAAAAGCTATTCTTGCCGCTCGTTGCCCTTGGACTCTTTGTCTCCCCCGCCTTTGCCCAGCAGGACACGGTGGTGGAGGAGATCGTCGCCCGCATCAATAATTCCATCATTACGCGTGCCGATCTGCGCCGCAACAAGGAGCAAACCGCGCAGGATTCCCGTGAGATGAACCTGACGCAGGCGCAAGTGGACGAGCGTGAAAAGAACGCTCTGCGCGATCTGATTGATCAGCAGTTGTTGATCCAGAAAGCCGCCGACCTTGGTATCTCGGCCGATGCCGACCTGGTCAAGCGCCTGGACGACCTTCGCAAGCAGATGAAGGTCAACTCCATGGAGGAGTTGCAGAAGATTGCCGAATCGCAGGGCGTCAGTTGGGAGGACTTCAAGTCCAACACCAAGAACGGCATCCTCACGCAGAAGGTCATTGGCTCCGAGGTGGGCAGCCACATCCAGACCACCCGCGACGAGGTTCAGAAGTTTTACGATGAGCACAAGGGCGAACTCTCGCAGCCGGAGCGCGTGCGTTTGAGCGAGATTCTGATCTCCAGCAATCCCAACGCTCCCACGCCGGAGCCGGGCAAGGAGAGCAAGTTCCAGGAGCCTACGCCGAGTCAGGTCGAGGCCGCCAGGGCCAAAATTGATGAGATTTACGAGCGCCTGAAGAAAGGCGCCAAGTTCGACGAGATTGCACGCAAGGAATCCAACGGCTCCACGGCCGAGCAGGGCGGAGACCTCGGCTACTTCAAGCGCAAGGACCTGGCAAGGGAGCTGGAAGACAAAAGCTTTGCGCTCAAGACGGGCGAGTACACCGAGCCCATCCGCACCCGCCAGGGATTCATCATCCTCAAGGTCAGCGACCACATTCAGGCCGGCACGCCGTCGCTGGAGAGCGTACGCGATCAGATCAGCGAGCAGCTTTATAGCCAGAAGGTGCAGCCCGCTCTGCGTGACTTCCTGACCAAGTTGCGCGAACAGGCCTACATTGACATCAAGCCGGGCTACGTAGACACCGGCGCCAGCCCCAATCAGTCGCACCTGGTTTACACCTCAGACACGGGCCCCAAGACCAAGCAGGTTCGCGGCAAGATGGGCGTGGGCAAAAAGAAGACCGTCGTTGTGGTGGGCAAGGACAAGCACGACAAGGCCACGGGCAGCACCAGTGAGCTTGGCACGGCCAAGGGCGAGGTGGATGCCAAGACCAAGGCCGCCAATGACAAGGCTGCCGCTGCGCAGGCTGCGGCCGAGAAGGCCAAGGCTGACGCCGCAGAAAAAGAAAAGCTCAGCCACATGTCCAAAAAGGAGCGCGCGCACTACCTGGCACAGAAGAAGAAGGATGAGCGCAAGGCCGCCAAGACGGGCAAGAAGATGACCAGCCGGGAAAAGAAGGAAGCGCGCAAGGAAGCGGAGGCGAAGAAAAAGGCCAAGGGCGGCAAGCCAGCGGCCAGTTCCGCAGCCAAACCCGCAGCGGCTCCCACGGCAAAGTCGGCAGACCAGGCAAAGCCAGTGGCTCCCAAGCCGGCGCCCAGCAAGGAGTCGGTGGACAAGCAGGTGGCGGAGAATGCCGCGGCCCTGGCCGCCGAGCAGGAAAAGCTCAGCCACATGTCCGCCAAGGAGCGTAAGCGCTACCAGGCGCAGAAGCGTAAGGAAATGCGCCGCAAGCAGCAGGAGGAGCGCAAGGCCGCTAAGCAGGGAACGTCCAGCAGCCAGGGCAAGGCCGACGACTCCACGGGGCCAAAGAAGAAGAAGTCCATCAGTTGGTTCTAGCCGTAGAGCATCCATCGCCGTAGAACAGCGCGGCGCAGCAATAAAAACGGCCCGGGCAAATGTCCGGGCCGTTTCCTTTTCACTAGAAAGTGATTTACTTCGCGGCGAAACCCTTGCGGCGCTGCTTGCTGTAGGCGGCCAGTGCGGCTTCGATGACCGGATAGGCCTCCGACGGCGGCAGCACTTCGTCCACTTCCACGGCCTTGCCCTCCAGCATCTTGTAGTCCTGGAAGAAGCGGCGCAGCATGTTCAAACGGTGCGGCGGCATCTGCGCGGCGTCCGTGTAGCTGTTGAACTCCGGATCCTTGCTGGCGATGGCGATGATCTTGTGATCCTTCTTGCCGCCGTCAATCATGGTCATCAGTCCGATGGTGCGGGCCTGGATGATGGTGAGCGGCACCACCGGCTCCTGGCAGAAGACCAGCACGTCCAGCGGATCGTCGTCCTCTGCCAGCGTCTGCGGAATGAATCCGTAGTTGGCCGGGTAGTAGACGGCCGAATACAGGATGCGGTCCAGCTTGATCAGGCCGCTGGCCTTGTCCAGCTCGTACTTGACGCTGGAGCCATAGGGAATTTCGATGACGGCGTTGCACTCCAGGGGGAGGTTTTCGCCGGGGGTAATGTCGTGCCAGGCATGGATCATGGAAGTCAGTGGCCTCTTGAAGTGTAGGGTCGAAGCTTTATTGTACTGAATCGTGGGCCTTTTCGCCCATTGATCTTGGGTAAGCTCGCGCCCGGCCCTTCTGCAAGGCCCCTGAACTATTCTGAGGTCGTTGGATCGATCATCATTCTGACCTGTGATACCTTGTTGGCCGGGAAGCCGCCTTTCCTCGCGTGTTCCCGGACTGTGGCCTCATCCGGAGCGATGTACACGCAATAAATCGTGTTGTCGGTCACGTAGCTCTGCACCCACTGAATCTGGGGTCCCATCTCCCGCAGAACACCGCACGACGTTTGCGAAACAGCTTTCAGTTGCTCGGGCGTCAGCTTTCCCGCCCCAGAGATTTCCCGCTCGATGACGAACTTCGGCATTCGATTGACCTCGCTTTCTGCCACAGCCTCCGGCTTGAAGCAGGGGGTGGATTCTACTTCAAATTGTCAACTCCTGTACAGAAACACCCTTAGCCTTTTGGGCGATCGCATAAAGCACGATGCCGGCCTTCGCGGGGCTTGATTCCGCCTCCCATTGACCAGGCGAGTTCTCTTCCATCGGGCAAGGCTCCCGCC
>Ga0302156_10004418_pt1 | contig 10379 bp, 7 predicted proteins | sample I_Bog_N3_2_FD_193503 | JGI IMG/M metagenome (GOLD analysis project Ga0302156, IMG submission 193503) | Peat permafrost microbial communities from Stordalen Mire near Abisko, Sweden - I_Bog_N3_2 | ecosystem: Environmental > Terrestrial > Soil > Wetlands > Peat | place: Sweden: Abisko, Stordalen... | reverse complement strand
TGCCGACCTCGTCCGGCATACAAGCGCCCATGAACTCCGACGAAATGTGAACGATCCGCGCCTCAACGCCCGCGGCTTGCGCCGTGATCCGATAGTACTGATCCCATGTCATCACCTCGTCGCTGGTGATGTGAAAAGCGTGGCCAATGGCCTGTGGGTGCCCCAGCAAGCCGACCAGTCCCTGTGCAAAGTCGCTGTTGTGCGTAATCACCCAAAGCGATGAACCATCTCCCGGCACTATAACCTTCTTACCGCGACGCATCCGGTCCACTGCTGTCCAGGACTTCTGCCAGCTATTCACCGCCAGGACAATCTGCGTATCGCCATAGGTAAGCGAAGGACGCACGATCGTGACGGGAAAGCCCTCTTCGCGGTAGGCCTTCGTCAGCCGGTCTTCACAAGCGATCTTGTCGCGCGAATACTGCCAATACGGATTGGCCAGCGGCGTCGATTCCGTAATCAGGTAGTGCCCAACAGGTTTCTGATATGCGCTCGCCGAGCTGATAAAAATGAACTGTTTGGCACGGTCGCGGAATAAGCGGATGTCTCGTTCTATATTGGCAGGCGTAAAGGCAATCCAGTCCACTACCGCATCGAACACTTGGCTGTCGAGCGCCTCTGCCACGGCCTCTTCGTCCCTGACATCGACCGCGATGGTGCAAACATCCTTCGGCAGATCCGCTGTCCGCTGCCCTCGCCTCAACAGCGTGACTTCCATGCCCAGTTCCGCAGCCAATTTCGTCGAGGCCAAACTGATATTCCCGGTGCCGCCAATGAATAGAACCTTCATGCTGCCTCCATGCTGCCTCGCCTCACCACTCGTGCTTGTTTTCCGCGCGGCTGCGCTACCGGGGATAATAAACCGTGCCGCCCTCCTGGTTCAGGAACAATGCCGAATCATATAATGAGTTCCTCGTGTTCTGGCCTATCCGGTGCTCAAATGGGGTGCAGTTATTGCGCGGAGAGTCATAGATATCTCTGCTTATGGTGAAATCGGATCAATGAAGCTGGACTAGGGAGGAAGCTGGGCTCCATGTCGAAGAATGCCCTTTTTGCGGCTGCCCTTACCGGAGTGCTTTGCCTCGCCGCGCTGCCCGTTGGCCGGGCGCAGTTGGTCACCATGAGCAAGATGGATCAGGGCCTTTACGTGCAGGTTCACGCGGACGCCGACGGCGAGGTTTCCATCAGCGTCTGGTCAGGCAGCGGCGGACGCGGCCTGCTCCCGGTCTTGCCGGAGGTTCTGCATTGCCCTGGCGGCGCGAAGCCCGATCCGGATGAGCCAGTCAAAATCCGCTGCGCCCAGGCGCTGCGCCGCGACGGTCTTGCGCTTGAGGGAGTCGTCGATCTTGCTCCGATTGCGCGGAAACTTGGCCCTTCGGAGGGGATTGAACTCTGGCTCAACCATCCGCGCATGGGCTTTGCGTCGTTGTCAACTGCGATGGACGAGCGGCCAGAGCGAATGCGCGTGATTTACACGTCACGATTTGAAGCCGGCTCTGCCCCCGCTGTCATCCACTACCGGTTTGGCTACCGGCCCGATCAATTGGCGGGCGTCTATCTGCCGCTGGTTGCATTGGCGCTGGCGCTCACCTTGCTGGCGGCAATCCTGTCCCGCATGGGGGCTGCGGGGCTGAGCCGCTCCGTGGTTCTGCTGGGCACGATTTTGTGGATGGGCGCTGCCGTCCAACTACAGGTGGACGATCTCATCCATCTTTTGCTTTACGGGAGTCCGCTGGCCAGTTTTGTTGCGCTATTCCTGAAATGCTGGCCGCCTCTGTTTTGCGTGGCGGCGGGAGTAGCAATTGGTAGCCGGAAGCAGGCCGCTCGCAGGCCCGGCAACGGATTCGGCGAGGTGCTGTGGGGCTTTGCCATCCTTCCACTTGTGCTGACCTCCGTCATCGGGGCGCTTCCGTCGATGATGGACCAAAATTGGATCGCCGCCGTCCCCTGGCTGGTGGCCGCGCCGCTTTTTGCCCTTCTGCGCCGGGCATGGATCAGGGGCAGAGCAGGCGCCAGCGTCCGGCAACTGAGCGACGGTGAGCTCAAAGAGAGGGTATCGGCGCTGATTGCCAAAGCCGGACGACCCACGATCAAGGTCTTCGTTTCGTTCTCGACGCGCTCGCAAGTCGCCGCCGCGTTTACGCTGCCGGGCAAGAGCATCTTCCTGACCGCTCCGCTGGTGCGGTCGCTCTGCAAGCGCGAAGTAGATGCGATTGTGGCGCACGAACTCGCGCATTTCAGTCATTCGAGCCGCGGTCAGTGGACGGCACTGGCATTGGCGATGGTCCTGTTCGGGACGCCGGTGAACGGAATATTGCTCTCCTTGCCCGGAGGTCTGATGATGGCCATGCTGGTGCCACTGACCGTGTTGTTTGCGGCCTTGTACCAGTCGCGAAAGAGGGAGTTTGCCGCCGACGCCAGTGCGGCTGCTCTCACCGGAGATCCGCGAGCGATGATCAGCTCGCTGGCCAGAATCTCGCGCAACAACAAGAGTCCGCTTGAAATGAACTCTGCGGCGGAATGGCTCTCCACCCATCCTGCTACGCGCAAGCGCATCCACGCTCTGGCTGCCGCCGCGAGGCTGGCGCCCAGCGAGGTTGAGAGCTTGTGTAGCAACGACGATCCCGGCGACCCCTACGAGCTGCCCGCGGAACAAGCTGTTGGAGCAATCTTCACGCCTGCCTGGCAAAAGATGAACGCGGGCGTCTACGGCTGGACCGTGTTGCTGGGCAGCAGCGCCGCCGGGCTGTCGGTGGCATGGCTGCTTTTTCGAACTGCGGGCGCGGGACCCGCGCAGCTTCTAGGTGGAATCGCAATTGGATGCCTGCTCACCAAAGCTATGGCTGCGACTGTCATGTCGACAAACTACGCCAGGCTGCGGCGAAGGTTGGAGGCGAAGCTTGGCGCCACAGGGCAAATCGTCGGCCTTGCCGTGGATAGCGAGCCGCGCATGTACGCTGGACGCCGCTTCTCCGATGTAGGCTTGCTGTGGTTTGCCGGCGGCAGGCTTTGTTATCGAAGCGAATGCACTACGATCGAACTGAATCCGGCCGACGTTGTCGACGTGGGAATGATCGCCGCATCGCCCGCAAATTGGCTCAGGATGGTGCCGTTGGTGCGCTTTCGGCGGCCTGAAACCGGCGAACCCGAATCGGGCGAGATTGCCGCCTTCATCCTGCATCCCCTGGACTGGCTTGCCGCGAATCGGCGTTTGTTCAACTCCATCGAGCGCTGGAGAGCAACGCAGACCTCGGCGGAGGGCACATCCATCAGCGGTTTCAATCGAATTCCGGGTCAGCCGTTCCGAAGAATACGCATCGTCGCACTCGCCCCTTCGATCGGAATATCCATCGCTGCGGCTCTTATCCCGGCGATAGCGGCTGTTTTTCTCTTGCCCACCGGGTGGTGGTTCGTGGGTTACTCACTGGCCATCACTGCCTGCGCGCATATCTTCGCCATCTTGCCTATCATGCTCTACCGGCCACCTTCGCATACAGCTGAACCGGCGCCATGCGCCAACGAAAAATGAGGCTGGCTTGGCACGGCCGCAATTGAGGCATGACCAAAGTCCCGGCCTGCAACAACGCGGGGTTGTCCAGAATCCCTAACTTGCGGCAATCACCATGAGCGTCGCATCATCTTGAAATTGCGCGCTGCAAAACGAAGTCACTTGCGCAAGCAGCCGGGAATTCAATTCCCTCGCGGAGAGCGCGCCGTTGGCTTCTGCAAATGCAGCGATCCCCCCCTCTTCGAACTCCTTGCCGTCCGCGCCTGTGGCCTCTGTAATGCCGTCGGTGAAGAGAAACAACCTGTCGCCGGCAGACAGCGCGAATGCCGCGTCCTCATATTGCCATTGCGGGAAGACACCCAACACCGCGCCACCCTGCTCAAGCGCCCGTGCGGAGCCGCCCGAGACGAGAATCGGGTATAAATGCCCGGCGTTGCAAAACTGAAATGTGCGCGCTTGACTGTCGAGGATTCCGTAAAGAAACGTGACAAACTTCCCCGTGGCGATGTTCTCGCACAGCAACCCGTTGACCTTGGCGCACAATTTGGCCGGGCTCTCGGATTCTGTGGCAAAAGCACGAACCGAAGCCTGCACGTTGGCCATCAGCAGCGCGGCGGAGACGCCTTTGCCGACGACATCGGCGATGCAGACGCCAAGCCGGTGGGCGCCAAGTTGAATCACGTCGTAGTAGTCGCCACCCACGGTGCGGGCGGGCTGCCATGCAGCCGCGACTTCGAATCCCGCAATCTGAGGAATCTGCCTGGGCAGCAGCGACCGCTGTATCTCCTCGGCGCGCCGCAATTCCTGTTCCTGCAATTCAATCCGCGCCGTGCCCGCCTCAACCGTGTGCTGAAGCTCGGCGTTGCGCCGTTCCAGCCGCTCTCTCGTGGTCCGGTACAGAAAGCTGAGAATCCCGAAAACAAACGTGACGAGGAAGGGAAGCTTCCATCCCGTTCGGATGAGATGCTCAAATGTTTGTGAAGTGTGCAGTTCAATCGCCCACACCAAAGCACTCGAAATTAAATAGACGGGTACGACCAGGACGAAGAGAACAGGCAAAAAAGTCAACCAGTTGTATGGAAAAGGGCGATCCGCATAAACAAAGTGCATTCGCCTTATTGCCGGAGTCATCAGATTCCCTATCGAAAGCGAGAAAATCAAGACAACGCCGAAACTGACGGGAATCCCAATGGCCCAAAACGAGGCGCCCAGTAGTGCGGAAAGGGCTACGTAGACGCTCTGCTGCCGGAGGAACCGGATTAGAAATTGATCGTTGATTTTCACGGTATCTCGCTGTCTGTGCCCTTCTTGAACCAACTGCCAATTCTATTCCCACATTCAGAAGCCCACCATCACTGGTTCCATCTCTAAAGAAACGCCAAAGCGAGCCTCCACCCCGGCTGCAATTTGATCGGCCAGTGCAAGTATCTCAACGGCGGTCGCCCCTCCGAAGTTGACCAGCGCCAGCGTGTGCCGCGACGAAACAGCGGCCCTGCCCAGCGTGTAACCTTTGCCGAAACCAGCCTGCTCGATGAGCCATGCAGCAGGCACCTTTACCATGCCAGGCCCGGCCGGAAAACTCGGCGGCTCTTTCTCGATGCGCTCCGCAATACGCCGGAGGTCCGCTTCCGCCACCACCGGATTCTTGAAGAAACTGCCGGCGCTGCGGCAGTCCGGGTCGCCCTCCACGAGCAGCATCCCCTTGGACTGGCGAACGCTGCGCACTACGGCTGCCACCTCGGCAAGGTTCGCTTCCCTGCCCTGCGGCTGGCTTTCTTGAACAGCCCGTCGAAGTTCGGGATAGCCCAGCGTTGGAGCGCCGCCCTCGGTCAGGCAATAATCCACGCGGGTTACGATGTAGCGGCCGCGGTCCACAGAGTTGAAGCGGCTGCGGCGATAGGAAAAGCCGCACTCGGCAGCCGACAACTCGACGAACGCGCGTTGCCGCAAGTCGAAGGCCCGCACCCGCTGAATCACGCTGGCCACCTCTTGCCCATAGGCGCCCACGTTCTGCACCGGCGTTCCGCCCACCGTGCCGGGAATGCCCGCCAGGCACTCGACACCCGCACAGTTGTCGTTGACGACGCGTTCGACAAAGCCGTCCCAGTCCTCGCCCGCTGCGGCTTGGTAGGTCAGGGCTTCAGCCCTGACGTCCATCCCGCCAGAATTGATCGGGGCTTTAGCCCCTGAGGGATGCACTTCTGGGATTCTGCTCGAACGATAATCCTGGCCCTCATCCGGCGCCACAGCAATGCCCCGCAACCCAACCTTTAGCACCAGGCCATCGAATCCGGCGTCCGCCACGAGCAGATTGCTGCCCCCGCCGAGCACAAAAAGCTCCAGCCCGCGCTCCCGCGCCCAGGCGGTCGCCTCAACGATCTCATCCTCGGTAGCGGCCTGGGCAAACCAGCGCGCCCGCCCGCCAATACCAAAGGTTGTGAAAGGCGCCAGCGGCTTGTTTTCTTCCAGAAGCATCGGTTCAAGGCTACACCACCGAGGTTTGACGATAGAATGGTTGCAGGCAACTTCCCTGCCGGAGGCGAAAATGTATCCAGAATTGATGGTGATTCCGATGCGCGAAGAACTTGTGCGCGCCGGTATTGAAGAAACCCGTACCGCCGAAGACGTTGACGCGGCGCTGGCCCAGCCGGGCACAACCATGTTGGTCGTCAACTCAATCTGCGGCTGCGCGGCGGGAAAGATGCGCCCCGGCGTGCGCATGGCGCTCACCAACTCCACCAACCTGCCCGATCGCAAGATCACCGTTTTTGCCGGCCAGGACCGCGAGGCCACCGAGCGCGCCCGCAGCTACTTTGGCGGCAATCCGCCCACTTCTCCCGCCATTGCCATCCTGCGCGACGGCAAGCTGGTCTACCTGATGCAGCGCTACGTAATCGAGCAGGCCACCGCCCCGCAGATTGCCGGCGAACTGGTCCGCGCTTTCGAGGAGTTCTGCGCGACGGCCACAGCGTAGCAGGATTTTCCATTCCTCCAAATGCAGAACGGCCTCCCGATCGGGAGGCCGTTCTGCGTTATTGCCCGACGAAACTCGCCTCAGTCACCCTCTTGCGCGGTTGGCAGCGCCTGCACCTTGCTGTGCTTCACCGAATAGAAGAAATAGACGACCATGCCGATGCCCAGCCAGATAAACAGCCGAGCCCAATTTTGCCAGCCAAGAGAGTACATCAGGTAGCCGTTGGCCAGGATGCCCAAACCGGGAACAATCGGCAGCCAGCCCCCGAGGAAGATCCCCGGTGTTCGGAATGGCCGTGGCTGATCCGGCGCTTTAATGCGCAGCACAATGATGGATGCGCAGACCATGACGAAAGCCAGCAGCGTGCCAATGTTCACCATCTTGCCGATCTTGTCGATGGGAGTGACAGATCCGACACCGGCCGCGAGCAACCCGACAAGTATCGTGTTCTTCCATGGCGTGTGAAATCTGTGATGAATCGCCGCGAAAAACTTCCGGGGCAACAGTCCGTCGGAGGCCATGGCGTAAAGGACGCGCGTCTGCCCGATCAGCATCACCAGCATGACCGAGGTAAGACCGGCCAGCGCGCCGCAGGTGATGATGTAAGAGGCCCAGGTGAGGTTGTGATCGAGAAACGCGTGTGTAATGGGCGCTCCGATGTTGACCAACTGCCAGGGCACCATGCCTGTTAGCACGGCGGCCACGCCCACATAGAGCACGGTGCATATCGCCAGCGAGACGATAATGCCGATGGGCAAATCGCGCTGCGGATTCTTGGCCTCCTGTGCCGTGGTCGAGACAGCGTCGAAGCCGATGTATGCGAAAAAGATATAGCCTGCCGCCCTGCCGATGCCGGCAAAGCCAAACGGGGCGAAGCTGTGCCAGTCATGACCCCAGTTAGCGGCATGGATGTAGCGTGAACCGAGGGCCAGCACGAACAGCACAACGGAGACCTTGACCATTACAATTCCCGCGTTGAATTTGGCGCTTTCCTTGATTCCAATCACCAGGATGGTGGTAATGGCAAGGGCAATCAGAAATGCCGGCAGGTTAAAGCCAATCTCAACGCCGAAGAGATGCGGTGCGCCGAGCAACTGGTGGGCGCGGTCGAGAAGCGCCGCGGACGGAGAAGCCAGAATGCCCTGTAGCGCGTCGAGAAAGCCCTGGGAGCCGGCGACAAGCTCCGGGTGCGTCCGGGCCAGCAGTTCGTGGGCCGCCGCATCCCTTGCCACCTCGATTCCGGTCCAGTGGTCGTAACTGATCCAGATCGGCATTTTGATGCCAAACATCTTGAGGAACTCAGCGAAATACGAAGACCATCCGGAGCTGACAGTGCTGGCTCCCATGGCATATTCCAGGGTCAGGTCCCATCCGATAATCCAGGCGAAGATCTCTCCCAGCGTGGCATAGGCGTATGTGTAAGCCGAACCGGCGAGCGGAATCATCGCGGCAAACTCGGCATAGCAAAGTCCCGCGAATGCGCAGCCAAGTCCAGACAAGACAAACGACAGCATCAGTCCAGGACCGGCATAATGCGCCCCTAGTCCAGCCATCACAAAGATGCCCGCGCCGATCACCGCGCCCACGCCGAGCGCGGTCAGCGAAACCGGGCCAAGCGCCCGCTCCAGGCGATTCTCGCCTTCTTCCTGGGCTTCTGAAATGATGAGTTGGAGGGGCTTCCTCCGGAAAAGATTCGCCATGCGAATGGGCTACTCCTTTATGTACAGGTCAAATTGAGCTTCTTTTCTTCGCCGCGACCAGAAGAGGTACACCGGAATGCCCAGCAGCACCAAAACCAGGCCAGGCCACGTATATTGCGGCTTGTATCGCAATAATACGATACAAATCCATACCGCCAACACGATATAGAGCGCCGGTAGCAACGGATAACCCAGCGCCTTGTATGGCCGGGGCGCATGCGGGCGTTTGAAACGCAGCACAAAGAGGCCGACGATCGTGAGAATGTAAAACACCAGCACCGCGAAGATGATGTAGTCCAGAAGCTGACCATAAGAGCCTGAGATGCACAGCACAACGGCCCACGCGGCCTGCACCAGCAAGCCCGCGACTGGCGTCTTGAAGCGCGGGTGCAGCTTGCCAACTGATTTGAAGAACAGGCCGTCCTGGCTCATGGCATAGTAGACGCGCGCCCCGGCCAGCGTCATTCCATTGGCGCAGCCAAAAGTGGAAATCAGAATCGCCGCGGCCATAAGGTATGCCCCGCCGGAGTGAAAGATCTGCTCCAGCGTCGCTGTCGCCACGCGGTCCTCAGCGGCAAACTGCACGCCCCGAGCCATCACCGTGGCGCCATTCGGGTCGCCATGCATGGGCAGCACCAGGATGTACGCCAGCGACGCCAGAATGTACACCGTGAGCACGAATCCTGTCCCCAGGATCAGCGACAGCGGGATATTGCGCTTGGGATTCTTCACCTCGCCTGCGGTAAACGTGATGTTGTTCCATGCGTCGGCGGAAAACAGCGACCCCACCTGCACCACGGCCAGGATCACAAACACATTCACCAGCACGATGGGACCGCCGATACCCACCTGCACAGGATGCAGCGAACTCCATCCGGCATTCTTCCAGAACTGGCTCAAGCCCGCGCCGAAGTTCGCCTCCCATGCCGTGGCGTTGCGCCCGACGGTGAAGGCGAGCAGGATGAGCGCCGCCAGGCTCAGCGCCTTGGCCGTTGTGAAGACATTCTGGATGAGCGCGCCCAGCTTGACGCCAAAGATGTTCACCACCGCCAGGAAGACGACAATGACAATGCCGGTGAGGTTGGCCGTGCTGACGCCAATCTCCATGTTGCCCAGCACCATGGGCCCGATCTTGAGCGGGGGAACGTGTGCAATATGCCATAGCCAGTGAGTCGTCGAGATGGTGGGGAAAAAGACGCCGAGAAACTTGCCAAAGGCCACGCATACGGCTGCGATGGTGCCCGTCTGGATAACCAGAAACAGCGTCCAGCCATAGAGGAAGCCCCATAGCGGCCCCAGCGATTCGCGCAGATAGACGTACTGGCCACCCGCCTTGGGCATCATCGCCGCCAGTTCCCCATAGCTGAGCGCGGCGGTCATGGTCAGGATGGCCGTCACCACCCACGCGCCCAGCAGCAGCGCCGGTGAGTTGGCGCCGCGTGCAATGTCGGCATCGACGATGAATACGCCGGACCCGATCATGGAGCCAATCACCAGCGCGGTCGAGCTGAAAAGGCCGAGACTCTGCACCAGCCGGGGGGCACTGGGTGAATCGTGGGCATCAGAAATGGGAGTGGGTTGCTGGCTCGTCACTGGAAAAAGCATATACCATGTGCGGATTCACTTATCGAGCCGCGTTTGCGTGCCGGTCAAAGTAGCTCTGCAAATCATCAGGGGACGCGTCATGATAAGGCATGAAAAAGTTTTGGCTTGGAACGATGCTCCTCTTCTGCTTCGCAATGCCTTACGCGGCGCAGGCGCAGGTCGTGGTGGTTGTACACCACCATCACCACCACCACCATCATCACCATGACACCCATCTCAGCCAGTAATCGGCTCCGATAGGAATGCGAGTTCGCAGACTGGAGCAATCCGCCTCAAATCGGGCGCCAGCACTCATCCCAGTTCTCGAACCCACTTGCGAAACTCCTCCGCCGGGCCCGGCTGGCGAAAGAGCGCCCCGGCGATGGACACAACCGAAGCTCCGGCCGCGAGCGCTTCAGCAGCCGTGGCCAGCGTGATGCCGCCAATGGCTACCAGCACCGGGCCCGGTCCAGCCTCGGCGCGCAGCATGCGCACACCGTCCATCCCTATCGGCGGCGTGGATGTCTTCTTGGTCCGGGTAGGAAAGACCGGGCCTATGGAGAAGTAGTCGGCGGGAGTTTCCAGAATCCCGGCAACGAGTGCGCTGCTGCCT
>Ga0302156_10004417_pt1 | contig 10380 bp, 7 predicted proteins | sample I_Bog_N3_2_FD_193503 | JGI IMG/M metagenome (GOLD analysis project Ga0302156, IMG submission 193503) | Peat permafrost microbial communities from Stordalen Mire near Abisko, Sweden - I_Bog_N3_2 | ecosystem: Environmental > Terrestrial > Soil > Wetlands > Peat | place: Sweden: Abisko, Stordalen... | reverse complement strand
AGCTCCGGGTATAACCACCCCTCACCCTTGAATCCCTCTCCCCATTGAGGGGAGAGGGAAACCCGTTATCCAGCGGCGATGACGCTTGGACGCACCCGGCAACATCAAGTAAAAATCGAGGACAGTGTCAAGATGCACCCCCGGCTCGGCTGCCGCGGCTGCCGGGCACGGCTGATTCATCTGTTTTGGGGGCGGGGTCAGACCGCCGGTGGTGGAGCGGCTGGTGCGAGGTGCTATCAATCGGCGGGTAATACCGGCCATCCTCCCGGCACCGGCAGCCCAGGGCTCGCAACTGGCGCCGAGCACCGATGGTAGCAAAACTAGATCGCCGCTTGCCAATCCGGCCAGGGACGGCGAGAATGTCATCATTGCGTCCATGTTCCCCGTCGTCAACCCAGTGAGACCGCCCCGCCGCCCGCCGGATCCCTTCACGGAAGCCGGTGCCTGGCGGGACGTGGGCGCGGGCTGGCAACCCTTGTTCGGCAGTTTTCACGGCGCGGGTTACAGCATTGAATGGCATGATTTTTTCGCCCGCCGCGAACTGGATTGGGCGGCCAGTTTTCACCCCGATGGCGTGGAATTGTGCCTGAACCTGAAAGGCCGGGGCTATGTGGAGTGCCAGCAGCAGCGGACGGAATTCGGCCCCGACACCGTCGGCTTTTATCGCCGCCAGCAGGCCCCGCTGACGGCCCGGCGCGCGGCCAACGAGCAGCATCAGTTTCTCACGGTGGAGTATTCCTGCCCGTTCCTGGCCCGGCATCTCGCGGGCCTGGAACCCATGCTGCAACCGCTCGTGCGCTCCGCCATGGCGCAATGCCCCTGTGAGCCGGTCTCCGGGGCCACCGTCCGCCTCACGGCCGCGCAATCGCAGCTCATCGCCACGCTCCGGCAGCCCCCGGTTTATGCCGCCGCCCAGCCGCTTTGGTACCAATGCAAAGCCCTGGAGCTGGCGCTGTCCTTTCTCGTGCAGCCGCCGCCGGAGCAGGAAATGTTCTGCACCCGCCAGCAGCGGCTGGCCCAGGAACGGGTGGAACAGGTGATTTTTCTCCTCGGAAAAAACCTGGCCAGCCCGCCCACGCTGGAGGAACTGGGCCGGCAGATCGGGTGCAGCCATTTTTATCTGAGCCGCATTTTTTCCACACAAACCGGCCATACCATCATCCAGCATCTGCGCCAATTGCGCATGGAACGCGCGGCGCAACTGCTCCGGTCCGGCGAATACAATGTCACCGAGGCCGCGCAGGAGGTGGGCTATAACAGCTTGAGCCATTTCAGCGCGGCCTTTCACGAAACCTTCGGCTGTTGCCCCGGCCTGTATCCCTTGAAACTACCCGGGCAAAAACCGCGCGCCTAGCCCGGATATTTCATAGCCATTTTGGAAAGAGTCGCGAAAAACCCTATGAAAAGAGGGGCGCAAACACGTTCGAAGGCGTGGTTGAAACGACACGGCACGCAGGTTTGGAAACCTGCGATACGGCAGGCTGGGAAGCCTGCGCTACAAGGGTTTGCCATGGTTTTGCCGGTTTCACTATGAAATATCCGGGCTAGCCCGGGCTAGGCCGGGCCAGCTTCATCCCTGACGAATTGCATAAGCCCGGCGGCCATGGCCAGGAAGACGCCGCCGGCCACGACCGCAGTGAGCCGGTTGTTATGCAGCAGGTGGTTCATCACCCAGCCAAAGCCGACGGACGCGCCGATTTCCGGCAGGACGATGAACAGGTTGAAGATGCCCATGAACACCCCCATGCGGGTTGCCGGCAAGGCGCTGGCCAGAATCGCATACGGCATCGACAGGATGCTCGCCCAGGCAATGCCAACGCCGGTCATGGAGGCCAGCAGCCACCAGCGGTTGTGGATGACGGCCACCGAAAGCAGCCCCGCCGCACCGCAGAGGAGGCAGACCGTGTGAATAGTTTTGCGGCTGAACCGCTGCGACAGGGTAACCAGCAGGAAAGAGAAGAAAAAGGTCACCACGGAATACATCGAGAAGCAGAGGCCGCCCCATTCGATGCCCGTGGAAAAGAGCGCCGATTGCTCGTCCGCCGCGCCAAACACATTATGCGCGACCGCGACCGGAAAATAGAGCCACATGCAGAACAGGCCAAGCCAGGTGAAGAGTTGCACCCCGGCGAGCTGCTTCATCGTCGCGGGCATTTCCGTGAGGGCGGAGAGGACCTCGCGCGCGCCGCCGATGAGCCCCGTTTTCTCCGCCCGCATTCTTTTAAATGCTGCCAGGTCGGCGGGGGGATATTCCTGGGTGGTGAACACGGTCCAGAGGACCGCCGCCAGAATCGCCACCGCGCCGACGTAAAAGGAGTATTTGATGGTGACCGGAATGGCGGGACCGGTGCCCGCGGCATGGTTGAGGTGCAACCAGTTCGTCATCATCCACGGCAGCGCCGAGGCGACCACGGCTCCCAGGCCGATAAAGAGGCTTTGGACGCCGTAGCCGCGCGTGTGCTGGGCTTCGGGAAGCAGATCCGCGACCAGGGCGCGCAGCGGCTGCATGGAGACGTTGATCGAGGCATCCAGCACCCACAACAATCCGGCGGCCATCCACAGCGCGGAGGAATTGGGCAGGAGCACCAGGGCGGCCGAGCTCAAGAGCGCGCCATAAAGCAAATACGGCCGCCGGCGGCCCAGGCGGCCCCAAGTGTGATCGCTCAGGCTGCCAATGACCGGCTGGACCAGCAGCCCCGTGAGGGGGGCCGCCAGCCAGAGCAGCGGAATCTGATCGGGCTTGGCCCCGAGATATTCGTAGATGGCGCTCATGTTGGCCATCTGCAGGCCAAAGCCAAATTGAATGCCCAGAAAGCCGAAACTCATGTTCCAGATCTGCCAGAAGTTCAGGCTGGGTTTTGGCATGCGGGGGATTTTGGGGTGGGGCAATTACTTCAAGGCCCGGTGATAAATCCGCCATTCAAAGCCATTGAGCAGCAGCGTTGGCAGGGGGCGGTCGTCGCCGTCGGGCAGGCCGGAAATCTTCACCGGCGCGAACCCGTCGGCATGGAGCAACTCCAGATGGCCGGAGAGGGGCCGGCTGGAAAGGTTGATGACCACGAGGAATTCGTCCGCGTCGTCGCTGCGCAGGAAGGAAACGATCCGGGTTTCATCGGAATTGCGGAGCCAATCCACGCGATCGCCGCCGAAGGCGGGGTATTGCCGCCGCAGTTGAATCAAGTCACGGTAAATGTCCCGCAACGGGGGGCGCTCCTTCGGATGCCAGAAAATGTTCAGTTTGTCGAACAGCGCAGGGTCGCCGGACTCGGTGGCATCCCCCACCTCCATGCCGTTGTAAATGAGGGGCACGCCGTCCAGCGTGAACATGAGCGCCGAACCGGCGAGCGCGCCGCCCAGGCCGTACCGCGCGATGGCGCGGGCCTCATCGTGGTCGTCCGTGATGCGCATGTGAATCGCGTGCCGGGGAAACTGCCGCCGGCTGTCCTCCCAGGATTTGCGGAGGTCGGAGGCGGGCGCGCCGCGGATCATGACATTGTTCATCGTGGCCAGGAGCGGCCAGGAATAATCCATGTCAAACGCATTGGTCAGCAGTTCGGGCTTGCTGGCTTCGGCGAGCATCATGAGGCCGGGTTTGACCTGGGCCAGCTCGGCGCGGACTTGCTCCCAAAAATCAGTCGGCACCATGTAGGCCACGTCACAACGGAAGCCATCAATGTCGGTTTCCTGGATCCAGTATTTCAGCATGGCAATCATGTACTGGCGCAGGGCGGCGCTGTCGTAGTTCAGACCGGCGACGTCGGTCCATTCGGGCACGGGCGGGATGACGTGGCCGGGCGCGTCCTGTTTGTAAAAGGATTTGTTGGTCATCATGACGCTGTCCCACGCCGTGTGGTTGGCGACGAGATCCATGATCACTTTCATGTCGCGCTGGTGCGCGCCGGCCACGAGCTGTTTGAAATCCGCCAGCGTTCCGTAATGGGGATCAATGGCATAATAGTCACGGATGGAATACGGACTGCCAAATTCGCCTTTGCGGAATTTATCGCCGATGGGATGAATCGGCATCAGCCAAAGGAGGTTGACGCCCAGGCCGTGGAGTTCATCCAGCTTGGCGGTGACGCCGGCGAGATTGCCGGCGGCGGAAAAATCCCGCGGAAAAACCTCATAGATGGTGGCGCTGCGCAACCAGTCGGGCGACGGGCGCGCGGCGACGGCCGAGAAATCGGCGGCCCGGCCTGCGCTGGCCGTGGCCAGCAACCCGGCGAGGAGCGAATAGAATACCCTTTGGGCGCGGATAAGACTCATACAATATGACGGTCAGCCCGGATAGCTGCGCCGCAATTTTGGAATAACCCAGCCATGGCCCGTCAGTTTTGCGGGGTGTGCTGCGCCAGCCAGGCGAGATCCTTTTGACTGCCGGTGTCGCCGCTGATGTTGACGCCCTGCAAATAGTTGGGCGGATAGGTGACCGGAGGCTTGGTCTTGGCCCCCAGCCATTTGTGGATTTCGGAATGGCCATCCGCAAACACCAACGCGGCCGAACCGCTGTGCATGCTGCCAGGTAATTCCGTGAAGGTCGTGCCGGCTCCATTGGCATCCACCGGGTTGACGTAAAAAGTGGCATCATCGTCGCTGTCCGGGTGTTCATCCAGAATCATCCAGCAATCGGAGGGGCCCGGAGTGTGAAAATCGCTGCTTTTCTTGACATTGTAGAATTGCGGCCAGTTGCCGCCCGCGCCAGGTGAAAACCACTTGGAGCCGTCCCCCAGGGCGCCGTTCATGGCGCAACTGCGAATCCGTTCGGGAAACGCGACGGCGCGTTGCGCCGGACTCAAATAATTATCCGATGGACAAACGAAGATTTTCAGCGTTTTCGCCACATAGCTGCCCAGCAAGGCCGTGCCGATGACGGGATCATCCACGATCAAATACAACGTGTTCGTGTTTTTGGAGTTCGCCGTCCAATCCAAAGTCACGCCGTAAGGGCAAATCCAATTCAGCTTGTTGCCGCCAACATTGCGATCCGAATTGGTGACCAGCTTCTCGTTGTTGTCGCCGGAATACATGACGGTGGCGAGGCCCAACTGCTTGTAGTTGTTCAAGCAGGCGATGCTCTTCGCCCGCTCCTTGGCCTTGCTCAAGGCCGGCAGCAGCATCGCGGCGAGGATGGCGATGATGGCGATCACCACCAAAAGCTCAATCAAGGTGAAGGCCTTCCCGCCCCGGTGATTGCCCAATGCATCGGTCTTTTTCATGTGCTTTATATGATTGCCCGGCCAGTCGCAGAACTGGCCGGGCGGGTTTCAAATCACCACGCTTGAATCAACCGGAAGAATTGAACGCCGCTGGCCGGCCAGTTGGTCTGGCTGACAAACCCGTTGGTGGAGGAGGTGCCGGTGGTCCAGTTGGTGCCATCGGTTTCCGCCAGGCTTTGCCAGGTGGCGGCCAGATTGGTCGTCACCTGCAATTGAACGCCCGGCCGGCCCAGCCAGGAGATGGCCACCGTGCCCGCCCCGGATGCCGCGGAGGTCAACTGCCCAAAACTGGGTTCCGTGTATTGATCGCCGAACGTATCCATGGCGTTGGTATAGGCCCCCGTGGCCGTGGCGCGGACATAGCGGAAGTGGTCGCTGTAAGCCACCGCTTCATTGTCATAGTTGGTGACGCCGCCATAACCCATCCCGTATTTATAATCAATCCGGATCAACGAATTGGCCGAGCGGGCCGGCAGCGTGACCGTGTAAGTATAGAGTTGCGATCCGATCGGATCATTTTGCATCTGGAGCAGGGAGATGGGATTCCAAGCCGCCCAACCGCCCGGCAGGAAACCGCCGTTGAGATAGACCTGGTCATTTTGCGGATCAAACACATGCCCGTCAAACCGGCTCACCGCATTCGTCATGTTGACGATGAAAGTAACCGCGACATCCGTGGCGGCGTAATCAGACAAGCCCACGTCGCTAAACAACCCCACCGGAAGCAACAGGGTTCCATTCGTGGCCAGCAGCGAAACCGAACGGTTGCCGGAGGTTTCCCAGCCGGCGTTCGGCGCGGCGACATCATTGTTGTTGAATTTAAAACTGGCAACCGCGGAATTCGGAACGCCAATGAGCGTGTTGGTGCCATAATAAATGTTGGTATTGCTGCCCCCGTTGTAGGGGGGATAATTCGTCAACGCCAAACCGGTTGTGCCGGGATTCGGCCAGTTATTGAAATCACCGGCGGCATACACATACGAACCCGGGGTAAAGAAGCCCAACTCGATCTGGACCGTCATGTCCACGGCAAAGACGACCTGATTGGTCACCGGCGGCGGCGCGGGGCTGCCCGCGATCCAGCGGCCATTCGGCAGGTCGAGTTGGAACAGCACCGGCTGGTTATTGGTGGCCGTGGTGAGCGACGCATTGCCCCCGCCGCCAAAGTCGGAGCCGATGTTCGCGTCGCTCCAGGTGCCCGGGGTCCGGAATTTGAAGCCGTAGGTGCCCGCCGTGGGCACCACATAAGTGACGGTGTAAACGCCATTGCCAACCCCGGTCATTTGGGCCTTGGGATCGCTGTTCCAGGAAGTGAAATCGCCGATGACTTCAAACGACGCGTTGCCCGGGTCATCGTAGCCGACGCGATGGGCCAGCGGCAGCCAGCCGTCGCCGGGGCTGCCCGGATAATAATGAATGACCGCCGAACCGCTGGCATTGTATTGCACCATCAAATTGTTGCCCGGCCAGGTGTTGTTCCAGGTGCCATCGGTTACTTTGAGGCCTCCGAAGTTGCCCGCCGTCTGGCCGGTAATCGTGTAATCATACTGCGATGGCCCGCCGGTCATCGCGGTCGCGCTGGGGTTGGCCCAGCCGTTGTAGTCGCCCGCAACATAGTAAGGTTGTGCCTGGGAGGTGGGGGCCAGCGCCGTGAGGGTCGCGGCGATGCTCCACACTATAATTTTGGTAGATGTCGTCATAATTCGCGAATGCTTTGAATTGCACCAATATCGCGGTCAGAACCGGATTTGCTGGGCGTGATAGTGGCACGGGATTCGCCTCTAATTTAGCCGCTCCTGCCCGGACCGCTATCGCATCTTTGTGCGGGGTGAGCGCGGCGAAGTTCGGCGGGACGCTGCCTCTAACCCCGATATTTCAAGGTGAAACCGGAAAAACCGTCGCCAACCAATGTGGTGCCGGCTTTCCAGCCTGCTGTTGGCAAGCCGAGCTTCGGCGCGCAGGTTTCCAAACCTGCGGGCCGTGGCCTTTCCACCCCGCGTTCAACCCGAACTCCGAAGTGGGCAATGAAATCGAAAAGACCCGCCGCGAGCCCAGCGCGGTAGGGCGCGTCACTCCGTGCGCGCCGCGCCTGCAACGAGCGGGTGCAGTATTTCCCCGGCGTCGCCTTCCCGACCCGCTGCGGCTCAAGACCCCACCCGGTGCCGCCGGTTGAACCCCTGGCTGTAACTGACCCCCAGCCATTGCATGGCGCGACTCAAGTTGGTTAAAAAGCTAAAAAGTGATATTACGGGGGTTTTTGAGGATAATGGCGATGTCGGCTGTGCCCGATACCGATGCGCGATGGCGCGCATCGGTTCCGACCGCGAGGCGCGGTCGGAAACACGCGAGGGCGCGTGTTCTCCCCGGGCAACGATTGACCGCAGGTTACTTGGCGGGTGTTTTTTTGGGGGGTGTGCATGCGTGTTTCATGATGATAAAAGTGTTATTTCGGGGGTTTTCGTCTTTTTTCGCTGGTTGTCGTGGGTGTTTTGGGCGGATGATTCCTGGCACCGTGATGGTGCGGGAACTCGCAGTCGGGAACGTGCGCGTTACGCGGTGTTTCATGGTGTAAAATGTGTTATTACGCGGGTTTTTGATGGTTTTTAGTGTTTCGTCAAGGAGCATGGGCTTGGCTGGTGCGGATAATCCGATGGTATATTGGTGGAGCTGGCACCCCGGCCGGGGTGCGGGAGGATTTGGGGCGTTGGGTTCCGGTGGTATCGCTCCGCTCAACCACCGGCTACAGGCTGGCATCCCTCCGGGATGAAGCGTAAAAAGTGTTAATACGCGGGTTTTTGATGTTTTTTGCGGTTGAGCCGGGTTTTCGACGCCAGTACATGATTGTGCTTTGGGCGCAAGGGTTCCTGGCACCGAGACGGTGCCGGAACCCGCAGCCGGGACGGCTACGCTACTTGGCGGCGGGCACAATGCGACCGCTGCCACCAGATGCTGGATTTCAGGGTGGTGGCCCATAATCAGGGACGAGGATAGCACGATCCGGGAAAACCGGGTTGTTAGCGGCTAACGGATCCGTCACTTTTTCGCGATTTATTTTCAAAAATGCGTTAGCGGCTAACATTGGTTGACACGAATTTCACGAATTTTCACGAATCAGATAATAAGATGCTTGGGTGCAAAGTGTTACGCAAGCGCTCGAAGCTGATTTAGGAGGCTTTATCGAATAACAAAGGGGTTTTTCCGGTTTTCTGACGGCTGGGACCAGGCATGACTTGGTTAAAACCGTCATTTTTCAGGACGCTTTTAGCGCGAGTCAGAAAAAAGGGGGGTCAGACCTGAATGGCACTTAGTTAAGCCCTAATACTTTCTTGCCCAAGCGTTTGCGGCGGACCGGGCCGGGCACGGTTTCAAAGAGGATTTGCCTGGAGAGCCGCTGCATTTGCTGGATGATCTTCTCCAGCTTGCGCTGGTTGGCCACCGCCTGGCGCATCCAATCGTATTGTTCCTGCGACAAGGCCACGGTCACCGTCTTGGCTTTGACTTTACGGGTCCAGACATAACGGCTGCCCTGCTGGCCGGGACTGCGCTCAAACACGCTGCCCTGGCTGACGTAGCCCAGTTGGGCCAGTTGGCCTTGCCGTTGGCGGTACTGCGGGGATGGAGTGGAAGCACTTTTCACGCGGTCATTGAAACAATAAGTTTGCGGCCTGTCAATACGGTGAGTATATATACGCACTATGGTTCTGGTCACCCCCTTCTTTCCGCTCTTCCGCGCCCGGCTGGCCGCCCTCGGCCGCCGCACCGCCCACACCCTCCGCCAGACCACCCTGGTCCAACTCCAGCAACACCTGCGCGATTTGCTGCCGGCCCCGCTGCTGTCCGCCGAGGATGAGGGGCCCAACAGCCGCGAGCGCGTCTTTAGTTTGCGGCTGACCCTCGAATGCTTCCTCTGGCAGATGCTCCAGCCCAAAACCTCCTGTCGCGAGGTGGTGCGCCAGGTCCAGGCCCTCTTCCGTCTGAACGGTTTGGGGCCGGTCGCGGAGGGGGATTCAGCCTATGTCCAGGCCCGCCAACGCCTGCCCCGCGCGCGGCTCGAAACGGCGCTGGCTGCCACCGCCCAGGCGGCGCGCCGCCGGACCGGCAGCGCCGGCATGATCCAGGACCGCCCCGTCATCGTTGTGGATGCGTCTTCCGCCCAGCTGGCGGACACCCCGGAAAACCAGCAGCGTTATCCCCAACCCTCCACGCAAAAGCGCGGCTGTGGCTTTCCCCTCCTGAAGCTGGCTGCGCTTTTCTGCCTCCAGAGCGGGGCGGTGCTTCAGGTCGTCATGGACAACCTGCATAACCATGACCTGCGCCTGTTCCGCCAGCTCTGGGACCGGCTCAAAAAGGGCGACATTCTCCTGGGCGACCGCGCCTTTGGGGAGTACACCACCCTGGCCGCCCTGCCCGATCGCGGCGTAGACGTGGTGGCGCGGTTGCACCAGAAACGCAAGGTGGATTTCCGCAAAGCCCGCCGCCTCGGCAAAAACGACGGCCTCTTTGTCTGGTCCAAGGGGTGCCAGCAATCCGCCATCCTCACGGCGGATGAATGGGCGCTCCTGCCCGGGCAAATCACCGTGCGCATCGTCCGCTTCACCGCCGCCATCCGCGGTTTCCGCCACCGCCAGATCACGCTGGTCACCACGTTGCTGGACGCCAAACTCTACCCGGCGGACCAGCTCGCCAGCCTGTACGCGCGGCGCTGGCGCCTCGAATTGTGTTTCCGGGATCTCAAAACCACCCTGGGCATGGAGCAATTGCGCTGCAAAACCCCGGACATGGCCGAAAAGGAACTGCTGGCCTATCTGGTCGCCCACAATCTTATCCGGTGTGTGATGGCTGAAGCCGTCGCGCACTACGAAGTGGATTTGGCGCGCCTCAGTTTCAAGGGGGCCGTGGATGCCCTGCGCCAATACAGCACCGCCATGGCCCAGGCCCGCAACCGGAAAATGCGCCGGCAACTCTGGGATGACTTGTTGCGCAACTTGGCTCGGGATTTGGTGCCGCTACGCCCCGGACGACAGGAACCCCGCGTGGTAAAACGCCGCCCCAAACCATATCCACTGCTCAACCGCCCCCGCCACCAGTTCGTGGAAATTCCCCATCGCAGCAAATATTGGAAAAACCGCCCCCGTAATTTACACGCCCTTAACTAAGTGCCATT
>Ga0302156_10004403_pt1 | contig 10394 bp, 11 predicted proteins | sample I_Bog_N3_2_FD_193503 | JGI IMG/M metagenome (GOLD analysis project Ga0302156, IMG submission 193503) | Peat permafrost microbial communities from Stordalen Mire near Abisko, Sweden - I_Bog_N3_2 | ecosystem: Environmental > Terrestrial > Soil > Wetlands > Peat | place: Sweden: Abisko, Stordalen... | reverse complement strand
TTTTCATATGTAGTGTCTCCCTTATAGTTTTCATTAATGCCATCCGGATGACGGATGTACTCCCTCACTAGCAAACAGGCGCAGTCCGGCCGTGAGGGGCAGCAGGCCAGCGTTACTGAAAAAGCGTGATGTGGACTGTGCGCAGAAGGTGCGCGCAGTCATTGGCAATGGCGTCAAATTCGCCTGCCGTGACATGATCTGAGCGGTGATTAACCCGGTCGTTGTGAATGCGCGGCAGGCGTTTTGAAATAGCGGGGCATGCATGTCTCCATCGTTTTTTTTACGCTTGCAGAAGACGTCTCCTACCATTTTCTGGTTTTGTTTTGAGTCTGAAATCAGCGTCTGTGCAGCGTTTTTTATAAGTTCAGCGGTGTTAGTATGGCGCGCAAGAATTAGGGGCGAATCAAGAAAAAACAGGAACAAAATTCGTCAATGACACCATGGATTTCTCATGTTGATGGTGTCTGCTCTTGCGCTATGTAACTGACTCGTTTGCTTGGTAATGCAACAAGTTCGGCTAAGCACAACTGTAGGCGGCTTGCCTGCTACGGTCTTGCCGTTGCAGGCCAAATTTTTGTTTGGGGAGGACAGCCGCAGACGCGGTTGAGAAAAAACAAGTCAGGAGAAAAATAAAATGGACCGACCCACTACTTCCGGCGTTTGGATTATCGGCATGGCAGACATGCTCAAGTCCGTCGGAATTGATGCCGCACCGCTGCTTGAGGAAGCAGGTGTTGCTGCTGATACGCTTGCAGACCCTCAGGCACGTTTCGATACCGATACCATGAGTCGGCTATGGACGGTGATAACGCAACGTTCGGGAGATGATGCTATTGCGCTGCGTTTGTCGAGAAGCCCGCGCCCGGCCACGCTCGATTTGCTGACCTATACCATGATGACGGCGCCGCATATGCTAGGCGCGCTGGAGCGGCTGCAGAAATTTATTCGCGTCATCAGCGATGCCAGCATTTATGCATTGGAGCCTGATGCACGCGGCTACTGGTTGCGACTGAAAGTGCGTAGCAAGATGCTGGAGGTGCCGCGGCAGCGCTTTGAATACAATCTGATCACGGTGCTCAATGTTTGTCGCTGGATCAGCAGCGCTCAGTTCGATCCATTGGCACTGGAGTTGACTAGTCCGGCGCCTGCCAATCTTGAGCCTTATATCGAGGCGTTTTCTTGTCCGCTCTATTTTGATGCCGAGGTATGTGGATTACTCATTGCCGACAAAGACTTGCGCCAACCCTTGCCGGCTGCCAATCCGATGTTGGCCGAGTTGCATGAACGCTATGCCGGTGAATTTCTGGCGCGCATGGATAAGAATCGCATCAGCCACAAGGTCAGGGATATGATCGTACGCAGCCTGCCCGACGGCGATCCGCCGCGCAGTGCCGCAGCAGCCATGTTGTGCATGAGTGAGCGCACGCTGCAAAGGCGCTTGCAGGAAGAGGGTACGTCGTTTCAGCAATTGCTCGACGACATTCGGCGCGAGCTGGCCGGCGAATATCTGGGACTAGGTGAAATGGCGATGGGACAAATCGCCTACATGCTGGGTTTTGCGGACCAAAGCATTCTGTCGCGTGCTTGCCAGCGTTGGTTCGCGATGTCGCCGCGGCAGTATCGACAGAAGCTTGGCGAGCAGGGTCCTGGTTCTCGCATGGCATCAGGAAAATTACCCTTGTAGCGCCAATAAGGCAAAGCTGGCCAGCCAGTGACCACCGCTGTAATGACTGCCGACCACATGTTCGATGCTGGCTTGCAGATGCCGTTGCGCAGCGCTCGCTATTGTCGTCTGTGCGTGGTGTACGGCGGGCAGGCGGCTGGCGATATCTTGCATGCACCAGGCACGGCTCAGATTGAGGCCGTCGAGATGGGCGATTTTTGGATCGGTGCGATCACTGACTTGCGCCGGTTGCATCAATGACGTCACTTGTCCCAGTTGCGGCAGAAAACGTTCGAACCAGTTGACGAAGACTTCGCCTTCCAGCACTTTGCTCATCAACATGGCTTCGGTCAAGGCAGCTGACAGATACTCATCGCCGCCCGGTTCGTAGTGGGCGGGATAGTCTTGATCTGCGACGTAGTAGCGCAATGCTGCTTGCGTTATGGTCGAGCTGAGTTCATCGTCGCCAGCTGCACGCGCATAGTCGAGCGCCAATGTCAGTGCAAACGCCGTGTTGTAATGGGTACCCACGCGGATCGGATAGGTCAGTTTGCCCAGATAGTCGAGCAGACGTTGCCGTATCGTGGCCGTGAGCGGCTGCATTGCAGCCAGCCATTGCGGAGCATGCGGATGTGACGATGCCGCCAGTTCTTGCGCCAACGCCAGCAGCCAGCCATAGCCGTAGGGACGCTCGAAGGAGTTGCGTCCGGGCGCCTGGAAATAAGCGGCTTCCTGCAGCATCGCTGCAGCGGTGAAATGCTCGTCGAACAAGGCGCCGATTTGGTCTGCTGCTGCGATGTCAGGATAGCGGCGCAGGCAGCGCAGTAGCAGCCAATAGCCGTGCACCGCAGAATGCCAGTCGTAGCAGCCGTAAAACACTGGATGCAGCGCGCGCGGCGACTGTACGTCGGTCGCATCATTGAGCACGTGCATGATGTGATTAGGGTATTCCAGGCGTAGATAGGCCAATGGCAGTGCGGCAAAGGCGGCGGCACGTTCGGGGGTGAGTTGCATGACATTCTCCGGAGACTAGCGTTGCGGCAGGCAGCGACCGGGAGTCGGCCGCTGCGCTGTAGGGAAATGTTATTTAAGCATGAGGAAATACAGCAGGAAAATATTGACTACCAACAGCGCTGCTGCGGTCGGTACCTGCACTTTGATGACGGCATTCTTGTCGGGTAACTCCAGCAGTGCCGCCGGCACGATATTGAAATTGGCTGCCATCGGTGTCATCAAGGTGCCGCAATAACCGGAGAACATGCCGATGGCGGCAATGACTGCCGGATTGCCGTGGTGTAGGCCCATCAGGATAGGCACGCCGACGCCGCCGGTCATGACTGGAAAGGCGGCAAAGCCGTTGCCCATGATGATGGTAAACAAGGCCATGCCGAGCACATACACCACTACAGCCACCAGACGCATATCCATGTTGATGTAGGCGGTGGTGAGGTGCGCCACCGCTTTGCCAACGCCAGCATCCGAGAACACCAGGCCCAGCATGCCCAGCATTTGCGGCAAGACGACCGCCCAACCGAGCGCATCGGTCAGACGACGCGACTCGCGCATACCTTGCATCGGCGTGTCGCGGGTGAGCCAGCAGCTCAGTGCCAACGCGATGATACAGCCCAGACCCAGACTGACTAACGTGATGTTTTTTGGGTCCAGCAGGAAGGCGTCGCCGATTTTCACATTCTTCATCAGCACCGTGCCGATCACTGTCACCAAGGGAATCGACAGCGCCGGAATGAATAGTTTGTGACGCAGTCGTTCGGCGCTGGCTTTGCTATCCTTTTCCGACGGTGGGCGATGCTTGCCGATGCCGACGCCGCCAAAACCTGCCAACAATGCCATCACAATGACAACAACGCCGACCAGCTCCGGCGGCAAGCGTTCGCCGACCAAAAACACAACGGCATACAAGCCCCAGAAAAAGGCACTGGAATAGCGCTTGGGATGGTCCTTGTCGGCCAGCGTCATCAGTGAGGTTACGGCCAGGATGGCGCCGACCAGATAGTAGAGGTAATTGATGGAGATGATCATGTGGCGCTCCGGTCGGCGGCGATTTTCTTGTTTTGTGCAATCAGTTGCTCTGCCAGTTCCTTGTCGAGTGCAGCATCAAGGCGGTGCAGGCGGTAGGCATGGATGATGAAGGCGCTGACGGCCGTTGGCATACCCCACATGGCAATGTGTATCGGCTCGACATCGATGCCGGCTTCATGCAGGAAGGTCGACATCAGGACGATGGCGCCAAACGCCACAAACACATCTTCACCAAAAAACAGGCCGACGTTGTCGGTGGCCGCGCTATAGGCACGCAGTTTGTAGCGGATCTTGTCCGATAGTGCGCCGTAGCGGCTTTCGGCGGCGCCTTCGGTCATCGGCGCAATCAAGGGACGTACCATCTGTGGATGGCCGCCGAGACTGGTCAGGCCGAGCGCGGCAGTGATTTCGCGCACGAACAGATAGACGATCAACAGACGGCCGGCAGTGGCCGACTTGATGTTGGCGATCCAGCTCTGAGCATGCTGGCGCAAGCCGTGGCGTTCCAGCAAACCAACGACCGTCAGCGGCAGCAGGATGATGAGGGGCAAGCTGCGTGTCTTGATGAAACCGTTACCCAGCTCCGCCAATACTTTGTCCAGCGGGAAGTTGGCTGCCAGGGCGGTGACGATGGCGGTCACCGCTACCACCAGCATCGGATTAAACCTGAGCAAGAAGCCCACAATGATGACAGCCACGCCGATGAGCGGCCATAGATTGATCGCAGTGTCCATGAAATTTCCCTGTAGTTTTCAGATGGGTTGACGAAGTGCTACTGGTACATCATTTGCCAGGCGGCGTTAGGCCGCCTGTACGGTAATGTGTTCGGCGGCCAGGCGTTCGCGGATACGCCGTGCAAATGTCAGTGCGTGGGCACCGTCGCCGTGCAGACAGACAGTTTGGGCGTTGACCGCCACGCGACTGCCATCGATGGCGACGACCTGCTTGTCCTTGACCAGCGACATGGTCTGCGCCAGCGCCTTGGCATCGTCTTCGATCATGGCGCCGGGCAGGCTGCGATTGACCAGACTGCCGTCGGCCTGATAGCCACGGTCGGCAAAGACTTCTTCGACGGCCTTGAGGCCGGCCCGTTGCGCCGCGCGGATCAATTCACTGCCGGCCAGGCCGAACAACGCCAGTTGCGGATTGAAAGCTTTGATTGCGGCGCAGATGGCGTCGGCCAGCACAGCATCCTTGGCCGCCTGGTTGTACAAGGCACCATGCGGCTTGACGTGTGCCAGTTGAGCACCTTCGGCACGGGCAATCGCATCGAGTGCACCAAGCTGATACAGCATGCCGCTGAAAATTTCATCAGGCGGCAATTGCATGTTGCTGCGGCCGAAATTTTCGCGGTCGGGAAAACTTGGATGGGCACCGATGGCGACTTGGTTTTTCACCGCCCAGCGCACGCATTGCTGCATGGTGTTGGCGTCGCCAGCATGCCAGCCGCAGGCAATATTGGCAGAGCTGACCAAAGTCAGTAGTTGTTCATCGTTGTCGCAACCTTCGCCGAGGTCGGCATTCAGATCGATATGCATCAGGTCTCCTGGTTTTATTCTGTGCGTGTAAGGCGTTTATTTGCGGTATTGGCTGGCGCGCGACCAATCTAGCGCAGCGAGCGTTTGTTCCATTTGATGTAAATAATCTTGTTGTTCGGTACTGGCATGCAAGGCCTGTTCCAGGTCGCACAGCTGTAATTGCAGTTGTGCATTGAGCGGGGCCTGCGCCAGTTTCCACATGTCGGCAGAAATCACTACACCGATCTTGGGGTAGCCGCCGGTGGTTTGCGCATCACCCATCAAAATGATAGGTTTTCCCGACGGCGGTACCTGGATCACACCGGGAACCACACCGTGCGATAACAGGTCGCGGCTCAGCTTGCGTTTGAGTTCAGGCCCTTCAAGGCGATAACCCATGCGATTGCTATTGGGCGTGATGCGCCATTTTTCCTGCCACAAAGACTGGCGCGCAGCCACGGTAAATTGCTCGAACTCCGGTCCCGGCAGCACGCGTAGTGTGAGGTGTTCGCTGCTGTCGTATGGCAAGGCCGCCAGGCCGTTCCAATGCGGTGAACGCACGCCGAAGGCTGGCCCGCCAATGCGCTCTAGCGCGCTGCGCATCTCGCCTAAGGGCAGCCGGTCGCCTTTGCGCAAGGCACGGCCCTGATGGCCGCCGAAGCCGGCTTTCAGATCGGTGCTGCGCGAGCCCAGCACAACCGGTGTGGCGATGCCGCCGGCGAGCGCCAGATAGGTGCGAATGGCCGGTGTGCCGTCACGGCTGCAGTGCGACAGTTTGAGCTTTTGGCCGGCCCGCACTGGTGTGCTCCAGTACGGCGCAATGGCTTTGCCATCCAGACGGGCGTCGAAATCATCGCCGGTCAATGCGAAGCGGGTGTCGCAGCGAAAACGCATCTCGCAGGCACCCATGGTGATTTCGAGACCGGCGGCCTCGCGAGGATTGCCCACCAGCAGATTGGCGCTGATCAACGCCAGGGTGTTCAAGGCGCCGCCGGGATGGATGCCAAGCTGGCGCTGGCCGTATCGCCCGAGATCTTGTACGGAGCTGAGGATGCCTGGTTGGAGAATCTCTATCATTTGGCGATCCGTTCGACGGTAAAGCGTACACGGTCGCCTGCACGCAGCAAGGTGGGCGGATTTTTCGCGGGGTCAAACAGTGACAGTGCGGTGCGTCCTAGCACTTGCCAGCCGCCCGGTGAGCTCTGCGGGTAAATGCCGGTCTGTTCGCCGCCAATGCCAATCGAGCCAGCGGCAACCGAGAGGCGAGGCTGACTCTGACGTGGCGTCGCCAGGGTCGGATCAAGTCCGCCCATATAAGCAAAGCCAGGCTGGAAGCCGATGAAATAAACTACATACTGACCGTTGCTGTGACGGGCTATGACTTCTTTGGTGGATAGGCCGGTATGGCGCGCCACGACATCCAGATCGGGCCCGGCGCTGCCGCCGTAGACCACCGGGATTTCAATGTCGCGGCCAGCAATGCCGCCGCTATCGCCCTTTGGCCAAGTCTCAAGAATACGTTTGGTGACGCTGTCGAAATCGCTCACCGGACGATGCATGATCAAAGTCAGATTGTTCATGCCAGGGACAACCTCGGCTACTTCGGGCCAGGTTGCAGCTTGTTCGGCAATATGCCAGATGCGCTGTTGATGCTTGAGCGTCGCGGGCGGTGACAGGCTGCATTGTAGGGCGCCGTCACCCAGGAAGTGAATTTGCGGTTGACTCATCATGTTTCTATTTATTCAAGAAGGCTGGTTAGCATCATCGGTACATCGGCAATCATGCAAAATTCAATAAATTATAAACACTATATCGATAAAATACTTATTTAAGATTGCTATATAGTGTCGGAAATTAACTGTAATACCTCACATCATTTCTTTTTGAGACGCCGCTTATGAATGACAAAGCCTTGGATGCCATACCGGAAACTGCTGCAGCTGAAAAAAAGACGACCAAAATCGTTTCCTCCAATCATCTTGTGTCAGATAGAAGTGCTGAGCTGTCCGAGCTGGAATACGCACTGATCATGGCAGGAAATGCCTTCAATCGCTGGATGACGCGCTGCATGATGGCCGCAGGTGCTAAAGACATGACGGCGATCGAAGTGTCCTTGCTGCATCACGTCAATCACCGTGAACGCAAGAAGAAGCTGGCCGATATTTGTTTTGTGCTCAATATCGAGGATACCCATGTTGTGACCTATGCGCTCAAAAAATTGGTCAAGGCCGATCTGGTGCAAAGTGAAAAGGCTGGCAAAGAGCTCTTGTTTTCAACCACGGTTGCCGGTCAGGAATTGTGCATGAAATACAAAGAGGTGCGCGAGCGTTGTCTTATTGAAGTGCAGGCTGAAAGCGGCATTCAGAATCAGGCCATCGGCGAAGCAGCGCAGTTGTTGCGTAGCGCCTCTGGTCTGTACGACACCGCCGCGCGTGCGGCAGCCTCGTTGTGAACATGAACGATCAGAACGCAAAGGAAAAGCCATGCAGGCAATAGAAATCAGTCGTTTCGGTGGCCCCGAAGTGTTGCAGTTGTGCGAGCGAGCACTGCCGGTATGCAGGGCGGGTGAAGTGTTGATCAAGGTGCATGCCGCCGGTGTCAATCGTCCTGACGTGTTTCAGCGCCAGGGAAATTATCCGGTTCCACCGGGGGCATCCGATCTGCCGGGTTTGGAAGTAGCGGGAGAAATTGTTGGTGGCGAACTGGCCGGCAGCGCTTTCAAGCAAGGTGATCTGGTTTGCGCGCTGGTGCAAGGTGGTGGCTATGCCGAATATTGCAGCGCCCCGCTGGCGCAGTGCCTGCCGTTGCCATCGGGCTTGAGTGCCCTGCAGGCGGCGGCCTTGCCAGAGACGTTCTTCACGGTCTGGAGCAATGTGTTCGAACGGGCGCGTCTGGCGCCTGGAGAAACTCTGCTGGTGCAGGGCGGTACCTCCGGCATCGGCGTGGCGGCTATTCAGATTGCTGTCGCGCTGGGACATCGCGTGTTCGCGACGGCTGGTTCAGACGACAAGTGTCGCGCCTGTGAAGCCTTGGGCGCCGAGCGTGGAATCAATTACCGTAGCGAAGATTTCGAAGGCGTGGTCAAGGAATTGACCGCTGGTCGTGGTGTGGATGTGATTCTCGACATGGTCGGAGGTGATTATCTGCCGCGCGAAATTGCCACCTTGGCCGATGATGGTCGTCTGGTGGTCATTGCATTGCTGGGCGGCGCCAAGGCACAAGTCGATTTGGGGCAGATTCTGCGGCGACGCTTGACAATCACCGGCTCCACCCTGCGTCCGCGCCCAGTCACCTTCAAGGCGGCGATTGCCGCGCAACTGATTGAGCGGGTGTGGCCCTTGCTGGCGGCAGGTCAAATCAAGCCGGTCATATACCAGACTTTCCCGTTGGCGCAGGCTGCGCAGGCGCATGCCATGATGGAGGAGGGGCGTCACATTGGTAAGATTATGCTGACATTGGTCTGACAAAGACAAGGGATTGGTTTGACCGGCTTCGCCACGACGGGATAGAATGCGGGGTTATTTATTATTGACCCCTCATATGCGCCGTAAATTAGTTGCCGGTAATTGGAAAATGAATGGTGGCCTGGCTGCCAATACCGTTTTGCTGACTGAAATCAAAGCGGGCTTGTCTACGTTTGGTGAAGACGTCGATGTGGCAGTCTGTGTGCCGGCACCTTATCTGGCGCAAGTGCAGGCTGCAATGGTCGGCTCAATGCTGGCGTTGGGTGCTCAGGATATCTCGGCGCATGCTGGCGGCGCCTATACCGGCGAAGTAGCGGGGTCGATGTTGCGTGAATTCTCCTGTTTGTACGTGATTGTGGGGCACTCAGAGCGGCGCGCTTATCACGGTGAATCCGATGCCGTAGTGGCGGCCAAGGTGCGTGCTGCCTTGCAGGTGGACTTGGTGCCGTTGGTGTGTGTCGGCGAAACCTTGGCCGAGCGAGAAGCGGGCCTGAGCGCAGAGGTGGTCGGGCGTCAGCTTGATGCGGTGCTGGCAGTGCTTGACGCTGCTGAGCTGGAAAACATCGTGGTGGCCTATGAGCCTGTATGGGCAATTGGCACCGGTAAGACGGCCACGCCTGCAATGGCGCAAGAAGTGCATGCACAATTGCGGGCGCGGCTGGCGCAAAAAAATGCAGCGGCAGCAGCGCGGGTGCAGATACTCTACGGCGGCAGCATGAAGCCGGATAATGCAAAAGAATTGTTGGCCATGCCGGATATTGATGGTGGCCTCATAGGTGGGGCTGCCTTGAAGGCTGCGGATTTCCTGGCGATTGTTCGGGCCGCGGCGCAAGCTGGTTAATGAATTGTTGTTTTAATTGAAGATGCTTATATGAATACTTTATTTACAGTGATTGTGGTGGTTCAGGTGCTCGCGGCGCTGGTGATTATTGGTTTGGTCTTGCTGCAGCATGGCAAGGGCGCTGATATGGGGGCGGCTTTCGGTTCTGGCGCGTCGGGTAGTTTGTTTGGTGCTACTGGTTCTTCCAATTTCCTCTCGAAGTCGACAGGTGTTGCGGCTGCTATCTTTTTTATTGCAACCTTGGCGTTGTCATTCGCCAGTAGTCATCGCGGTGCACAATCTGGTGGTGTGATGGACAATCTGCCGGCACCTGCAGCAGCAATTCCGACTACGACGGCGCCTGCGCCAGCTGCGACTGCTGCGGTACCAGTTAATCCTGCGGATCAATCAAATCAAATTCCGAAATGATCTTTTGCGCAGGCTGTAATGATGCGCAAAACTTAATGCAGTTTATTAAGTTTTAGTGCGATTGTGCATTGAACAATAGCATTAGTTCGAGTTACAATAGCAGCCTCAAGCCGACGTGGTGAAATTGGTAGACACGCTATCTTGAGGGGGTAGTGGCGAAAGCTGTACGAGTTCGAGTCTCGTCGTCGGCACCATAGTAATACGAAGAAAAGCCAGCAAAGGAGAGAAACCTGAGCTGGCTTTTTGTCGAGAAATGAGTGGTTTGATATTGAGAATCATTCCGCTAATTATCAACAAACCTACGCCAAATCGTGAACCTCGAAAATTATTTTCCCGTTCTTCTGTTTATCCTGGTCGGCATCGGTGTCGGCATTGCTCCTCAATTACTTGGTCGTTTGCTTGGTCCTCACCGACCGGATGCGGCAAAGAATTCTCCTTACGAATGCGGTTTTGAAGCCTTT